>Ga0334887_1000819_pt1 | contig 45850 bp, 45 predicted proteins | sample GraSluR1_MG_10_FD_207217 | JGI IMG/M metagenome (GOLD analysis project Ga0334887, IMG submission 207217) | Sludge microbial communities from methane-producing bioreactor in Wageningen University, Netherlands - Granular Sludge_18_07-R1 | ecosystem: Engineered > Bioreactor > Anaerobic >...
TATGCGGGCACTATATAGAGAGTATCGAGTTCAAGTTCCTCTATGGCCCTTATGGATACTATCAGGTGTCCTATATGTACAGGATCGAAAGAACCACCGAAGATACCTATTCTATTCTCTAAAGACATATTCCCTTTCATCTATCACCACGGTGTCACCCTCTTCGATGCCCGCCTGTTTCAGCTTTAGGGTGAGGCCACCGACTTCGAGCTTATCCATTATAAATCTGTCCCTGAACTTGTGGGCCCTGATTTTCCTCAGATAGAAATCCACAGCCGGACCGGAAACAACGTATCTCCCCATATGATCCTTGACAACCTGAAAGTTCTCGGGGTTTGGAGCTGTATATACTATCGGTTCAACGGCAGGCAAGGGAAGGTTCTCCTCGGTCTTCATTCTTTTCAGGAAAGACTCGGAGTTTCCAATTACACTCCAGATAGACTTCTTCAGATCTTCTACACCACTCCCGGTAGCGGCAGACAGAGGTATTATGACCTTTCCGGTCGCTCTGGTGAATTCACTCATTCTCTCTTTCAATTCATCCGCTGTAAGAAGATCGCTCTTGTTGGCAACTACCAACTCGGGCTTTGATAGAAGTTCGCCTTTATAGAATTCCAGTTCTTCACGAATATCGCGATAGTCCTGAATGAAATCGCGCTCCTCAGTCTGAGCTATATCCAGTAGATGAACGATCATTTTACAACGTTCGATATGCCTCAAGAAGCTGTGCCCAAGGCCGATCCCCTTATGGGCTCCCTTTATCAAGCCCGGAACGTCGGCTACTATGTACCCCAAAAATTCGGTAGCCATAACCACACCAAGGTTTGGTGAGAGAGTCGTGAAATGGTAATTTGCGATCTTCGGTCTCGCGTTGGAAATCACCGATATCAGAGTGGACTTGCCGACGTTTGGAAAACCCACGAGCGCAACATCTGCCAGAATCTTCAACTCGAGCCTCACAAAGAGTTCTTCTCCAGGTTCTCCGTTTTCTGCAGCCTTTGGAGCCTGGTTTGTTGAGGAGGCAAATCTGGCGTTTCCCCTCCCGCCCTTTCCTCCCCTCGCGAGGACTATCGTCTCTCCCGGTCTGTTCAGGTCTGCGAGTATATCTCCAGTTTCGGCATTATAAGCGATCGTACCTACCGGAACTAAGATAATTTGATCTTTTCCCTTTCTGCCGGCCATGTTTGAACCGGAACCGCCCTCTCCGTCAGGCGCAAGGAACTTCTTCTTTCGCTTGAATTCGAAGAGTGTGTTTCTCGAATTGCTTGCCCTCAAGAAGATGTGTCCTCCACTCCCGCCGTCGCCACCGTCCGGGCCACCATAGGGTATATACTTTTCTCTTCTGAACGAGACAGCTCCATCGCCACCGTCTCCGGCCTTAACATAAATTCGCCCCGCATCAACAAGGCTTTCCTGATCGTTTGTGAGCATCCGTACACCTCCATGGATCCCTCCACTATGTTATAATAACACCGTTGAAGGAAGGGGGAAAGTCGAAGTGAGTCAGATTGTCAATATTGGTTTTGAATCCTTCGTCGTAAAAGACAGAATACTGGCTGTTCTTCCCGTAGAGAGTTCGGCTGTTAGAAGACTAAAGCAACTTGGGATGGAAACCGGAAAGGTTGTCAATCTTACCTTCGGCAAGAGGACGAAGTCTCTTCTCATTACAGACAGCGGCCATATAATCTTTTCTTTCCTTCCACCAAAAAGAGTGATAGAAAAACTTTTCAAGAGCTAGGAGGAATTATGGATACAAACATGTCTCCTTTCGTACCCTATGTAGTTGAAGACAGAGGAAGGGGCGAAAGGATATTCGATATCTTTACAAAGCTCCTCTCTGAGAGGATAGTCTTCCTTGGCTGGCCGATAGATGATGAGATATCCAACATCGTCGTAGCCCAATTGTTGTTTCTTGAATCTCAGGATCCCGATAAGGATATAAACCTCTATATCAACAGTCCCGGTGGTTCCATTACTTCCGGTCTCGCTATATACGATACGATGCAATACATAAAGCCCGATGTTTCGACTATATGCATTGGAATGGCTGCCTCGATGGGCGCGGTGCTCCTTGCCGGTGGAGCAAAGGGTAAGAGATTCGCCCTGCCTAATTCCAGGATTATGATTCATCAACCGTTCGGAGGAGCTGAAGGCGTGGCAAAGGATATAGAAATTCGGGCCAAAGAGATTCTGTACTTGCGGGATGAGTTGAATAAAATCCTCGCGCTGCATACCGGGCAGTCGATGAGCAGGATAGAGAAGGACGCAGACCGCGATTTCTTCATGAGCTCTAGTGAAGCGGTTAAATACGGAATGATAGACAAGGTGATAGAACAAAAGAGTAAGAACAAAGCCAAAGAGTAAACGACAATTCTATTCTGACCGGCGCAATGCGCCGGTTTTTAACGTACTGGGGTTGGTATATTGTCTGAAATAACTCCTATGATGAAACAGTATCTGGACATTAAGAATGCTTACAAAGACTGTATAGTGCTATTCCGTCTCGGCGACTTCTACGAAACCTTTTTCGAAGACGCTAGGCTTGTTGCAGAAGAATTGCAGATAGTATTGACTTCTAGAAACGGCCATCCGATGGCCGGAGTTCCCTATCATTCAATCGATGGTTATATAAAGAGGCTGATCCTTGCCGGTCATAAGGTCGCAATATGCGAACAGACTGAGGACCCCTCACAGGCCAGAGGTCTTGTCCGTCGCGAAGTGACCCGGGTGATCACTCCAGGTACACTGGTTGAAGATCAGTTGCTGGCAACGGCCGAAAACAATTATATAATAACGATCTCCGAGTACAGGGGGAATTATCCCGTCATCCTGGCAGATGTCTCCACCGGAGAGATACTGGTCGCAACGTTCGACGGCACTTCGGAATTACTGGACTTCGTGGAAAAGGCGAAACCCTCTCAAATTCTCCTGAGAGAGAGCCTGAGGACAATCAAGAAAGACCTTATAGAGATCTCCAATTGCTTAATAGAGTTTCTTGAGGACTGGAACTTCGCGATATCCTCCAGTCTCAGATATGTTAAGGACTTTTACTCAATAGCGTCTACAGACCATCTGGAAATGGATAGCGGCCAGCTCGAAACCCTTGGAGCCCTCTTCAAGTACTTTGAGAGCACTAATATGAAGCCCCTGCGACATCTATTTCTTCCCAGAGTGATAAGAAAAGGAGAGTTGATGGCACTCGATGCTTCGACTATCGATAACCTGAATCTCTTCGGTTCAAATGGTCAGGGTTCTTTACTATCAATTCTTGATGAAACGGCCACCAGCATGGGAAAACGAAAGTTGAAACAGTGGCTTATATCACCTATTACCGACGTTAAGGCCATAGAAGAAAGACTAGATGTCGTTCAAAGCCTCTTCGATAACCCTTTACTCCTCGAAGAATTACGCGAATACCTGCGGGCGGTCTTTGACCTTGAAAGAATAGTATCACGTCTTTCGAGCGAAAGGGCTTCGCCCAGAGATCTTCAGTCGTTGAGGAGTTCACTTGGAGTTCTTCCGTATATAAAGGAACTCCTTGCAGAAGAGCCTTCACTGGAGAAGAGGGGCGATAGGATACAGCTCTTTCCGAAGGAACTCGAGCTCATCCAGAAAAGCATCTTTGACGAACCATCCGCCTTTGTTGGTGAGGGCAAGGTAATCCGCGAGGGCTTCAGCGCCGAATTGGACGAACTTCGAGATATTCTTGATCACTCGGTTGAAAGACTCACAGATCTGGAGAAAAGAGAGAAGGAGTCAACAGGAATAGGCTCACTGAGAGTCAAGTATAACAAGGTCTTCGGATACTTTATAGAAGTCCCGAGAGCACAGTCTTCAAAGGTTCCGGAAACCTATACTAGAAAGCAGACTCTTGTCAATTCAGAGAGATATACGATTCCTGAACTTAAGACATTCGAAGACAAGGTCCTGAGCGCAAACGAAAGAATCGACTCTCTTGAAAACGAACTTTTCGCGGAAATATGTAGAGAGCTCTCATCTTCTACCCGTGCTTTACAGGTACTCGCGTCGGTTCTGGCCGAACTGGATACGCTTCAATCATACGCGACAGCCGCGAGAAAGTACGGGTACTCCAGACCCGCTTTCTCAAAGGAAGGGAACACAAGAATTGAGAATTCAAGACATCCTATCGTCGAGAGATACGTGGACAGTTTCACTCACAACGGCGTAGACTTCAGCGAAGACGAGCGTTTCGTTATACTCACAGGACCGAACATGAGCGGAAAGTCAACGTATATAAGGCAAATTGGATTGACATCGGTAATGGCTCAGATAGGGTCTTTTGTTCCCGCGACCAGAGCCTTGCTTCCTGTATATGACAGGATATTCACCAGAATCGGTGCAAGGGACGATCTTTCAAGCGGGAAATCCACATTTCTTGTGGAAATGATGGAAACGGCTACCATTTTGTCAAAGGCAACCGAAGACAGCCTGGTGATTCTGGATGAAGTCGGAAGGGGTACCAGCACATTTGATGGAATTTCGATTGCCTGGGCCGTATCTGAATATATTTACGAAGCTATCGGATGCCACACTGTATTTGCGACTCACTTCACCGAGCTAACTGAACTGTCTCAAATGTACTCTGGAATAAGAAACAAAACAGTTAGAATTGTTGAGACCGAAAAGGGTATAGTCTTTCTACATGAAGTTATCGATGGTGTCGCAAGCAAGTCCCACGGCATAGATGTAGCGAAACTTGCGGGAATAAATGATGTGGTACTGGAAAGAGCAAGCGAGATTCTAAAGGTTATTACCAGCCAGTCGGCTCTGGACAAGACTGTAAGGGTGCTTACAGTCGAAGAGCTCAAAGAAATCCGGCAAACCAAGAAGAGCAAGATGAATCGCAACCAGATAACACTTTTCGACGCATAGTTCTGGTGTCGACAACCGGAGGTAGAGAATGTCAAGAGTTGAAGCGTTCAGAGAAAAGCTCCGAGAGCAAAGCCTCGACGGATTTATCCTTTATAACTTCGAATCCAGCAATCGTTCAAGTTCCTGGTATCTCTCCGGTTTTTCCGGGTCCTTTTCCATACTCGTTATAACACCCTTGGGCGAGTATATTATTACCGATTCAAGATACTACACCCAGGCATCGATCGAAACACCCTTCAAGCTTATCCCCTATAAGAACAGCAATGGGCTTCAAGAGCTTCTGTCCTCTATCCTGAGAGATGATGGAGCCCTAAGAGTGGGCTTCGAAGAGGACACATTAAGTTATGGGCTTTACAACAGAGTGTTTTCCGGTCTGGACGTCGAGTTAAGACCGGCAGACAGGATTATGAAAGATATGAGAGCTGTCAAGTCGCCTGAAGAGGTCGAGCTAATCAGCAGAGCCGTTTCGGTTGCAGAAAAAGCCTTGATAGAGACAATGAACTTCATCAAACCCGGAAAGACCGAAGAGGAAGTTTCCGCGATATTAGAGTTCGAAATACGTAAACGTGGAGGTTATATGGCCTTTGACGTTATTGTCGGGAGCGGTTCGAGAAGCGCCATAGTTCACGGAAGACCTTCCAGCAAGAAACTTCAAGAAGGCGAGTTTGTGCTCATAGATTACGGCGCACGAGTTGAGGGTTATAATTCCGATATTACAAGAACCTTTTCTCTAGGCGAACCAGACGAAGAAATGATAAGAGTTTACGAAACAGTCTACAGAGCTCAAAAAGAGGCAAGAGATGCGGCAGTGGCCGGCATTATCGGGAGTGAGCTTCATGAAGTCGCAGCCGAAATAATACGTAACGCCGGTTACGGCGAGTACTTTGGCCACGGCCTCGGGCACAGTCTCGGTATGGATACTCATGATAGCTCTGGTGGAGCCAGTCCGACAAATAAAGAGCCTATCCCTGCAGGAGCCGTTATCACAATTGAGCCAGGCATATATCTACCCGAGAAGTTTGGGGTTAGAATAGAAGACGATCTGTATTTAGGGAGTGAAGGAACGCGAGTTCTTACAACTCTCGACAGAGAACTAAAGATACTGTAGCGATCCGGAGGTGGCTTCTAGATGATAGAAGTTGGCAAGATAAGGAAGGGCATGCCCCTTCTTATTGATGGGGAGATTTATATAGTGCTTGAGGCAAACAAGCACTCAATGGGACGGGGAGACGGAATAATCCGAACGCGCATGAAGAATCTTAAGACCTTGCTTGTCAGGCAGTTTACATTTCAGGCAAGTGAAAAGGTAGAAGAAGCTTCGCTGTCAATAAGGCATGTTCAGTTTCTATATTCCGAGGGTGATTTCTTTCATTTCATGGATCTCGAAACTTTTGAACAGTACACAATTGGTTTAGAAGAAATGGGAGATGCGACCGATTACCTCAAGGGGAATGAAGAAGTCGATCTTCAGTTCCACGAAGACAAACCAATAGCGATCATACTTCCAAACACCGTTGTTCTACAGGTAACGGATACTGCGCCCGCTTATAAAGGAGATACCGTTTCCGGAAGCGGGAAACCGGCAATACTGGAAACCGGTCTTAAGGTTATTGTTCCATTCTTTGTGGAAAATGGCGAAAACATAAGGATAGATACCAGAACTGGCGAATATATCGAAAGAGCCTGAAAAGAAAGGAGGGAGATTTATGAATTTTGAAGAGACCGATCTCGGAAGAATCGAAATATCCGAAGCCGTTATACGTGATATTGCTATCCACTCTTACATCGAATTCCTTAAGTTCGATCCTCGTGAGGGAAAGGCTCGCAAGGAAGCGAAATCGACCGTAGATATCGACCTGGACGAGAAGGTTGACGGCACTAAGACCGTCAAGATTTCCGTGAATACCAAAATCAAATACGGAGTTTCGATTCCCTCTTATGCAAGAAGAATGCAGGAGAAACTTAAGAACGATGTTGAGAGTTTCAGCGGATTAAAAGTGGAAGACGTATCAATCACTATCGAAGACGTCTACGAAGAACCTCAGAAACCGGCCTTGATCGAAGAAGATGATAAGGAAGCGGAAAATGCTCTACCCGAAAGCTCCGAACAGATCGTAGAGGAGAAGGTTTTAGAGGAGAAAAAGGAAGAGAAAGAGGCTTGAGTTTATAATGGCAGGTTCGAACAAAAGCAGACGCAAGATGAGAGAGATAGTCTTCGGTGCAATCTATCAGTTCGATTTCAACGAAGACAAGGAAATCTCATCTGCCTATCTCGAAAGAGAGCTGAGTTATTTCTCTATGGAGGCAGGCATGAAACTGCTTACAAGAAAGTACTTCGAAAGCATTCTCCGGAACAGAATGGAGATAGACGAGATTATTCGTAAGCACCTGATGAACTGGACGTTCGACAGACTGGCTTCTATCGACAGAAATGTACTGAGACTCGGCACATACGAGATTGTCTTCGAATCGGATGTTCCTATAGAAGTTACACTCAATGAATCCATAGATATCGCGAAAAAGTACGGTTCAGAGCAGGGAGGAAAGTTTGTCAATGGTGTCCTGGACAGAATAGCCAGGGAGTGTGCATCCACAACCAAAAAAGACCTGTGAAGGGGGGATATTTATCCTAACGGATCTTGAGATTGCACAGAAAGCTGAACTTAAAGAGATCGACGAGATAGCGGCGAGTGTTTCCATACCCGAGAAATTTCTTAAGAAGTATGGCAGACATATAGCCAAGGTGTCGCACCATTTTCTGGACGAATTGCAGGACAAAAAGGAAGGAAGATTAATACTTGTAACCGCTATAAGTCCCACTAGTGCCGGCGAGGGTAAGACTACTACTTCTATTGGACTGGCAATGGCTCTTAACAGAATAGGAAGAGAGACTTTTGTCACACTCAGAGAGCCTTCGGTGGGCCCGATAATGGGAATCAAAGGTGGCGCTGCGGGGGGAGGTTACTCTCAAGTACTGCCGATGGAAGATATAAACCTTCATTTCACCGGTGACCTGCACGCGATATCCATGGCTCACAATCTTCTTTCAGCGGCTATCGACGCACACATAAACTTCGGGAACGATCTCGGAATCGATCCCACAAGCATCTTCTGGCCTAGGACTATGGACATGAACGACAGGGCTTTAAGAGAGATAATAGTTGCGCTGGGCGGCAAGAGCAACGGTTATCCAAGGCAGGATTCTTTTGTTATAACTGCGGCATCTGAAGTTATGGCCATTCTCTGTCTTTCAAAGAATATCGACGACCTTAAGGAGAAACTCGCCAGCATAGTTATTGCAAGGTCATACGATGGTAAATTTGTCCGCGCAAAGGATCTGAAGGTGCATGGAGCTATGGCCGCGTTGCTCAGAGATGCGCTTGATCCTAACCTCGTTCAGACTATCGAAGGCACTCCGGCCTTTGTTCATGGTGGACCATTTGCAAACATCGCTCACGGGACAAATTCGATAATCGCAACCAAAATAGCTCTGAAACTCGCGGATTACGTTGTAACTGAAGCTGGATTCGGCGCCGATCTGGGTGCTCAGAAATTCCTTGACTTCGTCTCGCCCGTAGCCGGTTTCAATCCTTCCGCAGTAGTCCTCGTCGCCTCTCTCAGAGCATTGAAGCTAAACGGAGGAGCCCATAAAAAGGAAGTTCACAGAGAAGACCTGAAGTCTCTGGAGGCGGGTTTTGAAAACCTGAAAATCCATTACGAGAACCTTAGAAAGTACGGTGTCCCAGTTCTTGTAGCCTTGAACGAGTTTCCGGACGATACTCTGGAGGAAAGAGAGCTCTTCAATTTGAAATGCAACGAGTTTGCCATACCGTACGAGGTCTCTAGAGTCTGGAAAGATGGAGGAGCCGGCGGCGAGAAGCTCGCACATAGAGTCATAGAGCTTATAGAAAAGGGTTCGTCGTATGCTCCCATACTGCATGGAGAAATGACGTTCGAAGAGAAGGTTGAGAAGCTTGCCAGGGAAATCTACAGAGCGGGCAGCGTAAGTTTATCCCCTGAAGCCAAAAGCATGCTAAGAATCCTGAAGAAGGAAGGTCTTGATAAGCTACCGATAATAGTTGCCAAGACTCAATACTCGATCAGCGATGATGAGAAGAAACTTGGCGCACCCTCGGGTTATGTTTTCAACGTCAGAGATTTATCTCTCTCGGCCGGAGCCGGATTCATTGTGCTGGTCGCCGGGAAGATAATGCTTATGCCGGGTTTGGGCAAAGAGTTTAGTGCCCAGCAAATAGATGTGGATAAAAGTGGCAAAATAAGCGGTCTCTTCTAAGGCGGTGTTTTGATGATTCTAGACGGGAAGAGTGTATCGGAAAGTATATACGGTGACATAAGGAAGACAATTGAAGAGAGAGGCCCCTCTCTGCCATCGCTTGTTCTCTTCTGCGACGAACCTGACAGTTCAAATAGATCCTATATGAAATCTATAGTCAAGCAGGGTGAGAGACTGGGAATAAGTGTTCTGACTGTTGAAGCCGGATCTTCTCCGGTCGATGAGATAAAGAGAATAAACGAAGACCCTTCTGTAGCCGGGGTAATGGTAATGCACCCGCTGAAAAACGCCGATGAAAAGGCCGTTATGCTGGCTCTCGATCCTTTGAAGGACCTGGAAGGAAGAACCGTCTATAATCTGGGTGGGATCGTCAACGATGAGGAGTTTTTCGCTCCTCCAACGGCTGAAGCCGTTATGGAGATACTGGACTACTACGGTATCGATCCAAAGGGCAGGGATATAACCATAGTGGGCCGTTCCAATACGGTTGGGAAGCCACTGGCACTTCTGCTTCTGAAAAAAGGGGTCGATGGTACGGTTACAGTCTGTCACTCAAGAAGCAGAGACATTGGATCAAAGACACTCAGTGCCGATATAGTTGTCAGTGCAGTCGGTATCGCAAGATTTATCAAGAGAGATATGATAAGCCCCGGCGCAGTCGTTATTGATGTTGGTATTAACTTTGTTGACGGGAAGCTTGTTGGAGATGTCGATTACGATGAAGTGTCCCGGGTAGCCTCAGCGATAACTCCCGTTCCCGGAGGGGTAGGCGTCGTGACGACGGCGCTTCTATTCAAGCATTATCTAAAATCACTGGAAAGGTTGGAGCAGAATATAAGATGAGCGAACAGCCTCTATTCAGACGATTGAAGGATTACACATATCCTCAGCTTGATGTTCTTGCCGAGGAGATGAGGGATATGATAACCACAGTCGTTTCAACTAATACAGGCCACCTCGCATCCAATCTCGGAACTGTTGAACTGACAATTGCACTGTACAGAGTCTTCGATCCCGATAAAGACGTAATAATATGGGATACCGGTCATCAAGCATACGCTCACAAGATTCTTACGGGAAGATACTCATCTTTCCCCACTATCAGAAAGCGGGGAGGATTGAGCGGCTTTCTGAAGACATCGGAGAGCACTTACGATCACTTCGGCGCCGGGCATGTCGGAACTGCACTGGCAGCGGCAATGGGCATTGAAGAATCAGACAGGATTTTGAGGACTGACAGGAATATTGTAGTAGTCATAGGTGATGGAGCCATGACTTCTGGAATGGCGCTGGAAGCTCTGAATCAGTTGAAAGATCTAGGGTCGAAGATAAAGATAATTGCAAACGATAACGGCATGAGCATCGGAAAGAATGTTGGCAGCCTCTCAAGTTCTCTGGCCGATCTGAGGTTGAATCCCTTCTACAGAGACTTGAAGGGCGATCTAAAGAGCACGCTGGAGAGCATGCGGCTTGGAAGACTGGAGCAGCTTCTCTCAAAGCTTAAGAGTGGCTTGAAGGCTACAATACTCGGTGGCAACGTCTTTGAGGCGATGGGGCTGAATTATATCGGCCCTGTCAAAGGCCACGATATCCAGGAGATGGAAACGATTTTTTCAGGCGTGAAAGAGATCCACGAACCCTTTTTCGTACATGTGGTAACAAAGAAAGGAAAGGGACTTGAATATGCCGAGAGTAACCCCACTAGATTTCACAGCGTGAGTAAGATTGATCCTGAAAGTGGAGAAAAAGTCTTCTCTTCTGAGGAAATCTCGTACAGTGACGTTTTCGGTGGAGTTCTATCTGAGCTCTCTTCGCGCGACCCCTCTATCGTAGCTATAACTGCAGCGATGCCTGATGGAACGGGTCTCAACTCCTTTATGAATAAGTTTCCTTCAAGGCTATACGACCTCGGGATAACGGAGCAACTCTGTACAACCTTTGCAGCGGGTATGGTTATCGCAGGTAGCAAACCGGTTTTCGCCGTGTACTCGACTTTTCTTCAGAGAGCATTTGATCAACTCATTCACGACGTAGCACTGCAGAATCTTCCGGTTCTCTTTGCAGTCGACAGAGCCGGTATCGTCGGACAGGACGGCGCGACTCATAATGGGATATTCGATATCGCCTTCCTCTCGATGATACCTGGAATGAGTCTACTTGCTCCTTCAAGCATTCAAGAACTGGCAGATATGCTTTACACACTGCTGGCAAAGGGTGAACTGCGAAAGCCAACGGCCATTCGTTATCCCAGAGAGACGGAAATCACTTCCCTTGAAGATGTGCTCTCCTCGATGAAGGAGACCGACATCTGGAAATGGGAAAAGGTCTTAAGGGGTAGCGGTATTGCCTTGCTGGCAACTGGCTCAATGGTCTCGCGCAGTTATGAAGTGGCGTTGAAGAACGGCTTCGCTCTTTACAACTGCCGTTCTATAAAACCTCTTGATGCAGATTCCCTCGAAAAGATCTTTACAGAATACGATCATGTCGTATGTATAGAAGAAGGTATTATGAGAGGCGGATTTGGCTCGAGCATAATGCTCGAGGCGGCCAGGCTCGGGTATAATGGTAAGATCAACGTAATAGCCATAGATGACTGTTTCTCGGTTCATGGCACACGCGACGAAATACTTACAGAACTTGGTTTAGATAACTTGGGGATAGATAATGCTGTCTCCAGACTGAGAGGTGAAAAGAATGCAAGTGACTACGGAATTCGGTAAAATCGATATTTCTCTTCAGGCCATATGCTCCATAGTCAAGAAAGTGGTTTCCGAATCTTATGGGCCTGTAAACGTGGGGGCACCTCAGACTGGCTTCCTCGCAAAGCTCTTTGGAACTACAGAGGATACAAAAAAAGGCATAAAGGTCACGGAAGAGATCGATGGAACTCTCGAAATCGATATAGATCTTATTCTTGAGTACGGTGTCAGGATACCAACCGTTGTCGAGAACATTCAGGAAAACGTCTTCCACAAGTTAAAAGAATTGACGGAAGCCACGAATATTAAAGTGAATATTCATGTTGTCGGCTTGCAGGACTGATGGGAGGCTTTAGAGATGAAGCGTATCAACGGCAAGTTCTTCGTCGCCGCTTTCAGGAAAGCCGCTGAACGTCTCCTGGCAAACAAAGACGAAATAAACGCTTTGAACGTCTTTCCCGTTCCGGACGGAGATACCGGATCGAACATGTCGGCTGCCATGATAGAAGCCTGTGAATATCTTGACAGAACAAAGAAAGATGATTTGATAAGCGTTCTGGAATCTGTGAAGACGGGGATGTTGATGGGCGCCAGGGGAAACTCCGGCGTTATTCTCTCTCAGATATTCAGAGGCTTTGCAGAAGGTATCGGTAATCGCAAGTTCGTCAGCACGAAAGCGTTTACCGAAGGTCTGTTGAAAGCGAAGGAAATTGCCTACAGATCTGTAATGCGACCCGTTGAAGGGACCATGCTAACGGTTATCAAGGTGATCGCAGATTCTGCAAACGAGCAGTTTGGAGATGTAGAAGACTTCGAAGAATACTTTGAAAGAATGGAGAAAGTTGCTTTTGAGACAGTCGAGAAGACACCCAGCTTGCTTGCGAAACTAAAAGAGGCCGGAGTGGTCGACTCTGGAGCCAAAGGGCTCGCGTATATTGTTCAGGGTTTTAATCTGGCAATAAGAGGAGAACTTGAACTTGAAGGCCCCATTCAGCAGACACCTCAGACCATAGGATCTTCCACAGAGAGAATCGTAGAGATTGTAAGGGAAGAACTGAAATTCACCTACTGCACAGAACTCATCGTAAGCCTTTATGATACCGAGAATCCAGAAGAGGCGGCAGAAGAACTTAAGGCTTTTCTAGAGGAAATGGGCGATTCCATAGTCATGGTCAATCAGAACGAGTTCATAAAGATTCACGTCCATACCGATCATCCGGGTGATGTGATTGAGAAATTCTTGAATTTGGGTGCTCTTCAGAAAGTAAAGATAGATAATATGAAACTCCAGCACGAACACGTCGTAGGGATTCAACCCAAGCCTCAAGAGCGTTACGGAATGGGTAAAAAACACGGAATAATCGTCGTTTCTCCCGGAGACGGATTGGCAGAAGTCCTGAAAAGCCTCGGCGTGGACCACACGGTTAAGGGTGGTCAGACTATGAACCCAAGTCTTAAGGACCTTTACGAGACGATAAACAGAATGGAACCCGATAAAATAATAGTCCTTCCAAACAATCCTAACATTATACTCACCGCGAAAGAAGCGGCGAACGCAATAAACGACGAAAACCCCGAAAAGAAGGTCTATATAATTCCAACACGCACTGTTCAGGAGGGAATATCGGCCATGACCGTCTATAACGACGATATGGATACTGACGAACTCATCCAAGAGATGACCGTGGCCGCTGAATCCGTTACTCCAATCTCTATAACTTACGCTGTCAGGGACTCGAGCATAAAGGGAAAGAAGGTAAAAAAAGGTGAGTACATAGCCATGGGAAGAGATAGCCTTTTGAGTTCCGGTAAAAGGCTTGACAAGCTTGTACAGGACTCGATAAAGATAGCCCTTGGAAAGGAAAGCGACAAAGAAGTAGTCACGGTTTTCTATGGTTCCGATGTCTCTGAAGAGACTGCCGCGAAGCTTTCCGAAATGCTTTCTTCAAGCTTTTCAGAACTTGAATTTGAAATACACAGCGGTGGCCAGCCTTATTATTACTATCTGATCTCAATCGAATAGTCGGGAGGTAGCGAAGGAATAATGTACTTACAGAATGTAATAGCAAATCTAAACGCGTACTGGTCTTCCCAGGGCTGTATTATCGACCAGCCATACGATGTTGAGATGGGAGCCGGTACTTTTCATCCTTCTACGTTTCTAAGATCACTTGGAAAAAAGCCCTGGAAGGTCGCCTTCATCCAGCCTAGCCGAAGACCTTCGGACGGCCGTTATGGCGAAAATCCAATGAGAGTGCAGCGTTATTTTCAGTACCAGGTAATAATCAAACCCAATCCTGACAATTCGCAGGAGCTCTATCTGGGCTCTCTGGAAGCTCTGGGAATAAACCCGGTCGAACACGATATCAGATTCGTGGAGGATAACTGGGAATCTCCAACACTGGGCGCATGGGGAGTCGGCTGGGAAGTCTGGCTAGACGGAATGGAAGTGACTCAATTCACATATTTTCAGCAGGTCGGTGGTATCGACGTCGATCTGGTGTCTCTAGAAATTACCTACGGACTGGAAAGAATAACTATGTATCTTCAGAAGAAAGCAAATATCTTCGATATAGACTGGAATGAAGAGTTTAAGTATGGAGACGTATTCCTGCAAAACGAGAGAGAGTTTTCCGTTTACAACTTCGACGTTGCAGACACTGCCAAGCTCTTCGATCTTTACCGCATGTATCGTGAAGAGTTTGATCTCTGCATGAAGAACGGTCTCGTGAGACCATCATATGATTACATGATCAAGTGTTCTCATGCCTTCAATCTACTCGATGCCCGAAACGCGATTAGCGTCTCGCAGAGACAAAGCTACATAAAGTCGATTCGCGATATGGCTAAGGCCGTAGCGGAGGCCTACGTCGCTCAAGAAGGTGAAGCAGATGCCCGACCATAAGGTTCTACTGGAAATCGGAGTCGAAGAGCTTCCCTCAAGTGAAGTATCCGCTATCAGAAAACAGCTAAAAGAAGGGATAGAGAAATCTCTCGAGATGAACCGTATAAATCATGGAGGCCTTGAGGTCTTTATCGCAAGCAGAAGGTTCGGTATCTATATTGACTCTCTTGCCTCCAAACAAGCGGATTACTTTGAAGAGAAGAAGGGGCCCTCAGAAAAGATCGCCTTCAAAGACGGCACACCGACAAAGGCTCTACTCGGTTTCCTGAAAAGCAATGGAGCAGAGTTATCTCAGACATCTGTAAGGGATGGGTACGTTTACGTCGAACGAGAGATTTCGGGAAAGCCCTCACTGGAAATACTTCCGGGAGCTTTCAGCGAATCTATCCTTTCAATAGACTTCAAGAAACCAATGCGCTGGGGCGATGGGACTCGCAGATTTGTGAGACCGGTAAGATGGATAGTAGCAATGATCGACGATGAGATAATTGATTTCGAGCTTTTTGGAATACGCTCAACAAATCTTTCCAAAGGCCACAGGTTCTACTTTGATGAGTTGAAGGTCAGACCCGGGGATTACTTTGACATACTCAGAAGCTCTATGGTAATTGCAAAGGAAGAAGAGCGAAGAACGCGTGTCTTGTCTGAGATTAGAAGGGTAGAGACTCTGCTCAATGGTTCTATACCCATCGATACGGACCTCCTGGAAGAAGTCGTCTCGCTCACCGAATACCCAACCGCCGTAGTCGGTCAGTTTAAAGAGAAGTATCTTACGCTGCCACCAGAGGTTATTATCGTTACGATAAAGCATCACCAGAGAACCTTTCCGGTTCAAGTAAACGACAGACTGACCAGCAATTTTGTCGCCTTTCAGGACGGCCCAGACGATCCCGCAGGAAATATCAAACTCGGATATGAAGACGTCATAAATGCCAGACTTGAAGACGCTTTCTTCTACTTCGAGAAGGACCTCGAAAGAACTCTTGACAGTTATGTGGATGGATTGAAAGAGATACTCTTTCAGCGCGGTCTGGGCTCTCTGTTCGACAAAACTCAGAGAACCGCCGCCATCGCTTCGAAAATCGGTAAGCTTCTCAAGGCAAGGGAAGGGGAGCTGAGAGCTATTGAAAGGACGGCTCTACTGGCAAAGGCCGACCAGGTCACCAGAGTTGTACAGGAGTTTCCCGAAGTCCAGGGAGTCATGGGAAGAATATATGCTTTCAGAGCCGGCGAAAGCGACGAAGTGGCCGTCGGTATTGAAGAGCATTATTTAGACCAGAGAGTTCCGACTTCCTTGACAGGTGCAGTAGTCGGAGTGGCAGATAGGCTTGATACACTTGCGGGCAACTTCGTGATCGGCAACATACCGACATCTTCCAAAGATCCGTACGCACTTCGGCGCAAGATGAGTTTCATATACAACACTATGGTATATCTGGGATGGAAACTAGATCTCGAAGAGCTGATAAGGCTATCGGCCATAACCCTTAGCGATAACAACGATAATGCCGTCACCGCGCTGATCACTTTCTGCAAAACGCGTTACGAAGCCTATCTAATAGATCAAGGCTATTCAATAAACATCGCCAGGGCTCTCAACAACTGGTGGAAGATTCCCTACCTTGGAGAAAGAGCGGCAAGATCAATAGCCGACTTCATCAAAAGAGACGAGTTCAAAGACCTACTCGTTGCCTATCAGAGAGTTCACAACATTAGCAAGAAACACCAAGATACTCAATTCGAGGGAGCCAAGTTCGTTGAGCAGGCGGAAAGAGATCTCTTCAACGCTTATTTGAAGTGTTTTCAAGAAGTCAGCGATGCACTTGAGGCCGATGATTTCGACAGGGCCTTTCAATTGCTGACAGATCTCAAACCCATGATAGACAGATACTTCGACGATGTCTTTGTCATGGCTGATCAGGAAGACATTCGGCTCAACAGGCTTGGCTTCCTGAAATCGTTTGACAGCCTCTTTTTGAAGATCGGCGATCTCTCTCTTCTTCTGGAAGAAGAAAGAAAATGATCGAACGCTATAAATCGGGAATAGTCGCCCTCGTTGGCAAACCCAACGTGGGAAAATCGTCCCTGATAAACCACATAATCGGCGAGAAGATAGCGATTGTATCAGATAAACCGCAGACGACGAGAAATCGCATAGGCGGTATACATACCACACAATCGGGACAGATAGTCTTCTACGACACCCCGGGGATACACAAACCTCTTCATAAACTCGGTCAGTACATTCTCAGAGTTGCCACGAGTTCTCTTGCGGGAACCGATCTTCTGTTGGTTATGGTCGACCCGACGGACGGTCTCAGAGAGTCGGACAATCTTGTAGCAAAGCACGTTAACGGCAGCAATGTTCCTGTGTTCCTTGTCGTGAACAAGATAGATTCTTACACAGATATAAGAAGACTTGAAGAGTTTATGGAAAGCGCCTCTAGACTTTTCAAAAACATCAGGCGGAGATTCTTCATCTCGGCAAAGACGGGTACAGGAGTAGATAAGCTACTCGAGGCAATCCTCGACAGTCTTCCAGAAGGAAACATGCTCTATCCGGAGGAGTATATAACTGATCGATCGTCCAGATTCATGGCTTCGGAGGTCGTTCGGGAAAAGATTCTGGAATTCACCCAGCAGGAAGTCCCTCACTCTGTCGGCGTAGTGATCCAGGAGTTCAGTGAAGAAAATGACCTGCTGAAGATAAGGGCCGATATAGTGGTAGAGAGGAACAGCCAGAAGCCGATTATACTCGGTAAGGGCGGTTCTATGATTAAGAAGATCGGAACGGCCGCCAGAAAGGATCTTGAATACATTTTCGATCAGAAAGTCTTTCTAGATCTCTTCGTTAAGGTGAGAGAAAAGTGGAGAGAAAGGGATTCACTGATTCAGGAGTTCACAAACCTAAAAGACGAACTCCTGTAACGGGGGGTAGTGCATGAAAAAAGGTAGGGCTAGAGTCGTCCTGTTTCTGATGCTTTTCATGATGGTCTTTCTCAACGCCGATCAGATGGTCATGTCTCCTAATATCGGGGAGATAGAAGCGGAATTTGGCATAACAAAGGCCGACATAGGCCTTATACAGGGTTCCTTCACAATCGTTGGTGCTCTGATCTCTCTAGCCTGGGGCTTCATGGCAGACAAGTACAATAGAAAGCTCTTGCTTCTTCTGAGCGTTCTCGTTGGAGAGATTCCCTGTTTCCTGTCGGCTTTCGTACAGACCTTCCCACAATTGTTCATAACCCGCGCCCTGACTGGAATCGGTGTAGGTGCTCTCTTTCCTGTTGTCTTTTCCTTTGCGGGCGATACATTCAAAGAATCTCAGCGCGCCAAAGTCAACGCCTTCCTTTCGACCGCCATCTCTCTGGGGGCAATCGTGGGAATGGTGATTGCAGGATTCACGGGCTCCACTCTTGGCTGGCGCGCCCCGTTCATAATCGTATCTCTGCCGAATATTTTCCTGGTGCTGGCATTCTACTTTCTCGCAGATGAACCCCGTAGAGGAGCCGCAGAAGTTGCCGTGGGGGATTTGATCGATCAGGGATATGTCTACCGGAGCCGGGCCAGGCTGTCGGATTATCTGAATCTCTTCAGAGTGAAGACCAATCTCGTTCTTTTTGTACAGGGAATCCTCGGGACTATTCCCTGGGGAGCAATTCCGTACTATCTCGTCAACTACTTCGAGACGTCGAAGAACCTTTCCAAGGAGTCGGCAACACTCATATTCATATTCTTTGGTATAGGCAATGTCATAGGCATCTTCTCCGGAGGACTACTGGGAGGCTGGCTGTACAAGAAGAAACCCTCCTATATGCCTCTCTTTAGCGGTGTAACGACAATAATCGGTACCTTCGTCGCTCTCGCGGCGCTCAACTTTCCTCCAGTAGAAGGTCCCGGTGCGTTCTTGATGCTCGGGCTTCTCGGAATGGTCGCCTCGGCTACTGCATCGATGACCGGACCAAATATGAAAACTATGCTTATGAATATCAACGAACCGGAAAGCAGGGGAAGAATCTTCTCGGTTTTCAACCTCACAGATTCTCTCGGTACCGGTGTCGGTCAGTTCTTCGCGGGTACTCTGGCGACAGCGGTCGGCTCTCTCGGAGTTGCAATGAATGTTTCCGCCATTTTCTGGCTGCCTTGCGGCCTCATTCTATTGATCGCGGCGCTCACATTCCCCAAGGATATTCTCAGGTTGCATAACAGAATGAGAGAGGTAGCCATAGGTATGAAACGCTCATAGAAAAAGGAATATAGAGTATTCTTCTTCCAGTGTGAATTCGATTTTGATTCTTGGAGAAAAAGTAGTATAATAAAGATGCTGAAGTAACCCTCAGACCGCTTCGCTGCCCTCGAAAGGGGCAGCATTTTTCTTTTTGGGAGGATCCTTCTCATCCGAGAACGCCTTACCGGATTGGAATGTAGAACTCTACCGAACCTTATGATTCGATCTATAGTCAAATCTCTGTAAGCTTCTTCTCCTAGACCACCCTACCCGGAGAGTATCTCCGGGTCTTTTCTATCTAATAAACAAAACAGTTAAGTTCAGATGTATAATTAGAGAGATACAAAATATACTCTTGCGAGGTGTCTCTTTTGAAGAGTTTTCTTTTCATCGTATCTGGGATGGTTGTTGTAGCCATTGTGATCTTTTCTATAAACCTAACTCAGTCCAAAAACATACCCGAGATAGTCGTAAAAGACTATCAGGGAGCCAAACTGGACGATCTCTCTGCCTTCAGAGAGAATTCAATAAAAGGCGTTGAATACATCAAGGAAGAGAATTACGTTCTAAGGATAGGAGGTCTTGTGGAAAGACCATTAGAGTATACCTACGCAGAACTACAGGAACTTAAGCACATCGAGAAACTAGTAACACTCCATTGTGTCGAGGGTTGGACTGCAAAGATTCTGTGGGAGGGAATTCCACTGATAGATCTCATCGAAGCGGTCGGTCCCGATGAGAAAGTGAGTAACTTGATCTTCAGATCTGCAGATGGTTACACTACAAGCCTCACTCTCGATTTCATAAGAGAGAGAAATATTATGATCGCCGATCGGATTAACGGTATAAAGCTTCCTCCTGCTCAGGGCTTCCCCTTCATAGTAGTTGCCGAAGACAAATGGGGATACAAATGGGCGAGGTGGATTGAGGAAATCGAACTTTCAGACGATACAACGTTCAGGGGATACTGGGAATCCAGGGGCTACAGCAACGATGGAGATCTGCAGAAGCCAATGTTCGAACAAAGCAGGTGATCTCTTTGAAAGCAAAACTCAATCAGAGTAGCTTTCGGGCTTGAGATCGCGAGAAAGCAATTCTATGACTTCCTGCCGATCGGCGGTAAAGTATATTCCGTCGCTGGTACGATAGGTTCTCACTAAACCGCAGACAACTAGACTGCTGAAGGACTCGGTGACTTCCGCATTAGACATTTTCAACTTGCGGGAAAGATCGTATCCGGTATATCGCTTCCCGAAGAGAGTGTTCAGAAGTCTCAATCTCTTCTCGTTACCGAGAGCCTTGAACCTCAGGGCGGTAAGGTGAAGGGGAGTCTCCTCGAGAACAGAACTGATTAACTTATAACCGACTATGAACAGATCATTCTTTGCTAGCGGATGAAAGACCCCACCCTGGGCATTTTCGACGAAGTACGAAACGGCCAGTATGACCTTTCTCTCTTCACGGAGCTCCTCATAGTGCATGTTATCTATTAGCTTCAATAAGTACTCTTCACCTCTATCGGCAAGGTTTTTCTTGAGAGCCGATACGCTTTCGCCGATCTCTCTGACACTGTAAGGAACGGAAGGGAATATGTGTTCTGCATACCACTGGAGAAGATAAAGGAAGTCCTCTTTCATCGAGTCGGGATCTGCGAAGAATTCCAGCATTATCGCCTTCTGGTGAGGAGTAAGGACTGCCCTTTCAGCAAGGAATACGAGCGCCTTTTCCTGATCTTCAATCAATGCTTCGATTATACTCTCATCGAAGCCTACGGTCCTGGGCCCAAGGCCTATGAGAAGGAAGTCCCTGAGCATATCTCTCGCCGAGACTCTAGAGACTTCTTCGAAGAACTCACTTAATGTTGAAAGGTCTCTTTCACTTATCAAATGACTCACTCTCATACCGAGAGGAGCCTGCCAGTTGAAATACAGATCCATCTTTTCTCTTATGGTTTCGGGTGTTCTTCTGGCCGCGGAGACTATCCAGTCAATTATCTCGCCAACCGGGCGATAACCAGGAGTGAGTTCCTTGAAATGCTCTATAAGTCTCTCGTTATTTGTAAGCCTGTATATACTCGAGAGAAAATCGTAGATCTCTCCACTTCTTATTTCCACTCTGTCTATAGCTCTCATGAAAGCACCCCCCGACGCTCATAGTAAACCATATGCACAAAAGCAATTCAAGCATCAGAAGAGTGCGATGCCCGATTATTACTATTTCATAATGTATTAAGAACTCAAAGGATCGGCCTCAGGCCCATTCACTTATTATACCCAATCCTTGAGGACCAAGGTGGGTACCGATTACAGGCTCTATAGTCCGGATATCGAGATGAACGTCTGGAGCCTTCTGCTTTATCAAACCTTCGATCTCTCTTGCATCGCTTTCTCTTTTTATCGAAAGAATCACTACCTGCTTCATTTTCTTCAGATCCTTATCTTTGAACGTAGCGTCGACCATCGCCTGCAGCAGTTTCTTATTGCCCCGGATGTTCTCTACCGGCTTCAGTTCGCCTTCATCAAGCTGGATTATTGGCTTCATCTTCAGAAGATTCCCCATAAGTGCTTTCGCCTTTCCAATACGCCCGCCTTTATGAAGATAGTTCAGATCGTCTACAGAGAATACTGTCCTAACATGCTTGTGGAAGTCTGTTGCATACTTCACCAGAATTTCGACTGCCGTACCGGCTTCGATCTTCTTAACCAGGTTCTTTATGAGCAACCCTACACCGTCACAGGCTAGAAGAGTGTCAACCACATGAATAGGCTTATCGAAATCCCTTGCAGCAATACTTGCCGATACAAAAGTCCCGCTGAGTTTTCCGGAGAGAACAGGAACAATCAAAGCATCAAACTCTGCTACCGCCTTCTCGAAAACCTGTATGAAATCCTGTGGAGAAGGCTGTGATGTCGTGGGCAGCTCAGTTGCGGTCGATAGCTCTTCGTAGTAAGCATCCAGATCGAGCTCCGTAGACTTCGTATAGGTTCCCTTTCTGTTGATATAGAGAGAGACTATGTGGACTCCCAGTTCTTCAATTTCCTTAGCATTAAGATTGCAGGTGTTGTCGGTTATTATGCCAATCCTCATCTTCTAACCCCCAATACAAAGTGATGTTCAAATTATAGAACAGATAGAGCCTGAGAACTAACAAACAACAGTGACTCACCACCTGAAAGTATTACTAACTGGACTTTTATCGTAATGAAATATATACAACTTAAGGCAGTTTTAGTGCAGAAATCCACTGAAGCTTACCACAGGGTGACGCTATTCATGAATTGTCGCCGCGATCAACTTAATTAAGTCACATCAAAACTGAATCCCTCTTCAAACACCGATATCAAAGCCTTAACTACCTCCCGGTCATATAGAACATCCGCATTCTTCTCTATCTCTTCAATAACAGCCTCTAGATCGAATGCAGGCCTGTATGGTCTGTGCGATGTCATAGCTTCTACTACATCTGCCGCACCGATAATCCTCGCCTCCAGCATAATATCGTCTCCAGAAAGCCCTGACGGATAACCGCTCCCATCAAGCCGTTCGTGATGCTGCAGGATCATCTCTGCAACGGGCCAGGGGAACTCTATCTCTTTTAAGAGAGCGTAACCAACTTCGGGATGCATCTTTATCATGCTGTATTCAAGTTCTGAAAGCTTCCGGGGTGTCGTCAGTATCTCGGCCGGCACCTGCATTTTTCCTACATCATGAATCAACGCGGCCATGCGCAGACCTCTTATTCTATCGGAATCGAGCCCCATCTTCTCGCCAATCGCAACCGCAAGCGTTGAAACTCTCTTCTGATGTCCTGCAGTGTAGGGATCGCGAAGCTCTATGGCCGAGGCGAGTATCGCTATCGAGCCTTCCATTGTCTGTGTAACTCTATCAAGACTTTCTCTTATCTGTCTAGTCTTCTCGCCGACTTCTCTTTCAAGAAGGACGCTGCGACCGTTGACAGTAGAGATTATCGATGCTACTGAAGCGGTTATGATCAAACCGATAACCAGAATGAAGAAGCCGTTATGCAACGGATAGATTCTATCAAAATCTCTCCCCGGGTGAGTTACTATCATGAAGGTCCTCCCGAATGCAAAGAGCGGAAAGATGACGTTAAGATCGGAATTATGATAGTGGCGAATCTCCGTATTCGCCAGTTCGACCGAGTGTTCTTCTGTAGCGGAAGTGACGAGCAGAAAAGGCTGGCCGTCTTTTCCCAGCTGGTATATTCCAAGAACCATTGAGAATACGCTTACTTTCGCAATACTGTAGAACTCATTGAGAAGCATCTCAGGCTGAATTAAGGTGAAAACCAGCCCAGTGAATTCCTCCCGGCCCTCTTCCATAACCGGTCTGAAAACGAAGAGCCTGTTGCTCTTACCCGTGTCGTCCTGGAATTCCATAGGATCTGAGACAGTACTCAAACCCGTCGAAAGCGACTCTTCTATCGCTTCAAGAATTAAGGAGGAGGATGCCAAATCATAACCGAGAACCTTCGAATACCGCTCGGACGGTTCCAGATAAACAACAGGATAACTGACTGCCCGGTTGACAGAGGTCCTCTCTCCTGCGGCGTTCTCTTCCCAGACAGAAAAATCAGGCAGTCCCTCTTCCCTGATAAACTGCTCAAAGCGCTGTCGTTCTGGAGCACTCACTACCGGAGACCAGCCCAGAATGGCAAGATCTCGCGAGTCTATCAGAGCCCTTGCGTAATGGGCGAATTCACGTCGCTCGACGACTTGACTCGATTCATAAAGAAGAGATATTCCTTCAAGCTCCATATCCCGCATATCCTTTATCGTGTCTATGACTGACAGAGCGCTACGGGTCGATAGATTTGCGAAGGCCTCTTTTCTCGTCGTTTGCTGCCGGTCGTGAGTCGTTATAGCTGCCATAACAGTTATCGATAAAGAAAACATGAGAAACACAAGTATCTCGATATTTCTCGGAAACCAGCTCTTTTTACTTTCACTATCAAGCGTGTTCTTCCGCACAACAAGACGGTAACTGACAAAGATGAGGAATAGCAAAATGCATGTGAAGGCGATCGGCTTCACCAGATGCCTTGCTAGATAAGAATTGCGGTCTTTAACATCGACATCGATGCCAAGCACTGCAACCACAGTACCTGAAGAGCGGTCCATAACTGGAACGAGGACGCTGACCCACGTTCCCCAGCTATCGGTAGTAACAGGCGTTATAAGAGGTTTGGCATCGTCGAAAACTCTGTGGTCTACTTCGGAGGCTTCAAGATATATATCGCCGGGAAGGGATTCGTCAGCTGAACCGAAAGGCTCGGAATCGACTATGAAGTAGATCTCTCTCTTGTCGTTGCGTCCCATGAGGTATATGAATCGATAGTCGGGAAATACCGCTCTGGTCTGCTGAAACTGTTCCTTAATTCTCCTGTATTCAGGCAGCGATAGGTCCTCTATATCTCCGCCCAGTGTCTTTATTCTGTTCGAATTAAGACCGGATACCAGGAGTCCTGCCTGCAACATCAGACCGGACTCGAGCTCTTTCTTTGCACTCACAAAATTGCTCCATGACAGTAGCGCACCGGAAAGAAGAACGACCAGTACACCCAGAAAGGTTATAAAAGATCTGGAGAAGAGAAGGCTTCCCAAAGCATTTCTTCTCTTAAACTCTCGAATACTCATCTCCTGAATACTCCCCCAAACGCAAGCGCCTGATAATTGATTCTACCACTCTTCAGGTTCTCTTCAGCACGGAAACACTCTATAATATATTATGAAGCGCTAAACAGATTACGATAGAGAGGAGAGACTTATGGAAGAGAGAGTCACTGAAGCTTCATCAACCCAGTGGTACAGAATTTCAGCTTCCGAAACGATCGAAAGACTGGGAACTTCTGAGAACGGGCTGAGCGAGAAAGCCATCAGGGAAAGGAAAGCACAATACGGTCCAAACTCCCTTCCAAAGGGAAAGGGCATCTCACTCATGAAGATAATCCTATCGCAGTTCAAAGACCCTTTAATCTACATACTGCTCGCTGCAGGCCTTGTATCGGTCTTGATTGGAGAAGCCGACGATGCGTTCTTTATCCTGATCGTTGTGCTGCTAAATGCCGTGATTGGAGCGACTCAGGAGTTCAAAGCGGAAAAGAGCGCCCGCGCGCTCCTGGAGGTTCTGAAGACCGAATCGAGAGTAGTGAGGGACGCAAAGACAGTAACGGTAGATTCAAGCGAGCTTGTGCCAGGCGATGTAGTACTGCTGGAATCCGGAGAAAAGGTTTCGGCCGACCTGAGGCTCACAAGCACCAATAACCTGACAGTCGATGAGTCATTTCTTACGGGTGAATCTACAACCGTAGAAAAGACTGACAAGGAAATCGACGAAGAACTGGAAATCGCAGACAGAAGCAACCTGGCCTTTGCCGGTTCGATGGTTATCACAGGCAGGGGTAAGGGAGTTGTCGTGGCCACCGGCTCGGAAACGGAGCTCGGAAAGATAGCCGAGGTAGTCTCGTCATCTGAAAAGGGTAAAGCTCCTCTGGTGATCAGAATGGAGAGATTCACCAAGAAAGTCGCCTATCTGGTGCTTTTTGCCGCGGGAGCCTTTGCACTGATACGCTTTCTCCAGGGCTATGAGCTTTCGGATGTATTTTTCCTCGCTGTCGCGCTCGCAGTATCCGCAATTCCAGAAGGTCTGCCGGTAGCTTTAACGGTGGCCCTTTCCGTGGCCACCAGCAGAATGGCACGACGGCACGTCATCGTAAGGAAGCTTGAGGCTGTAGAGAGTCTGGGGAGTTGTACAGTTATCGCGAGCGATAAGACCGGCACCCTTACAGTGAATCAGCAGACTGCGAAGATCTTAAAACTCGCTTCCGGGGAGGCCATGGAAGTTACCGGAGAAGGTTATAATGGCGACGGCGAGATAATCGAAATCGGTGAGAAGAGAGGAGAAGTAGAGAATCTTCTGAAAATCGCTAGCATCGCAAATGAAGCCTCACTCGAACGACAAAACGGTAGCTGGCAGCATAGTGGAGACGCTATGGACGTTGCCCTGCTTGGCTTGACTTACAAAGGCGGTCTCACTCCAGAGGAAGTCATAAAGAATGTACGAATACTGAAGGAAGTACCATACGAGTCGGCAAACCGTTACTCGGCTGCTTTTTATGAGTCTGAAGGAAAGACTTTCCTGGCAGTTAAGGGGGCTCTGGAAACAGTACTCGCCATGTGCTCTCAATCAAGAAATGAAAACGACAGAAGTTTCATCGAAAGACAGTCTTCAGAACTCACAGGTAAGGGTTACAGGGTTCTGGCCTTTGCCAGCGGTCAGGTCGACTCGGTTGATAACTCTCCAGAAGAGCTGGATGATCTTGAATTCGCCGGCATTGTCGGTTTCATAGATCCGTTGAGATCCGAGGTGAAAGGGGCAGTAGAAGAGTGTCAGGAGGCCGGGATTAAAGTAGTGATGATCACCGGAGATCACCCCTCGACGGCTGGAGCTATCGCTCTGGAACTAGGCATTACCGATAGGAGAGAGAGCGTCGTTACCGGACGAGAGCTTGAAGAGGCCGGAGATCCTGAAGGAGAAGAGTTCGGAAAACTTGTAGAGTCTTCAAGCGTCTTCGCAAGAGTATCACCTGTGCAGAAACTGTATATAGTCGAAGCATTGAAGAACATGGGACACTTCGTTGCAGTAACCGGAGACGGAGTGAACGATGCACCGGCGCTCCAGAGGGCCAATATCGGGGTGGCGATGGGTTCTGGAACGGATGTAGCTAAAGAAACCGGTTCGATAATTGTTACTGATGATAACTTCGCCTCGATCGTTTCAGGAGTAGAAGAGGGAAGATTCGCCTATGCGAATGTACGAAAAGTCATCTATCTTCTTATCTCGACCGGTGCCGCCGAACTTATTCTCTTCGTGCTGGCGGTCACCCTGAACCTTCCACTCCCGCTACTCGCCGTCCAGATTCTGTGGTTGAACCTCGTTACCAACGGAATACAGGACGTCGCTCTGGCCTTCGAGAAAGGAGAACCGGGAGTTATGAGAAAGCCTCCGAGAAGACCGGATCATAGCATCTTCGACAGACTCATGCTGAAAGAAACGCTTCTGTCCGGTGCAACAATGGGATTTATGGCCTTCTTCGCCTGGCTATTTCTGCTTAACAGCGGATGGGATGAAGTCGCTGCCAGAAATATACTGCTCATGCTTTTTGTACTGATGCAAAATGTCCACGTCTTCAATTGTAGATCTGAGGAGACGTCTCTATTTAAAGTCCCTCTGAGAAGAAACTATTTACTAGTACTGGGTGTGCTCGGAGCTCACGCTTTGCACATACTGGCGACGAACGTCCCCTGGTTCCAGAGTCTTCTCGGAGTTTCCCCCGTCTCCCCGATTCAATGGATGGTGTGTCTGGTTCTTGCGCTGCCGTTGATGCTGGTTATGGAATCATTCAAAGCCTTCAGTAGAAAGGTCAGTAATAGTTTGTAGCCAGCTATGATATAATCTGATCGTTGCATGATAATTTCATATGCACGCTCATTCGGTGCCGCCCTTGCGGGCGGCTTTTTTTGCTCAAAACTATCACAGGTAACTACTACACATAAGAGAGAAACATGGAATATAATCTACTTGAAAGGGGTGAATGAGATGAGTATATCAACCGGAACCGGCGACGACGGTAAGACAAGTCTCTGGAGCGGCGAGAGAATTGAAAAAGATAGTCTAAGAGTTGAGTCTTACGGAACCGTGGATGAGCTGAATTCCTTTCTTGGTGAGGCGAAACACTTTGTTTGTAATGAGATAGAAGCGCATATAATCAATGTGCAGAGATTCTTATTCAGTATTGCCGGACAACTGGCATCAAGAGACGTTCAGTATGTCGAACCGGTGACAGAAGAGGCGATTGACTCTCTAACTCTGCTAATTCATAGATACGAGGCGATAATCAATCTCAAAGGATTTGTTATACCTGGAAGCACGATCGCTTCGGCGAAACTCGATGTCTGCAGGACGGTGGCGAGAAGAGCAGAGAGAAGAATACTCGCGTTGTCAAAAACCGAGACCGTACCGGAACCGGTGAGAAAGTATATTAATAGACTCTCTGACTTTCTATTCATACTTGCTCGCTACGAGGAGTATCTTGCGGGAAAACTCCTTTACAAGAACGATGTGTAAAAAAGCAAATCGAATACACAAGTTAACGGACACGGACAAATTCGAAGGCAGTCGATCTGTCTACCTGTAGCTTATCCTTGGTATTCCATCTTTCATACAGGACCCGAACCCATATGCGACCGAGCTCGTATCCATTCCGGGCAGAAAGAATACTGTGATCAGCTCATCGACATCTTGACCACTGCTTTTCCACAAGTGATGGGTGATTTCCTTAAGCTCATCTTCTGAGACAAGCGACCTATAAAGGATTACTCTCGCTGTACGCCTCTTCCACGCTCTGCCGAAATCATGCATCGCCACGATAGAGTACAGCTCTTCACGTCGAGACACCATTCAGTTTCCTCCGGGATATATCATATATAATACAACATGTTACGCATTAATTCCATATACTTCAAAAACCCGTATTAAGTAAATTTGTATAAATATACTACGATCAATCAGTCGTAGTCAGCAAATAAACGCTCGTGAGATTGTCTTCTCTCAATTTATGTCTATAAACCAATAAACAAGCCATAAAACTATGAGAACTTATGCAGCAACACTAAATTAGACAAACAAGTTGCTAGCACAGTTCAGTTAATATATTTTGTTTTTGAAACGTTAATTTTTTCCGACAAATATGAATCGTCGAAGAGCTGAATAGAAAGACCGGTTGTCTTTTTCAAAAGACTGCTTGTCATAGCACTACTAGCCCGTTGATGTTAGAATTATCTTGTCAGACCCGGAGGTGGCTTTCTTGATTGATAATCCCTTAAGAGTAAGACTTTCTAAAATAAAGAGTATGAAAAATGCTTTATCATTCTACAGGAAGAGAATCGAAAAGTACAATCACCTTCTAAACGCCTTTCTTCACTTTCCCGAAGGAACCGGTTCAGACGATTATGAAGATGGATTTCCATTTGCCTTGAAGGACAACATACTGGCTCTAGGTACAAAGACAACGTGTGCGAGCAAGATACTTAAGGAGTATCGTTCACCATACGATGCAACTGTTTCAGAGAGACTCCGGTCTTGCGGAGGTATCATTCTGGGAAAGACTAATCTAGATGAGTTTGCGATGGGTTCTTCTACTGAGAACTCTGCGTTTGGTCCGTCGAAAAACCCATGGGACCTGGCCCGTATACCGGGTGGTAGTAGTGGTGGCAGCGCGGCAGCTGTTGCCGCCGGTCTTAGCCCCTTTGCCCTGGGGAGCGATACCGGTGGCTCTGTCAGACAACCGGCGGCTATGTGTGGAATAGTGGGGTTTAAGCCCACTTATGGTTTGGTTTCGAGATATGGGCTCGTAGCTTTCGCCTCTTCTCTAGATCAAATAGGACCTATGACTAGATGCTCTCAAGATGCCACCGATGTTATGGCAATGATAGCCGGACAGGATCCGATGGACTCTACAAGTGTCGAGAACCCCATTTATTTTGATAGGGTTCTAGAGGGAAATCTTAAGGGTTTGAAGGTAGCTGTGCCACTGGAAATGCTCAATTATCCGGGTCTTGAAGACGGAGTAAAATCGTCCTTTCTCTCGATGGTTGAGAAGCTTAGAGAATCCGGCGTCACCGTTGACGACATATCGGTGCCCTCTGTTAGGTATGCAGTTGCCACTTATTATCTTATAGCTCCTGCAGAGGCCAGTTCAAACCTATCGCGTTATGACGGTGTGAAGTACGGCTCCAGACAGTCAAAAGGCAATTATGATGAAATGGTCAATTCAAATAGAGATACGGGTTTCGGGGATGAAGTGAAGAGAAGAATCCTTCTGGGGACTTTTACCCTGAGCGCCGCCTATTACGATGCCTATTACAGAAAGGCGTTGAAGACCAGAAGGCTTATGGCAAGAGAGTTGAACTCTGTGCTAAAAGACTATGATTACATATTGAACCCCGCTTCGCCGATTCTGGCTCCGAAAATAGGAGAAATCAGCGATCCTTTGAGTTACTATCTTATGGATATATATACTATTCCCGCAAACATTGCCGGGCTCCCGTCAGTCTCCGTTCCTATAGACCCCGTCGCGGGACTCCCTGTCGGAATCCTTCTGACAGGCAGGCGGTTTAGTGACTTTGATCTGCTTGATAAGGCAAGCGGTATTGAGAGGCTTTCTTCGGCTTTCGAGAATGGTTTGAGCAAGATTCCAGAAAGGTGGTTGGAGTGATGTACACAACGATAATCGGTTTGGAGATACATGCTCAGCTACAGACATCCACAAAAGCCTTTTGCGGTTGTAGGGCCGACGTCTTCGAGCTGGAACCAAATACGGCTATCTGTCCGGTTTGCACTGGTCAACCCGGCGCTCTACCGGTTCTTAATCAACAGGTCGTTGACTTCGCTATAATGGCGGGCCTTGCTATGAACTGCTCGTTAAGGGAGCGATCTGTGTTCGATCGCAAAAACTACTTCTATCCGGATCTCCCTAAAGGTTATCAGATAACTCAGTACTTCTATCCAATCGCGGAGGAAGGCCATCTTAGGTTGGAGACAGGCGAGTCTTCAAAAACCGTCCGGATCAGGAGAATACACATAGAAGAAGACGCGGGCAAAATGGTTCATCAAGGTACCGATTCAATAACCGGTTCTTCCGGAAGTTATCTGGATCTCAATAGATGTGGAGTGCCACTGATAGAGATAGTGACGGAGCCTGATCTCTCGACTCCTTACGAAGCGAGAGTATTCATGGAGCTTCTCAGAGATACGCTCAGAGCTATTGGAGTATGCTCAGGCGATATGGAGAAGGGCGCTCTCAGATGTGATGCGAACATATCTTTGAAAGACGAGAAGACCGGGAAATCCTCTAACAGGGTCGAGATAAAGAACATAAACTCTTTCAAATTTGTGGAGAAGGCTCTCGAGTCGGAACAGTTAAGAATAGCCGATCACCTTAACAGAGGTGAAAACGTCGCCAAAGAAACCAGGTCCTGGGATTTCGCCACAAAAGAGACCTATTCGATGCGTTCGAAAGAAGAAGAGAACGACTACCGTTACTTCCCGGAACCGGACCTTCCTGTATTGCTTGTTAAAGGGGAGAGAATTGCTTATCTAAGAGAAAACCTTCCGGAGTTGCCCTGGGAAAAAATCGCCCGTTTCAAAGAGCAATACGGATTGCCCACTTATGATGCGGGGGTACTCGCGTCTGATAGTGCCATAGCCTCTTATTTTGAGATTGCAGCAGAGATTACGGGGAAACCCAAAGACTGCTCCAACTGGATTATGGGAGACATCATGAGACTCATGAATGAAAGAAATCTTACGATTGGAGAGCTGGGACTAGCACCTGAGTACCTCAAAGAGTTATTCAGCATGATAGACTCGGGACGAATCTCAAAAAAGATTGCGAGAGACATCCTGCCGGAAGTTATAGATAGAAAACTCTCGCCCGCAGCAATAGTTAAAGAGCACGGATTCGAGCAGATAAACGACGACAATGCAATAGAAAAAGCTATCAGGCAGGCTATGGAAGAGAACCCCCATGCGGTAAAACAATTCAGAGAAGGTAAGGAAGGTGTTCTAGGATACTTTGTAGGTGCGGTTATGAAGGCGACCAGGGGTAAGGCAAACCCTGGAAGAGCTAATGAGATTGCAAGGAGGTTGCTCGAAGGTTGAAGAGAATAATATGCTTTTCGGCAGTCTTTCTGGTTTTCTGTACTCTTTTTGCAGAGACAAAAATCAGGCTCGATAACGCAGGCTGGGAAATATCGACGGACATAAGAGCTTATGAAAACTTCTACCTGACTCTGGCCCTTTCATCGGGGGTACCTTTCGTGGGCTTCACTTACAGAGACAGCTGGGAGGAATTCTCGAAAGGTTTTCTGAGAATGAAAGTTCGGGATGGCAGCTTCCGCGGTTCTTTACTTGCAAGTCACAAGGGAATTCTTCTGGGCGCAAGATATGTTTCGAACACTAATCAAATACCGGTATTCTCACACAGTCTTATCGAGCTGGAACTCTCATCCTTTGGAGACAGAAGTTACCTCGTTAGAAACTGGTTCAGGCTTCCGCTTGGACAGATAAATGGTGGTCTTAATACGTTTCTTTACAGGGTGAACGACTTCTCCTTCAATGACGTCGGACTCTATCTATATGCAAAGGAGTTCGAAAGAAGTCTCAGGGTGAGAAATACGGAAACGAACGTGGCCGTAACGGTGGACCTGAAAACAAGTGATTCTCTTGGAGAGATGGGATATGGCGTGGGAATCGGAATGAACTACTTGAGTTTTGACCTTGGAGCAGTCTTTTTGGGGAATTTTATCGTCCCGGCCGGTGACCTGAAACTGGTTCTCTCTCCAATGATTATGGTAAGCCTCAGAGGAATAGACGCGCAATTACTTATATCGAAATTGGGAAGTGATGACTCCGTGTATGCGGGAATCTCGGTGACCAATTTCAACCTAAATGGGATCTTTATGAGGCTCGCGTTTTGAGCAAAACCGGAGTCTATGTCCATATTCCGTTTTGCGCAAGGAAGTGCACCTACTGTGACTTCTGCACTCTCGAAGTCGATGATTTTGCTATCGAGAGGTATCACTACGCTTTGAAAAGGGAGATAGAATTATATCGACCGTCCGGAAGGATCGATACGTTGTACTTTGGTGGTGGCTCGCCTTCTATATACCCCTCTTCTCTTCTAAGGGATCTTATAGAGAAACTGAAAGAGTCTCTTCCTCTAGATTTGAAAGAAGCTACTATCGAATCGAATCCGTGGGAACTGACCGTCGACAGATTGCGCTCGTGGCAGAAGCTTGGCTTCAATAGACTTTCAATCGGGGTGCAATCGACTGATCGTGATATTATGAGAGTCTGTAACCGTCCTTTTCCCGACGATCTAGTTGAAAGACTCACAAGAGCGGTAGAAATATTCGACAACGTAAATTTCGATTTCATACTGGGACTGCCTGGAGAGAACAGGATAAACGTAGAAAACTCTCTGAAACTCATAGAAACTCTCAAACCCGAACATATTTCCTACTATATGTTCGACAGCGACCATGAAACCGGTTTGATGACAGCGGTTAAGAATGCTATCATAGAGTTACCTGATTCCGGTTTGATTGATGAGCTCTATAACACTATAGTCAAGTCTCTAAAGAGACTTGGATATGAGCGTTATGAAGTCTCTTCCTGGTCTAACGGCAGACCATCACTCCATAACCTGAAGTACTGGGAGAATTCGGACTATATCGGATTGGGTCTTTCGGCAGGCGGACATCTGGGGTTTACTAGATACGTAAACAGTGAGGACTTTGACCTTTATTGCGCGGCGGTAAACGAAGGAAAGAAACCACTAGGTTATGTGCGGGAAAACTCAATGGTACAGGAGTTATTCGAGACCCTCTTTATGGGGTTGAGATTGACCAGGGGATTGGATCTATCCAAAGAAGTCTATCCGGCCGAACTGCTGGAGGTCGTGCTAGATAAGATTGTGTCTCGTAACTACAAGTATGTGGAAAGGGAAGGCTCTGCTTTGAGGTTGAACGCCAGGGGATTCGAGATGTCGAGATCGTTCTTCGAAGAACTGATCGATATTAAGGAGGAAATCGAAAGTGCTGTCTCCTCATGAATTGCTACAGATTGCTTTGAATATCGAAATCGATGGAAAGCTATACTATGAAAGGCTTTCGAACTCTGCCACTAATGAACCGGTTCGAGCAGTCTTTCGCTTACTGAAGATTCAGGAAGAGGAGCACGCTGTGTTTTTCAGGCAACTGCTGAAGGAATATGAGGAAGAGTCGTTCGAATTGATAAACTGGGACGATTCCTCTATTTACTTGAAGAGTCTTACGGAGGGAAAGATCTTCCCTGAGCCACATAGCATAATGACGAAATACCGTGACAGTAACATAGATGACGCGATTGAGTATGCAGTAGAGATCGAAGAGAAGACTCTGACTTTCTATGAGTTCCTGCTAGGCCTCTGCTCTAACAAAGAGACCTCGGATTCAATAGAAAGAATTATCGAAGAAGAGAGAAATCATATTCTTCTCCTGAAAGGGCTGAGATGATGTCGATCGACGAACTGCAGAGGTTTCTGGATACTTTCGAAACTTATGAATCGACCAGCCCTGCCGAAAGCTGGGATGCCTATTTCATGAAACTGGCTTATCAGGTAAGGGAGAGGTCGAGCTGTCACCACAGAAAGGTGGGAGCATTAATAGTCAGGGAGAACCGTATTCTCGCCACCGGTTATAATCAACCGCCCTCTGGATTTCCCCATTGCGACGAGACAAAATGCATAAGAGATGCGCTCAAGATTGAGTCTGGACAGAATCAGGAAATATGTTATGCCGCGCATGCGGAACAGAACGCCCTTTCTCAGGCTGCACGTTTCGGGATTTCTACGAGTGGTTCGACTATATATGTAACTCACAGACCGTGTTCAATATGTGCAAGGTTAATAATAAACGCAGGCATAAAGAAAGTTGTATTTGGTGAAGGTTATCCAGATCCTCTTACCGAATTTATGTTTGATAGAACCGGAGTCTGTTTATTTAATTTTAAACTGTGAATGGGAGGAGATCATGGCTGTCTCTAGGCTTATGAAGTATTTGCGACAGGATAGAATGCCGCAGGTCTGGTGTCCCGGATGCGGAAATGGCGTTATTATGAAGGCTTTTGTCGATGCCGTCGATAAGGAGAGTTTCGATCCCGATAGAGTTGCGGTCGTTTCAGGTATAGGCTGTTCTTCAAGAGTCACTGGTTATCTGAACTTCAATACCATGCATACTCTACACGGGAGAGCCGTAGCTTTCGCAACTGGGGTTAAACTGGCGCGACCCGAGTTCAAGGTAGTTATTATGGGCGGAGATGGTGATATGCTGGCGATAGGCGGCAATCACTTCATCCATGCTTGTAGAAGAAACATGGATATGACCGCTATAGTCTTCAATAACAATATATATGGTATGACCGGCGGTCAGTATTCTCCAACAACCCCCTTCGATAAGGTCGCCTCGACATCTCCTTACGGCAACGTCGAAAACTCTTTCGATCTGGTAAATATAGCATCGGCAGCGGGAGCCACCTACGTTGCCCGTTCGACCGTATTCCATTATGCCCAGGCAGTCCAGATGATAAGAAACGCTCTGAAGCACCGCGGAATGTCTATAGTCGAGATAATCACCAACTGTCACACCTATTATGGGAGATACAACAGTCTCTCAAAGCCCCAGGATATGTTGAATTATTTCAAAACCAGCACAGTTCAAATCAGTAAAGCAAAGACCATGAGTCCAGAAGAACTCGAAGGAAAGATAGTAGTCGGTGAGTTTATCAATGTGAGTTCTGAGACTTATACCGAAAGATATGAGAGAGTCCGCGAGAGAGTCTTGGCTGCTGAAAGGGGCGATGCAGAATGAGGCAAAGATTCCAACAACCCCATTCCGTGAGAATCTCTGGTATCGGCGGGCAGGGTAATGTTCTGATGGGAATAATCCTCGCCGAAGCGCTTCTAAGCCAGGGAAGCTGGGTTGTACAGACACAATCCTATGGTGCTCAGGTGAGAGGTGGGCTTTCATATTGTGATGTTCTCTTCAATACTGAGCCTATCGACTATCCAAAGGCTCACACGTTCGAACTGATATACTCCATGCATCAAGTTGCGGTAAACGCTCACGTTCCCCTGCTGCACATGAATGGAATTCTTCTGGTCGATTCGACTCAAGTCAAATCGATTCCTAAAGAGGGAGCGAGAATGACAAGAAAGATAGTCAAAAAACCGGTTACGGAATTGACAGAAGAGAAATTCGGTACGGCACTTCCGGCAAATATGGTCGGACTCGGGCTTATAGCTAGAGCGGGGAACTTCGTATCGACGCAGGCTCTGAAGACCGCTATGACCAAGCACATAAAGGCGAAGTATGTTGAAATGAACTCCCTGGCTATAGACTTCGGTTATTCGCTTATAGAGAGATCTTACAATCTAAGAAGTGAAAGAGTCGATTCTGTTGGCCGGGGATTTGAATGAGAAAGTTTCTCACAAGCTTACAGCACGCTACCAGCGGCATCGGGTATCTCCTGAAAGAGCGGAACTTCAAGATCCAGCTGGCTATGGGCTCGGCAATACTGATACTCGGTGCTGTATTGAAACTTGAGAAAAATGACTATCTATGGCTTCTGTTCTGCACTTTCATGGTAATAATTCTCGAAGGTGTGAATACAGTCGTCGAGAAGATTGCAGATATTCTTCACCCTTACTATGATGAAAGAGTCAGGGTTCTAAAAGACGTATCGGCATCTATTGTTCTTCTCGGTTCGACCATCTCTGTTCTTGTAGGTTTATCGATTCTTTTACAAGCAATTTTCGGATGGCATTTTGCCGTTGGAATCGTTTTTGGTATAATAATTGTGTTTATATTCTTTTCTTTTGGGTTTTTAGGTGTTGGAGGTGGCAAGGAATGAGCCGTCGGGTCATTCTAGTCTGTTTAGTTCTGCTTTTGTTAATGGCGACTCAGGGTTTTGCGTTCCTTCTCGTCACTTACGTGGTGAGGTCCGGTGATTCTATTCATACTGTATCCAGAGAACTTGGGGTAAGTATGTCTACGATTATCGATTTCAACAATCTCTCCAATCCAAGCAGTATAAAGGCTGGCGATAGATTGTTTCTCCCCCAGCCGGATGGGTTGATCTACAATGTCCAGTCCGGTGATACACTCGAAAGTATCGCAAAAGCGTTCTTCGCTCCTGTTGAGTCCTTGTTTGATACAAACAACCTGAAGAGTTCTTCAACGATAAACCCCGGTCAACGTGTTTTCATTCCCATGTCAGTGATCAACATGTATCAGTATGTCCCTCAGAGCACGCCTTTTAGATGGCCTGTTTACGGAGTTATATCCTCTGCTTATGGATGGCGCTCTCACCCGGTAAGTGGAGACGCTTCCTTCCATTCCGGTCTAGATATTGCGGCCCCGGAAGGAGCTCCGATTTTTGCGGCTTCAAAGGGAGTCGTAATCTTCGCCGGAGTTAACGGCGGCTACGGAAACATGGTAGATATTCAACACGACAACGGATATGTCACGCGTTATGGCCATATGAGCAAAATCTGTGTTTATGTTGGACAGCGCGTAGATTCCGGTTCTCTTATCGGCAGAGTCGGTAGTACCGGTATATCTACAGGACCACACGTTCACTTTGAGGTCAAAGATTCGAAAAACAATACTATGAACCCTCTCTCCACTCTCCCAACGCGTGATCTGATGTATGTGATCCGCAGAGAGGATGACGGTACATCTGCCGGAGGAAAATGACAAGGATAATCGTCAGTGCTTGCCTCGCTGGAGTGAATTGCACATATCGCGGAGATAATAATCTGTCTTTTGATCTTTTGAGGTTGATTGACAGATTTATTCTTATACCGGTGTGCCCGGAACAGCTTGGAGGACTTGCGACTCCAAGAAATCCCGCAGAAATAAAGCTTTCAAGCGACTGGATTTCGAGAAAGATCGTCACTGATCAATATGGAAATGACCTGACTTCACAGTTCAACAAAGGTGCTGAAGAAGTACTGAAGATTTCACGTTTTCTTAGGGCGAACCTCGCCATATTGAAGTCCCGCAGTCCCTCATGCGGCTGCAGGGGAGTCTACGATGGTAGTTTCAGCGGGATAATGGTCGACGGAATGGGCATAACCGCCGAGTTGCTTATGAAGAATGGCATAGAGGTCTACTCCGAAGACGAAATCAGCTTCTTACTCTAGGATCGAAAAGCTCGGTGAGTATTGTCTTCTCTTCATGCTCGGAAAGAACCTTCTCTGTAGATTTTACCAAGACTACCCAGCAGTCTTTTTGCCAGATCAGAGTTTCGTCTATTCCACCGAATCTCACTATCCTCGCATAAAGGTAATCCCGTTTCTTTATTCTTCCCTTCTCCTTTGCGAGCATGGAACCTTCGACCAGGTAGAGTCTTTCCCAGATATCTCTCGCTGCCTGTGTGCTCTCCATTTTCCATATATACGCCTTTATGGAAGTTGAGTCGAAATCCAGCAGAAAACCTCTTACTGATAGATTGTAATCGGGATATCTTACATAATGCATGTTTCCCTTTTCGTCTTTGTAGGATATACCACCAGCAAGCCCGGGATCTGGCGGATACTCAGCGTTCCCGACAGCAGAGAAGTACTCTCTGTTAAAAATCAGGTCTTCGAGAGCAACATTGCCCGGAACCACCAGATCGACTCTATTTCTCCAGGCAAAGTAGCTCGAAAAGGCTATAAGCAAAAGTACGAACGAAAAGGTAAAGAGCGTCCCGTACTTACCTTTCATATTCATCGTGGGACCTTCATCTGAAAGCTCATCAAATCAGTTCGAGAAGCTTTGCGGTCTCTACTGGATCAAGTCTATAAATCGAACCCTTTCCCTGGTAAAATCCATGTTCCCGTATCAAGTGAATCGAAATAGGCGTATAATCGATCTCCTTCCTAGTCGACAGGTTTCTGACATTGATATTCACCTTTTTGGAAAGATGACCGTGTCGAAAGGGACATGGTATATAACCCCTGCTCTCTTCGACAATCACAATAAACGTATTGTCGACATTTACTGGAGAGCCAAACCCCTTTTCTCCTTGATGCATAAGCATTTCCAGCTTGCATGCGATAATCTCGTTTGTGAGTCCCAGCTCTTCAACCTTCAAAGTGTCTTCGCTAATAATATCTACGAGATTTCTTTCGTCGTTCCCCAGGAAACCGGGTCCAGTTATCTGTCCGGCTCTCATATTCTCCTGAACCTTAACGAGATCTGGAGTCTGCTTCATAAAGTCACCCCCGTTTCTTATCCGAATTTGTCAAAGAAGATCTTATCTTCAGGAATGTTATGCTTTGTAAGTACGCTTATACAGGCATTTATCATCCCTGGACTACCACACAGATAACCTTCACGTTCCAGGGCTCCTTGCGAACTCAGATAACGATCGACAACATCCGTAATCAAGCCGGTTTCACCCTCCCAGTTGTCCTCTGGTAAAGGTTCGGATAGGGCTGGAATGAAATGAAAATTCGGCATTTCCTTCTCGATGGATTGGAGCATATCGAGATAGAAGAGATCTCTCTTGCTTCTGGCTCCAAAGAAGTAATAGGCATTTCTATCAATGCCTTTCTCCCGCATATCAAGGATAATTGACTTGATCGGCGCCATTCCAGAGCCGCCGGCTATGAAGATGATATCTGCCCCGCTTTCCCTAAGATAGAAGTCTCCGAATGGACCTAAAACCCGCACACTGTCGCCTTCTTTCATAAGTTCGTGAACATACGTTGTGACTATACCGTTAGGAACTAGTCTTATAAGCAGCTCCACCCCGTTCCTGACCGATGGTTGAGACGACATCGAATACGCTCTCATAGTCTCGCCCTTAATATCCCTGTATTGCGGTACTATGAGCTGAACATACTGCCCGGCTCTGAATTTTATCTCATCATCGAATTCAAAGAAGACTTCCTTTATATCGTGCGTAACATCCTTTATAGAAGAGACTTCTGAGATATACTCACGAATGCTGAAGAGCTCCTCCGGTATCTCAATCGATATGTCGCTCTTGACTTTTATCTGACACGACAACCTCACATTGTCTTTCTTCTCCTTTGGAGTCAGATAAGGGAGTTCGGTCGGAAGTATCGGCCCGACATCTGAAGCCACCTTTACCTTGCACAGACCGCAACTTCCTTTTCCACCGCATGCCGAAGGTATAAAAATCTTTTCGTCGGCAAGAGTCGAGAGAAGTGTAGAGCCGCCCTTGACTTCGTAAGTCTTTGAACCGTTGACCGTTATTCTTACCTGGCCATAGTTGTTTACGAGGGCGTCCGCAATTGACAAAACCGCGGCCAGAAACGCGGAGATCCCTCCAACAATGAGTGCCGGTATGAAGATTTGCAATGCCATCACCACCCTACTGAACGGGGACCATTCCCGAAAAGCCCAGGAAGGCCAATGCCATGATTCCGATGATTATCATAGTTATTCCCGGTCCCACCAGCTGAGGCGGAATGTCCTTCTCACGCATTCGCATTCTCATTGCTGCAAGCGCAACTATCGCCAGCCACCAGCCAATACCTGAACCGAATCCAAAAAACAAAGACTGGATGAGACTGTACTCCCTTATTATCATAAAGAGAACTCCGCCCAGGATAGCGCAGTTCACTGTTATGAGAGGAAGAAAGATTCCGAGATTTATGTAGAGCGCCGGTGAAAACCTGTCGATAACCATCTCAAGAAACTGGACGAAGGCAGCTATGACGATTATGAATACTATATAGCGCAGATAAACGAGCTCTAGAGGAACCAGAATATAGTAATAAACCAGATAATTCAGAACGGAAGTTAAGGTCAACACGAAGGTCACTGCCATTCCCAGACCGTTGGCAGTCTTTATATCCTTTGAAACGGAAATGAAGGAACACATGCCGAGAAAGTTGCTCAGAACCATGTTACTTGTCAGTGCTGCCGCGACCATTATCACAAAAGGATTAAGGGGAACTCCCATCTACAACTCCTCCTCTCACTTCTTCTTAACAAAAGGCGTTCTGGCTATCCAGATGATGGCCCCGATTATAAAGAAAGCACTGGGAGCCGTGATCATTATGACCCATGGAGTAAAGCCCTCTGGAAGTACCCTTAAGCCGAATAGACTTCCAAAACCCAGTAGTTCTCTCACGAAGGCAACTGCGAGTAGAATAAGAGAGTACCCTATTCCGGCCGATACTCCGTCTATGAACGAGAGCACTGGACCGTGAGACTGTGCATAGGCTTCTGCCCTTCCCATTATTATGCAATTGGTTATTATCAGACCAACGTATGGTCCGAGAGCCTTGCTGATCCCGGGCAGATAAGCCTTCAGAACAATGTCCAGAATGATAACGTAAGTTGCTATTATCAGAACCTGTATCATCATTCTCACATTTTTGGGAATGTACTTTCGGAGAGCGGCTATTGTAAGTGAAGAGAAGCCCGTAGTGAAAATCAACCCGATGCCCATGATTAGAGTATTGGTCAGATTATTCGTAACAGCGAGGGCAGAGCAAATTCCAAGGATCTGTACTATGACCGGATTGTTCTTCCAGATATTCGCAAAGAAGGTTTCTCTCTTGGAATCGGCCACCTTAATTCACCACCTTAAGTACCGTCGGGAAGATTTCGTTTATCGCTTTGTTTATGAGCTTCCCCACTGCTTCTGATGTCCTTGTAGCACCGGTTATCGCATCGACTCTTGAATCGTCATTTGAAGATGTATCAATACCAGAAACAACTGCAATTCTCAGATTGCGATCTTGCGATATCCTCTCATCTCTGAACTGCTCTTTGAAAGACTTTTCATCTATTCTTCCGCCGAGTCCGGGTGTTTCAGAGTGACTGACGAAATCAATACCCACGATCCTCGAGGCGTCACTACTCACGGCAACAAGACCGGTAATTGTACCCCACAGGCCAGGGCTTTGAACGGTAAAGGCATAATTCTTTTCTCCTTTTACTGTCGCAACATACACGGTGATCTCTCCGGTCAGCTCTGTTATCTTCTCTGCATATAGAGACTGTATCTCTTCACTGGAGAGATTGTCCTCGATCTCCACAAATCCAAAAACATACAGTACAGATCTCTGGAAATCGAGTTTTTCATTTATCTCTATCCTGGAGCTTGCAAGAGCATTGATGGCGGCCAATACCAGAACAAAAAACGTAGAAAGCAGAAAAGTGAAAACTACCGAATAAAGCTTATCTTTCATTATATTTCACCTTCTTCGGAGAATTAACGTAGTCCATTAAGGAAGCGAAAGTGTTGGCGATCAAAAGTGAAAACATGAACCCCGCTCCGAAAAGTGAATATGTTCCTATTACAACCGCTAACGCTCCGATCAACGAACCGTATACCCACTTAGACCTCTCTTTCTTTGGTGCGCTTATCGGATCGGTCGCCATAAAGACAGCACCAAAAAGTATACTGCCTCCAATCAACCACGTTACTGGGTTGACTCTCGAAGCATCAAAGAGATAGATTATACCGGACATAAGGAATGCCGATACAACGGTAGATACAATTATCTTCCAGGAAGCAGTCTTAGTAAGGATTAAGTATATTGCTGCGATTATTATCAGCCATTTCGCCGTTTCCCCGGACGACCCCGATATGTTCCCGAGAAACATTCTCCAGAGCGAAACTTCCCCGCCTCCCCTTATAATGTTTACAGGTGTTGCCATGGTAATAATGTCCGAACTTATCCAGTTGGTGAAACCCTGTCCCCAGGACTGTACTGCCGGAGTCCATCCCTGCTGCACAGCAGCCGGAAAGCTAACATACACAAAGGCTCTCCCTACCATAGCGGGATTGTAAAGGTTCTTTGCAAAACCGCCAAAGGCCATCTTCGAGAAAACTATACCGAAAGCGCTGGCCACTATGGCTATCCAAAATGGAACCGCGGGCGGCAGAATCAGACCGACAAGAAGACCTGTCACAATAGCTGCCTCACTCACAGGCTTATTTTTCTTGCGTTCGAAAAGCCATTCGACAAATACCGCGGTAAAAGTCGTCAGAATAGCCTTAAAGAAGACAATCCAGCCGAAATTGCCGATGGCGAAGAAGAGAATTGGAATTAGTGAATAGATAACCCTCCTCATCATTGGTTGTTTCAAGAAAAATTTCTTTGCCATCTTTGGCACCTCCGAAGTTATGCTTGACTATAATTATGGTCATAATGTATAATGATCCCGAGGTGATTCATTTGTCGAGATTGCACGAACTATCTTTCTATTCACTGGCAGAGGCAAAAACCCACTTTTCAAAAGTTATCGATGATTGTGAGAGAGCCGATATAATTATAACAAAAAACGGACTCCCAAAGGCCGTGCTCATGGACTATGAGAAGTACGTGCTGCTCAACAAATTCCTCGAAAGAGTTCACGATCTTTATCTCATGGATGCTGGCGATGAAGCTATGGATGTTGCCATAAGAGATCTAATCGTACAAGTTGACGATGAATAACGGAGGTGTATCATGGCAGAAGTCACACTGGACAAGATTGCAAAGACTTATCCAAATGGGTTCAAAGCGGTTATGGATGCAAATCTAAAGGTTGAAGACAAGGAATTTGTGGTTCTTCTTGGCCCTTCCGGTTGTGGTAAGACCACCACATTAAGAATGATAGCCGGTCTGGAAGAAATAACAGAGGGGACTATAAAGATAGGTGGAAGAGTCGTAAATGACGTTGAACCCAAAGACAGAGACATCGCTATGGTCTTCCAGAATTACGCTCTCTATCCCCATATGACCGTATACGAAAACATGGCATTTGGGCTGAAACTTAGAAAGACGCCGAAACCGGAAATCGAACAGAGAGTGAAAGAGGCAGCGAGAATACTGGGTATAGAGCAGCTTCTTGATAGAAAGCCAAAACAGCTATCGGGTGGTCAGAGGCAGAGAGTTGCAGTCGGAAGAGCGATTGTCAGAAATCCAAAAGTCTTCCTCTTCGATGAACCTCTCTCAAACCTTGATGCAAAGCTAAGAGTTCAGATGAGAGCCGAACTGAAGAGACTCCACCAGAATCTTCAGGCGACGATTATATACGTCACTCACGACCAGGTAGAGGCAATGACAATGGCCGACAAGATAGTAATCATGAAAGATGGAATCATCCAGCAGATCGGCGATCCATACTCTGTTTACTTCGAACCCAAGAACAAGTTTGTCGCCGGATTCATCGGAACCCCTGCCATGAACTTTATAAACGCCAAGCTCGTGTCTGAAGGTGGAAGGCTCTGGGTCATCAAGGAAGATATGAAAGTTCTCGTTCCCGAAGACAAGGCAGCCAGATTGAAGGATCTGGTGGGAAAGGACATCACATTTGGTATGAGGCCTGAAGATATATACGACAAAATGTACGCCGTGGCTCCCAAGGATGAGTTCACTGTAAAGGGAAACGTCGACGTGGTTGAACCTCTCGGTAGCGAAACCCTTATCCATGCAAACATTTATGGTGATGACATAGTTGCCAAGGTCGATCCCAAGAGCAGAGCTGCGGCCGGCGAGAAGATTGATCTCGTTTTTGATATGACCATGATGCACGTTTTCCATCCCGAAACGGAAGTGAACGTTCTCGCTGGGACTCACGAGGATGCGCAACCCAAAGACAAGTAGTAATCGGTAGAAATACAAACAAAAAGGTGGCTAAAGCCACCTTTTTGCTTGAAGACTCTTACTGCTTGGCTTCTACGTAAGCCTTGACTCTGGCCGTAAGTCTAGCCTTTTTGCGGGAAGCTGTATTTTTATGAATAGTCCCCACTTTAGCTGCCTTATCCAGGGTAGAATAAACATCGCTCAGCATAGATGTTACGGAAGCGGCGTCTTCTCCCTGTTCAATGGCCTTGAAAATTCTCTTCGAGGCGTTTCTAAACTTCGTCTTCACAGCCTTGTTTATCATGGTTCTTTTGGCCGTCTGCTTTACTCTTTTCTTTGCCGATGCATTATTAGGCACTTAGAACTTCTCCTCCTTTTGGGATTTACTTGATTATTCTATCATCAATCTACTGCTTTCTTCAATTCCTCAACCATATCGATTCTTTCCCAGGGCAAATCGATATCCACTCTTCCAAAGTGGCCATAAGCAGCTGTTTTTTTGTATATGGGTCTCTTAAGATCTAACCTGTCAATAATCGCACCCGGTCTGAAGTCAAATACCTTCAGCACTGCTTTTTCAAGTGTTTCGATGTCTATGGTTTCAGTTCCGTGGGTGTCGATCATGAAAGAGACTGGCTTTGCTACGCCTATCGCATAGGCAAGCTGAAGTGTAACCCTTTTCGCTAGTCCGGCGGCGACTATGTTTTTCGCGGCGTATCTGGCCATATAGTGCGCCGATCTATCGACTTTCGTCGGATCCTTTCCACTGAAGGCTCCTCCGCCATGTGGAATCCATCCTCCATATGTATCTACTATTATCTTCCTTCCAGTAAGACCTGTATCTGCAGCAGGACCGCCCTTCACAAAACGACCCGTTGGATTTACGAAGACCTCTACGCCTTCAAGGAGAAGCGCGTCATCAATCACAGGAGAAATCACATTCTTAACGACCAGGTCCTCAATCTCTTCTCTGGACAAATCGGGATCGTGTTGAGTGGACACTACTATGGCTGAAACCCCAACTGGAACTTCATCTCGATACTTGACGGTCACCTGAGTCTTGCCATCGGGTCTGAAACCCGATACTATTCCTTCTTTTCTAACTTCGGTCAGTCTTAAAGCCAGTCTATGTGCCAGAACTATTGGCAGGGGCATCATTTCTGGAGTTTCGTCTGTGGCATAACCGAACATCATGCCCTGATCACCAGCGCCTATAAGGTCATACCTGTCAAGATTGTTTGCCTTTGCTTCTACTGATTTATCAACGCCCAGGGCTATATCTGGAGACTGTTCGTCTATACTCGTAAGCACAGCGCAAGTCTCGCCATCGAAACCGTACTTTGCCCTGTTGTAACCTATGTCGAGTATAGTATCACGAACAACCCGGGGAATATCTACATAAGCCTTCGTGCTAACCTCACCGGCAACCACTGCCACCCCGGTCGCCAGAAGAGTTTCCACTGCTACTCTTGAGTCTCTATCCTGCAGCAAAAGAGAATCTAGAATGGCATCGGAAATCTGGTCGGCCATTTTGTCTGGATGGCCTTCCGTTACGCTTTCGCTGGTGAACAACCAAGTTTTCATCGTATTAATCGGCGGAGACCCC
>Ga0334887_1000826_pt1 | contig 45482 bp, 39 predicted proteins | sample GraSluR1_MG_10_FD_207217 | JGI IMG/M metagenome (GOLD analysis project Ga0334887, IMG submission 207217) | Sludge microbial communities from methane-producing bioreactor in Wageningen University, Netherlands - Granular Sludge_18_07-R1 | ecosystem: Engineered > Bioreactor > Anaerobic >...
CGGGTCAGATCTCCGTCATGAAGCGCGTGGCCACCTCGGCGGGGTCGACGTCCTCGATGCGAGCGTGCCGCCAGCGCGGGTTGCCGTCCTTGTCGACCATCTTGGCCCGAACGCCCTCCACGAAGTCGGCCGGATCGGCCATGAATGTGGTGGCCAGCTTCCCGTCCTGGTCGAAGACATCGCCGATCTCGGCCATCGCGCGGGCATTGCGGACAGCTTGCAGCGCGACACAGACCGACAACGGGCTGCGCGCCCGGATCGTTTCGGCAGCGCCTCGCGCATCCTTGTCCGGATGCAACTCCAGCGCAGCGACGATTTCGCCGGCGTCCTCGCCGGCGAAGCACTCATCGATCCAGCCCGATGCGGCTGCCAGCGCCGACGATGCCGGGTCGTCACCTCCACGGCATTCGACCAGCAGCCCCGCCCAGTGGGCCGACAGCCCGTCGATCGTCTGCCCGCTCATCGCCAGGTACTCCCCGATGCGCCCCGGGGCACGCGACAGCTCGTAGCAGACCCCGACGTCGGGCCACAGCCCGATCGCGGTCTCCGGCATCGCCCACCGGGTGCCCGGCTGCCCGATGCTGGTCGTGTTGTGCAATCCGATGCCCAACCCCGCACCCATCGCGATACCCGACAGATATGAGGTCACCGGCTTGGGATAGTAGGCGATGTAGCGCTCCATCTCATACTCGGCGTACAAGAAGTCCAGCGCCTGATCGGGATGGCCGGCCACGATGCTGTCACGCAGCGCGCGCACATCGGCCCCCGCGCAAAAACCGCGCTCCCCGGCACCGGCCAGCCTCACCTGCTGCACCCGGTCGTCATCGGCCCAGGCATGCAGGATGTCCGACATCTGGTCGACCATGGCACGATTCACCGCGTTGATGCGTTGTGGACGATTCAGTGTCAACGTGGCGATACCGTCGCCGACTTCACTGAGGATCTCGTTGGTCATTGATTCAGTCCTCCTGCAACTCGATATGGGCGGCGCCCCCGGGAACCTTCCGGCGCCGGTCGCCCCTGCCGGGCGAGGTATCACGATGGGTCCGCGCGAGCCACCAGATACCGGCGGCGGCCGCGAACCCGAGAGCCATGGCATCATTGCGCCACGCCATGTTGATGCCGTTGTAGCACAGCAGCACGACCGTGGCCCAGACCGCCACATTCACCACCCGCCGCGGCGGATCGGACAGCGGCAGCAGCAATCCGCCCCACAACACGTACCAGCTGCGCACCGCGGGCAGGGCGAGGGCGGCGGTCAGATAACCCAGGGCCAAGAAGAGCAGCGGACGAGTCCGCGCGATCGTCACCGCCATCGCTGCGATCACCACTGCGGCGATCACCACGCCGGCGGCACGGGAAACCGTGATCGCTGCCCATCCGCTCGGGTCGAGCCCGAACAGGTTCAGCACCAGCTGAATGGCTTGGCCGATGATGGTGAACGGGGCGATGGTGAGCACCCGGCCGGGCACGCTGACCGCATTGATCCAGCCGAATCCCAGTCCGGTGGCCACCGTGACCAGGCTGAACGAGCCGATCGCCACGGCGAAGCTGGCCAGCACGCGTCCGGCAGTGATGGCGACCTCGCGCAGGCTCCAGTCCGCCCATGGACGCGCCATCAACGGCAGCGCATAGGCAGCCATGATGGCCGGCTGTTTGATCGCCGCACCGATACCGACGAGCACCGCACCGAGCAGCCACCAGCCGTTGAAGCGGCCCTTGACGGGCAGCAGGGTCACCCACAACCCCGCCACCACAAGGCCCATCATCAGCGAGTCGTTGTGCGCGCCGCCGATGAAGTCGATCACCAGCACCGGGTTGAGCGTCCCGAACCACGCCGCGAAGGCAGGGTCCGCGCCCCGGATACGCGCGATCCGCGGAATCAGCAAGCCGATCAGGCCGACGCCGATCACCGCCAGGGCCCGCATCGCGACCGCGGAGGCGTAGGGACGAAAGCCCATCAGGTCGACGATCAGGTGCTGCAACTGCAGCGCGAGCGGCCCGTAGGGGGCCGGGGTGTCTCGCCAGACCCAGGAGACCTGGTCGGCGAACGCGCCGGGCAGCACGGCCGGGCCGGCCTCATAGGGGTTGATGTTGTTGTGCACCAGCCAGCCCTGCGCCGCGTAGCTGTAGGCGTCATGGCTGAAGATCGGCGGCGCCAGCAGAAACGGTGCACCCCAGATCAGCAGGATCGCCCAATGCCGCACGTGATGGTAGGCGTAGACGTCGGCGGCGCTGGCCCCGTCCTTGGGTCGCAGCCGGAACCAGGCGTCCAGGAGAAGGAACAGCCCGACCATCGTGAACAAGGTGCCCGCCAATTTGGCCGGCCAGCCGCTGATCTGAGCGTCCGTGAGCATCTGCCACCACGGCGAATTGCGCGGCAGGTAGGCGGGCGAGAAGGCGCCGAGGGTGATGAGCAGGGTGCCGTAGAAACCCCGGCGCACATTCTTCACGCGCCAGGCTTCGACAACCTTTGCCCAGTGGGACGCGAACCAGCCGATCACTGGGCGCAAGGCCTCAACTGAGGGGGGTCTGCGGGCATGCGCATAAGCCTACGCCCTGAGTGAACAGCCCGGCAGAAGGCACTACCCGCGTCCGAGACCGCCCGCCAACTTTTCTACAACAACTATCGTTGAAAAAGCTCGTCCGACGCGCACACGCGAAATCCTCGCCAAGGACGATGAACGAGGCGTTTCTTACTGGAGGTTATCGGAGTGCCTGAGCAAGTCAGCAGGGTAGTCGTGCGGTTCGCCGGAGATTCCGGCGACGGCATGCAACTCACCGGTGGCCGATTCGGAGCCGAATCCGCCCGCCAGGGCAACGACATCGTCACTCTGCCCGACTTCCCGGCCGAGATCCGTGCCCCGCAGGGCAGTATCGGTGGCGTCAGCAGCTTCCAGGTGCATTTCGCCGACCGCGACATCGTCACTCCCGGTGAAGATCTGGACGTGCTGGTCGCCATGAATCCGGCCGCGCTGAAGGTGCATCTGCCCTCGCTGCGCCGCGGCGGCGTGCTGATCACCGACTCGTCCGAGTACACCAAGCGCAATCTCAACCATGCCGGCTATGCGGTGAGCCCGCTGGACGACGGCAGCCTCGAAGCCAGCTATCAGCTGGTCCGCCTCGACTTGAACTCGGTGACCGGGGATGCGGTGGCGCCGTTCGGACTGGGCCGCAAGGCCGTCTCCCGGGCACGCAATATGTTCGCCTTGGGACTGGTCAGCTGGCTGTACAGCCGCGACATGACGCCCACCCGGGAGTGGCTGCAGCAGAAGTTCGCGGCCCAGCCCGAGGTTCGAGACGCCAACCTGGCCGCCTTGGAGGGCGGCTGGAACTACGGCGAGAACACCGAGACCTTCGCGGTGCGCTACGAGGTGGCCTCCATCTTCCAGGCCCCCGGACGCTACCGCCAGATCTCCGGTAGCCAGGCGACCGCGCTCGGCCTGCTGGCCGCCTCGGTCGCCTCCGGCCTGCAACTGTTCCTGGGTGCCTACCCGATCACCCCGGCCTCCGATCTGCTGCATGAGCTGAGCAAGCGCAAGGCGTTCGGCGTGCAGACCTTCCAGGCAGAAGACGAGATCGCCGCCGTCGGTGCAGCCCTGGGTGCGTCCTTCGGTGGCGCGCTGGGTGTGACCACGACGTCGGGGCCGGGGCTGGCGCTGAAGCAGGAGATGATCAACCTTGCGGTGATGACCGAACTGCCGCTGGTGATCATCGACGTCCAACGCGCCGGGCCGTCCACCGGGATGCCCACCAAGACTGAGCAGGCCGATCTGCTGCAGGCCATGTGGGGACGAAACGGCGAGTCCCCCGTGCCGGTGATCGCGCCCAGTTCGCCGGCCGACTGCTTCAGCGCGGCCTTCGAGGCCTGCCGGATCGCGCTCACCCACCGCACGCCGGTGATCATGCTCTCCGACGCCTACCTGGCCAACGGTTCGGAGCCGTGGCTGGTTCCGGACGCCGGTAGCCTGCCGACGATCGATCCCGGGTTCGCGACCGAAGCCAATACCGAGCAGGGCACCTTCGCGCCTTACCACCGCGATCCGCTGACGCTCGACCGGCCGTGGGCCATTCCGGGCACCCCGGGTCTGGAGCACCGGATCGGCGGCTTGGAGAAGTCCAATGGTCTCGGCACGATCAGTTACGACGGCGACAACCACGACACCATGGTCAAGCTGCGCGCCGAGCACATCGCACGTATTGCAGTACCGGAGGCCACCTGGGACGACCCGAGCGGGGTCGCCAAGCTGGCGGTGCTCGGCTGGGGGTCGACGTGGGGTGCGATCACCGCCGCGGTGCGCCGGGTTCGCGAGTTGGGCGTCCCGATCGCCCAGATACACGTGCGCAACCTGAATCCGCTGCCGGCCAACCTCGGGCAGCTGCTGCACCGGGCCGACCGAGTCATCGTCCCAGAAGTCAATCTCGGTCAGTTCGCCATGATCGTGCGGGCGAAATACCTGGTGGACGCCAGGAGCTGGTCGAGAATGCGAGGCCTGCCGCTGGGAGTCAGCGAGCTGACCGAATACCTGCTGTCACAAGTCGAGGAGGTGCAGCATGTCTGAAGCTTCCGTGCACGGGCTCGGAGTCGGCGGGCTCGGGCAGGTGCCCTTGAGCATCAACCCGCTGAAACGCAAGGACTTCACCAGCGATCAGGAAGTCCGCTGGTGCCCCGGCTGCGGTGACTATGCGATCTTGAGCGCGGTGCAGGCGTTGCTGCCCGAACTGGGTATCGCCCGCGAGAACACCGTGGTCGTCTCCGGTATCGGATGCTCGGCGCGCTTCCCCTACTACGTGAACAGCTACGGCATGCACTCGATTCATGGCCGTGCTCTGACGATCGCCACCGGCCTGGCCGTCACCCGGCCCGATCTGGCGATCATGGTGGCCACCGGCGACGGGGATGCGCTGTCCATCGGCGGCAACCATCTGATCCACGCGCTGCGCCGCAATGTCAACCTGACCGTGGTGCTGTTCAACAACCGCATCTACGGGCTGACCAAGGGCCAGTTCTCACCGACCAGCGAGATCGGCAAGGTCACCAAGTCGAGCCCTGCCGGGTCGCTGGACACCCCGGTCAACGCGGTCAGTCTGGCGCTGGGGTCGGAGGCGACGTTCGTGGCGCGCAGCATCGATTCGGATCGCGCGCATCTGACCTCCGTGCTGCGTGCGGCATTCGAGCATCGCGGGTCGTCGCTGGTCGAGGTCTACCAGAACTGCCCGATCTTCAACGATGGCGCCTGGGATCAGCTCACTTCCCCGGATGCTCCGGACGGAGAGGGTGTCATCAAGCTGGAGGCCGGCGAACCGGTGCTGACTCCGGGCGGCAGCTACGGGCTCGTGCAGGCTCCGGACGGGCATCTGCAGGTCAAGGCGGTCGACGAGGTCGGTTTGGAGAACGTCATCGTCCACGATCCCGGCGCCGATGACCCCACCCGCGCCTTCGCGCTGAGCCGCATCACCGACTCCGGCGTGATGCGCCGCAGCCCGATCGGCATTTTCCGCAGTGTCGAGCGTCCGAGTTTCGATGACCTGGCGCGGCAGCAGATCGCCACCGCCGAGGGCGGGCCGGCCGACAGCCGTGACGACAAGCAGACCCAGCTGCAACAGTTGCTGGCCGGCGACGATCCCTGGACGGTCAGCTGACCTGCGGACTCCGGCTCCCGTCCCGGACCCAAGGGTAGGCTGACTCAGTGACTAGCGAAGCTTTGAACCGCGACTTCTTCGACGACGACATCCGTGCGTCCGACGACCTCTTCCGGCATGTGAACGGCGCCTGGCTGGCTCGGGCCAAGATCCCGGAGGATCGCAGCGGGTGGGGTGCGTTCTACGAGCTGCGAGAGGCCTCGGAGGCGGCCGTCCGCCAGATCATCGAGACTCGGGACGCCGAGGGCGAGGGCGCGGACGCCGCGCGTATCGCGAACCTCTACGCCTCCTTCATGGACACCGAGGCCGTTGAGAAACTGGGCATCGCGCCGCTGCGCGCGCTGCTCGACAAGGTGGACCAGATCACCTCGACCGCCGATCTGGCGCGTTTCTGGGGATGGTCGCTGCGACACGGCATCGGAGGTCTTTTCGATCTCGACAACGATGCCGATCCGGGTAATCCGGCGCGCTACCTGCTGTTCGTCGGCCAGTCCGGGATCAGCCTGCCGGACGAGGAGTACTACCGTCTCGACGAGCATGCCGAGATCCGGGAGGCCTACCTGGCGCACATCGAAGCCATGCTCTCGTTGGCCGGGATCCCCGATGCGGCTGACCAAGCCCGCCGGATCTTCGATCTGGAGACTCGCATCGCCGCCTGCCACTGGGACAAGGTACGCACCCGCGACATGGTGCAGATGTACTTCCCGCAGACCTGGGAGGAGTTCACCGCTCTCAGCCCCGACCTGGCCTGGGACGACTTCCTGGCCGGCGCCGAACTGCCCGAGGCCGCTGTGGCCGAGGTTATCAATTGCCAGCGCACCTTCCTGCCTGATGCCGCGGCCCTGGTGACCGCCGACTCGCTGGACGACTGGCGGGCCTGGGAGCGCTGGCAGATCGTGGATGCGCTCGCACCCTACCTGCCCGAGGCGCTGGTGGAGCAGAACTTCTCCTTCTATGGCCGGACGCTGCAGGGCATCCCCGTGCTGCGGGAGCGCTGGAAGCGGGGCGTCTCGCTGGTCGAGGGCGTGCTGGGCGAGGCCGTCGGGCGCATCTACGTCGCCGAGCATTTCCCGCCGGCCACCAAGGCCCGCGCCGAGGAACTGGTGGCCAACCTGCTGGAGGCCTACCACCAATCGATCAGCAAGCTCGACTGGATGACCGACGCCACCCGCGCCGAAGCCCTCAAGAAGCTGAGCAAGTTCCGCGCCAAGATCGGCTACCCGAACCGCTGGCGTGACTACTCGGCGCTCGAGGTGACCTCCGACGATCTGCTGGGCAACGTGCTGCGGGCCGAGAGCTTCGCCTTCGACTACATGATTCACCAGCTTTCGGGGCCGATCGACCCCGAGGAGTGGCTGATGTACCCGCAGACGGTCAACGCCTACTACCACCCGCTGCGCAACGAGATCGTCTTCCCCGCGGCGATTCTGCAGCCGCCGTTCTTCAGCGCGGACGCCGACGATGCGGTCAACTACGGCGGCATCGGCGCGGTCATCGGGCACGAGATCGGTCATGGCTTCGACGATCAGGGCTCCACCTGCGATGGGGATGGGCGGCTGCGCAACTGGTGGACCGACGAGGACCGCGAGGCTTTCGAGAAGCGCACCCAGTCGCTGGTCGACCAGTACAACCGGCTCTCCCCCGCCGAAGTGCCCGATGTGCATGTCAACGGCAAGCTGACCCTCGGCGAGAACATCGGTGACCTGGGCGGCCTGCAGGTGGCCTATCAGGCCTGGCGGCTGGCCGTGGGCGATACCGACCCCGAACCGGTGGACGGCATCCCCGCCAATCAGCGGCTCTTCTTCGGCTGGGCCCAGACCTGGCGGACGATCCTGCGCCCGCAGGCTCAGAAGGAGCGGCTGGCCACCGACCCGCACTCGCCGGACGAGATCCGCTGCAATCAGACCGTCCGCAATATCAACGAGTTCCATGACGCGTTCGGGACGACACCCGGCGACGCGCTGTGGCTGGAGCCGAGCGAACGCGTCCGCATCTGGTGACCCCCCGCTGGACTAAGCTTCGTCCCGGCGTATGCCCTTACTGAAGGAAACTCATGAACATAACCGAATCCCTCAAGTACACCCTTTCCAAATACGTGGTCTTCGATGGCCGCGCAAGCCGCCGGGAGTGGGTCACCTGGTGGCTGTCGTGCCTGGTCATCAATGCCGTACTCGGCCTGCTGGTTTCGCTCACCACCAATGCGAACGGCAACTCGCCGATCTCCATCCTGCTCAGCCTGTTCAGCCTCGCAATTCTGCTGCCCTCGCTGGCGGTCACTGTTCGCCGGCTGCATGACACCGGTAAGAGCGGCTGGCTCATCCTGCTCAACCTGATCCCCGTCGTCGGCTGGATTATCCTCCTGGTGCTCTGCCTGGGAGCCCCGCAGCCGATTGCGAACCAATACGGTGCGCCGGTGGACGGTGCACTCAGATACTGATCGCCATTTGACGGCGGTCCGACTGAGGTCGGCAGCGTAGACTTAGTAGGTGGCCCCCGGACGCTAGCGTCCGGGGGCCACCTACTTGTCTGCAGGCCGGAGATCTGCGGGACCGGATCGCTCGGACCCGATTCCTTCTGGTGCAGGACTGCTGGGCTGCGCCTGGCGGGGAGGCCTCACCAGAGTTGCATGCGATAACGATTATCGTTATTGTTCGGTGGTCAACTCGTTCACCGAAGGTCCTGCCTGCATGATCCTTTCTCGTCGCCAGATCCGCTGGCTCATGGTGCTCGCCGCGGCCGTCGCTGTCGGGGCGGTCGCAGCCATCTGTATCGGCCCGGTCAATGTGCCCACGAGTACCGCGCTTCATGCGGTTGGCCGAATGCTCGCGGGCACCAGCGACGGCGCACGCGACGCCCTGATCACCCAGATCAGGCTGCCGCGCATTCTCATCTCGATCCTGGTGGGAGGCGGCCTGTCGGTGGCCGGCGCCGCCATGCAGGCAGTCTTCGGCAATCCCCTGGCTGAGCCGGGTATCACCGGTGTCTCAGCCGGCGCAGCGGTCATCGCGGCCGGCCTGATCGTGACCGGCATGGTCGGCGCCACCTCCTGGCTGCTGCCGGTCGGCGCTTTCGTTGGGGCGCTGGGCGCGACCGCGATCGTCCAAGGTGTCGGCTACGGACGAGCCAGTAGGTCGACGGCTTCGCTGCTGCTGGTCGGCATGGCCCTCAACTCGTTTCTCGGCGCGATCACCGCTGCGCTGATCGCCAACGCGCCGGACGCGGAGAACGCCAGATCGGCCATGTTCTGGCTGAACGGCGACCTCACCGGGCGGACGATGGCCGACGTCTGGATGGTGGTGGCCCCGCTGATGATCGGAGTGAGCGGTGTGCTGTTCTTCGCCCGCGAACTCAACATGCTGGCGCTGGGAGAGGCTACCGCACAATCAGCAGGCGTGAACGTCCGTCTGGTGTCCAACCTGGTCTTGGCGTTCGCTGCGCTGGCCACCGCCTCGGGAGTGGCGGCCACCGGGATCATCGCCTTCGTCGGCCTGGTGGTACCGCATCTGGTGCGTCTGGTTTTCGGCGCCGATCACACCTTCCTGCTGCCGGCATCGTTCTTGGTCGGGGCCATCTTCTTGACCAGCGCGGACACCGCCGCCCGAATGATCTTCAACCCCGTGGTGCTTCAGACCGGAACCATCACCTCGCTGATCGGTGCGCCATTCCTGCTCTTCCTGGTCTTGCGCAAGAAGGATCCCAGATGAGTGCGGGGCTATCGCTGACCGGGCTGACGGTGAGCTACGGGCCGCGGACCGTCCTGAATGAACTGTCTGTCGATCTGACACCCGGCAGAGTCCATGGTCTGATCGGACCCAATGGAGCAGGCAAGTCCACCCTGGTGAAGGCTGTTCTCGGGTTGATCGCGTACGAAGGCTCCGTGACGGTGTCCGGGCGCAGTCTGGCCTCCATGAACCCTCGGCAACGAGCCCGGCACCTGGCCTATCTTGCCCAGGAGACTTCCTCACCGGCCGATTTCACCGGGCGTCAGCTTGTGGAGATGGGGCGCTACGCGCGCCAGTCCCGGTTCGCAGCAATGAGTTCGGCCGACGAACGCGCCGTGGACGCCGCCCTGAGACTCACCGGCGCCGACGCATGGGCGCAGCGACCGGTAGCAGGCACCAGCGGCGGGGAGCGTCAGCTCACCGGCCTGGCCAGAGCACTGGCTCAGGAGGCTCCGGTGCTGGTTCTCGACGAACCGATCTCGGCGTTGGACATGTCACACGAGATGGCCGTGCTCTGTCTGCTGCACCCCTGGCTCGACGAAGATCCGGCGAACAGGCTCGTCGTAGTCGTCCTGCATGATCTGTCGCTGGCCGCTCGGTTCTGCGACGACCTCATCCTGCTCACTCCCGGCCGGCACGGAGCCGTGATCGCCGCTCACGGAACCCCCGACGACGTGCTCACCGTGGACCTCCTGCGGGCCGCCTACGGCATCGACGTCGACGTGCGTCGTTCGCCGGTCACCGACTCTCTCAGCGTGACCGCTCTATGACTTCCAGATGAAAGGAAACCCATGACACGACCTCTTCACCCACTCAAGGCGCTGATGGCCCTGGTGGCCGGCGGAGCGCTGTTGGTCGGCTGCTCGGCCCCGGGCGCGGCATCGGCCGCCACCCCGGCCACCAGCCAATCCGAGGCGTCTGCCGACATCGTCCGGCCTCAGCGCATCGTGGCGATAACCAGCGAAACCGCGGACATGGCATTGCTGCTGGCCGGCCCCCAGTCGATGGCAGCCATTGCCGTTGGTTCCCAGTCGCCGACCATGGGGATGGTCCCCGATCTGGCCCGACAGGTCGAGACCACGCTGCCGGCCGGAGTGACTCCCGATCCCGAGCAGATCTTGTCCTACCAGCCCGATCTGGTGCTGACCACCTCGCGCCACGGCGGCGAAAAGACCGCCAACGAGCAACTCGCCGCCGCGGGAGTGCCGATGATCACCTTCGAGTCGGCGGATTTCAACACGCCCGAGGCCTATGAATCCGCACTGCGCACCGTGGGAGACGCCGTCGGACAACCCGAGAAGGCCGAAAAGTACGCCAGTGAACTGCACGATGCCATCGCCGAGATCGACTCGCAGCGGTCCGACAAGCACCCCAGCGTGCTGGCGCTGATGGCGCGAGGGGGCAATGTGATGGCGATGTCGTCGGACAATATGCTGCCAGGCCTTGCGCTGCGGGCCGGTGCCAGCGATGCGGCACAAACGGCAGGCATCACCGCCACCGGGACGATTGATGCCGAGCTGTTGATACGAGCCAACCCCGACATCATCTTGCTGGAGGATTTCCAGGGAAGCGGCCAGGCTCCCTTCGCTGAACTCCTCGCCAACACGGCCGTGCAAGATGTGCCGGCCATCGCCAACCAGAATGTGCACCTGATTGCGATGACGGAGGCGTCCTCCTTGGCCGGGATCAACCTGCCGGTCGGATATCGCAAGATCGCCGAACTCATCGCGCAGTAAGCTCTGCCACCGTGGCAGCAGCTGCAGTGCTGGGCCCGCCCGTCACCCCGGGTGGGCCCAGCACTGTGTGCGACGACTAGGACGAACGGGTTACGACCTCATCGCAGAGGCGGTCCAGCATGTCCTTGGCGGGACCGGCGGGCAGCGGGGTCAGGTAATCGCGGGCGACCGACGCGCGGCGGGCGATCTCCGACCGGGTCTGATCGATCACGGCACTGGCCCGAAGCGCCGCGAGCGCCTCGGCCAGATCGCCATCATCGTCCAGGCCGGCGGCAATACGCTCAGCCAACTCGTGATCGCCAACCGCCGGCGACGAGGCCAACAACAGCGTCGGCAAAGTGGGGATGCCCTCGCGCAGGTCGGTGCCCGGGGTCTTGCCGGTCGTGTCGGACACGATGTCGATCAGATCGTCCGAAAGCTGGAAGACCATCCCGATCTCGAAGCCGAAGCGTCCCAGGGCGTCCAAGGCCAGATCCGAGACGCCCCCGACCATGCCCCCGAACAGCGCAGATGCCCGGATCAGTGAGGCGGTCTTACCCGCCAGCACCTTGAAATGGTGATCGATCGGGTCCTCACCGGCCAGCGGCCCGGTCGTCTCGGCCATCTGTCCCTCGACCAGCTCGGCGAAGGTCTGCGCCTGCAGATCGACGTACTCGGGGCCCAGCCTGGCCACTTCACGAGAAGCCCGTGCAAACAGGTAATCGCCGACCAGGATCGCCGTCGAGTTGCCGTACCGGTTGTTGGCGCTGGAAACGCCGCGCCGCAGGTCCGCCTCGTCCATGACGTCGTCATGATAGAGACTCGCGACGTGGGTCAGTTCCATCACCAAGGCCGCGCCGATCACCTCATCGAGATCGAAATCGGAGCCGAGGTGGGCAGCGGTCACCACCAGGGCCGGACGAAACCGCTTGCCCCCGGCCGAGACGATGTGCTGGGCGGCTTCGGTGACGAACGAATACTGCGAAACTGTTGCCTCCATCAGCCTGTCTTCGATGAGGGCAAGCGTTTCGGCAACAGTTTGCGCAAATAGTTCGTCAGCCATTGTCAGCGTATGAATCCTGCAGAGTTGATCGCGATATCCAGCAGCGGGCCAGGTAGCACACCAAGAAGAAGCGTACCGACAACACCCACCCAAATCACTATCTGGGTGCCGATTCCGGGGCTCACCAGGGCGGTCTCATCATTGGGGTTCGGCCCGAACATCACCCAGATGACATGGAAGTAGAAGCCGGCAGTCACCAGGCTGGCGATCACGGCGATCAGCACCAGCCAGGAATAGCCACCGTTCCAGGCTGCCGCGAAGACCGCCACCTTGCCGATGAAACCACCGGTGAGCGGGATGCCGGCCATGCTCAGCAGGAAGATCGTCATCAACACACCGAGCAGCGGATCGCGGCGTCCCAGCCCCGACCAGGCGGCGAAGCTGGTGGCCTCGGCACCCGAACGACGAACCAGGGTGACGATCGCGAAGGCGCCCATGGTGGCCAGTCCGTAGGCCGCGAGGTACACCAGAATCGCGGCAACCGAGCCGACCCGGTCGTCCGCGAGACCATTCGCGGTGGTGACAGCGCCGACCACACCCACCAGGATGAACCCGGCGTGCGCGATGGACGAGTACGCCAGCAGCCGCTTCACATCGGTCTGGGTGAGGCCGATCAGCGAGCCGACGACCATGGTGGCCACCGCGATGACGGCCAGCGCGGTCTGCCAGTCCCAGCGCAGCGACCCCAACGCCACGTACAGCAACCGCAGCAGGCCGACGGTCGCCGCCAGCTTGGTGCAGATCGCCATGAAGGCAGTGACCGGGGTCGGTGCGCCCTGGTAGACGTCCGGCACCCAGTTGTGGAAGGGCACCGCGCCCATCTTGAACAGCACCCCGACGCCCAGCAGGGCCAGACCGGCGAGCAGCAGCCACGGCGACTGCGCATTGGACTGGACGGCCAGATCGATGTCACGGAAGTGGAAGGAGCCCGCATATCCGAAGGTCAGCGCCACACCGTACAAGAAGATGGCCGAGCTGAGTGCGCCGAGCAGGAAGTACTTCAACGAGGCTTCCTGGCTCAGCAGCCGGCGGCGCCGTGCCATACCGCACAAGACGTACAGCGGGAACGACAGCACCTCGAGAGCGACGAACATGGTCAGCAGATCGTTGGCGGCGGCGAAGACCATCATGCCGGCAAGCGAGAACAGCAGCAGCGGGAAGACCTCGGTCTGCTCCTGACGGGCGGCGATGGCCTCACGCTCGGCCTGGGAACTGGGCACCGCGGACGCGTTGGGCGCGAACGGCGACTCGCCGCCGCCGACCCGCCGCTCGGCGAACAACAGCACCGCGAGCGCTCCGAAGAACAGCAGCAGCATCCAGGTCAGCTGGGACGGGCCGTCAAGCGTCAGCGCGTTCATCGCGGCCAGCTGTGGCGCATTGGCCGACCAGTTGACCAGCGTCCAGCCGAATGCGCCGATCAGCACCAGCAGCGCCCAGGCCGCCTGAACCGTCGGACGAACCAGTCGCGGTACCGCACCTTCGAAGACGATGGCGATCGTGCCACCCAGCAGCACCAGCAAGACCGGTGCGGCGGGCAGAAACTCCTCGAGCATCACTTTCCTCCCATCGACCCGGGCAGCGGATCGGTCATGCCTACGACGTTCATGGTGGTACTGGCCGTCTGCTCGACCACGTTGATCATCGGCTGCGGGTAGAACCCGAACAGCAGCAGCAGCGCGATCAGCGGGCCGATCACGAGCTTCTCGCGACCACCCAGATCACTGGTGACCGACTGTTTCACCGCGTCGGTGGGCTGGCCGGTGAACACCCGCTGGTAGGCCCACAGCACGTAGACCGCAGCCAGCACGGTACCGAGCACGGCGATCACGACGGCCGCCGTCTGGCGCTGCCACGAGCCGGTCATGATCGAGAACTCGCCGACGAAGTTCGCGGTGCCGGGCAGGCCGAGGGTGGCCAGGCCCGAGATGAGGAAGACTCCCGCCAGCAGCGGGGCGAGTTGCTGCACGCCACCGAAATCGGCGATCTCGACCGATCCGCGGCGATTCAGCAAGAACCCGACAGCCAGGAAGAGCGCCGCCGAGCTGAAGCCGTGGGCGAGCATGTAGAAGATCGAACCGCTCATCGCGGTGGTGGTGAAGGCGAAGATGCCGAGCACCATGAACCCGAAGTGGCTGACCGAGGTGTAGGCGACCAGCCGCAGCAGGTTGGTGCTGGTAATGGCCAGCACTGCACCGTAGATGATCGAGATCACCGCGAGCACCACGACGAACGGGGTCGCCCACAGGCTCGCACCGGGCAGCATGCCCAGGCAGATCCGGATCATCCCGAAGGTGCCGATCTTGTCGAGGATGCCCACCAGCAGGGCGGTCGCGCCCGGGAGCGCCTGTTCGGCGGTGTCCGGCAGCCAGGTGTGCACCGGAACCATCGGCGCCTTCACCGCGAAGGCGATGAAGAACCCGGCGAACAGCACCTTCTGCACGGTCTCGCTCATCGGGATGGACGCGAAGTCGTCGATCAGGAAGCTGGGCTGTCCGGCGCCGGCCGTGATGCCGTAGACGCCGATGACCGCGAACAGCATGACCAGGCCGCCGGCGAGCGAGAAGAGCAGGAACTTCATGGCTGCCCTGCCCCGCTTGGCCCCGCCCCATCCGGTGATGAGGAAGAACATGGGGATCAGGGTCGCCTCGAAGAAGATGTAGAACAGCAGCACATCGGCCGACATGAAGACGAACAGTGCGAAGCCTTCCACCAGCAGGGCGAGGGCGCCGAAGACGTTGCCGCCCCAGCGGGGTTCGGCATGTGCCTCGGCCTTCTTCTGGTCGAGCGTCCACTCGGCGCCCAGGACGATCGGCACCAGGATGACGGTCAGCAAGACCATCGCCCGGCCCATGCCGTCCAGCGAGAGCGCGTACCAGGCGCCGATCTGCGGAATCCAGGGAACCAGCTCCGAAAGGTCGCCAGAACCTGCGGCGAAGAAGGCCCACACGCCCACCGCGAGGGTCACCAGCGAACCGACCAGCGCGAGCTGTTTGCCGGCCTTTCCGCGCACCACGAAGGCGATCAACGCGAAAGCCAGCGGCAGCACACCGAGGATCGTCAGCAAGGGGATCGAGTTACTCATCTCAGCTCCTCCCCTCAGGCCAGCCGGCCGAGGATCAAGACCGCGCCGACCACGACGACGCCGATTACCATCGTCAAGCCGTAGCTTCGTGTGTAGCCGTTCTCCAGCTTGCCGAGCGCGCCGCCCAGGCTGGTGGCCAGCGTTGCGGTGCTGCGCACCCCGCCATCGACCAGGAGATCGTCCACTGCCGCCACACCGGCCGCGGCCTTGCCACCGCCACGGACGAAGACCGCGTCGTTGAACTTGTCGGCCAGCAGATCGTTGCGTCCGATGTAGACGATCGGATTGGTGGTGTGCGGCTGCTCGAAGCTGATCTCACCGCGATACATCAGGTAACCGATCGCGACACCGACCAGGACGACCAGCAGCGTCACCCAGCCCTGCCACGGGATCTCCCACAGCGCGGCGTCATGCGGATGACCGCCGGTCGGTGGAGCCAGCCAATGCTGGATCGAATTGTTGAGAATCATGCCGAGCACCGCGGCGCCGATCGACAGCACCACCAGCGGGCCGACCATGATCTTCGGCGACTCGTGCGGGTGAACGCCGTCGGCCCACCGCTTCGTCCCGAAGAAGGTCATCATCATCAGCCGGGTCATGTAGAAGGCCGTGATACCGGCACCCACGATCGCCAGCACACCGAAGTACCAGCCGCGTTCCCAGGCCGCGACCACGATGTGGTCCTTGGAGTAGAAGCCCGCGAACGGCGGGATGCCGATGATGGCCAGGTAGCCGATCGCGAAGGTGATGAACGTCCACGGCATCACCTTGCGCAACGCACCGAAGTGCCGCATGTCGGTGTCGTCGTTCATGGCATGCATCACCGAACCGGCACCCAAGAACATGTTGGCCTTGAAGAAGCCGTGGGTGAACAGATGGAAGATCGCGAATGCGCCGCCGGCCGGGCCGATGCCCGCGGCCAGCATCATGTAGCCGATCTGGCTCATGGTCGAACCGGCGAGCACCTTCTTGATGTCGTCCTTGGTGGACCCGATCCAGGCGCCGGCCAGCAGTGTGACCACACCGACGATGCAGACCGCCAGCGAGGCGGCGGCGGTCAGCTCGTAGATCGAGTGGCTGCGCACCACCAGGTAGACGCCGGCGGTGACCATGGTCGCGGCGTGGATGAGCGCCGACACCGGGGTGGGGCCCTCCATCGCGTCCAACAGCCAGGACTGCAACGGCACCTGGGCCGACTTGCCACAGGCGGCCAGCAGCAGGAACAGACCCAGCGCAGTCAGCCAGCCGGAGCCGGCGGAGCTGGCCGCCTGGTTGACCTCGGTGAAATTCACCGAGCCGAACAGCGCGACCATGGTGAACATCGCGAGCAGCAGCCCGAGGTCACCGATGCGGTTGACCACGAAGGCCTTCTTGGCTGCCAGTGCCGCGGAATGCCGCTCCTGCCAGAAACCGATCAGCAGGTAGGACGCCAGGCCGACACCCTCCCAGCCGACGAACAGCAGCGCGTAGTTGTCGGCCAGCACCAACGTCAGCATCGCCACGATGAACAGGTTCAGGAATGCGAAGAAGCGACGGCGGTTCGGGTCGTGGGCCATGTAGCCGACCGAGTAGATGAAGATCAGCGATCCGACCCCGGTCACCAGCAGCGCGAAGAGAATCGACAGCTGGTCGACCAGCAGGGCGGCCTTCAGATCCAGGCTGCCGACGCTGATCCAGTCGAACATCGGCACGTGCACCGCCCGCTGGTCGACCGGTGCACCGAGCATCTGGATCCACAGCACCGCCGTGACGACGAACGAACCCAACGCGCCGAGTACCCCGAGCCAATGGCCCCAGGCGTCGGTGGCTTTGCCGCCGAGCAGCAGGATCGCCGACACCACCAGGGGTATCGCGATCATCAGCCAGGCGTAGGAGAACAGCCCAGTGGCTTCCACCGGGATGACGATTTCCAACAGACTCACCACAGCCCCCTCAGTGCTTCAGCTGGTTCTGGTCGTCGACCGAGGCCGAGCGGCGGGTCTTAAAGATGATCATGATGATGGCCAATCCGATTACGACTTCACAGGCGGCGACGACCATCACGAAGAAGGCGCCGACCTGGCCCAGCAGAGTGCCGTTGGCATAGCTGAAAGCAACCATCGCGAGGTTGGCGGAGTTCAGCATCAACTCCACCGACATGAAAGCGATCAGGACATTGCGGCGGATCAGGAAGCCGAGCAGCCCGATCGAGAAGAGGATCGCCGACAGCACAACGTAGGCGTTCGGGCTCATCACTGCTCCTTGGGGGTGTCAGGATCGCCATCGGTCGTCTCGATGGCGGTGCGCTCCACAGAACCCGGATCGGCGAGCTCTTCGGCGACCTTCGGCGCCTCATCGCTGCCGGTGTTCTCGTCTTGAACCTCGACGAACTCGGTGATCGCTGCTCGATGCGCGGCACGCAGACCGTCGTTCTCGACGACCGCGACTCCGCGGATGGCCAGCGTCGGCGAGACCGACTTCTCGGCGATCGACCCGTCCGGCAGCAACGCCGGGTACTCGATCGAGTTGTGCCGGGCGTAGACACCGGGGCCGGGCAGCGGACCAGGATCCTTCCCGGTCTCGGCGAACTCCAGAGTCTTGCGGCGGGCCCGTTCGGCCTGGGTCTCACGCTTGCGCAGCGACTCACCGTGTGCCAGGACGATGGCCGCCAGCGCGGCGACCATCAGCAGGGCGGCGGTCAGCTCGAAGGCGAAGACGTAGGTGCCGAAGATGATCTTCGCGATGCCTTCGACGTTGCCCCCGGCATTCGCCGTCTCCAGGCCACCGGCACCGGTGACGATGCCGTTGCCGGCCACCACGATGATGAACGCCGCGAAGGCGAAGACGAAGATCGCTGCGGCGACCCGCTGGCCGCGCAGCGTCTCGATCAGGGAGTCGGTCGTGTCGACGCCGACGATCATCATGGTGAACAAGAAGAGCATCATGATGGCGCCGGTGTAGACGATGATCTGCGCGACGAACAGGAAGGGCGCGTCCAGCGAGGCGTACAGGCAGCCCAGCGCCACCATCATGCCTGCCAGGCTGATCGCCGAGTGCACGGGCTTGCGGGCGATCACCATGCCCAGGGCCCCAGCGATGGACAGGGGCGCGAAGATCCAGAACGCCACCACCTGCCCGGTTATGAGCGGAATCACTTCTCAGCCTCCTTGGCTGCGGGCTGGCCGGTCCGGGTGTCGGGCTGGCCGGTGGGCGGAAGCCCCAGGAAGTAGTCCTTTTCGTCAGCGCCGAGCCTGCGCGGGTGTGGTGGCTCCTCCATGCCAGGCAGCAGAGGCGCCAGCAACTGATCCTTCTCGTAGATCATCAGCTCGCGAGTCCGGTTCGAGAACTTGAAATCATTGGTCATGGTGAGCGCGCGCGTCGGGCAGGCCTCGATGCAGTAGCCGCACAGGATGCAGCGCAGATAGTTGATCTGGTACACCTTGCCGTAGCGCTCACCGGGCGAGTAGCGCTCCTCCTCGGTGTTGTCGGCGCCTTCGACGTAGATGGCATCGGCCGGGCATGCCCAGGCACACAGCTCACAACCCACGCACTTCTCCAGTCCGTCGGGCCAGCGGTTCAGCTGGTGACGGCCGTGGTAGCGCGGAGCGGTGATCTTCTCCTCACCTTTTTGCGGGTAACCCTGCGTGAAGGTCTTGCGGAACATCGTCCTGAAGGTGATGCCGAATCCTGACCAGGCGCCCATTACAGTTCAGCTCCATTCGATGTCGCCGCGCGCCGGGCGGACGACGAGGCCGCCGCCCCTGCCGGCTCGGCGGTACCTTCTGCCACCACCGCGGTGATCAGCTTCTGGCCGGGCATCGGCGGTACCGGATAGCCCCCGGCGAAGGCGTCGAACTCGGCGTCCAGGTCGATCGGCTCGGCTTCGGGTTGCGGTTCGGGACCGCTGAACCAGATCGCCGCCACCACCGCCGCCAGGAAGACGATCAGGATGCCGATGAAGATCGGGTCGGCCCACCAGCCGTGCACCGATGCGCCGCGCACCAGGGCGAGCAGCACGATCCACGCCAGGTTCGCCGGAATCAGCACCTTCCAGCCGAGCTTCATCATCTGGTCGTAGCGCACGCGAGGAACCGCTGCCCGCACCCACGCGACGGTGAAGATCATGATCTGCACCTTGAGGACGAACCACAGCAGCGTCCACCAGCCCTGATCCAAGAAGGTGCCGTTCAACGGCCACGGTGCGTGGAAACCGCCGAGGAACAGCGTCACCGACACCGCCGAGACGGTCGCGACGTTGATGTACTCGGCGAGGAAGTAGAGCGCGTAACGGAAGCCGGAGTAGTCGGTGATGTGTCCCGAAACCAGTTCCGATTCGCATTCGGGCATGTCGAACGGCTGACGGTTGGTCTCGCCGAACATCGAGACGTAGTAGATGACGAAACTGGGCAACAGCAGCAGGCCGTACCAACTCGGCAACGCGATCGTGGCGCCGAACAGATTGATCGGCTCAGCCTGAGCCGCGACGATCTGGCTGGTCGACATCGTCCCCGCGTACATGAAGACCGCGACCAGGGACAGACCCATGGCGATCTCGTAGCTGATCACCTGCGCGGTGGCGCGCATCGAGCCGAGCAGCGAATAGGTGCCGTTGGACGACCAGCCGGCCAGCACGAAGCCGTAGAAGCCGACGCCGGCGATGGCCATGACCAGCAGGGCTGCCACCGGCAGATCGGTCAGCTGCAGCCGGGTCTCGATCCCGAACATCCGCACCGGGCCGCCCAGCGGGATGACCGACCAGGAGGCGAATGCGGCGACCGCGGTCAGCATCGGTGCGATGTTGAACACCAGCGCGTCGGTGCGGGCCGGGCGGAAGTCCTCCTTGAAGAGCAGCTTCACGCCGTCGCCGAGCGCCTGGCCCAGGCCGAGGGGGCCGTTCATGATCGGGCCCTTGCGGTTCTGCATCTTGCCGAGTACCCGGCGCTCGAACCACACGTTGAAGATGGTCCAGGTCAGCAGCAGGACGAAGACGCCCACCACCTTGATCAGGATGAGCCACCAAGGATCGTTGAGGAAGACCGTTTCCATGCTGGTCATGCCGCACCTCCTGCGGTCTTGACTACCGCCAGCCGGACCCGGTCACCCGGGCGGGCATGCAGCGTACGGAACAATTCGACGCCCGAGTTGGTCGGCGCCCAGACCACGTCGTCCACCATCGAGGCGGTGACCGCCGCCGGTAGCACGACCTCGCCGCTGTCGGTGCCGATCATCACCGGCTCGCCGTCGCGCACTCCCAGCGCGGCCGCGGTGGCCGGCGAGATCCGTGCCAGCGGGGCCGGGGCGGTGAGCCGCAGGGTTTCGGCACCGTCGAGGCAGCGGGAGTCATCGATCGCCTGATGCCAGCTGGCCAGCTTCAGGCCCTCGCCGCCGGCCTGGGCCGGTGCGCCGGCCGCGGCGGTGAAGCCGGGCTTGGCGCCCTCCCAGTCGGTGATCTCGTAGTAGGCGGCCTGCGCCTGCGGCGGCGTGCGCATGCCCAGGTCGGATCCGAGCGCATCGGCAAGTGCCGCCAGCACCCGTACGTCGGTCATCACCGATGGCGCGTCGGTGTTGATGATGTTCACCGGACGAAGCCGGTGCTCCCAGTTGATGAAGGTGCCGAGCTGTTCTTCGAGCAGCGCGACCGGGAAGACCACGTCGGCCACCTCGGTCACCGCGCTGCGCCGCTGTTCGAGGCTGACGACGAAGACATCATCGCTTGCCAAGGCGGCGTAGGCGGCTTCGGGATCGGCCATGTCGGCCAGATCGACAGCCGCGGTCACCAGGGCCTTCAGCGAACCCGCGGCAGCCGCCGCGAGCATCTGCTCGGCGTCCAGGCCAGCGGTATCGGGCAGATGGTCGATACCCCAGGCAGCCTGCAGGTCGACGCGCGCCGACGCATCGGAGGCGGGGCGTCCACCCGGCAGCAGCTGCGGCAGGCAACCGGCTTCCAGGGCGGCCAATTCGCCGGCCCGGCGCGGAATCCACGCCCAGCGCAGGCCCTTGGCGGCGTACTCGCGGACCTTCGGCAGCAGCCCGGGAACCAGTCCCGCCCGCTCCCCCACCAGCACGATGGTGCCCTCGTCGAGTTCGGCAGCGATCGAGTCGAGTGCCTGCACTTCGTCGCCGGGCGCCGTGGGAACCAGAACGGCACCCAGCTTCCGTGATCCGTTGGTCAGGAATGGCGCGACCGCGAGGATCCGCGTGCCGTTCTTGCGGTTGCCCTTGCGCAGCCGCAGGAAGACCGCCGAGGATTCCTCCTCCGGCTCGAAGCCGACCAGCACGACCTTGGCAGCGTTCTCCAGGTCGGTGAAGGTGACGTCGATCTCGCGGCTGGTGACCTCGGCGGCCAGGAAGCCGGCCTCATCGGCGCCGTAGGGGCGCGTCCGGAAGTCGATCGAGTTGGTGCCGAGTACCGCGCGTGCGAACTTCGAATAGGCGAATGCGTTCTCCAAGGTCAACCGGCCGCCGGTGAGCACACCGGACGAGGCTCCGGCGGCTTTCAGGCCGGCGACTGCCGCGTCGATGGCCTCCGGCCAGCTGGCGGGTACCAGTTCACCGTCGCGGCGTACCAGCGGATAGCTCAGCCGGTCGGCCTGTCGTCCGTAGTAGAAGCCGAAACGGCCCTTGTCGCAGTTCCACTGCTCGTTGACTTCGGGATCGTCGCCGGCCAGTCGCCGCTTCACCTGGAAGTGCCGATGATCGGTGCGCAACTGGCAGCCGCTGGCGCAGTGCTCACACGTCGTCGTGGTGCTGACCAGGTCGAACGGGCGAGCCTGGAAGCGGTAGTCGACGCTGGTCAGGGCACCGACCGGGCAGATCTGGACGATATTGCCCGAGAAGTAGCTCTCGTAGGGATGACTCGCGTAGATGTTGATCTGGCTCAGCGCGCCCCGCTCCGACAGCGAGATGAAGTCGTCGCCGCTGATCTGTTCACCGAAGCGCGTGCAGCGCTGGCACAGCACGCAGCGCTCCCGGTCGATGAGGATCTGCGCCGAGATGTTCACCGGCTTCGGGTAGGTGCGCTTGAGGCCCTCGAACCGCGATTCGCCCGGACCATGACTCATCGTCTGGTTCTGCAGGGGGCATTCGCCGCCCTTGTCGCAGATCGGGCAGTCCAGCGGGTGGTTGATCAGCAGGAACTCCAGCATGCCCTGCTGGTGTTTGGCGACCTTCTCGTTGGTGGCGGCGGTCTCGACGACCATGTTCGGCATCACGGTCAGCGCACAGGCAGGCTGCGGCTTCATCGGACGCCCATTGCCTCCGTCGGGCACCTCGACCAGGCACTGCCGGCAGGCGGCGACCGGATCGAGCAGTTCGTGATCGCAGAACCGCGGGATGTCGATGCCTAGCCGCTCGGCAGCCCGGATGACCAGGGTGCCCTTCGGCACGTTGACCTGGATGCCGTCGATGGTGGCGGTCACCAGGTCGGCCTTGGCCACCTCGCCGTCAGGCTTCTTGACGTCGGTGCTCACTGGTCTGCCCCCTCACTGACAGCGATCCTCTCGCGTTCGTACGGGAAGTAGACACTCTTCTCGTAGGGGAACAGTTCCCAGGCCGGGGTGTGGTATCCGGCCTCGAACTCGTCCCGGAAATACTTGATGGAGCTGGTGATGTTGGCCACGAAGCCGTCGGCCAGGGTACAGAAGCTCTTCATCGTGACGTTGTCGCACAGGTCGAGGATCTTCTCGATGTCGCCCTCGTGGCCCTTGCCCTGCTCGAGATTGTGCAGGGTCTGCACCAGCCACCAGCTGCCCTCTCGACATGGCGTGCACTTGCCGCAGGACTCGTGCTTGTAGAACTCGGTCCACCGCAATGTCGTGCGTACCACCGAGACCGTCTCGTCGAAGGTCTGCAGCGCCTTGGTGCCCAGGATCGAGCCGGCCGCCGCGACGCCCTCGTAGTCGAGGTGCACGTCAAGTTGGTCGGGGGTCAGGATCGGGGTGGACGAGCCACCCGGTGTGAAGAACTTCAGCTGGTGACCGTCGCGGATGCCGCCGGCCAGGTCGAGCAGCGTCCGGTAGGTGGTGCCCAGCGGCGCCTCGTACTGTCCGGGGCGCTTGACATGACCCGAGACCGAGTAGATCGTCGAACCCGCCGACTTCTCGGTGCCCATCAGCTTGTACCAGTCGGCCCCACGGGCCACGATGGCCGGCACCGAGGCGATGGACTCGGCGTTGTTGACCACGGTCGGCGATGCGTACAGGCCGGCGACCGCCGGGAACGGCGGGCGAAGCCTGGGCTGGCCCCGGCGTCCCTCGAGGGAATCGAGCAGCGCGGTTTCCTCGCCACAGATGTAGGCGCCGGCACCGGCGTGGACGACGATGTCGAGGTCGTACTCGGTGCCGAAGATGCCCTTGCCCAGGTAGCCGGCCTGGTAGGCGTCCGCGACGGCCTGCTGCAGCCGGCGGATCACATGCAGCACCTCACCGCGCACGTAGATGAAGGCGTGATGGGCGCGCACCGCATAGGAGCTGATGATGACGCCCTCGACCAGCGTGTGCGGGGTCGCCATTAGCATCGGCATGTCTTTGCAGGTGCCCGGCTCGGACTCATCGCAGTTGATGACCAGGTACTTGGGCTTCGGGTTGGTCTGCGGGATGAAGCTCCACTTCACGCCGGTCGGGAAGCCGGCGCCGCCACGACCGCGCAGTCCGGAATCCTTGACCAAGGTGATGATCGCATCCGGATCCATGCCGACCGCCTTGCGCGCGGCCTGGTAGCCGCCCTGGGCGACGTAGTTGGCGATCTTCCATGCCTCGGGCTGATCCCAGTTATCGGTCAGAGTCGGGGTCAGGACGTCAACGCTCACTCGGACGCACCTCCATCGAGAGCAGCAGAAGTGGGAGGAACCGGCGAAACCCAGCCCTTCTCGCGGGCGATGTTCAGACCTGCCAGCGACGCCGGGCCCGCGGTGGGACCTTCGTCGGCCAGCCCGTCCGGGAATCCCGCGAGCACGCGTTCGGCCTCGGCCCAGCTGGTGATGTGCGCTCCGCGGGTGGAGCGGACCTCGCGTCCGGCCTCCAGGTTGTCGATCAGGGCGGCGGCCTTCTCGGGGGTCATGGAATCCATGAACTCCCAGTTGACCATCATCACCGGGGCGAAGTCGCAGGCCGCGTTGCACTCGAGGCGCTCCAGGCTGAACATGCCGTCCTCGGTGGTCTCGCCCTCGTCGATGCCCAGCCGTTCCTTCATCTGATCCAGCAGGATGTCGCCGCCCATGACCGCGCAGACCGTCGTGGTGCACACCCCGATGTGGTGGTGGCCGGCAGGACGCCGCTTGTACATGGTGTAGAAGGTGGCCACGCCGTTGACCTGGGCGGTGGAGATGCCCAGCAGGTCGGCGCAGATCTGCACGCCGGCATCGGTGACACGTCCGTCGACGGACTGCACCAGATGCAGCATCGGCAGCAGCGCCGAGCGCGGTTCGGGATAGCGCGCCATGATCTGGCGCAACTCCGCGATCGTGTCTTCGCCGATATTGGTGCGGTCGTCATGCACGTCAATACCGGAGGCATCGTCGAATGCCGCGACGAACTCATGCCCGCTCATCGAGTCTCACTCCTTGTCAGCAAGATATCCGTCATCGGTCGACGCCTCCCATGACCGGGTCGATGCTGGCCAGCGCCATCAGCAGGTCGGACAGCATCGCACCTTCGGACATGATCGGCAGGGCTTGAACGTGGTTGAAGCCTGGGTCGCGCATATGTGCCCGGTACGGCCGGGTACCTCCGTCGGAGACCAGATGAGCGCCCAGCTCACCGGCGGGGCCTTCGATGGCCACGTAGACCTGGCCCGCCGGCACCTTGAAGCCTTCGGTCACCTTCTTGAAGTGGTGGATCAGCGCTTCCATGGACTCACCCATGATGTGCTTGATGTGCTCGTTCGAGTTGCCCTGGCCATCGGCGCCCACCGTCAGATCGCTCGGCCATTCGAGGTCGGGATCCTGTACCCGGAAGGGCTCGCCCTGGCTTTCGACCAGCTCGTCGCGCACCTGCTCGAGGATGCGCAGCGACTGCATCATCTCGTCGCAGCGGATCTTGAAGCGTCCATAGGCATCGCAGCTGGTCTCGGTGCAGACATCGAAGTCGTAGTGGTCGTAGCCCAGATACGGCTGGGTCTTGCGCAGATCCCAGGGGTAGCCGGTCGACCGCAGCACCGGGCCGGTCATGCCGAGCATCATGCAGGTGCTCAGATCCAGCACGCCGATGTGCTGAGTGCGGGCCTTGAAGATCGGGTTGTCGAGCATGAACAGCGCGATCTCGGGGACGTTGATCCTCAGCTGCTTGATCAACTCGTCCAGCAGGTCGATGCCGTCGTCCGGCATGTCGTTCTGGACGCCGCCCGGCCGAATGTAGGCGTTGTTCATGCGCAGACCGGTCAGCGCCTCGGTGAACTCGAGGATGCGTTCCCGCTCGCGCAGGCCGACCTCCTGAGGTGAGGTGGCGCCCAGTTCGAGGCAGTTGGCGCCCACCGCGGTCAGGTGCGAGGCGATGCGGTTGGTCTCCATCGCGAGCACCCGCAGCTGGTTGCCGCGCCGCGGGATGTCATCGGTGATGTCGAGCAGCTTGTCCACGGCCAACGAATAGGCGGCCTCATTATGAATGCCGCCTACGTAGTTCATCCGGGTGAAGAAGGTCGAGCCCTGCGTCCAGGTGCGGTACTCGGAGTTCTTCTCGATGCCGGTATGCAAGAATCCGATGCCCGGACGACAGCTCATCACGTTCTCGCCGTCCATCTCGAGCACCAGACGCATCACGCCGTGGGTCGAGGGGTGCTGCGGGCCGAGATTGACCACGATGATCTCGTCGGCGCGTTCGCGCTGGGATTCGATGATCTGGTCCCAGTCGGCACCCGAGGACAAGTAGGCCTGATCGGCGATCGGCTCGCCCGGTACCGCGAAAACGTCCTCCGAGCCGGGAACGCCCGCACTCCGCTTCGTCTGTTCGCTCATGCCTGGTAGCTCCTGCGCTCGTCCGGGGGCGGCACGACCGCTCCCTTGTACTCGACCGGAATGCCGCCCAAGGGGTAGTCCTTGCGTTGCGGATGACCGACCCAGTCGTCGGGCATCAGGATACGGGTCAGCGCCGGATGGCCGTCGAAGATGATGCCGAACATGTCCCAGGTCTCGCGCTCGTGAAAGTTCGCCATCGGGTACACCGGGACGACGCTGGGAATATGAGCGTCACCATCGGGGCAGGTGACCTCCAGCCTGATGCGGCGGTTGTGGGTGTAGCTGAGGAGGTCGTAGACCGCGTGCAACTCGCTGCCGGTCATCTCCGGGTAGTGCACACCGGAAACGCTCATGCAGACCTCGAAACGCAGCGCGGGATCATCGCGCAACGCCTTGACCACCTCGAGCAGCTTCTCCCGCAGCACGACGAAGGTGATCTCGCCGCGCCAGATCATCACCCGGGACGCGAAGTGCGGCACCAGCTCGGCCACCCGGTCGGCGACATCATCGAACCAGCCGCCGAACGGCGGGGTGGCGGTGCCCGGCATCTCGATGATGCGGGTCATGCCCGAGAAGCCGCTGGTGTCGCCGGATCCGTGGCCGGGACCCCACATGCCCTTGCGGACCGTGACCACGGGACCTTCGGTCGGGGCCTGGGGCACCAGCACCCGGTCCAGATGCGCGTGCGGCCCGCTCGCCAATTCGCTGGCCGAGCCGGTTCCCTCGGCGATCAGTTCGCCCTTGGTCACTTCTTCGGGACCGGCGACCGGGTTGTCTGCCGTACCGACCACCTTCGGATCCCTGCCTTCGGAGTTCTTCTCGCTCATCGCATGAGCCCCTTCTGCTCAAGCAGCGCCGGAGCCTCGAGAGCAGCAGCCTCCTTCTCGGAGATCGCCTTGTCGCGATCGGCACCGATCGGGCCCCACTGCAGTTCTTTCTCGCGCAGCTTGAAGACTGCATCGATCAACATGTCGGGGCGCGGCGGACAACCCGGCACGTACATGTCGACCGGGACGATGTGATCGACGCCCTGAATGATCGCGTAGTTGTTGAACATGCCGCCGGTGCTCGCGCACACGCCCATCGAGATGCACCACTTCGGGTTGGGCATCTGGTCCCACAGCTGGCGGACGACCGGCGCCATCTTCTGGCTGACGCGTCCGGAGACGATCATCAGATCCGCCTGGCGGGGTGAGGCGCGGAAGACCTCTTGACCCCATCGTCCGGCATCGTGACGCGGGCCGCCGTATTGCATCATTTCGATGGCGCAGCAGGCCAGGCCCATCGTGAGTGGCCAGAACGACGCCTTGCGCGTCCAGCCTGCGATCGCTTCGACGGTGGTCAGCAGGACACCCGAAGGTACGTGGTCTTCGATACCCATGAGTACTCCCCTTCCGATTCAGTCCCAGTCCAGGCCACCACGACGCAGGTCGTAGTAGTAGGCAACGACGACGGTGACGATGAACAAGATCATGGCGGCGACGGCGAGCGTGTCCAGCGCACCGAAGGCCACCGCCCAGGGGTAAAGGAATACGATCTCGATGTCGAACATAATAAACAACATTGCTGTTACGTAATACTTCACCGAGAAGCGACCGCCATTTGTGGGCTGAGGCGTCGCCTGAAGCCCACACTCGAAGGAGTCGTACTTGGTGCGGTTGTATCGCGCGGGCCCGATTACCGTGCTCAGCGGGATCGCTGCCAGCACGAATACCGTAGCCAGAACCACCATCCCGGCAATGGGAATATAGGGGTTCATGTCTGCTCCGCCCTTCTCTACTTTTTCGCGATCAACAATGGGTGGCGATCAAGGACCATTCTGTCCTATCACGTCGTGATCGTCATGTCGAAGGCGCCACCCTGGACATTAATGCAATGAGACGATCACTTAAATCAGCCGGTGGCTCATCGGTGAGGTGCGCCAACAGTTTATGCACCAGGTACATCAGGTGCTTACGCGGGAGTCCATACGTGACGCACAGGTGCATGATCTCGGGACGCCCGATCAACTGGACGAAGACCGTGCCGAGCCGGTAGTAGCCTCCCCAGGCCTGCTTCACCTGGTTCGGGTAGGACTGGAAGGCCAGTTCGGCGCCCGGGCTGCCGAAGCCGCGTGCCCGGGCGTCCACGATGGCACGGGCGGCCATCTCGGCCGACTCCATCGCATACGAGATGCCCTCGCCGTTGAACGGATTGACCATGCCGGCGGAGTCGCCGACCAGCATCAGGCCGTCGCGGTACAGCGGGGCCCGGTTGATCGCCATCGGCAGCGCGGCGCCGCGGATCGGTTCGAGCCGGTTGGCTTCGCGGAAACCCCACTCCTCGGGAGTGTTGTCGAGCCAGGTGCGCATCAGCTGGCGGTAGTCGGTCTTGCCGAAGGCCTTGCTCGAATCGAGCATGCCCAGCCCCACGTTGGCCGAGCCGTCACCCAAGCCGAAGACCCAGCCGTAGCCCGGCAGCAGGTTCGACTCGCCGGGCTTGCCGTCCCACAGTTCGAGGTAGCTCTCGATCCACTCCATGTCGGATTTCGGGCTGGTGTAGTAACTGCGTACCGCCACTCCGAGCGGCCGCTTGGCCAGCCTGGTGCGCCCGGTCGCCTCGGCCAGCCTGGACGAGACACCGTCGCAGGCGACCACGATGGGCGCCCGGTACTCGCGGCCGCGCGCATCGGTGACGCCGACCACGCGGCCGCTGCGGTCGTCGACGATCGGGGCGCTCACCCGCACGCCGGTGTGCAGCCGCGCACCGGCCTGCACGGCCGTGCCGGCCAGCAGGTCGTCGAAGACCGAACGCGGACAGACCAGGCCGAAATCAGGAAATGCCGTCAGCTCGGGCCAGGCCATCGTGAACGGCTCGGTTCGTCCGCCGTGGATGCGCAGCCCCTTGTTGCGAACCCATCCCGACGACGGGCTGGTGTCGATGCCCAGCCTGCCCAGCATCCGCACGGTGCGCGGGGTCAGCCCGTCGCCGCACACCTTCTCACGGGGGAACTCGGATTTCTCCAAGAGCAGAACATCGAGACCCTGACGGGCCAGGAACGTCGCCGCCGATGAACCGCCGGGTCCTGCGCCGACCACGACCACATCGGCGTCCTGGGTGGCTTGTGGATCGGCAAACGTCATCGCCGACGCTCGTGGCCCAGCGATACTCGAGGCACGGGAAGCTTCCGGCATAACACACCTCCTCGACCTGTGATCCGCTCGGGGAAGTCTAGCCCGCGGGCATCGCCCAGCCCTAACGAGGTCGCGCCCTCCGGGCCCGGTCCCTGTCATCAGGTACTGTCGTGCAGGTGATCATCAACCCGGGGTCATGTCGTCTGCATGCCTCCACTATCTGGATCGACGACCCTGGCCCGCTCACCGACTTCCTCTGCGCCGAAGACGCCTGCTTCCTGCGGGGCTCCGACGGCTTCGTCGCCCTGGGCGAAGTCGCGCGCCACGAAAGCACGTCGATGACCGAGGCGGACGCCTGGTGGCGCCAGATGGTGTCCGAGATCGAGAACGAGTCGGAGATGCCGGGGCGCTTCGGCACCGGTCCCCTGACCTACGGCACCTTCTGTTTCGATCCTGGCCACACCGAGTACTCCTCGGTGCTGATCGTCCCGGAGATCATCATCGGCCGGCACCGGGGCCACTCCTGGCTGACCCAGATCGGATACGACCGGGTGAGCCCCGAGTTGCCGCCCCGCCACTCGAAACCCAGCCCACCCACCGGGTTGCGGTTCAGCTCCGGAAGCATCACCGAGAGCGAGTGGATGGGCGTGGTCCGCGACATGACCCTGCGCATCCGCGCCGGCCAGGCGAGCAAGGTCGTGCTGGCCCGCGACATCGAGGCGCGCACCGACGACCCGATAGACCCCCGCTGGCCGCTGCGCCAGCTGCTGGCCAGCTACGGCTCCTGCTGGAATTACCTGATCGACGGGCTGGTCGGGTCGACCCCCGAGATGCTGGTGCGCCGTGAACGCGGCCTGACCACCTCGCGGGTGCTGGCCGGCACCGTTCCCCGGGTCGAGGGAGTGGACGATGCCCAGCGGGCCGCCCAGCTGGTCTCGTCCGCCAAGGACCTGGAGGAACACCGCTTCGCGGTGAACTCGGTGATCGAGTCCCTGCGCGGGCATCTGCTGGCCATGCATGTGCCCGAGGCACCCTATGTGCTGACGCTGCCGAATGTGCTGCATCTGGCCACCGACATCTGCGGCATCTCGGAGCCCGGGCTGAGCACGCTGGCGCTGGCCGACGCCGCCCATCCGTCGGCCGCGGTCTGCGGCGCACCGACCGATGTGGCCCGGCAGCTGATCGCCCACTACGAGCAGTTGGACCGTGGACGGTTCGCCGGGCCCGTGGGCTGGATGGACGCCCAGGGCGACGGCGAGTGGGCGGTCGCGCTGCGCTGCGGTCAGATCGACGCCACCGACGCCACCCGGATGCGGTTGTACGCAGGCGGAGGGATCATGGCCGCGTCCGACCCGCACGCCGAACTGGTCGAGACCGACGCCAAGTTCTCGCCGATGAAAGCCGCCCTGCGCGAAACACTGTGATCGCCTCCAGCTGAGCGTCCTACGCTTGGTGCCGTGCCAGCGACCCGAACGCGCCGTCCCAGCGACGGGCCCGCAGTCTGGACGCTCACCGGCACCGGAGCCACCCTGGCGTTGGCCATGAGCTGGGTGGCGCTGTCGCCCAGCCTGCTGCCCCGCAACTGGTGGGCCACCGGTATCACCGTCGGATTGTCGGCGATCGTGGGCTACGCGGTCGGCACGCTCGTCCAAGCCGGCTGGGTGGCGCTCAGCCGGGCGTCCAAGCTCACCGTCAGCATCAGCCCCGGTTGGAAGCGGTGGTTGCGTCGCGGCTGGTTCGGTGCGCTGGTGGTGCTCACCGCCGTCTCATGGTGGGCCAATGTGCAACGCCAGCAGGGGCTGGCTACCAGCGTCGGAGTCTCCTCGGCCGGCTGGCGAGGACAGTCGCTCGGGCTGTTGCTGGGCATCGTCATCTTCGCGCTGCTGCTGGGCGCCGGCCGCACCACGCTGTGGATCGCTCACCTGATCGGGCATCGCCTGCGCCTCGTGCTGCCCGGCTGGCTGGCTCTACTCACCACGGTCAGCACCGTCACCCTGATCGTGGTTCTGCTCGCCCGCGGCGCTGTCATCTTGCCGCTGCTGGACGAGATCACCAAGGCTGCCGCGGCCAGCAACGGCATCACCGGGTCCGGGCGCCAGCCCCCTGTCGAACCGGAGCGTTCGGGCAGTGCCGCCTCGAACGAGTCCTGGGAGTCCCTGGGACGCCAAGGCCGGGCCGTGGTCGCTGACGGCCCTCGCGCGGCGGACATCGCCCGCGTCACCGGCGAGCCGGCCATGGAACCGATCCGGGCATACGCGGGGCTGAGTGCGGGACGCGATATCGAGGCGACCGCCCAGGCCGTGGTCGCCGAACTCGACCGCACCAACGCGTGGCAGCGTTCCTATCTCATGGTCGCGACCGCCGTCAGCAACGGCTGGACCGAGGAGTACACGCTGGCGTCGGTCGAGTACCTGACCCGTGGCGATGTCGCCTCGGCCAGCATGCAGTATTCGTTCCTGCCCAGCGGCGTGGCCTACGTCATCGACCGCAGCAGCGCCGCAGAGGCCGGCCGGGACCTGTGGCAGGCCATCTACCAGCGCTGGCTGCAACTGCCGGCCGATCATCGTCCGAAGCTGCTGGTCAGCGGGGAATCGATGGGCGCCTTCGGCAGCCAGGCCGCCTTCGACTCGCCCGGCGAACTGCTGGACGAGGCCTACGGCGCGGTCTGGGCGGGCACTCCGCGCTTCACTCCGCTGTGGGCACAGCTGACCGCGGCCCGCCGGATCGGCTCCCCGGAGGTCGCCCCGGTGATCGACAACGGGCGCAGTATCCGATTCGCCACCAACGTGGCCGAGTTGGAGCACGACCATTTCGGCGGCCTGTACGAACCATGGCAGCAGCATCCCCGGGTCGTGTACCTGCAGAATGCGTCGGATCCGGTGGTCTGGTGGTCGGCGGATCTGCTGTGGCGCGAGCCGGACTGGATGCGGGAACAGACCAGCAACCAGTCGGGCGCCACGATGACCTGGATGCCGTGGGTGACGTTCTGGCAGATCACCCTCGACATGCCGGACGCCCTGACACCGCAGGCAGGTCAGGGACACCAGTACCAGAGCGAGCTGATCCCGGTCTGGAACGCCGTGCTCGGCCAACCGGCCTCGGACGCCGAACTGGCGGCGATCGCGCAGGCGATCAACGATTCCCTGGTGCCCCGCTGAGGCTGGCTCATTCCTGGTGCCCCGCTGAGGCTGGCTCATCCTGGTGCCCCGCTGAGGCCTGCCCGCAGATCACCCCGGGCGCCCCGGGGCGATCCATCGATACCGGTCGCGGGTCAGCGCTTGCTGCGGGTGTAGGTGATCTTCTCCCGCTGCCCGGAGACACCGCCGCCCTTCTTGGCGGCGGCCAGCTGGCGCTGCGCCTCCTCGTTCTGCTCCATCAGGTCCTGGGTATTGATACCGCCGGAGCGCAACACCATGTAACAGATGATCGCGATCACGATCGAGATCATCGGGCTCCAGCCGAACAGCACCGGCAGGGTGATCAGGGCGATGACGTCGAAGCCACGCACCAGGTTGAACATCAGCCCGGGCGGCAGCGCACCGAAGCCGGTGGCCACCATCGGGGACGAGTAGTCGGCCGACTTGGCCGTCACCCAGCGCATCGCCGCGATGTACCCGGCCACCGCCGTGATCAGACCCTTCATCAGGCCGTTGCCGAGCCCTGCGGGGGTCGGGGCGTCCGGCCCGATCAGCACGAATGCGGGTCCGGCGGCGATCGCCCACAGCAGCGCCAGAACGGCCGGCACCACCGTCAGCGAACCGTTCAGCTGGGAAGTGGACATCGGGAAGGCTCGCGCCAGGCCCCGGGTGCGGCTCAGCACCCGCAACGAGTCGAAGAATGGCACCATCACGAACATCAGCACGATCGCCGAAACCGCCGGGGTCAGGTTCCCCAATCCCAGCGACAGCAGCGCGTAGGGCACCACCGCGCTGACCAGCAGGACGACCACGCCGCGAGGATTGCGCAGCAGCCGCTCGACCTCACGCCAGATCAGCGCCGCGCGTCCGGACGAGCGTCCCTTCGACGGATGAACATGGCCTTTCGCCAGCCAGCGGCGGTTCACCACGATGTCGCGCATCAGCCCGAAGTCGAGCGCGAACATGGCGCCTTGCATGCCCGACAGCAGGTCACCGCCCGAGACCAGGCGGGTCCGCCGGACATTGTGCAGGTTGCGGCGGGCGATCACCGAGCAGACGATGGCAGCCACGCCAGCGACGGCCAGCACGCCCACGCCGAACTCCTCGGTGTGCGCCGGATCGATCGGCAGGCTGATCCAATCGGAGGCCACCGCGATCATGACGACCAGCACGCCCATCGCGAGCACGGAGATCACTGCCTGCAGCACGGCCAGCACGGTGGTGCGCTCGGCGGCCTGTTCGATGGCCGCCAGAGCGACCACCGCGGCGGTGGCCAGGCCGATCGCCGCTGCCCAGGTGCCGATCGCGGTCCAGCTGAGTCCGGTCACCATGGTGACCGCACCACCCAGCACCACACCGATCGCGCAGGCTCCGATCACCACGGCCCACAGCCGCCGGTTGAGCAGTCGGCTGCGCCGCACCGGGGCGTCCAGCAGCCAGAAACCCTCGGCGGCCGAGGCGATGACCGGCCCGAAGATCCGTGACACGCTGACACCGACGACGACCACCAGCGAAAGAACCAGCCAGGGCAGCAGACCGCGCGCCGTCAGGCAGCCGGACGTGCTGCAGCCGGCCGCCGATTGCTGAACCGACATGATGCCGCTGACGATCATCGCCATGATGACGACCAGCGAGAAGATCACCACATAGCCGTCGGTGATCATGTCCCAGATGGTCCGGGTGGCCCTGCCCTTGCGCCAGTCCTTCATCAGCAGCTGAAGCTGCTTCTCGTCGGCCAGTCCGGTCTCGAAGTCCTCCACGTCGGCGAACGCGGTCTGGCGCTCGTAGAGCACGGGCTCGAGCGCGGCCGGCTCCGGCTGCGCCTGTTCGGGGCGGGGGGCCTGCTGGGGCTTGGGTTTCGACTGACGCCGATTGCGTTTGCTGGTGCGGCTCACAACTCGTACTCCGGTTCGACCTGCGATTCGCTGGCCTCGGCGGCTGCACCGAGGCGCACGATCCGCGCCCCCAGCGCGTTCACCAGCGTCGGCTCATGGCTGGCCATCACGATCGCCAGGCCCTTGCTCATCTCATGCTTCAGCCGAGCGCCCAGCCAGGCGACGCCCTCGACGTCGAGGCGCTGCTCGGGTTCGTCCATCACCAGCAGCTTGCGCGGACGCACCAGGGCGGTCGCCAGGGCGAGCCTGCGCCGCTGGCCACTGGACAGCGTGCCGGGCAACTGAGCCGACTGCGGGACGAGTTGCACCTCATCGAGCACCTCGTCGACCAGCGCGTCGGGATCGGCCAGTCCGTGGGCACGCGCGAGCAGATCGAGATGCTCGACGACAGACAGGTCGGGGAAAAAATCCAGGTCGTCCACGATGGTGGCGACATCGCGGCGGAATGCCGGGTCGGTTTCGCTGACCTTGCGTCCGAATGCCTCGACCCGCCCCTCACTGGGACGATCGGCGCCGATGATGCAGCGCAGGACGGTCGACTTACCGGAGCCGTTGCGTCCGGTCAATGCCACAGCCTCACCCGAGTACACAGTCAGGTTGAATCGGTCGACGATCACATGATCGCCATATTTCTTCATCAGGTCGGTCACCTTGAGGACCGTCTCGCGCTTGGCCATGGCTCCCATTGTGGCCTTCGGACCCAACCGGTTTCACCTCAGGTCATCGACATGGACGGCCCGGCCGCGTGCAGCAGGCGAACCAGGCAGAGAAAAGGCAGGACCCGGCGCTTCGCAACGAGGTGACGATGGGTTGTTTGGGAGGGAAACCCATCCGTTGGAGTGCCGGGCCCTGCTCAAGAGCCTCCTCAGCGCGACCGTGGATTCGTGCTGGAGGCGGAGGGGAGCGATCGACAAACAGGCCGCGTGCTAGCACGGAGGGAGCTAGTGGGACTACGCATCGTGATGCCTCTCGGTTCCCGAGCCTTGTGCGACATTGCTTGTCCGGGGAGCCCGAGGGCTGACCCAGTCTCGCTTTACCGCGACGAGACGGTTCTCTTACTCTCCACGTATCGGTCCGGCTCTTGGCTTTTGCGGCCAATGACGGTTGCGGGTCAGCCCGGGAATTTCACCCGATTCTCCACGCGGATTGACATCAGCATAGCAGCCCGGCCGGATATTGCACCGATTGGCGACCGGCCGGCGCGCTACTTTCGGCGCGGGCTGTGGCAAGGTAGTGGGGTGCCAAACCGCGCAGATCTCGATAAGCAGCCCGGCGATGTCGCCGGCATGTTCGACGACGTTGCCCGCCGTTACGACCTGATGAACGACCTGATGACCTTCGGCCAGGTCAGGTTCTGGCGCAAGGCCGTGCTGGCCGCAATCGCGCCCCAGCCGGGCGAGCGCATCCTCGATCTGGCTGCCGGCACCGGCACCTCGTCCGAACCGCTGGCCCGAGCCGGTGCCATCGCGTTCCCCACCGATCTGTCGCTCGGCATGCTCACCGAAGGACATCACCGCTACCCCGATCTGCGGTTCGTGGCCGGCGACGCGCTGGCGCTGCCGTTCGCCGACGACAGCTTCGACGCGGTGACGATCAGCTACGGCCTGCGCAATGTGCACGACACCCGGGCCGGGCTGGCCGAACTGCTGCGGGTCACCAGGCCGGGCGGACGCATCCTGGTCTGCGAGTTCAGCACCCCCACCTGGACGCCGTTCCGCATCGCCTACCGCTGGTACATGCATCATGTGATGCCCCGCTTCCGGGTGGTCTCGTCGAACGCACCGGCCTACGACTACCTGGTGGAGTCGATCCTGGCCTGGCCCGACCAGCGCAGCCTGGCCGAGTTGATGACCGAGGTGGGCTGGCGGGACGTCCAGTGGAAGAACCTGACCGGCGGCATCGTCGCCATGCATCGCGGCTGGGTGAAGTGAGCCTGCCGGACGATCCGGTTCTGCTCGATTCCTACGCAGCGATCCGTTGCCCGGTGAAGGTGCAGAACCATTTCGATACCTCGATCTCGTCGCCGGTGGGCGGCAGTATGGCCGGGGTGCGCATCAGCAGCGAGCTTCAGGCCGAGCGTTTCGCCAGCCGGGAGTTCATCGACCAGATGCTCGACCGGCTGGCCCGCGTCACCGGAGCGCTGGATCTGCGGCTGCTGGCCGGTGAAGACCTGGCGGTCATCCGCGACGCCACCCGCGACGCGGTGGGCTCGGGTGTGCCGCTGATCATCGCCCCGCAATTGCCGATCGACTACGCCGGACACCGCTGGGGCAGCCCGTCGGTGCTGGTCCGGGGCGCCGACCATGCCGAGGGAACACCCGGCTATCTGCCCGTCCACGTGAAGCCGAAGCGGATGCTGGAGCGCCACAGCCGCGCCCATCAGCTGGCCGGCAGCCCGCTGGCGACCCCGTGGCACGGCGAGCGGCTCGAGATGACCGATGCCCGGCTGCGCACCGGACGCGAGAACGATCAGCTGCAGCTCGCCCACTTCTGGCGGCTCCTGGAGGCGGCCGGCTGGCAGTCGGCCGGGGAGCCGGTCGCCGGCATCATCGGCAAGGACACCGTGCGCCGCACCTTCTTCACCGAGGGTGAGCGGGCCAGCGAACCGGCGCTGAGCCTGGCGAGCGGGCCGGGATCATCGGGAACCCAGATGGTCGCCTGGGTGGAGTTGAGCCGCAAGCAGATCCGCACCTTCTCGCGGACATCATCGTCCGGCTGGACGCTGCGTTCGCCGCTGGAACGCTACGACCACGAGCACACCTTCCGGGTCAACCTGGCCCGGGCGGCCCGCGAGCGCGCGCACGGCGAGACCGGCGTCGGCCCGATGGTGCGGCCGATCTTCGTCCGCGAATGCAGCTCCTGCCAGTGGTGGGCGGTATGCGCGCCGATCCTGGGTTCGGACGATCTGTCGGTACGCATCGACAAGTCACCGCTCGATGTCCGCGAGGTCAGCGTGCTGCGCAGTCTCGGCATCCAGTCCATCCACGACCTGGCGACCGCTGATCTGGACGCGCTGCTGCCGCGTTATCTGCCCGAGGTGCGCCACCGCGATCATGCGGACGACCGGCTGCTGCTGGCTGCCCGCCGGGCCCGGATGATCAGCAGCGGAGTCGACCTGGAGCGGACCACCCGGGGCGCCATCCGGCTGCCGTCGTCTCAGATCGAGATCGACTGGGATATCGAGACCTCGGCAGCCGACCGGATCTACCTGTGGGGGTTCTGGGTGGCCGGCAGCGACGACTGGCAATCGGGGCGCTATGCCTGGTTCGGTGAGTTCCGCGATCTGGACGCCGAGGGCGAGATCCGGCTGGCGATCCAGGCGATGAGCTGGCTGACCTCGATGCTGGCCGAGCATCCGCACACCCGCGTCTATCACTACTCGGACTACGAGATGGTGCACCTCACCAAACTCGTTCAGGTCTCCAAGTCCCCGGAGCTGCGCCAGGCCCTGGACCTGCTCCGCAGCGCCCATGTGGACCTGTTCACCGTGATCAGGAAGCACTTCTTCGGCGCGCACGGGCTCGGCCTGAAGACGGTCGCGCATGCGGGTGCGGGATTCAGCTGGCGCGACGACTCCCCCGGTGGGCTCAATTCGCAGAGCTGGTTCGCCGAGGCCGCGCACGGCCCCGACCCGCGGACCCGGGACGACGCCCGGCAGCGCGTCCTCGACTACAACGAGGACGACGTGCGGGCCACGGCCGCACTGCGGGCCTGGCTACGCGCCGAACACGGCGACCAGCACCTCGATGCCGTGCACCGGCCGGCCGAGATATTCGAGTAGCTCATCGACGCCGTCGACGCGTCGGGCGGGCCAGCCGTAGCCTTCGGCGATCGCGGCCAGATCGCGTCCGTGGGGCATGGCGAAAAGCGGCTGGTAGCAGGGCGCATCGGCGACCTCGAGCGTGCCGAAGATGCTGCCACCGTCGTCGTCTCCGACCACGATGCGCAGGTCGGGCACCGGCTGGCCGGCCGGGATGTGCAGGGAGCCGGCGTCGTGCAGGAAGCCCAGGTCGCCGATCAGCACGGTCGCGGGGCGGGCGGTGGCCAACGCGATGCCCGCGGCGGTCGAGATCACCCCGTCGATGCCGGACAGTCCCCGGTTGGCCCAGCAGATGGTCGGCGGGTCGTCGGGTACCGGGTCGGCGATCGGGGAAAGGTCCGCGTTGCGGATCAGGCTGGACGCGCCGAACACCAAGTTCTGCGGTGCGGACGCGACCACGGCATCGGCGACCGACTGCCCGGTCAGCACACCGCCACCAAGGCCTGCGGCGCGCCGACCGGCCGAACTCGGGTCGGTGGGCAGCTCCCGGTCGACCAGCCGCCACTCGTTCAGCCAGTCATCATCGCCGGGAGCCAGCTCGACATCATCGCAGACCTGGCTGGCGGCCCAGCCCGGATCCGGCCAGCTCGCCGAGGGGCTGACCACGACCAGTTCGATGTCGCGCCGGCTGAGCAGCCGATGAACCGGCCTCGACAAGGTGGGATGGCCGAAGACCAGGACGCGCTCGATGCGCTCGCCCAGTGCGGTGTCGAGCAGCAGCCGGTACCCGGCGATCGCGCACCGGCCCGAACGTGCATTGCTGGACGGCTCGGCGAAAAGCGGCAGCCGGGCGGTCTCGGCCAGCTCGCGGGCGCGGTGCCCGACCTGGGCGGGGGCGTCCCCGGCCAGCACGACGGTGCGCGGGCCCGCCACCAGCTGAGCCGGCACGGCCGGACGCGAACAGGCGACCGAGGTCAGCCTGGTCGGCTCCGGATCGGCCATCAGATCATCGACGAAGGGTTCGGTGAAGGCGGCGTTGATGTGCACCGGGCCGGGCTCGCGGGTGCGCAGCCCGAACCCTGCCGCGAACAGCCGCGACAGTTGCGCGGACCACGCTGCGGGCGCGTCGTCGCTGCCGGCCAGCGCCAGGTCGCCGACGACATGGCGGCCGAAGATGCCTACCTGATGGGTGGTCTGGTTGGCGCCGGTGCCCACCAACGTGGCCGGACGATCGGCCGTGATGACCACCAGCATCACCCCGGACGCGCGGGCCTCCATCACCGCCGGCATCAGATTGCCGACCGCGGTTCCCGAGGTCACCAGCACCGCCGCTGCCCCGCCCGCCTTGGCCAGCCCCAGGGCGAGGAAGCCGCCGGCGCGTTCATCGGTTCTGGTGTGCAGCCGGACTCTGCCCTCGCCGGCCAGGCGGGCCAGGGCCAGCGCCACCGGCGTGCTGCGTGAACCCGGGCAGACCACGACCTGCGTGATGCCCGCCGACGCCAACCCCTCGGCCAGCGCCAGTCCCAAACCGGCTGAGCCCATCAGTGCTTGTCCATGGCCAGTGCGAGGCACCGGTTGAGCCGGTCACGCCACCAGGTCTGGCGCACGGAGTCCGCGCGAACACGCAGCAGCGCGATGGGCGACGGTATCGGGCGCTCCCCCAGCACCAGATAGCCGTCGGTGGCGATCAGGGGCTGATCGATCACATCGTCGGCGAGCATCTTGACGGTGTTGAGGCCACACGCCAGGTCGAGGGACGGCAATGCTGCCGCGGCCTGCAGGCCCGCCCAGATGCCGACACTGGTCTCCAAAGCAGAACTGATCACAGCAGGCAAGCCCAGATCGGTGGCCAACTCGACGCAGCGACGCCAGCCACCCAACGGCTGGGTCTTCAGCACGATCACGTCGGCGGCATCGAGTTCGGCGACCCGGTAGGGGTCCTCGGCCCGGCGGATCGACTCGTCCGCGGCGATCGGCACGTCGATCTGCTTGTCGCGCAGCCGGCGCCGCAGCTCGGCCAGCTCTTCGACGCTGGCGCACGGCTGCTCGGCATACTGCAAGTTGTAGGCCGCCATCGCGGTCAGCGCCCGTTCGGCGCGATCGACACTCCAGGCGCCATTCGCGTCCACCCTGACCGCACCCTCGTCGCCGAGTGCGGCACGTACCGACGCGAGCCGCGCGAGGTCGTCTTCCAGGCAGGAGTTGGGGTCGGCGACCTTGACCTTGGCGGTTCGGCAGCCCGAGCAGCGCACCAGGTCGGCTGCGCGGCGCGGCGAGACGACCGGAATGGTGACATTGACCGGGATACGGTCGCGCCTGATCTCCGGATCGGTTCTCAGCAGCGATGCCTGCAGCCAGCGGGCGGCGTCGGCGTCCGAGTACTCGAGGAAGGGGCTCCACTCGCTCCACCGGTCCCGGCGACGCAGCAGCATGCCTTCACGGGTGGTGATATTGCGCATCGGCAGACGCATGGGGATGCTGTAGACAAATACCTCGTCGAAGACTCCGGCGAACATTTCAGGCTCCGATCAACATTCCGGCAAAGATGCCCAGGCCACCGGCCAGCTCGGCGAAGCCGGTGAATTTTAGTGTGCGGACGAGCGTCAGGCCCTGGCCACCGCCGAGCACATGCTGGGTGGCAGGGATGAGGAAGATCACCATGGCGAGGCCGGCCAGCGCCCACCAGGTGGTGCCGGCGGCGGTGGCGATCACGGCCAGCACTGCGATGCCGGCGAGGATGGCGTAGAAGATGCGGCTGCCGCGCTCACCCAGTCGGGTTTCGAGGGTGCGTTTGCCGGCGGCCTTGTCATTGGCGATGTCCCGCAGGTTGTTGCAGACCAGCACGGCGCAGGCGAGCGCTCCCATGCCGGTGCCGGCGGTCCAGGCGGGCCAGGGCGCCTGCCCGAGTTGCACATAGGCGGTTCCGACGGTGGCGACCAGGCCGAAGAAGATGAAGACGAACACCTCACCCAGCCCGAAATAGCCGTAAGGATGCTTGCCGCCGGTGTAATACCAGGCGGCCAGGATGCAGGCAGTTCCGACTCCGATCAGCCACCACTGGCCGGCCAGGGCGACCAGTACCAGCCCGAAGACTGCAGCCAGACCGAAACAGCCGAACGCCGCCGCTCTCACCTGCCCCGGACGGGCCGCTCCGGACCCGACCAGCCGCTGCGGGCCGACCCGCTGCGCGTCGGTGCCCCGCACCCCATCCGAATAGTCGTTGGCGTAGTTGACCCCGACCTGCAGCCCGAGGGCGACCAGCGCGGCCAGGATCGTGCGGGTCGCGCTGAACCCCTGCTCGTGAATCGCGATACCGGCACCCGCCAGCACTGGTGCGACGGCTGCGGGCAACGTCCGCAGACGCGCGCCCTCGATCCACTCGGCGACACTCGCCACGTTCAATTCCCCCTCGGCTCGGCTGGCCGGTTTCAGCGCTGAGGTCCCTAATCTTGCCACGCTCGGCGTGCCTATCCTTCTTCACTTGGGGCCGCTCGGGCCCGGATTCGGCTTTTGGATCGATCCAACGCGCCAACTGAAGAAGATCTGTCACGATCTGCCCGGCTGAGCGGCCCATTCGGCGAGCCGCCGGCGATCCAGCTTGCCCGAATCGGTACGCGGGAAGGCCTCGACCACGAGCAGCTGCCTGGGCAGCGCGGCCGGCTCCAGGTACGGACGCAGTTCGTCGCGCCACTGGCCGATCACGGCCTCGTCGCTGGTCGTCGCGACCACGACTCTGGTGCCCCACTCGGGATCGGGCACTCCCACGACGACCGCGGGACGATCGATGCGGGCATCCAGCACCCGTTGCAGCCGGGCGAGATCGACGTTGACACCACCCGAGATGATCACATCGTCGATGCGCCCGAGCACCCGCAGCTGCCGCTGCCCGTCGTCATCGATCACCCATTGCCCCCGGTCGTTGGTCAGCAGCCTGCCGTTCACCAGGACCTTCGCCGTGGCTTCCGGGTCCAGCCGGTAGCCGGAGAACAGCATCGGGCCGCCGATGTCGATGCGCCCGTCGTCGCCGATTGCGATATCGGCACCGGGCAGCGGGCTCCCATCGAAGGCCACCCCGCCACAGGTCTCACTCATGCCATAGCTGGTCAGCACCGCGATGCCGGCGGCCTCGGCCTGGTCGAGCAGCGCGGGCCGGATGGCCGCTCCCCCCACCAGCACCGCGTCGTAGGCGGCCAGTTCGGCGGCCGAGGAAGGCTCGCGCAGCGCCCGCACCAGCTGGGTCGGCACGATCGAGATGGCGGTGCGTCCATCGGCATAGGGGCGGTCGAGCAGATCACGGGCCTGCACCATCAGGCCCGCCACGTGCTGGGCGCCCAGCACGCAGGTCCAGCTGAAGGCCCCGTAGCGCTGCCGGAAGGCGCTCGCGGACGCCCGGATCGCGGAAGCGGACAAGACGACCTGTTTGGGATCGCCGGTCGAGCCGGAGGTCGTCACGATGACGGCGGCGTCCGGCTCGGTGACCGGAACGGCAGCATCGATCAGTTGCGCCGCACGATCGTCGGCGACCGGCGCCAGCACGAACTCACCGTCCAATGCCCGCGGCAGCAACCTGCCGGCATCGCGAGGGTCACACAGCTGCAAACGGGAGGCCACGTAGCCATGGTAGGTAGACTGGAGCCATGGCCCGCATTATCCCGATTCTCGTGCTGATCGCGTTGACGATCTACTGCACGATCGAGGTGGCCCAGGCACGTACCTGGGAGGTGCGGCGCGCACCCAAGTGGCTGTGGGCTGTGGCCGTCATCTGCGTGCCGGGCATCGGACCGCTGGCGTGGCTTTTCTTCGGTCGTCCGCTGCCACCGGGACGTGGTAATCCGCCGCCGCGCTCGCTTCCGCCGGACGAGAACGAGGATTTTCTGCGCGGGCTGTGACCCGGGAAGCGGTTTCCGGCTGGGCATAGCCTTGGCCTGACATGAACGCGACTTTCAGCTCCCTGGCTCTCCCTGGTTACCGTCGGTATTTCACTGGTGCTCTGACGAGCAATACCGGCACCTGGGTGGGCCGCACCGCCGTCTCCTGGCTGGTGCTGATGGAGCTGACCGACGGCAGCGCCTCGGCGTTGGGCATTGTCACCGCGATCATGTTCACTCCGCAACTGGTGCTGTCCGCCTATGCCGGGTCGATCGCCGACCGCTTCCCGAAGCGGCGCATCCTGCTGGTCACCCAATCGATCATGGCGATGGATTCGATCATCCTGGCGAGCCTGGTGCTGAGCGGGCACGCCCAACTGTGGATGGTCTATCTGCTGGCGCTCAACGATGGCTTGGCGAATACCTTCGACAATCCGGCCCGGCAGTCCTTCGTCAGCGAGGTGGTACCGCCGGCCAATCTGCCGAACGCCATCGGCTTGAACTCGGCGAGCTTCAACACCGCCCGCCTGATCGGGCCTGGCGTGGCAGGCCTGCTGATCGAACTGGTCGGCACCGGCTGGGCGATCGCCGTCGATTCGCTGAGCTATGTCGTGATGCTCACCTGCTTGGCGATGCTGAGAGAAGAGCACCTGCACCCGGCGCCGGTGGTCAAGGGACGCGGGCGCACCCGCGAGGGCCTGCGCTATGCGTGGCATCGTCCGGACCTGATGATCTTGCTGGCCTGCGGATTCACGGTCGGCGGGCTGGGATTCAACTATCAGATCTCGAATGCCGTGATGTCGACGCAGTTCTTCGACCGTGGCCCCGGCGAGTTCGGCATCGTCGGTTCGGCGATGGGCCTGGGGGCGCTGTTCGCTGCGCTGTGGGCGGCCGGACGCGAGCGTCCGCGGTTGCGTTTCGTGCTGGTGGGGATGGGCGGCTATGTGCTGTTCAACGTGCTGGCGGCATTCGCGCCGCAGTTCGGCTGGTTCGTGGGCTGGCAGATCCCGGTCGGCTTCGCCACCATCACCGTGCTGGTTACCGCAAACACGATGCTGCAGTCAGCCACCTCACCCCAGATGCGGGGACGCGTGATGGCGCTGTGGGGTCTGGTGATCATGGGCGTCACTCCCCTGATCTCGCCGGTGGTCGGATGGTTCGGTGACAACGTCGGCCCGCAGTCGACGGTGCTTTTCGGGGTCTTCTTCGTGGCACTCGGACTGATCATCATCACCTGGGTGATCATGCGGACCGATCAGCTGCGGTTCAGCTTCGACCCGCATCGTCGTGGCTGGCTGCATCTGGAGCGCGGTAGCCTCAGTGAAGAGGTCGATGGCGGGACAACCCGGTGATTGTCCGACGAACAGAGAGGTCTCGATGGCCGACCAACGTGAGGGGCTCCGCAAGAGCATCGTGATTGATGACGAGGGTTCGCGCATCGGAAGCGTCGGCCGGATCTATCTGGACGATGCCACCGGTGAGGTGACCTTCCTGACCGCGAGGGCGGGATTGTTCGGCCAGCGTGAGGTCTTCGTCCCGCTGGCGGGAGCCCTAGTCAGCGATGGCTTGGTCGAGGTGCCTTTCAGCACGGAACTGGTCAAGCGAGCGCCGCTGGCTACCGATGATCCCCACTTGACCCCCGATCAGGAGGCGGCGATCCTGCGACACTACGGTTTGCCGTTCATCCTGCCTGAGCCCAGCAGCCTCAACTAATCTTGGGCATGAATGAAAGGATTGCCGCTATGGCCGATAACGCTTACGAAGAACTTTTCAACTGCGACGTCATCGACGTGAACGGCGACCGGGTCGGCAGCGTCGGCCAGGTTTACCTCGACGATCAGACCGGACAGCCCAGCTGGGTGACGGTCAAGACCGGGCTGTTCGGTTTGAAGGAGACCTTCGTACCGTTGGAGCAGGCAATCGTGGCCGACGGCAAGATCACCACTCCGTACTCGACGGAGAAGATCAAGGAAGCCCCACGAGTCGATCCGGACAAGCATCTGGACGCCGATGAGGAAGCCCAGCTGTACAACTATTACGGGATCGCCACCATCGTGGCAGTGGAACCGGATGCTGCCGCCGAGGCCGCCAGCGAGGACGACACCGCTGACGAGGCCGCCGAAGACATCGTCGATGTTCAGGTGGAGGCCACCGAGACCGAGCCACTAACGGAGGCCGACGACCTCGGCCTTGCCGAGGACCTGACCACCGCCGAGGATGCTGCGGCCGCGGAGATCACCCAGGACGACGTGATCACCGAGGTGGCCGACAACGATGCCGTGGCCGAGGTCACCGACGACGACACCGACAGCGCGGATCTCGACGTGACCGAGGACGATGTGACCGGCGAAGTCATCGAGGGCGCGGCCGGGCAGCCGACGGAGTTCACGACTGGCTCAGCTGGGTCGGCCACCGCGGATGCGCCCGAGCAGGCCGCCGCCCAGCAGGACGAAGCACAGTCGGACGATGCCGAGGCCGGCGAGCCGACCGTCGCGATCAACGGCGAGGATCTCTACGACGCCCGCTGACAACCGGTCGCGTTGACCGGGGACGGCCA
>Ga0334887_1000831_pt1 | contig 45391 bp, 22 predicted proteins | sample GraSluR1_MG_10_FD_207217 | JGI IMG/M metagenome (GOLD analysis project Ga0334887, IMG submission 207217) | Sludge microbial communities from methane-producing bioreactor in Wageningen University, Netherlands - Granular Sludge_18_07-R1 | ecosystem: Engineered > Bioreactor > Anaerobic >...
TTATAAAAGCAGATATATTTGTCAAGTGCTGATTTAACGATATTTGCTTATACGTATTATAGCCAGTACATATTATCGTTATTTGGTATTTGGTTTTCACACAGTCTCCGTGCCCCGTCTCTACGAACAAGTCATTCTCTATCAGATGCAATCTTTTTTGGTTTTTTAATCTTTTCATCGAAGCCTTTCATCCGAAGGTTTTCCTTTTTCGTAGAACAAGTTGGTAACTTGTTTGTTCTCTGCAAATTACCAATTTGCGGTACATTTTTCTCGCTTTACTACCTATGAACTTGCTTCCCTTCCTCCGGCTTTTCTCTTTTTCTTCGAAGCTATTCATCCGAAGGTTTTCCTTTTTCGTAGAACAAGTTGGTAACTTGTTTGTTCTCCGCAAATTACCAATTTGCGGTACATTTTTCTCGCTTCACTACCTATGAACTTGCTTCCCTTCCTCTGGCTTTTCTCTTTTTCTTCGAAGCTATTCATCCGAAGGTTTTCCTTTTTCGTAGAACAAGTTGGTAACTTGTTTGTTCTCCGCAAAATACCAATTTGCGGTACATTTTTCTCGCTTCACTACCTATGAACTTGCTTCCCTTCCTCTGGCTTTTCTCTTTTACTTCGAAGCTATTCATCCGAAGGTTTTCCTTTTTCGTAGAACAAGTTGGTAACTTGTTTGTTCTCCGCAAATTACCAATTTGCGGTACATTTTTCTCGCTTCACTACCTATGAACTTGCTTCCCTTCCTCTGGCTTTTTTTTTTCCTGCTATTCTTCCGTAGGATTTTATCTTTTCCATCTTGTTACTCTTCCGCTGGGGCAACTGAAAGTCTTTGCCTGCTTGGGTGGTGGGTGGGAATAGATCATAATCTTTTCATGCTATTCCTTCCTCTGGTTTTTAATCTTTACTTCATGCTTCACTTCTTTGATTTTTCCCGGCATTAAAATAACGGTGAGGAAAAAAACCGTACGAGAATTTGCTGCGAAGATACTGTCTGACGAACGAAGTGAGGAGTTTATCGAAAGCAGTGAATTCGAGAAGGTTTTGCACCGTTACTTTTACGCCGGCGGGTTTTCTTTGGTATCTTTCTTTTGCCCGGTCAAAAGAAAGTACATAAAAGTACATATAAGCACATAAAAGCCCATAAAAAGCACTTACCCCCCAAGCCCTATTTCAACAGCATCATCTTCCGCGTTGAGCGGAACTCTTCACTCTCCATCCGGTAAAAATAAACACCGCTCCCGACAGCTCTCCCTTCCCGGTCAGTACCGTTCCAGCTCATCTCGTGTCTTCCTGCAGACATTCTGTCATTGAGCAGTTCTCTCACCACCTGACCCCGGATATTGAAGATCGTGATCCTCACCTCACTCTCCTCAGCGAGGTAAAAGCTTATTCTGGTATCGGGATTGAAGGGATTCGGATAATTACCGTAAAGTTCCGTTGCTTTGAGTATGATTTCATTGTCATCAGTCACCGGCAGCATATCGAAGAAGTTCCCGGTACGGCGGTTATTGCTGCGGAATAATCCCCAGCCGATCTCTCCTATCGGGTGCTTGTAGTCTATGGCATTGTATTTGCCGTCCGTACCCGGCAGCAGAATATCCGGCTTGTTACTGCCGTCAAAATATCCGATTGCCGGAGCTACTGTCAGATCTCTTCCGATATTGATGGGGAAGACAGGGCACTCACTGCCCGTCGCACTGCTGAGTGCATGTAAAAAGCCGGCATTGTCGCCATAGATAATATCGAGATTTCCATCCAGATTCATATCGGCTAAAACCGGGGTAGATTCTATCGGACTGCCTGTATTGACCGGGAAAGCACCCCAATCGCTGCCGTTCTGGTCGGTGACATAAAGATTGCCGCCCATATCGGCGAAAATGATCTCACTGTTATTATCGTTATTCAGATCAAAGACAACAATTCCTGCTCTGATCTGGTTTCCGAGGGTTCGGGTGAATAATTCATTACCCTGCCTGTCAAAGGCAAAGACGGTTCCCTGAATATTTGCCGCTACGACATCCGGCAGATTGTTACCGGTTACATCAGCTACCAGAGGACCGTTCCAGGAACCGGATACGATACTAACCGGCCAGCCCGGGATATCTTCGCCGGTAGAGCTGGAAAGGGCATGAATATTACCGGTATTGGTCGAGAAGATGATCTCTTTATGACCGTCTCCATTCAGATCTGCTGCTGCCGGAGCCGCTAAAACCTGTCCCGGCAGGTCAACAGGGAAGCCGGTGAATTCCGTGCCGTCGTGGTTGAGGATAATCAGTTTGGGATTGGTAAAGGTCAGGGCAACGATCTCAAAATTCCCGTTACTGTTAACATCAATGAGCATCGGATTGGAGCGGAGCTGCCCGTTAGCATTGTATTCGAACAGGATATTGCCGGCGGGGTCAAGCGAATAGATCATCCCATTCTGAGTATTGGCGACAATCTCGGCACTGTTATTGTTGTTCAGGTCAGCAACCGCAACCGCCGAACCGATATTGGATCCGAGATTGACCGGAAAACCGGGCAGCGGGGTTTTATTGTAATCAACTACATGCAGATTACCCTGCGTATCTCCGAAGATCAGCTCTTTCGTTCCGCTCCCGTCCAGATCTACCAATGCAGCTGAGGAGGTGGAGTTTCCGCTCAGTTCCAGAGGCCAGCCTGCCCGCTGCAGAGAGAGATTAACCGTGACCGGATATTCCATTTCAAAAGGATATTCGGCAGATTGATTCGCCGTTACCAATAAAGTGAAGGGGATGGTCAGTTCATTCAAAGTTTCCGGAGTGCTGAAAATGAAAGGCTGATGGGTATTGAAGACTATCGAGCCGCCGTCTATGTTCGGATAGTTAACCTCACCGACAATGATATCTACCTCCGGTATAGTGGTGGAAAGCGTTGCCGTCACACCGCTTGCTGCCATCCAATACATTTCATTATAGAGGCTGACGATTATCTTTATCTCCTCTCCCGGATTGGGAACTCCGTCACCGTCACCGGAATGCTCGTGTGCCGTATAATTATAGATCTCGATATAAGGAAGCAGGTCGAACATCGTTGCCTTGAAGGCGTTTATTCTCCCAGTGCCCAAAAGCCCGGCATAATCGGGATTAAGATCATCAATATAGTCTGTCGTCATCATCAGACGGTCTTTCAGCACAAGCGGCGGCATATCGGGATATATCGATTTCACCAAAGCTGCTACTCCTGCTACTACCGGAGAAGACATGGAAGTGCCGTTTGCCGAACCGTATCCGTCGTTAAGAACGGTAGAGCGGATCCCAACCCCCGGGGCTGTCAGGTCGATCGCAACACCATAATCGGAGAAGGATGCTTTGAGATCGTTTTGATCTGTTGCTGCCACCGATAAAGAGTTTTCCGCATCAGAGGGGTACCAGCCGTAACTGTCGGTATGCTGAACATTATTGTTACCGGCTCCGGCAATGACCAATGAGCCGGCGTTAGTAGCGTAGTTCACAACAGAATTCGGGTAATTACCGTCACCCAAACCGATCCAGCTGCAATTAATGATATGAGCACCGGTATCGGCGGAATACTGTACCTGTTGATAGGCGAACTGGATCCCGGTACTGGGGGCATTGGAGGGAGCACCTTTACAGTTGAGCAGGGAAACATTCATGGCAGTTCCCGTTAAACCGATATTATTATCACCCACAGCCCCGGCACAGCCGGCGACATGAGTACCGTGAGAATTTGCCGGATAGTTCTGATAAGGATTGTTGTTGTTTTCCACAAAGTCCCAGCCGATAACATCGTCGATCTTACCGTTACCGTCATTATCTATCCCGTCACCGCCATATACCATGCCGTTTACCCAGTCTATGGTTATTCCCGGAAGTTCTGCTGCATTGATCCATATATTGTCCTGAAGGTCGGGATGATTCCATTTCGTACCGCTGTCGGTAATTGCCACGATAATCTCACTGCTCCCCTGTTCGTAAAACCATGCCTTGGGGGTTTGAATGGCTTGATGATGCCACTGCTGCGGGAAATCGGGGTCATTAGGGGTGTAGTAAAGGTGGAAGTTGATCGATTCATATTCGGCAAAGAGAATGTTCGGGTCGCTGCCGAGAGCCGGTAACGCCTGTTCGATCTGATCATTGCTCTCCAGAACGATACGGTAGATGTTCTGCAAGTACACCCCCTTCTCGTTCCAGTCTAAGTTGCCGACAAATTCGTGCATCTGCACCAGATCGACGATCCGGTATCTGACTGCTAAATCATCGAAACTCTCGATTTTTGTCCTGACAACACCGTCAACCTGAGTAAAATCTATCTCCCCATAACGGTTTCCGATAGCTTCCTGAGTAAAGGCAGCGATGATTGACCGCGGCTGAAAATATTCCTCTAAAAAGGGTTTTTCTACTGCCGATAACGTTGCTGTCACTAAGAGCAGTATCCAAAACGATATTATTGCTTTTCTCATTGAATTCTCCTTATTCTTCTCTATATTTCTATCTATTATTGATCATGATTATCATGCCAAAAATTTATGACAGCCGCCATTGTTACTGCCATATATCTTAGCTCCCAGAGGTAATAATTTCTTTTCTCACTATCTCTCTTTGTTCTTGTCTCTTTTCATCAGTTATTGGCAAGATATTTATGCTAAAGCTTCTCGTCAGTCGGTTTCAGTACTTCCATAATCATTAGTATTCCGAATTTTTGTATTTTATTTCTCTTTTACTCTCTTTGTTCTTGTCTCTTTTCATCAGTTATTGGCAAGATATTTATGCTAAAGCTTCTCGTCAGTCGGTTTCAGTACTTCCATAATCATTAGTATTCCGAATTTTTGTATTTTATTTCCCCTTTAACTCTCTTTGTTCTTGTCTCTATTTCTTTCTCTTAATTTTGTGCATAACTCATGCCAAATTTTCTGTCAATTTCTTTATCACCCGTGTATTTTTCTCTTTACTTCTTGCTATCCTTCCTCCGGTTTTCGGTGTGGCGAACTCCCTTTCGCCACAGCTACCTGCTCTTCCTTCATTTTTTTCCTGTTTCACTTCCGCAGGATTTTATCTTTTTTTCTTGCTGTTCTTCTTCAGCTTTTTCTTTTTTTTTATCCATGCTATCCTTCCGCTGGGGCATCTGAATGTCTTTGCCTGCTTGGGTGGCGGGCGGGAATAGATATTTCCGGCATTAAAATAACGGTGAGAAACAAAACCGTACGAGAATCTGCTGCGGAGATACTGTTTGACGAACGAAGTGAGGAGTTTATCGGGAGCAGTAGATTCAAGAAGGTTTTGCACCGTTACTTTTACGTCGGCAGCTTTTCTTTGTTACTTTCTTTGTGCTGTTACAAAGAAAGTAGATAAATATACTTTACAGTTGACACCTTCCCCACTCCTCCATCCTTATCACCTCAAAAAAACAAAATGGAAATCAAACAATGCCTTTTATCCTGCTGAGCATCCTATGCTCCGTAATCATCGGCAACGCCCTACTCCTCTTCTCGAAAGGGAAGAAAGTTGACATCATCATCATCTTTCTCGGAAACTATCTCCTCGCTTCGATCTTCAGCTTTCTGCAGATCAGACCGGGCAGTTTTTCTGTCGGTCCGTTCGAGATTCTATTCGGACTCTTCACCGGTTTCTGTTTTCTCTACAATTTCATCGTCTATCAGAAAAATATCACCATAAACGGACTCTCTCTGAGTGTCGGAGTAATGCGGGGGGCGGTTGTAATTCCGACTTTCATGTCGGTACTTTTCTTTGCCGACAGGATAAGCACTTTCAATTTCTTCGGGATTTTGGTCATCCTCTTCGCTTTCTGGTTTATCTCGGAGAAGAACACAATCCGAAAATTTATCTGGTTAGTCGTTCTATTTATCATTTCCGGGGTAACGGATTCGACTCTCAAAGTCTATGCCGAACTCGGAAGACCGGATCAAGCCTCCTTCGTTTTCATTCTCTTTCTGGCAGCTTTTCTCTTCACTCTTTTCTGGGTCTGGAAGACAAAAAGGGTGATAACCATGAAATACTTCCTTTTCGGACTCCTTCTCGGAATCCCCAATCAGCTTTCCACCCGCTTCTTTTTGTGGGGTTTGGAGACCGTCCCGGCACCCTTAGCCTATCCCATGACCGCTTCCAGTGTCGTTGTACTCAGCATCCTGAGTGATATTCTCATCTGGAGAAAGATCTTCACCCCCAAGCAACGATTAGCTCTCGTCTTCCTGATAATCGGTATCGTCCTGATCAATATCCGCTGATTTCACTTCCTGCTTTTCATCCGTAGGCTTTTACTGTTTCTTCCTGCCATTCTTTCCTCTGCTTTTTCACCTTTACATCTATGCTGCCCTTCCGCAGGTTTTTCGTACAACAAGTTGGTAACTTGTTCGCTTGCTTTGCTTCCAATGGACTTGTTGCTTCATCTCAGGAATTTATCTTTACTTCTTGCTATTCTTCTTTAGTTTTTTCTGATTTTCTAATCTCAAATTCTCTAATCTCTAATCCCTATTTTCCTGCTTCCAATGGACTTGCTGCTTCATCTCAGGAATTTATCTTTACTTCTATGTTGCCCTTCCGCAGGTTTTTCTATGTACAACAAGTTGGCAACTTGTTAGCTTGCTTTGCTTCCAATGGACTTGTTGCTTCATCTCAGGATTTTTTCTTTACTTCTATGTTGCCCTTCCGCAGGTTTTTCTATGTACAACAAGTTGGTAACTTGTTCGCTTGCTTAGCTTCCATGGACTTGCTCTCCTTCCGCAGGTTTTATCTTTTTCTTCTTGCTGCTCTTCTTTAGTTTTTCTAATTTTCTAATCTCTAATCTCTCTTTTAATGCATCCGACAGCCTTTCTTTTCACCGCCGAAATGTAAAGAAGCTCCCAAATGTTATCCTATATATAATAGAGGGCTTAATTACCCTTAGGAGACCATTAGTGAACTCTATAGTCGGACCCCCTCAGATTATAGAACAACCTAATGGTCTCCTAAGGGTAGGAATACCCAATCACCCGCTGAGAACTATGAATGAGGAATAAGAATTATGAAAAAACTAACCCCGCTGGAACATCATTACTTCTCTTTTCTATCTGTGCTCATTTCTGTCCATTTGTGGACAACCTGTTATCTTTGTTCCTTGCTTTCTTCCCTTGGAATTGTTTCTCTCTTCTTTAGTTTCCCCTTATCTCTAATATCTTTCAGCATTATTCTCACATAGGTAAGAAAAGCTTACCGCACGCCAAATGAAGTTGTACCATGGCATATAAGGGTAGATCGGGTATTTAATCAAAAAAATCAGGAAATGTATAAAATGAAGAAAGCAGAAAGCAGAAAGCAGTATCCAGGGAACGGTCGATAAAAGCAACTTTTCGGAGAGTGATTCTAAAGGTTTTTCAGAAAGAGAAGCAGGTACAACAATCCTGTTACAGAAGCGAGATCAAAAGGAAAACAAGTTGATATACAGAATGAGAATGATAAGCTGTATTGATATATAGACAAACAAAGCCTCGAAAATAAACAGTTGCATCAGAAAATCTCTTCTATGGAACAAAAACTCTCCGCTAAGGATAAGCAGAAGTTCTAGGGGTTAGTCCGAAGCGGGAAAAGTACTCAATTTTTTCTCTTAATAGCAGCGATGACACTATTGGTTATAGCAGAACCTTATGTTTTCATTCCTGAATATCTTCACAATAACCTTATTTAGGAGTTGTATATCGTTTTGGCTTATTAGTTTAGGTAATCTCTTTGAAGATCCTTTCCGGAATCATACATAGCCAAGCCATACATCTAACAAAGAGATAAAGTATATCCTCTCGACCGTGTTGGTTAATATTTGGTTGATCATCGTTATCAAAAGGGTCTTGCTTCTTTTCGGATAAAGCTTGTAAAATCATTCAGCCAGACACTATCCCTACAGTTAACAACTTAGTAATCATTAAAATCATCGAAGACTGTTAACTGAGGGGTGCCTAAAGTAATAACCTCTTGTCCGCCGATCCAATTTCTGATAATTTGCAGGCTTTCTTCCCGGGGGTTGGTATTACATTTGCCTTTTACTTCAATCAGTTTACACCTCTTCTTGTCTTGTCTGTAGAGTATTGTCAGTCTTTCGGGGAGGATCATTTTAGCCACATGATAACCTTCACTCCTTTTCAATTGATCATGATATGAAGCAATGCAGTGATGCATAGTTTTTCCCTCCAGCAATAGATTCCGGAAGTCAGTTATGCCCTCAAGATGAAGATCATCATTCTTAACATCGGGGAGCAAGCCAGCCCCGTATTGACATTCCTTGCCGGTCGAAACCTTCATCATCAGATCAACCATTTCGTCATGAACCTCATAGATCTCACCTATTGTCCTGAAAAACACATTTCTTGCCGGGATATTAAGTACAGACAGGGTTGTTTGCATACGGATGATATCAAACAGCATATAAACCGCATTCAGATCATAGTCATTTTGCTTGCCTTTGGCAAGTTGGTCAATGAGATTGTAATGTACTATTGGATATAAATCCTCACTGTTAAGGATTGCCAGGGATAGATCGTTATGTTTCTCATAGAAAGATAGTCTCCTGATCAGATCAGGAGATCTACTCATTTCCTTTCTCCAGGCATTAAACCGTTCAAAGTTACATGATGAAGGATCAAGTTTCGAGAAGATCCGTACAACAGCCTCTTTACGCGGAAACCCGAAATATTCGAGAATATCCTTTCTTTTTTTCCTGATCAATGACCGCTCAGAACGCTTGTAACTTCTGCTTTTTAATTTATGAAAATAATGGTGCATAGTAATCAGATATCCAAGAGCCGGATTGGTACAAATCAGTTCGTGAGATTCTTTTGCCCCGTTGAAAAGGAGAGTGTAAATGTGCCACTGCCTGGATTTAAACATCTTAATTAAATCAACAGTTTCTTGCCCAACCCAGGCAGCGATAGTCTTATAGATGTCCAATCTGTATTCAGCGAATCTTCTTAACCCCTCATTATCACTGTTTAGTTTTTCTATAGAAGGTTCGTAAAACAAAAACGGAAAAAGTCTGGAGGGGAGATAACCATTCCAATTACGATTCTTTGTCTTAATAAAAGCAGCCGGAAAGGGGTTGCCAAACCGGATAACTTCTATTGAAAGCCGGTTGAATTTATAGAGCTTACCCTTATCTTCATCAAAATGTAGAGAAGTTTTTTTCGGAACGATAAATCCTGTATTGTTGAGATTCTCGTTATTCTTCATCATCCGAATCTCTCTTCGAACTCAAACAAATAATCGAACAACGTTAACTGGTTAGGGTCTTCAGGTCTAATATACTCGGAAAGCCATTGATCTATCAAGGTCAGTAACTCGTTTTTGGGTAAAGCGTTATTCTTTCCTCTGACCTCTAAAAGTCTGCATCTTTTGCTATCTTTACGGAAAAATAATGTCAGTCTTTGAGGATGAAGCATCCTTGCTGCAAAATGATCCCCTTTTTTTAGCTCATCACAATAGCTGTAGATACAATGATTCATCTCTTTGCCCTCGGCATAAAGCATGGCGGAGTTCTTTATTGACTCTATATGAAGATCTTGATTTTTTACGTCGGGAAGAGGGCTGTCTGGGAAAACGTAATTCTGACTCTTTGATTGAAAAGAGTTGATGCTATTCATTAATTCATCATGTAATAACTCAACATCAAAACTGCTTTTGAATAAAAGGGTTTTTGGAGGTACATTGTTCTCAGCCAATACAGCCTGCATCCTTTTTATGTCTTTTACTAAATGGAAAAAGTAATGTCTGTTCATGCCGAGTTTTCCTTGAGCTATCTGATCAATGAAATTGCTGTGAAAGACTTTTATGAGATCGGAATTCAGGATATATAAAGACGATTCGTTATGTTTCGAGTAAAACGAGAGTGTTCGCAGCAAGTCTGGTTTTTCTCTGAGATTCTTTCTCAAAGTGAATAAAACCTTGTTCTTTATTGACTTGTGCACAATTTTGGCAAGGATCTTCACCGTCGTTTCCTTTCCTGGAAACCCGAAATAATCCAGAATATCCTTTCTCTTTTTTAAGAGCAATGTCCTGGCAGACCGCCAGTAACTCTTGCTCTTTAAGGGATGAAAAAGAGCGTGAGCTGATAACAGATAACCGAGAGCAGGATTCGAACTCAGAAGATCATAGGCATAATCTCCGCATCTTTCTAAGAAACAGTATAGAAACCAATGCCTTGAAGGAAATTGTCGCAGCAGATGAATCTTATCTTCCCCGATAAGTGTGACAAGTTTGTTATACAAAGTCAGCTTGAATTCGGCATAGTTTCTTTGTTTTTCATCTTCATGCTGTAGAAAATGTTTGGATGGTTTATCGAAAAGAAAAGGGAAGGAATCTTGAGGACTATAACTCATCCAGTTCCTGTTTCGTTCAGATTTAACATACGCGGCTGGATATGGAGCACCTAATCTGACAACTCGTATTTCAGAGGGGTCAAATCGGTAGATTTTTTGCATTTCCTCATCGTACTGCAAAGACCGTCTTTCGGGAACTATAAATCTCTTTTCTTTCAGGTTACTATTATTGTTGTTCATTACTACTATACCTCTACCACAAAATCCCTCAGAAAATCGTGCTGCTCGTCTCGGAAAACATATCCCAAGGGATTCCGGACAACTTTGGTGTTATGAGCATTTATAGAGCTAAAATCATGAGAATGTCCACAAAACCAGTAAAGCAAATGCGGGTTTCTTTCAATCAGACCATCGAGTCTGGTAGCAAAACCCGCATTGAGAGGTGAACCTTTGAAATCTACGGAGATACAGGAATAACTTGGAAGATGATGGGTAAGCAGAATTGTCTTTCCGGAAAATTGCTTGCTTAACTCATCTTCTATAAAGGCAACAGAATTGTTATGGTATTCATTAGTATCGGCAACACGGATAACACGAGCACAACCGTCAGGATTTGCTCTTCTGATATAGTGGTAGTCATTCAAACCGTTCTCAAGAGTTTTTGCCCAATAAAGAGGCACATAACTCCATAAGATACTGACGATTATTTTGAGATCTTTATAGAAGAAGACATCATTGTTCAGGCAAAAATGATTATCTGAGATCTTCGCTATGTAAGAAGGGTAAACGAAATCGATCTTGCTTCCATAAAACTCATGATTACCCATGACAGAGATAATATGATCAAAATCTTTGGCAATTTGCTGATGAAAGAAATCAGCATCTTCCGGCCTCTCAAGACAACAAGTATCTCCAGCTATAAGTAACAATTCCCCCTTGGGTATGATAGGATTCTTTATCAGCCATTCTCTGTTGGCTCTGAATTCCAAATGTAAATCCGAAATAAGCTGGATCTTCATATATACCTCGCTAAGGGTGAAATGGTTCCTCTTAAGAAAACCTTTATTCATAAAAATAGGACAGATAGGTTAATCTTATCACTATGAAAAACTCTTGTATTGCTCCAATCTTTTTTGATTTAGTTGATGTGTCAAGAATGAAACTGTTTCATATACAAACACCGGTTAGCCTTGCTCTATTCACACCTAATGCTCGATAGGATCAATCACATAGGGAAACTCAAGGTATTTATCTACTGTCGCAGTCGTAATATTCGAGTGTTTCAAGAAATATTCTAAGATTCTATTCAAAGAATCGGCTAATCAGGAGGTGCGGTTGCCATGTGTCAAAAAAAAACGGGTGGATGCCAGTTATCATTAAAAAATTGTTGACAGAAAGCAATATCGAAAAATAAACTGCATTCGATGTTAGTCCTTAGTAAGTGAAAAAAGCCGTTAATACCACCCTGAATAAGGAGAATTGGTTTTAGTCTTAGTATGTTGTTATGTTGGCAATTGGACAACAATAATTGGTAAAGGGTAAAATCCACGAAATATACAGTAGTTAGGGGAATAAAATGAGCTATGCCGGAGATAGTAGATTTTACAGATGGATTCTCTTTTTTATATGCAGTGCTTTTTTGCTGATCTCAGTTTACGCAATTTTCAACTATATGTTCTTTAATATGTTAAATAGAAAGACTGACTTTATAGTGATTCCCTCTGAAAACAAGCTGCCTGTAAAATATGCTGCCATTAGAAGGCATGATGATAAGATTATAATCAAAGCCTACCGGGATATTTATCTTCATGGCAATCTCATCTCAGAATATGATTTAACCCATGTCACAGAAATCGATACTTTTAAAACAGGTAATTGTCAGCTAACGTTTACTGTAATGCCGGCTTCTCGAAAATGGGAATCTCTCTTTTCCATATATATGGATGATCTAAATTCCCGCAGCTATAGTTCGATGAATATAGGATCGAATCATCTGTTTCCGAGAACTGTACTGCAATTGGATAGAGAAAAGTTAGAGCCGCTCTCGAACGAAGAAACCATAATAACCATTCTTCCTCCTGAAGGAGAAGAAATATTTCCCGCTTTACTTGATAATAGAACCCTCAAGATCACCGTGGCTGACTCTGTTGTATATCTAGCGAGAGATTCTGTGGTTAAGCAGCTTTATCCGATTGAAAAAGAGATAGCCCATGAGGTCAAACTAGGAGAAAACCTTTACTCTCTTTCAAGAATATATAATACAAGTGTCGAAAAGATACTTTCCGTTAATGGACTTCATAATAGCTTGATCAGAGAGAACCAGAAACTGCGGATACAAATACCCTATATCTATGAGCTGAGGAATAATGATATACTACATATCGGCGATCCTTCTAACCCGAAATATACGCTGAGGTTCAGAGTTGAGACCCACCTAACTGAAACCTCCGATGATGAGACTCAGACACAGCCGTTTAATGATTCTTTTACAATCCAGACACTGAGAAAAAGAGATGATATCAAAGCAAATTCGCTTTACATGACTGTTTACAATAATGGGGGAATGGTTTATAGTAAATCAATCGATCTTAATAATCGAAGTCTATTAATAAATCAGAATAAACTGGTTACTGCGCTGCCGATTCCTTTTGCCCGTAATATTGTACCGGTAAATACAATGGATTTGACTTCTTATCAGAAGCAAAAACAATTTATGCCGGATTTTTTTGCTGAGGTTATCGATTATTTAATGCAGAACAGGATTTACGATATCAAGAGAGTCAGGACATCAGGCAAACACTTGATAATCAACGAAACAGAAAAAATACCGGTTTCCGGTAGGACTAGGAGATTTGTTAACAGTTTCCACTGGGATGAGTTTTTTTCCAGAACAATTAGACCTCTGTCGGAGATTCTTTATAATCCTGGAATTGCCTTTTATCTGGAAACAGATTCACTGGCAACCCAAAGACTGATTCTAAGCAGTGATCAATGGACTGTTTTCACAGATTATGATTCGACAAGGAAGAGTGCCACAACCTCCTACAGAGAACATGAATTTACTCATAATCCGGGTAAGTTTCTAACCAAGCCATATATAAGAGACAGAGAAAACGAGACGATTGTCTTCGAGACACAATTTCTCTTCAACAGAGACCACGAGATAGTTAGAGTCCTCAAAATTGCAGGTTTTACCAACTATCAGCTTGAACTGAATGGTTCAATACTCGCATCCGAGATTTTTAATTTTGAAAACAGGGATTACAATCTTTTTGAAGACGAAGGGATATATAAGTTCTTTTATGATAATCTTTCGGACTCCAATACTTTAAGGATCTACCTTGAATATGACAAAACAAAGGTTAACCCTGTCTTTCCTAATCAGATTCCTTTTCATTACAGTTTTGGAAATAGTTTACCCGTTAAGGCTGTAGATCATGAATGGGAATACTCTCTTTCTTTATCTAAATCTGCTGTTCGAAATCCAAGGTGGTCTGAAGGGAAATGGTTGGCTTACAGAGGGAGTTTGAGTGAAATTTTCCCCCCGGGCATGGGTAAGATCAAAGCTTCATTGTTATTCAGAAGAGAGTTAATCATTGAAAATGAGCCAGCAGATATTCAAATTGAACATGATTACGATACAATCAAGTGCTTTATTGATGGTCAGTTAATCGAAAGCAGTACTTTACTGTATCCGGGAAGATATATATTAGGAGTTGAATATGATTTCAAGCATATACCTATGTTTTCCAGAAGAAATCCTCTCTATGTCTTTCTGACAAAAAGATATCTTCCTTTGGACGACTACTTAAGAATAGGACAGCTTGAAACCATTTCTTCACCGTCTTTTTCTGCCAAAGGACAATCTACTACTGAATTTACGCTGATTATCGGAGAAAAATCCCTCTCTCTGTCATCGTTTCCCGGAGACCTATTATATGTTACCTCGAATGGGAAATTGCATAAAAATAAAAGACCCCCGGCGATCAATGGTTCCTATCTAAAAATATTTACTAATGCCTCAGGAAAATTGGATATCTATTCTATACTCGGAGAATCTTCCAAAGCTGCTGATAACACAACAGATGACCCCGTATATAAAGTTAACGACAGCAAAAAACTGCTTGCAACTCTCGACACCGGAGATTCTTTTTCTTTTGATGACCGAATTATTTCACTACATACAAGAGCAAATCATATGGCTTACGACATCTATAAGAGTGGTATGAGGAAAAGATACTATTCGGATGAATATAACACTATGTCCTTGGTTGGCTACGATGACGACGTTCGTCTATATGGCTTGGAAAAAACTTTTTCTTCTCTTTCTTCTGACTATGTAGTTGAGTTGACGATTAATGCTAAAATGCAGCAGATAGCAGAAGAAATTCTTCACCGGATCATTCTTGAAGAAAAAAAGGACGATAGAAGCTATATCAATGACCATCGCAAGTCAACGAATGAAGATAGATCTCTTATTGCTCACTATCTTCAGCATAAAAAGCAGTATCAAGCCGGGATTATTCTTGCCGACAGGGAAGGCAGGATTCTTGTTGCTGCTTCCTATCCGGGTGTATCTGCTTTTACCTCTGATCCGGAAGAATACATATCTTATTCATCCTATCAGAAAAGCTTCAATAATAATATCTCGGTTTTTGATAACATAAACTGGGATAAAAGATTTTTCCCCGGTTCTTCTTTCAAGGTTTTGGATGCCTTGACCCTTTTTTCCGCAGGTGATTTGCTGCATTATTCAGACCCTCGTTTGGACTATGTCAGTACTATTCTCACCGGTTATCCTCCAGAAGCCGGAGAGATTAATCTGCTGAACTCAACCATGCTTTCTCCGGGAAATCGCAATCTGAGAGTTGATATCAGCAATCACCGCTCTCAAAGATGCAATCATGGAACATCGGTTAATGATGCCTTTGCCAGATCATATAATACCTACTTCAGCTATGCGATGCTGCATCTCTTCAAAGCATCGATAGCTGACGAACGGATTCACCTGCTCTACAATACGATTGATAATCATCTATGGGTCGACAGCTTTCCGATGAATTACTGGATCGATTTATTGGGAATGAATAGTGATCTGACTTTGGTAGATATGATACATGATGATCGTCAATACACATATAATTCCATTCCCTCTTTAGTGACTAACAATGCACTTGACCAATATGAAGTAGCTCAACTTGCTATTGGTCAGAATATCGTTGAACTGACTCCGGTTCAACAGATAAAAATTTTAAGTTTGTTTGCCCGAAATGATGGAACCTATATCGAACCATATCTGGTCAATTCAATCAGAAACAGGAAAACAGGTGAAGTAATCGGCAATAAACCAAGTCATTTCGAAAAAATAAAAAAGATTGACAAAACAGCTTACACAAATGTTAGAGATATTATGCGGGAAGTTGTTACCAGTCTATATGGAACCGGCAGGCTTATGAAAAATATTGAAAGAGAGAGCAGGTTTTTATTTTATGCTAAAACAGGAACAGCAGACATTCATGATTACCGAAACCTGAACCACGCCTGGTTTGTAGGTTTTGTCGAAGATACGCATACCAGAGAAGAGTACATGTTCGTTTCCGTATTCCCTTATACCATGAAACAAGGAGCGGAGATAGCAGGCCGGGCTATCAGAGAATTTTTAACCAAGATTATCGAGGAGGATTGTTTTGAACTACATTAATCAAAGTGAGTTGTTATATAAAGCAGGCTATTTTTTTGATCATATCTACAAGGATAAACAGTCTTTCATTAATAAGATAACTAAAGCTCTCTATGAGTATTTAAATATCAACAAAGAGAGGTTTTCTTGTGAAGATGATACAAAAAATGCGAATGAACTGATCCTTCTGTTGGATAACTATCTCAAAGGGGGATTAAAACCCCAGGGATACAGAGAAACTAAACCCCTTGACCTGAAAGATCATCAGCGTTGGACTCTTTATATTCTGGTTCCGGATGATGTTATTGCTGTTTTAATGGGAGAGGGTACTGAAGGTCATGGGACAGACAAAGAAATCCAACTGATAGCTGACTACCTCAACCAGAGCTTTCCTTCTCTCAGCTTCTCGGTGCAGATTGAATCATACGAATTTATTGAAAGGGAGTATAGCAAAAAAAGCGGCAAGGAATACCGTTTTTTGTTCAAAAACGAAATTGACGATGCTGAAAAGCATGTCAGAATAGCTTTCTTTTTAAGTCCTTATATAAATACTAAGACAGATATCACTAAAGACAGAACCTCAGAGTCCGGAGACTACAAAGTGACATTGACTATTTGGGAACCGGAAAATGAAGATTATATCCGTAAAGAACTGTTACTTAACGACGGAGAATTCTTCAGAGTTGGTAATAATTGGTTTGACGACTTTTGGCTGCTTGACTTTCCTTACTCCCTACCAATATCTATCAAAGAGGGGAAAGTCAAAATAGGATATAATACACTAATCGAAAAGTCCTTCGGAAGATCACTTTTCAGAATTAATGATGCGATAAACTGCTGGATTAAGGCTGTCTTCCTTCCGGATGAAAAAGCCTGTCAGATAGCGATTTACCGCGATCAGGAAGATAACCAGCATCTGATAAAAATAACGGTAGCATCTCAAAAGTTGCAAATGCAAAAAGGAAGTTTCAGCAGTTATCGGAGTCCAGGTTTGGATAAGATGGATTCCTCCTCAATTGGAAAAAACACTCCGGAAAATACTTCATCATTTTTAAGAAAGGATAATGATTCGAAAGTCCCTGATGATACTGCTGCTTCGATTTTGATTACGGATATGATGTTAGACAATGTTGAACATAAAGCAGATTCTGCAGTTGACGAGAGTGAAGTTATCTTTCTCTTTCAGCATACTCACCGGATTATACCTTTTTTCTCCGAGTCAATAAGAGAAGCTCTTAGGAGAAGCAAAAAAGCGTTCAGGGAAGATGGGTTTGAAGTATGGTTCGGGAATAATGGTGATGTTGTAGATGATGATAGAGATACACTTCTGAAGCTCACTGTCGCAGATATCAATAAGCCGGTAAAATATGTATCAAGGGACCGGGAAAACGATGAGTTTGACATTAATAAAAAGAGTTTCAGAATCGAGAGCGGTTCAAGGAAAACGATAAAATTAAAGAATGGCTACTTCAAACTTGAGCTAGGTGATTTATTTAACAATCTGGAAGCTTTGAACCGGAAAGACCCGAATCTCGGTTTGTTTGTCGATACAGAGCCGGATATCAACAGAGCCATGGGTTATCCTTTCGTTTTGGATAAATCCAGCTCTGCTGTTATCGGAAGGCATCAGAAGTGTGATATAAGATTATACGATTCGCCGAAATACGAGTGGGACAACATCGGCTGCTCGAATTTTCATGCTTTCCTGTATTATGATATCGCCAGAAAACTTTACCGGATATTTAATATCTCTCAAAAGTTTAACATCTATCTGTTTAATGAAGAAAGCCCTGAAAACATAGTAGTAATAGGTCCTGTTGCCAAGAATGTCAATCTTACAGAAGCGATAAAAAGAGAAAAAAATGTCTGCAATTTTGTCGCTGATTTCATAACGGCATACCCCGAAAGTTTTAATTCCAGGGAGTTATATCACCTTGACCGGATAATAATCGGTTCCAGTGTTTTCAGGTTTGTTCACAGAGATTATAAACAGCCGGAAAGTATAGGAGATATTAATCTCTATCTGGCAGCAGTAAAAAGAAGAACAATTGAAATGGCTAATGAAGTAGAACAAAGGATAAAAGCGCTCAAAAAGCTTAAATCAAATACAAAGGAGATTCTACCGGTCGCAAATTTTATTGAGAAGTTACTGCAGACAGTCGTTCATTACAGGGAACTTATCAAAACCAATATAGATAATATAGCGGAAAAGATAACTCTTCTGCTGGAAGTTAACCCTCAGGACGAGGTTTCCTATAAAAAACTCCAAAAATACAAAGAATGGTTAAGCGATCTGTATTTGCAGTTATCAAAGGTCTATGAACAATACAATGAGGAGTTCTCAAGGTTAGAGATTAAGAAGAAAAAGCCTTCAAGCACTGCCGGAGATAACCCTAAACCCTCTGCAAACGATAGCCTTCCTCCTCTAAATCTCGATTCCGGAAGAGAAGCACAAGCCCAGACAAGAGCTAAACAAAATCCTGCCGAAAACGGTTCGGTAAAACATCAGGATCAGGAATCCGCAGAAGAAGAAAGACCTGATGAAGAGCTCCCCAAAATCCGGATTCTTATAGACGAACCGGATAAGGTCTCAGCTGCTATAAATGATCAGGAGATCAAGACTGAGAAAGAAGAGATGATAATTCCGGATATAGAAAAGGAAAATGTCGTTTCCGGAGATAGGGAAGAAGAGCCTGCACATACCGAACCGCAAACTGACAAGCCTGAACCGGAAGAAGGCAAGATTATACTGAATGAATCGGATGTCTTTTCTCGATTATCTGTTAAGATAGGTGTCGAAAAGGAACAGGGAACTGATGTATACTGGAGCTTCGATAGAAGTCCCAATCGTCATGCTCTCATAACCGGAGGCACGGGACATGGTAAGACCTATTTAATGCAATGTTTTCTTTATGAGTTACTAAAAAATGGTGTTCCAAGCGTTGTTATCGATTATTCAAGGAGCTTTACGATAGAAGAAATGACTAAGACAGGCTTCTGGGAAATTGCCAAAGAGTATATAAATATAGTCTATGTTAACACCGAGGGGATCAGTATCAATCCCTTCAGTCCGTTTCGCATCACAGTAGGCGGAGAAGGGAGATTCAGAATATCCGAGAAGTGGGAGATCGCTGAAAGACTGAAAGAGACATTGAGTTTGATCTATAAATTATCCGATCAACAGACAAACGCAATAGCAGCTGCAGTCGAAAGCGGTTTAACTCGACACGGATCAGGTTTTAAGTTTGAGGATTTACATGAGGAATTGCGGAAGTTATCCAACCGGGTCGCAGATAAAAAGACAGTTGATGCCGTAGTGCGCCGGCTCTTATCACTTTTCAAAGGGAATCCCTTTAAAAGCGAACTTAATAATTTCTCTTGGAAAGAGATTATTAACAAAGATAACAAAATAACTATTATCCAACTTGATGGTTTTACCTCAAACAAAATTAAGAAATTGATAACAGAATTCATTTTGTGGGATGCCTGGAATTTCATGTCTGTGTGGGGCAATGAAAAAACACCGTTAGTTTTATGCTTAGACGAAGCCCAGAATCTAAGTTTCAGTAATGAATCACCGATTTATAAAATTCTCACCGAGGGAAGGAAATTTGGTTTCAGCGGCATATTTTCCATGCAGTTTACCAAAAATCAACTCTCCAATCAAGCGCTGAATGCTATATATCAGTCTTCTCTGAAGGTCTTCTTCACACCGCCTGAGAACTTGCAGAAAGAGCAGGCTAAGATAATGGATCCAACTGACACTTTCACCGATACGATTCTTAATAATTTCCAGAAAATCGGTATTGGAGAAGCAATTGTCATGAAAAAGGAAAAGGATGTTAAAGAGCTGACATTTGATATAACAAAGATAACCTTGTTGTCAGAGAGGATCAGGTCTTTCCGGGAAGCTGAGGATGCCTCTGCAGAAAAAGAACCTGATAAAGAGAAGCAGATAGGTAACGAACGATTAAGGTCAGAGATCAACGCAGCCTACGAAGATTCCTCCAACGGGAAACAAACTCCGGCAGAAGAAGATAAAACGAAAGAAAAGTCGATCGGAATTGATGACTATATCAAGCATAACTGAGCAATGAATCATAAAGACAGGATTATTTTTGATATCGAGCATTATGATATCATCATGCGAAACGTGATTCCTAAAACAAAGAAGTGTTTATGGATTGCGACAGCAAATCTCAAGAATCTTTACACTGATACCGGAGATGGCTGGGAACCCTACTTAGCTGTCTTGACCGATTTAATCAAAAGAGGCGTCAGGATCAGGATAATCCACTCCGGCAAACCTTCCGAGTCTTTTCAAAGAGCATTGGCAAATATCAGCCGTAAACAAGAGATCTTCTTTTTTGCCTGTCAGAGAAATCATCAAAAAATAATCATCAGAGACGATGAATTTGCCTATACCGGAAGTGCAAATTTTACCGGTGCTGCAGTCGGGAGCAAGAAAGATGACAGAAGGAATTTTGAGGCCGGTTTAATCACTACAGACCGCAGAGCTATACTCCTCTTGCAGAAAAAATTAACTGACATCATTGAAGGCAAGTACTGTAAGAACTGCTATTATCGGGATGACTGTCCAGGCTCTATTTCGGGATATTGATTCGAAGATTATGAGAAGACTCTTCTGCACCCGAAATCTATTATTACTGACCATTTCCTGTTTGATCCTTGTGATTATGATTTATCGTTCGTCAAGACTTAACTATAGTTTTATCGAGGTACAGTCCATTGAGTATCTGGTGGAAGGAGACTATGCGGTTATAGGTTCAGGAACTGGAGCAGATATTTTTCTGACTGATGAATATGTCAGCCCTAAACACCTGAAACTCACTTTTTCTGACGAAACATATACTGTAACGAATATATCCAAAGATAAAAAAGCTGTAATAAACAACCGATACATGAGTTCCGTGCCTATCGGAAAGGGAGACACAATTTCTTTTTTCGGGAAGAGTTATACTTTTACAGCCAAACCTTATCTTTGGGGGCTTGGAGTTTTCGGCAGCTTTGTTGACGACCAAGGGAGAAGGCATTCATTTATGTCTCCTCTCAGAAAGTATATCAGGCTGAGCAATGCTTTTCCCGGAGATGAAGGGAAAGAGCTGCTCAACAACTATTATCTTGAGATCGATTTCAAATCGCGCATGATAAACGTTTTTTACGATAAAAGCATAATTCTTGCAGCAGTTGTTTTGTTTCTTCTTGCCGTCTCTTTATGGAGATATTGCTTCGATAACAAGAAGTTATCTGCGGCTAAAACGATATTACTCTTCGCGCTTCTGTTGGTTTTGCTATCCTTCTCTTTATTGATGAGAAACGGATATGATACATATCTCAAATCAATTGATTATCGTAGCTATGACTATGAATATCTACAGCTTAATAATCAAAGCGAGGTTTTTTCCAGCCAGGCGTATCAATATGATACTGATTTAAGGCTTACGATCGGGTTTACTAGATTCAAATTAAGGGTAAACAGGGATCAGGAGATGACCACTCTCCATTTGGAGCCTGAAAACAACAGGTTTTTCGTTTCTTCGGATAAGCACAATGCTATTGCTCAATCCCATACCGTTACCGGTTATACCCTCCCCTTCTTGCCGGACAGCGGATTGCTGCCCGTAACCCAAAAGGGTCAGTTTAGTAGGATTGGTGATGAAAAACTTTCTTACACATTGTCTGTGGATACGATATGTAATCATTTCCGAAAATACTATGGCTTCTTGCTGCTTTTCTTTATCATTAATGCGGTTTTGTTGGTTTTTTCCAGGGTGTTCCGTTTTGATTACCAGTATATCTGGTTCTTTTCTTTTATTCTCTTGCAGGGGATGATCCTTTTGAATCAGTACAGCTTTTTCAATCCGTTTGAGCAGCATATATATCACAATTTTGTGAGAAACCTGATATTAGGAGTAGCCTTTTGTGCCATTATCTATCTTTTTGTAAATTTTAGATGGTTCATGGAGATCGAAAGCTCGATTGCCAGAACCCCGTCATGGGGTCTTGGAAATAGATTGAAACATCGCCTGCTGCGAGTTGCAGAATGGCTTCCTTTTTTGATTTTAGGTGTCTTAATTGTTTTCTACCTTTTGGAACTGTTCATTGGCATGCTATTTCTTTCTCTTTTGATGATAATCTTTATATTCTTTTTTAAGCGAATTGAAGATATAAAAACCCGCGGCAACTTGTACCTTCTGAAAATAGGGAGTACGGACACTCAGCCAAATGAACCTGTAAGGTCTCGCAGCACCGGGATAATTGAGAGACTTGTTAACTGGAGAGATGAAGGGAAAGAGGGTTCGGTTGGTTTGAAATATTCTACCTATAAAGCATTAATGCTGTTAATCTTCTTCTTTCTGCTTCTGCAAACGATTAAAGGAGACGAGCTGGGATTCAACTTTCTGGGAACAAACTACCAGTTTCTGGAACTATTCAAAATTATTATTGTTTTCGTAGTTATAATAGGTTATCTAAACCATCTTGAAGGTGAATCAGGGAAAAGCCGGTTTAATCCGATGTTAACCTGGTTAACTCTGATCCCTGTATTTCTCATGCTATCACTCGGCATCGCTGATTTCAGCCCGGTTATAATATTTCTGGCTGTTTTCTATTTTCATTGGTCGTATCATCTCTTCAGTTTGAGACATAAGTATCGTTATTATATCCTGCTGGCACCATTGTTTCTGTTTGCCGGAATCCTGCTGATTCCTGATTTTATCTGGTTTATCATAATCTTAACATTGTTTTTCATAGTTATGCTTTTTTTTAAGGTCAGTAAAATCAAGAACAAGGTTTTTATCGGATTAACAGTTGTTATATTCTTCTCTGTGATTGGTTTGATTCTATTACTGATATTTGATATTATTCAGCTGCCATTGATGGGAAAGTTGGTCAGATTCCATTATTGGTCAAATATCTGGGATCAGGGAAACTATCAGTTCCATAGATCATTAAACTTCTTGCAGGGGGGGGATAGTCTTCCAGATATGAGGTATGTTCCTGTTCTGAAAGATGACATGGTTTTTTCTCTCTATCTCAATCGATTCGGCTTCTGGGGCTTCATTCTCGGTTTTATCGGACCGATGATTCTTTTCCTTCATAAAGCTATTTTCTTTGAAAAATATCAGGAAAGTCATAAAAACTGGATATGCATCCAGATACTCTTTCTCTCCCTGTTATTTTTCATTCAGACCTTTATTGTTCTCTCAAATGTAACCGGTTTACTGCCGATAATGGGTCAGCCCGCACCTGGTATGTCCTATAGTGCTTCCAATCTAATATTCTTTTTCTTCGGAATTTTTTTCATAATCAGTAAACTAAAGAAGGAACTGCTAACTTCTTAGTCATCGATAAAAATACTAAGCCGATTGGCAAGAAATAATATTTCTAAATTAAAGAAAGCTTGACACCATTATTGTCGTTGCAATAAATTGTCTTGTTTTGATTTGAATGCAGATAAAAATTCGAGATATAAAAAAAAGAAAGACTTGTCCTTACTATAGCTTTGGAGTAGCAAATGTGTTCTATTAGTGATTCGATTGTCGTAACCGGTATTAGAGATGCAAAAGATTTTTTTTCTATGAGTAATCTCCTGTCGCGTGATGTCAGCGATGATCCGCTAAGTTCTGATGTGAACAGCTTCAAGATTGACGATAACTGTCAATCGCTGGAAGAATTTCTCAGCACCTTCTTCGGTTCTTATGAATTGATTTATGATACTGGGTACTGTCGGATTTTTAAGATCGAGAAACCCCAAAACCACGAGATGCCGATAGTTCTGAAAGTTAGAACTATGAGTGTAGATGAGATCAATCATTATATGGAATCCCTTCAGTTTCACAAGATTCTTTTCACAAGTGATACAGAAGATTTTCGCAGAATGACTTTGCCTATCTATGAAACATATAATATTCTCCTTCCGGATAAAGAGCACGTAATCGTGATTACTGAGTTTCTGTATGTTGAGAAAACCCTGGCTGCCTATATTCTTGATAAGGAATATCTCAGCAATGCCGGGCTGTTAAGAAGCCATACGAAACAGTTGATCAACTATATCGACAAAATCCATTCTCAATTGATAGGCCGCAACTTCATCTCAGATATCAAACCGGAGAATATTTTTGTAAAAGATGTGCAGATCCTGATGAACGATCTGGAGTATTGCGGCGGAACTCTTGCCTATATTGATCCTCATTTGCTCTCTTTTTCAAGTAACGATATCTCTTTGAGAACCTTTGAAGGTTCACCCGATGAGATCAAGAAAAGTATTATCAAAAATGACCTTTTTGCAGTAAAAATGCTTATTATCTCAATGTATAGCGGTGAGATCTATAATCGCTTTCTCACTCAAATGACAACACCCGAACTTTATCTCTTTCTCCAGAAAAGAAAATCTTTTCAGGAACCGGTCAGAAGTTCAGAAGCAATTCTTGCCGGACGTTTAGAGGAGCTCTTCAGAGATTCACCAGCAGTCAGACAGCCATTTTTGAATGAAGCAATCAAGGCAGAAAGCATAGAGCAGTTAAGAGATTTGTTTGATAGGGTATTCTTTCTGCAGGAAGACGACAAGAAATACAAGCCTCTGTTTTTGAATATTCAGATTAATCAGTTAACCGACAAAACAACCAGGATGAAGTTCTATCCGCTGACAAAGTTTGACCCTAATGATGACTATATTGATAGATATCTGGAGATTTTTGTTAACGACACACAGATTATCGCTGATCATTTTCCCGATCTGTTCGGGGATTTTGAGCTGAATGACCTGAAGCCCGGCTCAATAATCTATATAAGAAACAGGCACGGCACCCTGATATCGTCAAAAATTGTGAAGAGGTGAAAGAGATGATTCTGCAAGAGATTATCGATAGTTTGAATGAGAAAGAAGCAAATGGGGTATGCCAGCTCAAAAAACTTAAGCTAACTGCTAAAGGATACGATTATCTGAAGAAGAAAGGAATAACCAAGCTGAATCTCACACTTTATCGAGTCGAAAAAAGCAAACGGCTCGACACATTCGAATATGAACTGCGAGGAAGGTTCTTAAAACTTAATAATTTCCCAAGGACAGATCTGACATCTGATAAGGAAGAGATAAAGGTTTCATTCCGAGCTGAAAACAATGACTTTGTTGAAGGTGATTCCGGAGCCTTTTCACTTCTGCCTAAAGATTACAAGCGCTATTTGCTCTTTAACTTCTCTATCGCTCTCATTATCGGTATCCTAATCTATGTCTTGCTGCCGGATTACATCATGCTTCGTTTCATCAGCAATATGGAGTTTACCGAAAACATCAAAGTACTATTCGATGAGGTCTTGTTACAATTTCTGATAACGCTGGGAGGGGCTATTCTGGCAGTTGTTGTTCCTCATCTTATCGGAAAAAGCGTAATAGACACTATTGAAGAACAAAAGGCTTTCAAATATGTTTTCATTTTAATATATTTCATCACCGTTGCTATATTAGCAATCTCCTATCTTCTAATTCTCAGAGGGGGGCTTTCTTTTTTGGGGATTTTTGGAAGACTTCTGTTTCTTGTCCTGATGGTTATGGGAATTCTGTACATTGCTGCTGAAAACAAAAGCTCAATGGTTCTAAGGGATGTCTTCAATGATGTTTCCCATGGTCCGGTTCAGTTTCTCCTCTTAGCTTTCATCAGCTGTGCCTTCTCTACCTACATTATTGTTTCGCAAAGAGCCGGAATAAGAACTCTGGATGACTTTGACAGAATCGAGACTTATCTCGCTGTTTACCAACAGTTTCCCCAAAAGAGATTTCCGGAAAACTTCAGATTAGCACTGCCCGAAGAGGTTCTGAAAAACGCTGTGGATACTTTTCTACTCTACGAACAAGAAGATGATTATTACAGGTTACATATCAGGCTTACCAATCAAACATATTTGATCAATACATCTCATTTGAATGAAGGTTTAATAAGAGACTTGAAATCATACAAATCCAATTGAGGAGGTAGGAAATGAAAAGATTGATTTGTCTATTAGTTTTAGTTGTTGTTATAGTAATGTATGGCTGTAGTTCTGTACCAAGATATATATTACCGGAAGAACAAACAAGTTTTAACGAAACAATCGTCAGACGTGAAATTGAGTTGTCGGGCAGGCATCGACTTAAAGATGTTCTGTCCCATGATGCCAGAACAAGATTCGCAGCAATGATCAATGCTGAGGTTTCAGGAACTCAATGGAGTTATAATAGTATTGACGGTGTAATGATATTAAGCGATAGTTTTACTTCTTTAACGAAGACGCATATCCCGGCTACTAAAGTTCAGATAGATGAAAGGGATTATTATGAGACAAAACCCTATAAAAGTGGGAAGGTAAAAGTCATCAGAGGTGAAGCTAAATATCTGTTTTTGAATTACACTGAAATATTACTTGAAGAAGTGCTCGAAGTCGAAGAGCCCACGATTCTACATCCTCCGGTTACCGGTTCCATATCCCTTGATGATATAGCAGCTAATTTTGAGTTAGCTGTCAGTGATGTTATGAAAGCAATTGAGAATCGGGAGAATAAAGCCTTTTCCAAACTGTTAGAAGCTTATGAAAGGGGGGCTATCAGGACAGATAGAAATTTCGATCTCGTTTTCGATGATGTAAAGCTGTTGCAGGAATGTATGGATGAACTTGTTTCCTCGAGTCGTTATTATAACGGAGATGTCTTCATAATAGTAAATATTGATGAAAATTATCTGGTTAATAGCACGGTAGTCTTTGCCGACAACTCCTTTCTTGTAAGAGAGTTAATCCGTAAAGAAAGAAACGCCATAGGAAGGAGTGACTACACGTTAAACGGAGTCTGGGATCAGGAGAGAAAAGAGCTAAAAATATCTTATGATCCAAGACAGTATCCGGAGCTTGACCCGGCAAGAATCAGTCAGGCAAACACTCTCTTTTTCGTCAGTCCTTGAGAACAGGGGAGGAAATGAATGAAAAGACTGTTTTTTTTCTTAATGCTCCTAATCTCTTTAAATAACCTCTTTGCTCAGAGAAAGTCTTTTTCCTTTGAAGCTGCCGACAACGATTATGCGACAAAAACATTAAGGCTTAAAGAGGTAATTATCCAAGACCTTCTTGCCAGAGGGTTTGCACCCGGTTCTGTGACAGGTACAACAATACATGAAGTCCGTATCCAGGGAGTACGACTCGATGAAAGCTATGCCACTCAATACGAACATTTTTTTAACATTGAAGTCAATATACGGTATAGAGATGAATATGAAGATTCTATTGAACTGACTCAAACAGGATACTCTATATCCTATCGGATGCCCAAGAGTGAATACATTAGATTAGTCAGAGATGTTATTGACCGGGATAACTTTACCGATATTAAAGAGAGATTAGATGAGTTGCAGACATTTATCAGTGGAGCATCAACAATCACTGATACGAGAATCACTGATGTTCTTGATGAGATCAATTCATTAAACCAGATTAATGGGCAAATGGAGCAGGTTATTGATGAAGTTAAGCGCATAAGCGAGAGAAATGCTGCGAGCAGTGATCCGGAAGTTAGAAGAAATATTAGATTGTTAGAGAATAGGTTAAATGATGTTGCCGGATTTCTGGAGGAAATTAGCAGCCAGAACGCTGCTATTGAGGAGAATCTGAAAGATGCCATCAAAAATTCCGAAAAGACTATTCTGGCATATTTAGCGCGGACTCGAGGAGATGTTATATCATATATCTGGGGTATGTATGGCTTGCAAATTTTGCTGTTCACAGTTCTGTTGATATCTATTTTGTGGGTTTTGTATTATTATCGTAGTTTTAATGAAGATCATCTGGACAATGCTCCCCTTTTTTTTGAGAAGATAGGGAGTAAACCCCCATTATATTATGTAAATCCGGTTAAAGCAAGAGAATTTGCTGAGTCATATTACATGGTAATGGGAAACAATGAGAAAAATCAGGTTAATATAGCAGATAATGAGCTTTTGAATAAAGAGCTTGCCGGCTACTGGCGAGGGGACTCATTTGTCATCGAGCAAGTTGATAATATTTTCCTCAGGAGGGTTGGATTCCCCATTCGTGAGGAAGGGAAAAACCCGACACTAACTGCTGTTGAAAAAGAGAAGGGCTCTTTTACTATCTGCAAGCATAACAACCCTTTGTTCATTCTTAAACTGTTGAGAAAAGCCAATAAGGGTAAAGCCATTAAGTTTAAAAAACATACATTTGTCTTTAAAAGACTCGATTTTAAATTCAGGCACAAGATAAATCACTGAAGGAGTGAGATAAAATGAATCTACCAGAATCTACACCCATCGCTAATCTGGCTACCAGATTTGATCATAGGTATAGGCTGAATAATTCCACCCAAAAGTATGTGATAATGACACCCAAAGCTGAGGGAGGATGCTCGATTATCCTGAGGGATGAGAATAGTTATTATAAGGTATATACAAGATTTGATGTAATTGGCGAGGAGAGAATCAGGATTCCGATATCCCGAGATGAGATCAGAAATATCATTGACGATAGTATAATTAATGAGCTGAAAGAAAAGAATCTTGATTGTTTTGACAAGGGCTCATTTCTGGGAGAGTTTGAACTCTCCTGCGACGATGGGGGAGTCGGCAAGTCAGCCGCTGCCTATATAAAGATCTCCTGGTTTGAGGGTTACCAGTCCTTACATGACAGAAAAAAACTGTTTAGTTTCTGGAATGATCATATAGTTGAGCTTCATGACCGGTTCACGATACTGATCAATCTGGCAGAAAAACTCAAGCAAATCCATGAAAACGGTATCACTCATAGGGATTTAAATGCCGGCAATGTATTGATAAACGATGATAATGATGTTATACTGATAGATTTCTGGGTTATGGATCTCAGCCTTCAGGTTTTTGGTAATAATTTATGGACGAAGCCATCAATGATTCCGGAATGGTACTGTCCGGAATTTTTAAACGGTATAAGGGCAGGGGGGTTACCACATGAGTTATCATCTAAAGTTTTTTGCGATTACGATAAGTATAGTTTTGCCCAGATGATTATCTTTTTGCTTTTTGGTTACTATTATGATTACCGGATTCCTGATGAAAAGAATAGTTTTCAACTGAATGTAGATTCCCTTGGAGCATGCTTTGACACCCTAAGGCTTTCCAATAAGATGTCTAATCGGGATACTATCAGAACAAAACTTAAGTCTCTCTATATTAGTGTTGTAAAGAAGGAATTGATGGACTGGAACAGGATCATCGATGAGTTAAAGAAAATCAGGAATTTGACCCTGGTTGAATCGGTATTGGAGACCAAAAAGAATGATTTAAATATTTTAAGAGAAAATTTGAAGGATCATAGGGATGATCCTGATAAGATTGACAAATTAGTGAGAACCTACCGTCAAAAGGTTTTTGTTGGATTAACTTCTGAAGATGACAGCAGGAATAGCAGAACAATAATCCCTATCCAGCGTAAGCTTTCCAGAGATGTTTTTTTTCTGGATAGCAGAGATGCTAAGTTAGACCAGAAGTGGGAGAAGCAACTGCTTGATAACATAGCAGTTTTTCCCGAAGGTATGAGAAAGGCGGACTGTCTCTTTAAAGAAGATAATCAGATCGGTTTTAAGGAATCACATTACGACAAGATAACTTTCCGGCGCCAATACACCCTTTGTGGTGATCATTGCTATGAATTTCTCAAATCACTCAGCAAAGGCAAAGAGACTTATGATGTTCTTTCCTCGGTTAGAAACAGTGTCGGCTTAACTCAAAAAAATGGTAAAGAAACAGTCTTTTACACCGATTCCGATCCTGTGTTGAAAATAGTAACCCCTGAGAAGATGACCGATTTAGAAATGAATTCGGTTAACTATGTTAGCTTGAATGATATCCGCCAGTTTAACCGGAGAACAAGCCCTTTAGAGATTGCTAAGCTCCTGCCATCCGAAGGCTTAGCAATTAAAGGAGTCCGTTTTTATGATGTAACAGGGAAAGAGGATGATTCCACCCCTTTTGTCTATGACCCGGAGAAATTGCAGATAGGGCTGAATAACAGGGCTGCATGTATTGATACGGGCGAGATATGCCTGACTCTTTTGTTAAACATGAAGATTTCAGCGGAGTTCAATGGTATTGAAGATAGCTATGAAATCAAATCGAGCGCGTTTAACATTTACAAAGATACCCTTCATTATGCCTTGGCGATAGATATTGCCAACACTGCCAATGTGGTCGCCTTCTCCGACAGGTTTTTGGAATCGGACAGAACAATGCTTCTGCCGATAAATGAGACTAACAAAGATATTTATAAGAAAAGTTTCAGTGTTACCGGAATAAACAGTGACTCCTTCGTTTTCGTTGAATCAGATGCCAATTATCTTTCTTCGCTGACCGCTGTGCAGAAAAATCTCAGTATAGAACAATTTGCTTTGTCTGAGACGGTTCTTATGGGTATTCCCAGACAGATATATATTGATATGATCAAATATGTTATCCTTCCGCCATTCAAACTTATTGTGGGAGAGGATCTGACCAATTTTGAGAAATGGCGGGGTAATGACACACATATCGTCAACATTAATGAGAACAAGATCAGGGAAATTACCGACAGGGGGATAGATTATTTCAAGCGGGTCATCATCATTACATTGCAAAAGGAGTTGATCAACAGGATTAGAAATCATAACAGCATTTTTTTGGAGGATCAGAAGAGTTTTGTCGACCTACCGCTTTTTGTAAACAGGTTAATAGTTTCGGTACCTGTTAATTACGGTGACAACAAGAAAGATATAATCAGGAATAAACTTTCTGAGATAACCTATGGAGACATCCTGGCCGAGATGACTCTATCCCGCGATATATTCAATGATTCGATGAGAGACAGTTTTAACTTTTCCGAGAAAGATAATCCGGCTAACGGCAGCTATAAGAACGTCCGCAGCTACATAGAGAAAAACAGGGAATCAGAGTCAGAAGGTGCGAGACGCTTTGTCCGTGATTTGGAAGCAATGATGGAAAGGAAGTGCTTTGCCGGGCAGGTTAAGTTTCTTGATGAACCGGAAGCAATCCTCAATTATTATTTGAACACAATTCAGGAAAACAGCTTTCCTGATAAAATGCTCATCTTTGATCTTGGCGGGGGAACGATTGACTGCCTGTTGCTCAAGAGGATAGACGGAACAAGACAGTATAAAATAATCAAGCAATACTCGAATTATTACGGCGGTGATGTGTTGGATGTTATGTTTGTTGAGTGGCTTCTGGGATTGGACAAGGAGGAGAGCCTGATAGACTATTTGAGAAGTGATAAGATGAAAGCTATCATGTTTCCGGAGATTTTCCAGCTTATCTTTGACTTCAAATCAGAGTATAAGATTAATCCGTCAAAATTTAAGACCAAATTTAACCAACGTAAACGAACATATTATGCTAACCTGATGGATAGCTTTGCTGAAAAAGCAGTGCCGCTTACCTACGATGATGAGGATATTGACTGGAATGATTTTTGTGAAAACAGAGTTCAGGACTACGTTAAACTTGTTACAGAGATCGTCTTCAAACATCTTACTTACAATGTTCCAAAAGAATACTGGACTGGAGATAACTTGACAGTCCTGCTGAATGGAAGAATACTTGATCTGAAAACTGATCTCAATGATGAAATCACCTTGGGTGACAATATAATCGAGTATATCAAAAGAGAGACCGGTAACCACAGTGATGATAATTACAAACGGCTCGAAAAAGAATCTGTTATATCCGGACTTCTCAGTTTTAACCACCGTTCGTATAGAAAACAACCATCCTATATCGACAAAGCTAAAGGTGTACCCTATCCTACTTATCATCTGGGATTCGTTAGAGAAAATTCCGCTGGAACTCCGGAGTTTAGAAAGAATTTTTCTGAAAACCCGATTGAGATTTCAAGTGACAAACGCACCATCAAACGAGTCAGAGCCTACACTGAAACTCAAGGACCGATCGAAGAAGAGTTTTATGAACAGTTAGCCGAACAGACTGTCATCATTGACTGGCTGACAGATGGCGGAGCAGAGATCTATAAGAAGCTAAATCTGCGAACATACGAACCTACTAACGAGGCAAACCATAGAAACCTGACTATGTATCACAATTGGTATCATAAACTTGTCTTCACTATGTATATGAAGGAGATGAGACGCAAGGGCGGGGATGCGAAAATTGATTAGAAAAATGATTTTGTTAGTGTTGATAATGGCTATGGCGGTTGTATTATGTAGTGCTGAAGACTTTAAAAATTTACTTGATTCGAAGATTCCTGATAGTAAAACTAGTCTACTGCGGGATTGTCAATCTATATATGATAATCAAAATTTTTCACTGAGAACCCTTATAAACAGGAAGTTTCATGACGGTAAAAATCACTTTGCAATCCGTGATTTTTATTATAGAGGAAACTTACAAGACGATTTAAAAACCATTAAGCGCTTTGAGGATATATACGAGACGACCTTTGAAGAGCAGCAAAGAGTATTTATCTCTGTTATTTTAGCGAATGACAAAAGAATGGTCTATGAGGTTAATGATAAAGGTCATCAAAGATTGTTGAGAGCATTTTTGGCCAGGTCTGCACCTGGTACCATTCCACCTGATGATAAAAAAGACCAACAAAGGATATCAGCTTTAGAGAAAGAGATAGAAGATTATCAGGATGTCATTAAGAAGAAGGATCGAGAAATAAAGGCTTTAGAAGCGAAAGCGCCTGTCGAGGCTACAGTTGGTTTATTTGGTTTGATAGAGGAGAGGGAGTTCATTTTGATAATGGCCGGCTTTCTGTTCATAATCTTGTGGCTGGTTCTCTGGACTCTCAAAAACAAGGCACTGCAGGTAAGAGAATCCGTGCGCGCTGCCAAATTACAAGATGAAATAGATGAGCTGAAGCTAACTTTCTCCGGCGGGGAAAGGAAATAGTTCAGTGTCGGACGGGGAGAGGGAATTATGAGGTTTATTAGTTCTTCTGGTTTACACCCGGCAGACAACCCAAAAAAGCAAGCTTAGGAGATCAGAGTATGGGAATGATATCCGGTATCATAAGCTTGTTTGCTATCTATCTGAAACAGATGAGATGTAAGAGCGGGGAGGAGAAATTGCTTAAAAAAATGATTTTGTTAGTGTTGATAATGGCTATGGCGGTTGTATTATGTAGTGCTGAAGACTTTAAAAATTTACTTGATTCGAAGATTCCTGATAGTAAAACTAGTCTACTGCGGGATTGGCAATCTATATATGATAATCAAAATTTTTCACTGAGAACCCTTATAAACAGGAAGTTTCATGACGGTAAAAATCACTTTGCAATCCGTGATTTTTATTATAGAGGAAACTTACAAGACGATTTAAAAACCATTAAGCGCTTTGAGGATATATACGAGACGACCTTTGAAGAGCAGCAAAGAGTATTTATCTCTGTTATTTTAGCGAATGACAAAAGAATGGTCTATGAGGTTAACGATAAAGGTCATCAAAGATGGTTGAGAGCATTTTTGGCCAGGTCTGCACCTGGTACCATTCCACCTGATGATAAAAAAGACCAACAAAGGATATCAGCTTTAGAGAAAGAGATAGAAAATTATCAGAAGGTCATTAAGAAGAAGGATCGAGAAATAAAGGCTTTAGAAGAGAAAGCGCCTGGCGAGGCTACAGTTGGTTTATTTGGTTTGATAGAGGAGAGGGAGTTCATAATCATTATAATCTTTTTACTTCTGGTAATGTTTGGTTTAATTTACTCATTATGGCTGAATAAAAAAATCATGAGTAAATATAAGGATGATTTAGAAAAGGAAAAACCCGATAACCGGGAGTTAAGAAATAAATTGAAAACTGTTCAGACTGACATATCTAAGTTTGAGAAAGAGAATAATGGACTTCAGAAAGAGAAGGAGGCTCTTCTTAATTTATTGAACGTAAAAAAGAAAATGTATAATGAGCTGAAGATAGAAAAAAATAATTTAGAGAAAGAAAAAGCCGCTCGGGATACTAATGAACGAAATAGGGTTCCGGGTTCAGGCACTCTCAATGAAGAAATCAGATGGACAATTGGGGCGATCTTAGAAAGAAGAATTCCGGTAGGTCAGGAGATGGAGGCATTATCTGAACTGAAAAGATATGTAGAAGCCTCGGTCAGTCAATTTAAAGATAATCAGGCAAAATTGAAATATTACCAGAATTTTTTGGGGATAGATAAACATAATACCGAAAACGAGATAAGTAATGTCCATAGCCGTCTGGAAAACTATAAAAAAGTAACCGAACTGCTCGGTAGCGAAGAGGAGATCGTGGGTAGAATCAAAGATTTGTTGAGTAAAATCGGTTTCTTGAGTAAGCTGATTGCAGCACTTCGTCAGGAGACCGGGATTTCGATAGATGAATCGGGTACCGGTTTTGATTTATTGCAAGAAGATATCCGGGAAATGAAGCGGAAATTGTCAGTCAAGAGTATCGTCCAGCACAGGGAGCTGATATGTTTTCTTTCCGACATCGCAGCCAAGAACCGCGATGATGAGGAGTATCGAGAATCCAAACTATACAGGAAATTCTGGATAAGTGTCTCCGATTCTGTCTTCAAGTGCCGGGAGTCGATCGACAGCAATCCTGATACGACTCTGGAAGAGTTTATGAAGACAAATCGAACGAGTATGCTCAACATATATAAGGAGTTCTATAAATACTATATGTTTTTACAGGGTGTCATGAAGATTAACAGCAGCGATGAGCTTAAGCAGAGATACTACTGGGATAAGGGGGTATTCGAGCATCTGCACTCCCTTCTTGATGCCTTTAACAGGAGCGAAGATGCAGGTATTCAGGTAGAAGCTGCTGTTCCTTTTCACGACACCTTTACGGAGAGTAATCAGCAGCGGGCATCTGTGTTTGAGATTGAAGAGGTGGAGTATGTTTTAAAGCACCACACCCCTGTGGCAGGAACAGTTCTTGAGGTGCAGCAGCCGATTATCCGGTCAGATAAGCTAACCGATTTTTTTATCAAACTTATGTATGTTTATTGCAAATAATCAGATGAGGTGTATCAATGAGTAATGAATTGAATCACATCACTATAGAGGAGATCAGGAGTCTTGATGGTGAGCAGCTAAAGGACAAGCTCCGAAATGAGACTTATTATCTTAAAGATGTTCCGGATGGCTATAAACTTATTGAAGAGGGCTTGACGCTTGAAAGTCTGATACAATTGATCGGAAAGTACAACGAGAGGGATGCTGTTTTCATGACTATCGATGACACCGGCAGAGAGACCTATACGGTAATAGCAAAGAAAAAGAGAGTAGAGTGGCCGGTGGGTAAGAAACCTAAGTTACTAAAGTCAGAACAGTCCAGTAAAAAAAAGCCACCAGAAGATACTGAGCCCCTGCCAGGCATTGATTTAAAGAGATTTTTTATCATATTGGTGTTAATCTTCCTCGTGATAACAGTGCTCTTGTTTCACGCAGAAATAGGATCTCTGTTCCGAACGGCTGCAGATGCTGTTTCCGGATTATTCAGCAGAGAAATAAAGATTGATTATGATGAGCCGATGGCGAGTATGCAAGGCTATGCAGCCTATTACGTCAACGAAGAGAATAGAGGCAGGGCAATCACTATAAATCAGTTTGACAGGGAGATTTCCAGAATAGCTAAGAGCATGTTCAGAGACAATGACTTCAAGCCATATCCGGTATATCTCACTTTCAGGGATACTCCCGCTGCTTATGAATTCAACGGCAGAGAGTTTAATCCACAGGCATTTTTTTTCGAAGATGATCTTCCCGAGCACAGATTCTTTGTCATAATAAAGGAGGCAAGATGAGATACCCAGTTTTTTTAATAGTGCTTTTTACTGTTATAACAACAGGTCTGTCAGCTCAGATTTGGTATCATCCCAGTAAAATTGTCCGGGTGGAATATGATCAGGGCAATGAAAGGATCATAGAAAACAGAGGGCAGGATTCAATTACCCGACCGATGAACAGCTCTTTCGAATACTTTTATCAAGTATTCGCTGAACCACTTACTGATCAACAGTTAAGGCAGACATATCTTTACATGGTTTTTTCCAACAGAGACAATATCAGAGTTGCCGGCAGAAAACTCTCATTCCTGGACTCTTTCAGGGTCATTGCAATAGATACTGATTCCAGAAGGGTAACTCTTTCTGATATATCAGGGAGTACTTTTCTGGTCAGTTTTGCCGAATTGGACGAGTCTTTTATATGGCAGAACCAGATGGTTGATTCTGAAAGGATGTATATGCCTTTTATCGGCTTTACCTCAGTCGAAGAAAGGATTGAAATCGATAAACTTGCCACCAGAAGAGGACCTTCTTATGATTATGAACCGTATGTTGAAAAAGATGTTCTCAACTACGATGCCTATAAGATTCTGGATTACAAAGATGGTTTTTATCTTTTAGCTGATTTGGGAGACCTGAATTACAATGTCCGGAAAGGAGAGGAGGGTGTTCTGGGCTGGATTCCGGCGGAGTTTGTTGTTACCTGGATAGGAAGAAGGTATCAAAAGATCAGAGATGGAAGGGCAGAGAGTTACTTCGAAAATTTAAAGGATGCCAACAATAATCCGGTTGACGATGATACCCTTCATCTGCTGAGAGAACTGTATTGTAATACTGAGAATTATATTGCAGAAAAATTTCCGTCTATTAAAGCACAAAGTGGTGACCATGTAGCTGAGCATAAGAAACTGTTTATCGACTTTTATCAGCGGTCGGGCAGCTTTTATTCTGGATTAGCGACCCGTTCCAGAGGTTTTACTACCAGAAGGGTTACCCTCTTTTCTAATTATTCTCATCAGATTGCTTACTACATAGCTAATCAAGTACGGAGCAATATAAGAGTCCACTTTCTCATAGACCATTCCACGAGTATTATCCCCTTTGCCCCCTTCTGTGAGGTTTTTATATCAGAATTCCATAAGGACCCCTTCTTTCCCGGGAATAGTTTATGGGAAAATTTCTTTTCCTATTTAGAAAAAGAAAGTCATACACCGAATATCAGGAAACACAGCAGTTTTAGCAATATAAGATACGGTGGAGAGCAGGGAGATTTGACATATACCGAAAATCTCCTGCCAAGCCTGAGAGACCTGATCAACAGAATTGATGATGATAGCCACCATCTGATCAGGACTATTTTTGTCGTCACTGATGCCGGTGACAATGATCATTACTTCAACAACAAGGAAAGTGTTCTTAATGAGATTATTAGCGAAGCTGAGAAAAAAGGGATCAATATTATCTTCATTATCCCTGACCAGGAGACCATGAGTACCCGGACAAGCGCTTCCCACATGCGCGATACCCAGCAGTCTGCCTATCAGGATCTGTTAAGTATAATCCGTAAGATGGAACGGAGGCTGAACACTTCTCCGGAACATAAAGTTATTCAGACTATGACAGTTTACGAAAGAGCTGTTGCCGAGTATTCGAGAAGATATGCCTTAGACATAATTGATACCTACAAGAGAGGGATCAAGGGACTTTACAGGTATGATCCCGACGATGCTTCTGACAGAGTAGTGATCAATCCGAAGATATTGGAACTGCTTGTCGGCAGTCCGCAAGCCCGCGACCGGAATCTCTCCGTTTACAGACGATTTCATTATGTCGGCAGTGAAAATTACTATGAGGATAGAGTAGCGATATCTCAAGATTTATTCAACACATTAAGTACACTGGCAAATAGCAGACGACACCAGGCGAATTTCAATGAAACCGTTAAGCGGGGTATTATCATCAATAACCTTTATGGTATATCTGATTTTGACAGGATAGAGGAAGAGTGGAGAAAGCTGGAGAGAAGGTTCAGGCAGTTTAATGAAGATATACCTTTTACCGATACCGCTCTTTATAATGCCCTGACAGGTGACAGTGTATGGGGTGTTTCAATTAACAGAAACCTTAGTTCGATACTTACCAACTTGGAAGTAAAAGATCGATCATTTAGCTTTAATGTTTCTCATACTAGCGATTCCGATAGAGGCGGTGGTGGGCTTTCAAACTATGTTTTTCTTAAAGTCAGCGAATTGTTTGAGTTTTAGGTAAGGCAGGTATGATACAGTTTATGATAAGTCCGGTAAGAAAGATCCTCATTGTAGCGATTATATGTGTTATACCTTTAATGCTGAAAGCTGAGCCGAGTGTGCTGCGGTTTTATGGGGACAATGATTACTATAGAAGCAGAATATGGAGGGATTTTAGTGGAATTTATGCTTTTTCAGTTGTTGACGGGGAACTATTCACTGGTGGCAGTTTTCCCAAACAAACAGTTGATTCACAGAAGCCTATGAAAGTCCTTATTTTCGATTTCAACCCCGCCAACTATACCCCGGAAGCTATGATAAGAAATATGGAGAGAATTGATAGATTAGTTTATATTGATTCTCCCACATTCATCTACGAAACAATGACTGATATGGGCAGAACCAGAGTTTTAAGAAGCGATAATAACACGTTGATAAACAGTATGCAGAGAATCCAAAGTAACCGGTCACAGATACCCTGCTATACCAGCGCAAGAAGCTCATCGAAACTCTTTGAATACTACAAAACCATTCTGATGCATCTGTTGCTTCATGAAAACATGTGGCAAAACAAAATGAAACTTGAGGTCTATGTGGATGATTTGAGTTCCTTTGATGAGAACGATTATAATAACCGAATCTCGAGCTTCTTGAGTTTACTGACGGGCTTAAGTATTGATGTTCAGTTTATAAGCTTTTAGGAGTGTGTTGTGAGAATCTATAAAATAGTCTTAGGTATTCTAATCAACAAAGGTAATTGGAAACGATCGGTTGTTCTTTTTATGGCCTTTCTGATCCTGTTTTTCATTGTAAACCTGTTACAAATTATACAGGGGAGAAGTCTTGACACCAGAGCGGACAATCTGCTGCAGGAATATGACTATAAATACAACACCGTATTGCTGGTAAATAATGCCCAGAAAGATCGGTTCTCGATAAATGATTACCGCAATAGTTTCTCTTCCGATCGTTTTTTTAGTATCAATGGCGACTGGCTGGTTATTGATCTTGACCGGGAGAAGCAGCACCTCTCAAATCTTTCTCTGAACGGGATGTTTGGGAAGGATAATTATCATATTTCTGATGTAGTAACCCGGGAACTATGGGATATAGAACCTGAAATCCAGGAAGCGGACTCGAGAGGTTTTTTCCCCTTAGAATGGCACTTTCACCATGATAAAGATGGAGTTGCAGCCGGGATCAATCTCTACAGCACAGATTCGGTATATAAGACTGCGGGATTATTCATCGAGAGTAGCATTATCCCTGATAATAATCACCCTTTTGCTGTATCTGACGGTTCAGAGGATTACTTCTTTTTAAGCAAAAAATATCTTCTTCAAATTGAAACCGAACTCGACGAATGGGAGAAAGCTTCCTATTCTTATCTTTCTGACGAAACCCTATTACTCAGATTTCAATCAGCAGACGGAAAGGCTGTTTCCTTCCCATTCGATGTTTCTGGTGAAAGTCATCACAAGTATATAACAGCCAATTCTTACAAACTCTGGCAGGATTCTTTTTACGAGTTTTTACCGGGGAGAGGCTATTTCTATTCGAGAGAGAACTCGAGCATAGTTGAAGGTGTCAAAAGTGAATACCTGGATCAGTTAAATCCCTTTTTATCTGACATTTACCTCAGAGGGATCATCCCCTATGATATCATGCAATTGAGATACTTTGTCCTAACATATTGTCTAAGGCGGCAGGGAGGATTGGTAGATCATGTTGACTACAGAGATTCTTATCTGATACTAAGTGATCAGATTGATCTCCAAAGCAATGGCGTGAAACCATTCGCTCAATTCGAAAGCCTGATAGAGGATATCCGTCTCTATGATGATGAACATTTTCCGCAGAAGAAATTATTTTATCATGATGACATGATCTCCTCCAACTATAATTACTTCGGCAGGAATCTAACCGTTGATGCCCTGAGAGACAGTCTGGAATTCTGGCATACGCAGCAGTATTTTACGGATATAGGTAAGCTTCATGTTATGGATAAAGAGGTCAGAGAGTATAACCGGTCTAAGCTGATGAGTTTCTGGACGATATTCCTTTTTAACGTGATGATTGTAATTATCACCGCTTTTGTTATGAATGCCTTCACCGTTGCCTATTCAAGAAAAGAACTCGCCTGGCTCCTGATTCACTGCTCAAACTATCATAAAGCCTTTGTCAGATATTTCACCCTGACGGCACCGTTTACTATGTTCCTGTTTTTCAAACTGGTAATGGTGGTCATCTACGGTTTCATCAACAGGTTTGATTACTCAATGTTTTATCCTCAGGTTCTAATGCTCCCGGTAGAATTGCTACTTTTCATGGCCTGTTCCTATCTGCTGAGTATCAGGTTTATCAATGAGTTTATCAGACATAACAATAATCTATATTCAATCCTGAGAGGTAACTGATGGAAAAACTAACAATACGCTCCGGTAAGCCAATTGAGTTGGATTTTGGTGATAAAGACTGCATCATTTTTGACCTTAAAAATGAGATATCTGCATCTAAAGGGCTCTATGTATTGGATGCCGATAATGGAGTCGGGAAATCAACGCTCCTGTCGATTCTGAGCCTGATTCATGCCCCTGTTATTGAAGAAGATACAATCGTTTTCTCCACTGAAACAGATTATGATTACAAGTATCTGTATTCCCCCCAAGGGTTGAAAGAGCAGATCAGAATCAGAATGGAAGAAATGGTCATCATAACTCAGGAACCGTTTATGCTCCCGCTGACAATTGGTGATAATATGAGGATTCTGGGACTGGGTGAAAAGGAGATAGATACTATCATGAATCTGATACATAATAAATTTCCCAGTTTATCTGCCTCCAGCAAGATAACTTCACTCTCCGGCGGACAAATGCAGAGAGTCTTTATCGAAATGATGTTCGGCAGGATTAAACCAGACAGAAACCATGTAATCTTTATTGATGAACCGTTTAATAACCTCTCCGATGATAACAAGGAGATACTATTGGATAAGATCAAGAAGTTTGCCGAAGATAATCTGGTCATAATGATCGATCATTCAATACCGCATAACTGCCTTGAAAAATATACAGCCTCTTCGACAGACATAACTGCCAAAAGGAAACACATACCGGAGAATAACAAATTAAACTCAGATGAAACGGAAAAAGCAGGGAAAAATATCTGGATGAAATTTATCCATATCAAGGATAATTCTATTGGTTCATTTATTGATAACTATAAGACAGAACTGCAAAGATAGAGAGGATAGATGAAGAAAATCGTGCTGATTTGTTTATTAACTGCTGCTGCTATAACAAGTCTTGTTGGTAGTGAAATCGAATTGATTAATGAGAGTGGCTTCAGTGATTTGAAATATAAGAGTTTCAGAGATTTTTCGACTTATGAACTATTAGTAGCCCGTGAAATCCGCGAAGCTGTTCATTATAACAAGGCTGCTGGTGCCGATGGTTTGTCACTTTCACATATCAATGAGTTTATCATTCTTAACCAGGTGTTTGCAGATAGCATTCTGGTACAAGTAGGAGTCCAATTGGATAAACACGAGAAAGTCAGGATCATAGCGTATGATAATGAAAAAGTGCGTTATTTTCGAGAGAATAAATACATAGAGTTCCCACACAATAATCAGCATTATATCCCCTTGTTGAATGACAATAATGAGCAAGTCTTAACTCATATATGTACAATTCATCATAAGGGGGATTATATCTATGCTATTGAAGTTGGTGATGAAGCAGAGCCGGAGATCTTTATTGTCTCAGATTTAACTGCTTACGATATCGATGAAAAGATTGATATCGAGTTTTATGCTCATCCATTTGTACCGAGTATAAAAGTCAATGGTGAAGATGTGGAGGTAGTTCAAGGAAAGGGCAAATATGTTTTACAAATTGATGCTAATAGCCAACCAGAAGAAATAGAGCTTTATTTTACTATAGCTAACGGAGACCCAATACAAAAAAGAGTAGGTAGGCTTGAAGAATATACGGAAAAATCTTTTAGGAGCGATCAGGATATATCTCGCATGACAAGATTCTGGACATCTTATATTGAGAAAGAGAAGAATTTTCAAAAGCGGCTTGATTTATTAGCATCAATTGCTAATAATTCTAATATACAGAAGGAGCGATACAACGATCTCATCAGCAGCGAAAGTTTTCAGCTGAATCTTTTTGTGGATAAGTTTCAGCAATTCATACCTAAGGGAAAGAATAATAAATACGATAATATAGAGCAGATATACATAAAAGATGATAAGTATTTCGCTTTGGGTAGTGAAGGAAGCGAAAAGAAAGTCTATCAACTTGAAGAGAATCAAATTAAATCCTTAATAGCCGATAACTTTGCTCATGATAATTTTAGAGCTAAGTTTCCCCATAATAAAGAAAAACTATACGATATTGTAAGCATATATCTAAAGGCGCCCGTTTATGCTTATTTCACAGGAGAGCAGGCAGTATGGGAAAAACCAGATAAAGCTACAGAATTTGTAATTAATTATGGGGACGAATCTCCTGAAACTGTCAGTGTTGATATAGATTTTCCATTTCGAACTTCTAAGAGACCAGTTGATATTGTAGCAAGGTATAATGATTTCTCTTCTGAACCGATGCTTTTTGAAGAGTTACCGCCAGTTAGTAATCTTAAGCAAGATGATAGTGATCAACCTAACACTATAAAATGGGATTTTGATGTACCTTCAGATCAAATGGTAGGACACGCTTTTTTTGTAACCATCTCCGAGAAAGAGGTGAAGGCCGAAGATAAAAGTTATAGTTTCGATCCAAACATAGTTGCAGATAGCATCTATGTTCACGTCAGATATACAATTAACGAACATAGTATAGATAGTGAGAAAATAGGAATCTCTGTCACGCCTCATAGGATTCTGGCTTTTAGAAAGGATCAGCCAAATAATAGAGTAGTGTTAGAATATCATGGAAATGAGAAAGAAATCACAAGAAGAGGGTTTTCTTTCGCTAATTGGAAGGTTAGTAAACAAGATGAGTCAAAAATAACAGTATTTGATAATGGATTAACAGATTCTAATCCACCTGAAACGTCGCTATTGAGGTATAGTGATTCTTCAGGAAATTACTTGGAAGTGTATTATCATCAAAACAAATTCTATGAAGTGAAGGAAGATGTGATACACCTGCCCAAAAACTTCTTTGAACAAGTAAAGATTGAGACTCCAGAATATCAAACATCTAAAAATATAAATGCGATACTAGGCAAATTTGCTGACAATAGAGTTAATTTATCTGAATTTATAACTGATGTAAAAGAAACCCCTGAAAGCTTTGATCTAAAGTTCAAATATATAATGGTAGGGAAAAACGACGATTTATGGAAAGATTTTTCTAATGATCAAGATCAACTAGTTATTGGTGATATTGCACCGAAAATACCGTTTTACAAATCCAATTATGTCAATCATCAAGCAGCTATTCTAAGCTTGATGATTCTGACAAATTATTCTAAGGAAGAGTCTTCGCCGATTCGATCGACAACAATCAAAGGTGATTCTCTCAGGATCTTCATTCCCGAAGATAAATGGTTATCTACAGGTTATCGAGTTCCTTATGATCCTTTTGTTGACAAGGGTATCGGAGTACTGGGCGGAATCGGTTTTACAACGAGTTTGGTCAATTCTTACGGATATCATAGGGAATATCGAGAAACCGGAATATCAGCAGAAGCGATTAAATACAGAAGAAGGGCGAAAGAATGGGATGACTGGAAGTGGTATTTGGGATTAAGGAGCAGTTACCATGTAAGTGATCTTCTCTTTAAGCAATATCTTCGCAGAGAGTCAGAATTTCGGAGAGCCGGCAGTTTAGGAGTTTCTGACGATTATCTTTTGGCAACGACTACTTTTTCAGGGCTGTCAACTGCATTCTTCTGGGGGTGGTCTTTGATAGCCGGGAATGATAAGTATTATGACGGACTCAATCTGAGACCGGGAAGAGTCAATGAGTTGTTTCTCTGGGATTTTACTTTCAATAATACTTTGTATGGTGTCAGCCGCTTTCTGACAGAGGAAGAATTATCTCTCTCGGAGACCATGAATTATATTCCTTATTTAGCATATCTAACTCTTTTCTCCTGGTCACAGTTAACCGGCAGCAGCAGAGAAGAAAAAGTATTACGTCATTCCTGCAATGGCTTGGTTGTTTTCTTTCTTGGAAAATATCAGTTAAAATCCGTATATAGTGTAGTGAGCGAATACTTTAGAGAATACAGAATGAATTAGTGGAGGGATAACATGATATCGGTAAGAATAGCAGTCATTTTTCTTTTTAGTTTGTTGATATTGATCTCCTGCCACGACAAGTTTGTCAATCCTGTTGATCCGGCGTATAATTTAGATGCCTTTAGTGAGGGTATTATCCTTACTACCCTGGATGACCAGAATATCAGGATCAGTTGGGAAAGAAACCCGGAGGTGTTTTATTATTCATTGAAAAGAGTTTCGAGTGAATTAGATACGATAAGATACGTCCTTACTCTGGAAGATTCAACTCTGACTGAAGATAACGGTATCGTTGTTTTCAGAGATTCTCCACTTAAATATCCGCTGTCATATATGTACAGCATTACCGGTTTCAGTGACGCTAATCAGACTATTACGGTTGATTCATTATATCAGACCGTTTTTCCGAAAATTGATACTCTCTCAATCATCCAGAAAGATGTTACTTCAGTTACTATCTCATGGCAATTGGAGGATCTTGGTTTCCCTGTTGATGGGATAGTTTTAACAAGAAAAATTAAGCCTGTTTTAAGAGAAACGGTTAGGTCAATTAAGAACGAAGCCTCGGAGCTTATCTGGTATCTGCCTGGTACCGACAGCTTGTTTGTTGACTCAAACTGCGAAATAGGTGTTGGCTATTCTTACGAAATTCAAGGCTATACAGTTCTGGAAGATGAGATTTATAATGTTGGTGAGGTAAATGAAGAGGGTATTGAACTATCATTTATTGGACCAGGTGAATTGACCATAGAACCCCAGAGTATAATAGAATACAGATTAGAATGGCAAAACTATGATAGCTATGAGCACGGTTTCGAGTTGAGAAGAAAGGTAAACGAGAATGAATGGCAGTATATCGGAGATCATTTGCCACCCGGATTGACAACCTTCACTGACAACATCATTGACACAAGAGAGGTTCTCAGAAAGATACAATATAAATTAGTAGCATTCTTTGAAGCAGAAGACCGAAGGATCTATTCGGGAACAGCAATGGCAAGTATTGGTGCCGATGGGGTTTTATTTCCTGCACCGACTAATTTGGATGCTGTTGTGACCAATATCCATACTATTGATTTATCCTGGTCATACAATCTTGATCATTTAGGTTCAGGAAG
>Ga0334887_1000835_pt1 | contig 45170 bp, 51 predicted proteins | sample GraSluR1_MG_10_FD_207217 | JGI IMG/M metagenome (GOLD analysis project Ga0334887, IMG submission 207217) | Sludge microbial communities from methane-producing bioreactor in Wageningen University, Netherlands - Granular Sludge_18_07-R1 | ecosystem: Engineered > Bioreactor > Anaerobic >...
TGGACGGGGGAGAAGGTATCTCCCGGATGTAGTGACCAAGGGCAATATCAAGACCGCAGATAGTTGCGCGCCCCCCACCTTCGAAGAGAAGGCAACCTTTACAGACCTTCCGGATATCTTCGGCAATGTCATGGTTGCCGCAGGCGATAGCAATATGACCGGCGGGGACCCCGCCAATGGCGTGGAAGAGCGCCTTGAGCCTTTTCCTGTAAAGCCCCATTTCTCCGGGGTGCAGACCCACCTTGACATCATCGGCAAGATCTCCCGTGTGAACAAGGAACACCGGGCAAAAATGGTCGACCAGGCGCCTTAGATCGCCGTAAAAGACCGAAGGAGTATCGGAGACATGAAGGATACACCGGCCTCGGAAATCGTCCAGGCTCACCGGCAGGGTCATGCCGGGCACAAGTCCTTCGATGATGCGCAGAACCCTTGCCAGCATCGTCCCGCCTAGGTCCTGAGCACGCTCAGGCTCTCGGGGGTGGCGATGGGCGACTTGTGGCAGTGGACCAGTTTCCAGTCCGGCTTCTTTTTTGTGCCGAAGTTGTGAAAGACCCGGGTCTCGTTATGGCTCTTGTGGACAATCTTCCCCGGGAATACCGCCCTGACCATCAGGGTAAAAGTTACGATGGCGCACTCTCCGTAGACCTGGACACGGGGCTGCAGTATCTCGTGCTCGAATAACTGCTCATCCTCCTCGAGAGGATCGGCCCCTCCCCCGACCACTGACCTGTGGACCCGTAACTCCCTGATGTGAAAGTCAAGGCCGTCGATCCTCTGGGGAGATATATACCACTCGAAGAAGGAGCAGTCATCGGCAGCAGTCTTTCTGTAGGTCTCGGAATCGGATTCCCAGATACTCCTGAGACTCGTCTCAAGGACCTCCATGACCTCTTTCTCCACGCTCTTTGCGGCTTTTGCCATGGGCCGGACACCACCTTTTCGAAAACAATTTCACCGAGAACCATTATAACGGACAACCGGTTGAGCAGAGGGGTAATTTGCGCTAGAATGAACAGAGTCAATTTTACGATCGAAGCAAAACCCCAAAGAGGAGGGACTTTTGAATGGCAAAGGCAGTCGTCGATAAGGATACCTGTGTGGGTTGCGAGGCGTGCGTAGGCACGTGCCCCGTTTCCGCCATAAGCATGGAAGACGGCAAGGCCCACGTCGACCCCGACACCTGCGTTGAGTGCGGAGCCTGCGTTGCGGTATGCCCGGTGAGCGCGATCTCCCAGTAGTTTCAGGAGATCAGGATTGCGGTTGTGAGGGCACTTCCGAAAGGAAGGGCCCTTTTTTTGTCCTCGTACGGAGCCATAAAACCATACCGAACAGGTCTTAGTCAGTAAAGGTAAATCGTTCCATCGCCTTTTAGACAATGTCTCAGATGGCTCAAAAGGACTCCTGAAAGGAGATGATCCCGAATGCTGAGAATAATTCCTATCCGGGTTTCACGGATAATCTGGACTTCCGGAATTGCGGCGTTCCTGCTGATATCTGTGATACCCCTGGGCCGGACACCGCTCCAGGACGTCAGCGGCGGAGACAAGATAGCCCACTTCGCCGTCTTCTTCTTGCTGGCTATTTTCCCGATATTGACCGGGGCAGCCAGGACACGGACGGTAACGATCATTCTCCTGCTCCTCGCCTTCGGTTCGGAAGCCCTTCAATGCCTTACCAGTTACAGGTCAGGAGAAATCGGGGATATTGCGGCAGATATTTCCGGTCTTGCCGTCGGCATCCTTTCGGGTATTGCTTTAACCGGGAAAAAGCCCCCCCAAGAACCAACTCTTTGACTGAAACCGGGAATCCTCATCCAGTCTTGCGGCTTAAATTTGCAAGACCATAAAGTTATGATCTACTCTTGTGATGTTTGTTTACTTATCTGCTTTACAGGCTTTATGCTTTGGTGTTGTGATATTTTTGCATTTGTGTTTTTGGTTTTTTATTCACCGGGACACAGGGAAACCCCTTTAGCGCGCTTAATGATTTACTTAGAATGATTTTATGGTAAGATATACGTTAATTTTTTCCACACTCTGTTGTTCTGTAAAAAAACGGTTTTTTGTTTCGAAAAAGGGGGCCATGGCCCTTTTTTCAACAAAAAAGTGAACTTTAAAGTGCCCCGAAGCGGTAAAAATGCTCGTAGATGGGCCCAGACGAGTCCTCTTTGCCAAAATGGATATGTGTATAGCCTCAGGACCATTTAACACCCTCAGAGGGCTTCTGCGGCAGTATTGTTTGGGTACCGTCATCAGGAGTCAATGTGATATTCTCCGCTGGATGGCCGATAACCCAAGGGGGGGTGCTGTAAATGACCAGAACGATCGCCGTGATCAATCAGAAGGGCGGTGTGGGCAAGACAACCACTGCGGCAAATCTCGGAGTTGCCCTTGCAAGATCGGGAAAAAATGTTCTCCTCGTGGACGCCGACCCGCAGGCACATTTGAGCGTGTCCCTGGGCCATCCGGACGCGGAGCCCAGCCTGTACGAGGTCCTGACGGGGAAAGGGTCGCTCCAGGATGTTGCCGTCAGTGTAGAAAAAGGAGTGGATCTTGTTCCAGCGGATATAACCCTTGCGAGGGCCGACATGGAACTTTCCTGGCAGCCCGGAAAGGATTTTATCCTCCGCGAGGTCCTTGCCTCGGCAAGCGAAAGGGATTTCACACTGATAGACTGCCCTCCCTCGCTGGGACTTCTGACCCTCAACGCCCTCACTGCATCCGATGAGGTCCTGATCCCACTCCAGGCCGAGTTTCTCCCCCTGAGAGGGATCTCACAGCTTATAGAAGCCATAGACCTGGTCAGGAGCCGCACAAACCCAGGGCTTTCCATTACGGGCGTGCTCTTTACCCGCTGGGACGGGAGGAAGGTCCTCTCCAGGGAGACCCTTGAGCAGGCAGGAACCTGTTTCGGCAACGCCCTGATGAAGACCCGGATAAGGGAGTGCGTGTCACTGGCGGAGGCACCCGGAAACGGCCAGCATATATTCGACTACGCGCCCAGAAGCAACGGGGCATCGGATTACCTCGATATGGCCCACGAGGTCCTCGCAATGAACCCGGCAGGGAGGGCAAGGAACTGATGGCAAAAAAACGCATAGGAGAGGCGATACCCCCATCACGGAGGAACAAGCTGGAAGGCATGATCGGGGAAGGACGCGAGAAACCCGCCGGTGGATACCGTGAAGCACTGGAGACATCGTCGAGAGCGCTCGCGATGATGGCGGGGCTCCTGGCCGATATGGCACGGGGTTCCTCGGAAATGAACGGGGAACTGCTGAAATGCTGCGGAGAACTGGCGAAACAACTGGAGGACATGGGTTTCCTCCCCGTAAGGGGCACATCCCACGCGACAGGAGAAGAGGCAGCGCCATCTTCGACAGTGAAGATCCCCGGACCGGTCGCGGCAGCGCCCCCGAACACCCGGCATTCCACCGGGGATGACCGGAAAACCACGTTCCTGAAGACCGTCGAGACCATAGCCCTGAACAGGCACAACCTGCAGGAGGCACTTGATGCGCTGGGTATGGCAAGCGGGACCGGAGTCGCGGAAACAGGCAGGGCATTCGCGGAAAGGGAACCTTTTGTCAGGGACTCGGATTCATGGAAGAAGATGCTGTCAAACCTCGCGGCCCTGGAAAAGGAGACAGGTTTCAAAAACCTGCGGTCGATGGCGGACCAATATCTCAGCAGGGATCCGGACCCCGGCCGGGAGAGGGGAATAGAGAACTTCCTCTCGGAAACCCGGAGCCGGGGCAGGTAAAAGCGCGAAAAAAACAGAAACGACGGGGATTTACTCCCCGGGCTTCTTTTTTCCCCCGCCCGATCCAGACGCGGGGGCTTTTTTGCCACTTCCGGCCTTCCTGGATCTTCGAGGTTTATCGGATTTATCGAATTTATCGGATTTATCCGGTTTTTCGGCTTCCTTGTGCCCCCCCGACCTGAATGGTGATGGCCCATCATGGAAAACAATTTCCTGTTTTTTGGCCTTTACGTCCGCAGGGCCTGACTCTTTGCCGGTTTCATCTTCGGCGATCGGCTCCCCGGCGGCGTAACGGCTGAGTCTTGCGGTCTCAAGCCTGAGAGCCTCCATGATCTTTACCGGATCGGGCATGAGTATGTCGCCGTCAGGATGCTTTATCACACAGTCCAGGTAGTCCCCCAGGACCACTCCCTTGAGGGTACGGTCCACCCTGGAGAGTTCCGTATCGAATATCCTCCTGACCTCGTCCACGGCAAAGGCGGCCTTGATGCCCCCCTCTATCTCCAGAACGACAAGTTTCTTCTGCTCACCGGGAAGGGTGCTCCCGACACCGAGAAAGACCCCCAGGTCTATCACGGGGATCACCTCTCCCCTTACGGTGGCAACACCCATGAGGGCTTTGTGGGTGTGGGGAACCTTCCGGGCCCCCTGCCAGAGCAGTATCTCCCTGACCATCTCAACCCCGAAGGCAAAAACCTGTCCCCCCACCTCGAAGAAGACGCTCCTGAAGGTCTCCTCCCTTGCGGGGGTCGACTGCCCCGATCCCGAAAAAGCGTCAAAGGTCATATCCTGCACGGCAATCTCTCCTGTCGAGGGCACATGACGGCCCTGTTATTTCATCGAGTTCGCGATGGCCAGCATATCATCGGCTGTCTTGACGGCCTTGGAGCCTGCCTCGTATGCCCTCTGGGCGGTTATCATGGCAACCATTTCCTCAACGACCTGGACGTTGCTCATTTCCAGGGCGCCCTGGATGATCGTACCCATTCCATCCTCGCCCGGGTAGGCCGTCATGGGCGCGCCGCTGGCGTCGGTCTCGAGGAAGAGGCTCTTTCCCTGTGCCAGAAGGCCCGGCGGGTTGACGAACCTTGCCAGTTCGATCTGCCCTATCTCCTGGAAGAGGACATCGCCCGGTATCTTCACGGATACGATACCGGTATCACTCACGGTCAACTCAACGGCATCCTCGGGCACCGCTATTGAAGGTTCCAGCAGGTAACCGTCGGTGGTGACGAACTGGCCCTGGCCATCGATCTGGAAGGCCCCGTTGCGGGAATAGGCCGTGCTGCCGTCGGGAAGGATGACCTGAAAGAACCCCGGACCCTGGATCATTATATCAGTCGGGTTCTCCGTCACCTGGGCCGAGCCCTGGCCCATCATCCTCCCGGTTCCTGCCACCCTGCTCCCCAGGCCCACCTGAACACCCGTAGGGACTGTGGAGCCGGGCTCTACGGGAGCCCCGGGTTCCCGGTCTATCTGGTAGACAAGGTCCTGGAAATCGGCCCTCTGTTTCTTGAAACCCGACGTGTTGACGTTTGCCAGGTTGTTGGCTATCACATCCAGATTTGTCTGTTGTGCCTTCATTCCCGTCGCGGCCGACCAAAGAGCCCTTATCATCGAAGATCACTCCCCCGTTTTTTCATGCCGTCATGGACAAGAGGCATCCCTTTATCTCCGCGGTAATGCCCATTATCCTGCTCCTTCGCCCCTCGCGGCCCAGGATATCCTCCAGTTCCTCCAGACCCTTTCTGACCCTCTGGACGAGGAATCCGGCCTTTCCGGACCTGGCCGGGAAATCCCGGCGAATCTCCATCATCTCACCGGCACGGAGGAGTATCTGCCCCACAACGGCACGGTATTCGGATAGGACGCTCCCGGAAGGAAACCGGAAAAGTCTCCCGGCGGCGGTATCAAGCCTGTCGAGAAGATCTCCCATCTCGGCTTCCAGGAGTTTGCCCTCGAAGGGGCTTCCCGTGGAACCGGTGCCTGCCGCCCGTCCGGAGGCACGGGCGCCGGTCTCTTCTGCCAGTTTCGTCTCCATTGGCAAACCTTCAAAGACCATCGAGGCCCCGGAACTCAGCATGGGTCAGTAACACCTCCAGTGGACGGTCCCTCGCGGGGACTTCGCACTTTCAGTATCGGCGCCCGGGACGGTTCACTTGATGCCCCGGGTCAATCCCCCAGACCGACGGAAAAACCCCCGTTCCACTCGACCAGTTCCAGATTCACGCTCCTGAGGGTACGCATGACAAGGACCTTGACGGCAAAGTGGATCTTGACGCCGCCCTCCCCCTTGTCGACAAGTTTCGCGTCCCCGGGCATGCGGTCCGGCAGCATCTTCTTTCCCATGTACTCGGCAAGGGCGTTCACATCGGGAATACTCCGACGGGTCTCGGGTGAAAGGAGACGGTACATTCCCTCCAGGTCCCCGTCCTTCCATGCCTGCAGAAAACAAAGGGCCGCTTCTTCCCTGGACATGCCCGTGCCGGGTTCCGGAGCCTCTTCTTGAACCGGTTCCGGGAGGAGTACATGGGGCTGCGCCGAGACCAGCGGCCTGGGGGCAAGGTCCACCTCTATGTTCCTTTCACGCGCCATGGCAGCGAGGGTACTGTCAAGTTCGCTCCTGAGCCTGTCCCTCTCGGCGGCAAGTTCCTTTATCCGCGCATTGAGCCTTTCGGACTCTCTTTTCTGTTCGTCCCGAATCTTTTTTATCTCGTCACCGTAAGCCGGTACCTGGGGCGACCCGTTCACGGCCCCGCCTCCAGATGCTGAACCGGTCTCAATCATAGTTTTCTGAGCCGTTTCCTTCCTTATGCGGTTCTCCCGATCTTCGGGAAACTCGAAGGCCAGCCCGGGACCGGAACCCCTTTCCAGAAAAACCCTGAAGGGGCCCTCGACCCTGGGAAAGTAGACAAAACCCTGCACGAGCCCCTCGAGGGGGGAGTCGAACACCTTGTCGTATGTGTGGGGCGCAACCCTCTCGCCGCTGGATTTTACTATGTAGAGTTTCTCCGGCAGGGGCTTGAGGTCCACGGGTCTGCCCGCGAAACAGTGCACCGAAAGAAGCACCGGGGTGGAATCATCCATACGAAGGGATTTCCTGAAATCCCGGGCCATTTTGCCCGTCGGGTCACCGTTCCCGCCAGTCCTGGAACTGACCCAGGGATCCACCATCTTGTCGGGGTAGTGGACCACCCATGCCAGGAAGTCCCTGTCCCAGTGGAGGGCCGTCCGCCCCCCGAGGATGGTCTCGACGCTTTCGGCCGCAGCGGAAACCCCCGCGAGAGTGAACGAAAGCATCATGACAGCCGAAAAACAAAGAAAGAGCATTTTTTTCTTCGACATTTCCATACCTCCCAGGGCCCGCAGGGGCCCGAAAAGATTTTTTGTTATGTATATTGGATATTTATAATATAATAAATAACGTTTATATGTTTTTGTCAATAGGAAAGGGGATGTCCTGACGTCATGACCATAAGAATACAGACCGATCTTCTGGGCGAACTCGACGTGGAGGAGAAGGATCTCCTCTTCTTCCCAAGGGGGCTTCCGGGATTCGGCCAGTTCTACCGGTGGTTCATCGCGGGGGACGAGGGGGAGACCATCAAGTGGCTGATCTCGGCCGACTGCGGTTCCGTGGCCCTGCCGGTGGCATCGCCGGGGATCATAGACCAGGGGTACGACCCTGTCTTTCCCGAGGGAACCCTCGGGAGCATCGGCGTGGAAGATCCCGAGCAGGCAGTTGTGCTGGCGATCCTGAACCTTCCCCGGGACAACCCCATTAAGGGAACGGCCAACCTTCTTGCTCCGGTGGTGCTGAATCCTGCAACAAGGATGGGAAGACAGGTGGTCCTCACCGACGAGCGATACTCCATACACACACCCCTTCTTCGGGAAGAAGAGGCAGCGGGGGACGGTGTAGCCTGATGCTTGTCCTGTCGAGACGCACCGGGGAGAGCATAGTCATCGACGTGGAAGACGGCATAGAGATAACCGTCCTGGAGTCGGGCAGCAACGGAGTAAGGCTGGGGATCAAGGCACCCCGCTCCGTCGATGTGTGGCGCAAGGAGATCATCGTAGAGGTTGGAGAGACCAACAGGAGCGCGGCCGGGGCTTCGGGCGAGGAAGCACGGCGACTCGGGGAGATACTCCAGAAAAAACGGCCCCCAGGGAAGTAACGGGGCATTTGTGTTTCCCCGGCGAGGAACTCTTATATTTCCGGACAGGAGGTGGTGGAAGGGAGAAGAGCAGGAGACAGTAAGTTCAAGGGCGTGAACGGTGAACGGTGAACGGCAAGACCGGGAACAGGAACGGCAAGGGCAAAAAGCAAGAATGCGGGCCCATGGAAGGGGTCGCAAAAACAGACAGGGAGGTTTGAGAAAGATGCGTATTTACCACAATATCAACTCGCTCACAGTAATGAACAGCCTCGCCGCCAACGAGAGCGCGCTCTCAAAATCGCTCTACCGTCTCTCGACGGGACTACGGATCAACAGCGCGGCCGACGACGCCGCGGGACTCGCGATCTCCGAAAAGATGCGGGCACAGGTGAGGGGCCTGGACCAGGCCGTCAGCAACTCCCAGGACGGCATCTCACTGATCCAGACAGCGGAAGGCGCCCTGAACGAGACCCACTCCATCCTCCAGAGGATGAGGGAACTAACCGTCCAGGCCGCCAATGACACACTGGCCTCCAACGACCGTTCGGCCATAGGCCTTGAGATCAACCAGTTGACGGAGGAACTCGACCGCATCTCGGCAACCACTTCATTCAACACCAAGAACCTTCTGGACGGCTCCGCCGCAGCCATCACCTCCTCCGACAAGGCCACCACCAAGATCTTCGCCAACGGCACCGTTACTAACGAGGGGAACTACAAGATCACCGCGGACCTGCTCACGGCAGGAACTGCCCAGGTCCAGAAGTCGAACGTCTTCACCCTTGCCGCCGCTGGCGCCGGGGAAATCGACGAACTTGACGTCAGCCAGGAGCGGGCAGCGGAGGTAGGGTTCAAGGTCAGTACAGCAGCGACTACTGTCGCAAATGACACTTTCACCCTTAAGATGGATTTCTCTATCAACGGAAAGGGTGTTACTGTCGATGTCGCCGGTGGAACCGGAGGAGTTATTAATGCTGCTGCTGGCGACGCAACCGCGCAGGCAACGGTGATCTCCGATGCCCTGAACGCAGACACGGAATTCCAGAAGTATTTTGTGGCTTCCAGCGATGGGGCTGCCGTTAGCATCACCGCCATCCCCGACTCCGAATACGCAGGCAACGATCTGAGCGCCAAGATATCTCTGATCGATACAGGTTCCGGGGCTATTAATGCTTTTGCACTCGAGGACCTTAGTGATGCAAACACCATGGTGATTAGTAACGACACAACGGTAACCACGGGATGGATAGAATCCGCTGCATTTAACGGAACTGACACAACAAAGGCTCTCTCCGCATACGCCTACTCTTCCAACATCGCAGCTGTCGAGACCGTCGACGGGTACGATCTGCCTGCCGGAAGCTACACAATTGAAACCACCAACGCCATGGAAGCCGCCGGTGATACCCATGCCGAACTCGCGGGTTCAAGCGATACCGCACTGACCCTTACGGCAGCAACGGTAGCAAATTCGACATTCACAAACATATCCTTCACTTCCGCCAAGCTCCAGGTCGTCAATGTCAACACCGACGACAGCGAAGTAACGTTCAAGATCAACTACACCGAGATGGGCACGGACGGCGTATGGGTTACCGACGAAGTCCAGAGAACTGTCGCGGATAGCGGCCTCGCCGATCCCATCGATTTCGGCGGGTTCAGTCTCGCTACCGCGGATTACGGCATTGCTGCAGCCGATCTTGCGGTCGGACAGGTTTTCGCCTTCAGCGCCAGCAATGTAGCTACAACACTCGAAAACCCAGGAGTGACGGAGGGTGACGACAGGATCACCCTGAGCGACGGAACAGCAAACTACAATTTCACCGTCGTTGCCGGGGGATTCGATGGAAAGGAAGCCAAAAGCCTCAATTTCTATCACTTCGACGAAGCAGCCGGGACCGTCAGCGAAGCACGCCTCAGCGTTGACACCGGGGCTTTCCTTGTAACAAGCACTGAAGCGGCCACTTTCGACATCACCGAAGCCACAGCTGCCGGTTCCGTAGCCAAAGGCGACACAGCCCTCAAGGACCTGGCCCAGTTCACCAACGGAAGCGGCGTAAGCATCCTTGCCAACCCCCAGACCGTAACGATAGTCCAGGGGGACGGCCAGAAGGCCACGGTGACTCTCTACGGTGACGATACCCTCGACCAGGCCGCTGCAAAGTTCAACACCGCCATCTCCGAAGGCCTGGGACAGGGAGCCTACGTCTCCACCTCCGACGCCGACAACTTCGTCAAGTTCATATCCAGCACAGAGCAGACCGACGACTCCAACTACGCCGTCGAGGGGACCATGGTCCTCAGCAGCGCCGGAGCCGGCAAGCAGGGCGAACTCAACTTCATCGCCGAGGAGTCCGTACTCCAGGCCCTCGGGCTGGTCCAGATCCAGGCAAGCCAGGAGAGCCGCTTCTCCGTCGACGTTGCCGACGCTCACACAGGCGATGTCGTCGCGACAGGCGTTACCCTGACGGGCAACAAGCTCGTCGGCGTGGTCGATGCCAATATCGACGTCGAGTTCGACAAGATGGCCGGCTCGCAGATCGCGTGGAACGACGTCACCAAGAGCTGGGGGATCACTCAGTCCGGCGTGGCCCACAACACCTTCGTTCACATCAAGGGCAACTCATCCTACTTCCAGATCGGGGCCAACGAAGGAGAACGGATGGGAATAGACCTCGGCAACATGTCCGCGGCCTCCCTGGGCGTGAACAACGTTCTCGTGACCGATCACCAGGCCGCCTCGCGCTCCATATCCATCGTCGACAGCGCGCTGGGAAGGGTCTCGGAGCAGAGGGGCACCCTCGGCGCCTTCCAGAACCGCCTGGAGCACACCATCAACAACCTCAGGACGGCCAGCACAAACCTCACCGCGGCCGAAAGCCGTATCCGCGATGTGGACATGGCCTACGAGATGATCAACTTCACCAAGTACCAGATCCTGATGCAGGCATCCAACTCGATGCTCGCCCAGGCAAACCAGCTCCCGCAGATGGTCCTCGGGCTCCTGCGCGGATAGCACCGCACGTTTTTCCCGTAACGAAAAGGCGGACCTTCGGGTCCGCCTTTTTTCTGCACTATTTACCCGAACGGGATTCTCGGCTGCTACCTTCCGACTATCCCCATCCCGTTTATGACCCTGTCCAGCAGTTCGTCCAGGGCTGTCACGTAGCGTGATACCGCCTTGTATGACTGCTGGAACTTGATCAGATCCATCATCTCTTCATCGACGTTGACCCCCGAAACGGACGAGCGCTGCTGGGATATCTGGGAGAGCAGCGTCTCCTGGTTGGTGCTCATCACCGCCGCCTGCCTGCTCCGTGAGCCAATGGAGGCTACGAATGAGGCATAATGCCCGTCTATCGTCACCGAACCTCCGCTGAAGATGGGCCTGTCGAAGAGTTCTATCAGGGAGAGAGCCACACCTCCGTCCCCTTCACCCATGGAGTGGCCCGCTCCGTCCCCGGAGGCTCCGGCCAGGAGACTGATGTCGTCGAGAATGGCGCTGTTCACCCTCAGGGATGACGCGGCTCCGGCTCCGGCGTCAAGGGGAGTGAAGAATGCCACGCCCGTGGTATCGCTTCCCGACCCGATGCCGTGCCCCGAATAGTGGATGGCGTTGAACTGGTCCGAAAGGGTTTTTGCGAAGTCGTCCAGGAAGGACTGCATGCCCAGAATGACATCGTCCCGCGAAACAAGAAGCCCTTCGATGGATCCTCCCGTCACGTGTTTTTCCACCCTCAGGCCCCCGCTCCCCTCACCGTTGATGCGAATGGAAACACCGCCGATGACGGTCTGCATCGTGTCGGCCCTGAAGTCGTTGAAGGAGGTTACCAGCCTCGCCTCGCCGAAAGCATTGGTCGAGGAAAGATACTTCATGCCGTCAACGGTGAAAAGGGCATCCCTGGCAATGGCTGAGTACCGCGTTGCCCCTTGGGGATCTACGAGGCCGAGGTTGCGGGCCGTGTAGAGGCTGATGCCGTCCTCAGGGCCCACGTTTATCCTGTAGGCCTCGCCGACCAGGTTGCTCTCGAGTTTCAGGTACCAGAGACCGCCATGGGTCTGTTCCACCGTGGCATGCAGCCATTCCTCCGGTCTGGCCGGGCCACCTTCGGAACCGTAGGCGCTGTTTATCCTGTTGGCGATGGTCTGAAGCGAGTCGGTACTGTTAACCTCTATGGACACGGCTGGGGACGATCTGGTCATCCCCAGCGCGTCGGAGACTCTCCCCCTGGCATCGGTAACGGATACCAGGTAGCCGTCGGGGCTCTCAAGGAATATTCTCCCACCATCGACCCTGGCGGTGACAGGACCGCTCCAGGCGCTGTTGATGTAGCTTGCGAGTTCGGAAAGGGTCAGTTCCTCCCCCGCGTCGACGGTACCGTCCAGCATCCAGACCGACGAGACGCCGTCCCAGGTCATCTCTATGGTTTTTTCCGCACCCCCGGCACCTATCCTCAGAAGATGAATCAGAGCATCGCCAGGGCCCGGGGCGTCCAGAACAACCCCTCCGGGGACACTGCCGGAAGAGGCCACCATCCCGTCGGTACCGACCTGAAGGGTGAACCCACCGTCAAGGCCGAGGCTCTCCGTGGCGGAGGCAAAGCACCCCACCCCGGAAACGGCTCCCGCTGCCCACCGGGTCTCTGTGGCCGAGTGTTCCACCTCCATGGTGTGGATCCCCTCCGCGGCCTTTCTGAGAACGGTATAAACGGCAACCTCCGGTTTGTCGGCAGTGGAGAAGAGGTTGTTCTCCACCTGGACGTCGAACAAACCGCCGTTCCCCTCCTGGGGGACGAGGACCAGGTGCCTGGCCTCGCTTCCCTGGACAAGGTTCTTACCCCCCACGTCGACGAGATATTCGTTGCTGACGGAGCTGTAGTAGACCGATACGTCCACGAGACGGGCCAGTTGCTCCACGAGGAGGTCTCTCCTGTCCATGAGGTCGTTGGGGCTGTTCCCCATAGCCTGTACCCTGGATATCTGTCCGCTCAGGGCCGCGATCCTGTCGATGAGGGAGTTGGCCTCCCCTACCCTCAATTCTATCTCGGTGTTCAGGGAGTCCCGGTACTCGGAGAAGTTGCCGCTGATCTGCCCCATCAGGCTGGAGAGATTTTCGGCCTCCCTCAGGAGAACCTCGCGGGCGGGGCCGGAATCGGGCCTTTTCTGGAACTCGTGGAGGGCCTGGACGAAGTTGTCCAGCGAGGCGGAAAGTCCCGTCCCGGAGGGCTCGCAGACGAACATCTCGAGGTATTCCATTGTCCTGGACAGGGCCTCCCAGTAACCGCCCTCTATCGACTCCTGCCGGAACTGGGCATCGAGGAACGAGTCCCTTATCCGGGATATTGCGCTGACCTCGACACCGGTGCCAACCTGCCCGGGGGAGCCGGGGGAATTGAAGCCCACTGCCGCGTAGGGGTCGGCCGGAGCCGCCTCCACCCTCTGGCGGGAGTATCCCTCGACATCGGCGTTGCTTATGTTGTGACCGGCCGTTTCTATCCCCTGCCGGAAGTAATCCAGCGCCCTCCTGCCGATCTCGAGCCCCGAAAAGGTACCGCTCATGAATGATCCCCCCTCTTTTTGGTTATCGGCCTGGAAAGGGGCATAGAACAGATTTCATCTTTTCGCACCCACGTCCGATACTCAATGTGAGAGGTTTTGTGCAGATCGGCAGCCAGGAAGGGGGAATGGCAATTTGAAGAAAAGCCTGTTTTTTGCGGCGCTTCTCGCGCTGCTTGCCTTCTCCGCCCCGGCAATATCCATGGAGCCCGTCTCGCTGGAGGGGCTCCAGGTCCGCTGGGGTGAAGGGACCGAGACCCTTTCCGGGATGCTCAGGCAAAGAGGTGGCTTTCCATGGAGCGGCATAACCATGGAACCGGGGAGTTTCCCCTTCTCCGGAGAGATCGTCAGTCCCAAAAGAATATATCCGGGCACCTCTTCCGCAGTATTCAGGATCCGTACGTGGGGAGGCGGAACGGAGAGTTTCGTGGCAAGGCTCACCTGGCATGCCCCCATGGTCCTGGCACTGGAAGAGATCTCCCGGGGCAGCGTCATCACGGGCTCGAACGCGGCCGTCCAGGTGGCCCCGTACAGGAGAGGTTACGGGAAAGTTTTCTGCAGCCTGCCTCAGGTTGAAGGCAAGAGGGCATCCCGGGACATTCGGGCCGGGGAACCCCTTTCCGGAAGGAACATCGAGGTGATCCTCCTTGTGGAACGGCGGGACCCGGTGGTGGTCATCTCCAAAAGCGGGGCCGTCATCGCCAGGCTCAGGGGAGTGGCCCTCGAGGGGGGCGACCTGGGTGATGTCATAACCGTCAGGGTCCCCAGGTACAGGAACGAGATTCCGGCCACTGTCATCGACAAGGGCCTGGTTGAGGCCGCCGCTGGTCTTTAGCGGCGTATGGGGGTGTTAGACATGAGGATCGTAAAGATCCTGTTTCTGATGGTTGCTGCCACTCTTGTTTTTTCGGCGCCCGCCATCGCGGAGTCGCTCTGGGCCGAAGGCTCTTCGCTTTTCCAGGACCACAGGCCCGACAAGGTGGGTGATATCGTCACGGTGGTCGTGTCGGAGAAGACCACCGCAAAGGATTCCGCAAAGACGGACCTGACGAAAAAGAACGACACGACCCTTGCCGACGGTTTCGGTTTGCTGGATTTCATCAAGAAACTGGGCTTTTCCTCCTCAAGCGAGATGAGCGGAGGCGGCACCAGGGACAGGAGCCACAGTTTCAACGCGACCATCACCTGCATCGTAACAGAGGTGCTTCCGAACGGGAACATAGTTCTGGAGGGGACAAAGGAGATACGGGTTCAAAAGGAGAATATGTCAATGAAGATAACGGGGATCGCGAGGCCCCAGGACGTGAAGGCCGGCAATATCCTTGAAAGCGACAGGCTTGCCGATGTGAGCGTCAACGTCAGGGGCATAGGAAGCATAAGCGATGTACAGCAGCCAGGCTTCCTCACACGGCTCCTGAACATAATCTTTTAGGTGAAAGCTATGAATCCGTTGAAAAAGATCTTTATAGCGACGCTGCTTTCGTTATCGGCCCTTCTTGCGGCCGGGATCCTTCCAGCCGGAGGCCAGGTGCATCCCGAGGTCAGGCTGAAGGATCTTGGAAGGTTCGAGGGTGTCCGGCCAAACCAGCTTGTTGGTATGGGCCTGGTTACAGGACTCCAGGGAACGGGCGACAAGGGTGAGCTTGTGGCGGCAATGATGGGCAATATGGTGGAAAACTTCGGAATATCCATGAACCGGAAGGATCTCAAGAGCAAGAACAGCGCCGTCGTAACGATCACCTGCGAACTCCCCCCCTTCGCAAGGAGCGGTGAGACCATCGACGTGACGATCAGCACCGTGGGTGACGCCAAGAGCCTTGAGGGTGGCGTCCTGCTCCAGACTCCGCTGAAGGCGGCCAACGGATCGGTCTACGCCGTGGCCCAGGGACCTGTTTCGATAGGAGGATTCTCCGCATCGGCAGCAGGCTCCAGCCTTTCGAAAAACGTCTCCACCACGGGGCGGATCCCCAACGGGGCCATAGTCGAGAGGGAAACCTCCTGGGGGGCCGGTACGGACGGCAGGATACGCTTTTTCCTGAAGAGGCCCGATTTCACAACCGCCGACAGGGTGGCGGCGATCATCAACCGCAATTACGGTTCCGTAGCCACAGTAACCGATGCGGGATGCGTGGATATTGCCATCCCCCACGCTTTTCGGGGAAACCCCTCAGGCTTCATCGCCTCTTCGGAACTTCTTCGGGTCAGGCCCGATTCCGTCGCCAGGGTGGTAATCAACGAGAGAACGGGGACGGTAACCGTGGGAGGAGATGTGAGGATCAGCGAGGTGGCCGTAGCCCACGGGAACCTGACGGTTTCCGTCGGGATCGACAGGACCGTCAGTCAGCCGGAACCTCTTTCCCTGGGGGAGACAAAGGTCATAGAGACCGCGACGATAACCGCCGATGAGGAGAGGGGAAGCATGGCCCTCCTTAATGCCACCACCACCGTGGACGACGTGGTGAAGAGCCTCAACGCACTGGGGGCGACCCCGAGAGATATCATAACGATCCTCCAGGCCATCGACAGGGCGGGGGCCCTGCAGGGCGAACTGGTAATCATGTAGGGAGGGGCAAAGATGCCAGAAAAAATCCTGCCCGTGGTACCGGCGGGCACCTCGTCGAACAGGAAGGACAACGCAAGGATAGAGAAGGCCTGCAGGGATTTCGAGGCCATCATGGTGGCCGCTCTGATGAAGGAGACCTCCGCCGGGAAAGCCTCCCGTGGAACTGACGGCGAAAGAAACACTTTCGGCGCCCTGGAGGAGACGGCATGGGAAATGACAGCAGGGGCAGTATCATCCAGGGGCGAAGGGTTCGGGCTCTGGAGACAACTTTACGAAAGCATCACGAAAGGAACCTCGGGAGGTGAAGGACATGAATCCGACAAATAGTACAAACGACATCGCCGCCCTGGTGGACATATTGGTGCGCAGCAGCCGCAACCAGGAGAGAACCCTCGGGGATCTTCTGGAGATACTTCAGAGGGAGAGCGAGGCTCTGAGGCAAGGAAGGGCAGAACTGATCCCGGAGATCCTGGGCGAACTCCAGGATGGCTCCAGCAGGGCAATGAGATGTGAGGCCGAGAGGGATTCCAGCGCCAGAAAGCTTGCCGAGGTCCTGGGGTGCCCTCCCGCAGCAGGCGAGATCTGCAGCAGGCTTGATCCTTCTCTTTGCGGGGAACTCCTGGAGGCATCAAGGGGTCTGATGTGCGCCGTCTCTTCTCTGAGTGACATCAACCGGCTGATATCGAGACAGGCCGACGAACACGGCCGCCTGGCGGAACTCGTGGTCGAGAACATGAGAGCCATGACTCCGGCGACAGATTCTTCGGGGGGTCTCGACACGACAGCCTGAAAAAGGGAATAAACTTCGGACTAGATGCGGAAGGGGGTCTGGCCTATGGCCCTGACCTCCATTTCCCATGTTTCGGTGAAAAATGTGACGCTCCTTCCTTTGTTCCCCCCGGTATCCTTTCCCTCCAGGGGTATCTTCAGGATCTTGAGTTCCTCCAGGACAACCTCTATGTTCTGTTCCCCTATAGAAAGCAGGTTGGGACCCCTGGATATGCTGAACATTTTGGCTCCTCCGGCAACCTTTGCCCTGAGGCGAGACCTCGCAGCGCCTTCTTTCTCCAAAAGATCCACAAGGTTTCTGAGCGCCCTGTCAGCAAACTTCCCCGGCTTGGGGTTTGCGGGCTTATCGGGGAGATCACCCCTCGGGGATCTGAATTCCCTGGGCAACATAATATGCACCATGCCCGCGATGCCTGCCCTGTCGTCAAAAAGAGCCACCGCAAGGCAGGAACCAAGCCCAAGGGAGCTCAGAATTCCAGGCACCCTTGCGAGAAGGGTATCTCCCATCCCCACGTTGTGAGAGTAATCCCTCTCCGGGACCTTTTGCGCAACGCCGTCCATCAGAAACCCAGAAGCCTCATGAATTCCCCGAGCGAGTCGGGATCGGGCACCAGGAAGACCCTGGCGGAAAAGACCCGGTTCCCCTCCTCGGGTATGGTCATCCTGGTGTCGGCAAGAAATGCCGTGTCCCCCGTCACGCCAAAGATGGAGATGATCACGTCCAGTATGGCCCCGAGCATGTCATGGGCCACGGCGGGGACAGAAAGGGGGAGTTCGACCTTCATGAAATCCCCCACGGCGCTGATGAAGGCTCCCAATATGATATTGCCCGCCTCGGAGAGGGCCGATTCCCTAAGGGCCTCCGCCATGGCCAGGTCCGAGGGCAGGGTTATGCTGGAGAGCATTATCTCCGAGAGAGCCCTGGAATCCGACTCGGGCATTATAAGCATCAGGTTGAGGGGCAGGTTCTCATCGCAGCGGGTCAGCACGGCACAGACCGGCAACTCCGGATCCCCGAAGAAGGAGGATATCTCCTCCAGCGGTATCTGCTCGACATCAGGGACGAACATGTCGACTCCGCGCCCCAGCATCTGTGAAAGGGCCGTTGCAGAATGTCCGGTCCCAATGTTGGCTATCTCCTTCAGGAGGTCCATCTGTACCAGGTTCATACCCTCTTGATCCACGCCGACGGCCCCTCCCTTCCGGTCATTTTTTATCCCCCCAGGGAAACATTTCCGCAAGGCTCCCCGCCATAAGGTGCAGGGGCAAAACCCTGTCCACAGCCCCGGCTTCGGCCGCCATGCGGGGCATTCCGTAAACCACGGCGGTCTCCCGGGATTCTGCTATCACGAAACCGCCCTTATCCCTGAGTTCTTTCGCCCCTTCGGTGCCGTCCTTCCCCATGCCCGTAAGAATGATCCCCGCAGGAATGATACCGGGGATACTGGCGGCACTGGAAAAGAGAATATCCGCCGATGGCCTTACATAATTCTTTGGAGGAGAATCAAGAAGAACACATCTTATGTCCCCTTTTTCCCCAACCAGTTCCAGGTGCAAACCGCCCTGCGCCACCACGGCCATCCCCGGGAGAAGGGGCATGCCGTTTTGGGCCTCCATAACGCTAAGTCCTGATATCTGGTCGAGCCTTTCGGCAAAGGACCTTGTGAAATCCCTCGGCATGTGCTGCACGATCGCCACGGGCGCGGGAAAGGTGGAAGGAAGTCCAGGCATAAGCTTTGCCAGGGTCTGAGGTCCTCCCGTGGATGCCGCAATGACGAGCAGGCCAAACCCTCCGGAGGGCAGCGTGGCGGCAGATCGCGGGACCCTCTCCTGAGGGGTTTCCTCCATCCCGGGCAGGACAGCGACGGACGCGAAGGCCAGCCTTATCTTGTCCTGCAGTTCCTGCGCCAACTGGGCAAGTTCCTCTGGATCCTGACCAGAAGGTTTTCGTATGAAATCAAAGGCACCCGATTCCAGCGCCATGATCGTGGTTTCGGTCCCCCTACCTGTCCGGCCGCTGATCATGATGACCGGGAGGGGGCTTGTCTCCATTATCGCCCTGAGGGTCTGAAGACCGTCCATGCCCGGCATCTCCACGTCCATGGTCACCACGTGAGGCCTTAGCCGGGCTATCTTTTCGAGGGCATCGGGGCCGTTCCTGGCCTTTCCGACAACCTCCATGTCGGGGGCAGCCGATATGAAATCACCTAGAACGATCCTCATAAAGGCTGAATCATCGGTCACAAGAACCCTAATCCTGCCTCCAGGGATCATTCATGTGCCTCCGAGGCGAGGAAAAGAGCATGGGCAAACTCAAAGACCGTAGGCGAGGCGGAGGTCATGATGCCCCTGACTCTTGATATCTCCAGCGCCTGATAAAGAAGATCCCAGCTCCCGAGCCTTTCTTCTGTAAGGGTCGAGAGCCCGTGAATGTCCGCCACTTTCCTCCGTCGAAGATATTTCAGGAGGGCGGTAAATCCGGGAGTATCCGATTCCTGTCCCAAAGGCGTAACAGCACCCTGTATATTGACCCCGCTCTCCGCGGCGGCCGAGAACCAGCGTCCTGTGATTCCCGGACTGGTACGGAAAAACAGGGCCAGATCGTCACTGGACAGTCTTCCCTCGGCCTCTTCGCACTGACTGCCAAGATCTTCCGCGGGACGGATATCCAACCGCCTCTCCTCAAGAGCCCCGGCCATGGAGACCATCTCGTCCAGAAATTTCCTGTCTGGAGGCAGGGGGAGCAGGCCTAGGGATCTATCAAGAGCGTCCATGAAGAGGGTTATTGCCTCGACAGTGACCGGAGCGTCCGCGAAGGATTTCCACTCCGGCAGGACCATCCTTTCCGGACCTGGAAAAACAAGATACCTTGCGGGGGGGGGATCCATCCGCGCCCTGAGCGGCCTCTCGTTCACTTCACTTTCCCTGACAATGAAATTGCCTTTCAGGAACCCGTCCAGATCCGCAAGGCCCTGGCGCGAAGGGAAAATCACTTTCACCAGGTCCAGGCCTCCCCTGTCGGGTTCCGCATCAGCGGATATAAAGGGAATCCCCTCCGATTCCAGACCCAGCCTGATCGCAAGGGCCACAAAAACCACTTTTTTGTCCATGGGGCTCACCTCTTTTTGACAGTATCCACCCGCAAGAGAAGCGGGCACTGCGGGTTTAATACTATCATCAAGGGCAGAACCGCAAAAGCGAGAACCCGGGGACCGCGGGAAACCCTTTTATGAAGTCTGGAACCTGAACTGCCCTATTGCTGCCTGCATCTCCTCGGCAAGTTTCGCAAGTTCCTGGCTGGCTCCAGACAGTTCCTGAACAGCAGCCGTCTGTTCCTCTATCGACGCGGCGGCCTCCTCGCTGCCGGCCGCATTCTCCTGGGCTATGGCCGAAAGGTTCTGGATAACTTCAATTATCTCGGCCTTCTTGCCCTCCATCTCTCGTCCCGAAACGTTCAGTTTCTCTATCACCCCACGGGTCTTCTCTATCGCTCCCGCGATGCCTTCGAATTTTTCCATCGAACCGTTGACGCACTCCGTCTGGGCCGACACTATCCCCCTTACTTCTTCCATGGTCGATACGGCCTTGTGAGTCTTGGATGCCAGTTCGTTTATTATTCCCTCTATCTCCTGGACGGAGTCGTTGGACTGCTCCGCCAGTTTCCTTACCTCTTCGGCAACCACGGCGAATCCACGGCCGTGCTCACCCGCACGGGCCGCCTCTATCGCCGCGTTCAGCGCAAGAAGGTTGGTCTGGTCCGCTATGCTCTTTATTACACCGCTTGCCGCCTTTATTCCTTCCGCGCTGTCGTTGGTCTCGCTGATTATGCCGAATATGAGTTTCGCGGCATCGTTGCTCTCCCTGGTCTTTTCCAGGAGATCTCCCAGAACAGCGGCACCTTCCTCCTTGAGAGACGCCACCTCGTCGGCGCTCAGGTTGAGTTCCTTCATGAAGTGAACATCCTGCTCAATCAGGTCACCAAGTTCCGCGACCCTTCTGGACCCCAATTCAGTGTCCCTGGCCTGGTCACTCGCACCCTTGGCCATCTCCTCTATAGTCTTCGCTATCTCCTCCGCCGCCGTCGCAGTCTGTTCGCTCGTCGCCATCATCTCTTCCGAGGACGACGCCACCTGGTTCGACTGGGAGTCGATACCCTTGAGGATGTCAACGAAACTCTTCTGCAGGGCCGATATCCCCCCCGCAATGATCCCTATCTCGTCCTGCCAGTACCTGTACTCCTCAAGAGGGTTGTCTTCTTCCAGCGTCAGGTCGTAGCGGGAAAATCCGTCCAGCACACCCGAGAGCCGGATCAAAGGATGGGCAATGACCTTGCCGATGAACATCCCTGCCCCAATGGCAAATATCACGGCCACAGCCGTAAGACCGATTATCAGCGCCAGAGATACCGAATAGGCCTTCTCGGCGGAAACACTGATCCCGTCGGCAATCTCCCTGTTGAGAGCCAGCAGTTCCCTCGCAATATCCTCCGTCGTCAAACGTTTTGGTCTTATCTCTTCAACGAGGAATTTTAAAAGTTTGTCATGCGTTTCACCAAAGATGATCATCTTTTTAAAAGCATTCCCCGATTTTTCATACTCCCTTACGGTAACCATAAGTTCTTCGACCAGGGCTTTTTCGTCTTCTTCCATATAGCTCTGGTTATACTGATACAGGGCCTTATTGACGGCCTCGAAATGGAGATCAAAAAAATTGAAGGCTTCCTGAACTATGTCCAGATCGGATACGGACATGGCCTGCCAGAAGTCCGCCCGGATCGCCACGATGTTCTTCTCGATCTCGCCTAAATCCTGTATTGGAACAAGCCTGTCATGGTACATGGTTTTGACGCCCTCATTGATGCGGTACATGTTGAAAAGGCCCACAAAGCCGACCACCGCTATGATAAGAGCGACGGAAAGGAACCCCGCCAGCAACTTGTGTTTCGTCTTGAGATTCCAGAACCAGTCCATCTGTTGCAACCTCCCCTCTCCCGGATCGCTCCTCCAAAGGCTCTACATCTACCAGTTTAAGAGAGGGACACTGCGGAAACAGAAACCATAGCCCTTCCGGGGTCACCCCCTGGCCATGGACAGGATCGGACAGAAAGGCCCCTTGATTTACGCCTCCCTGTCGAGAAGGGCTCCCAGAATAACCCGCAGTTCACTGGCTATGGAAAGCGCCCTTGCGGCCCCGATGGCAGCGACAGTACCCTTTCTGTCTCTGAAAAGAACCTCGTCGCCGTTTATGCTGCCGAAAATCTCACGACCGAAACATCCGCAAACCTTTTCGAGCAGGCGCACAGCCTGCTCCAGAGATTCTGTTCCGGCAGCGGGCGCTGCATGAAAGGCCAATCCCCTCCTGTCGTAGAGAGTGTTTTGCACCTTGAGGGGTTCTACCGGCGGTTTCCTGGTGACCTTGTCGGAATCGCCCATGATATCCACCTCGTCCTGTAAATATTGATCCCTTTGAAGAGTATAAGAGGAAAGCAGGCAAGTAACGCTAATTAAGGCGGCCTCCTCTTGCCGATACCTATTTAAAACGGGTCCAGGGAGGGAGCCGAATATGGGAAGGAAAAAGCACGGAGGCGTTTGTTTCCTTTCTACGGGGAGTCGTTTCCCCGTAAAGAATGCGCAGGAAACAGAGGGGGCAACACTTGAGATCGTCCCAAAACACGACGGGCAAGAGGAACCCGGCCCAGGGGATATATCCCGGGAGATGCCGGAGATCTTTTCCGAAGATGACATTGATGCAGTTCAGACACTGTACGATATTTTCCACGGAGACATCAGGGATATTCCTTTGCTGACGGCGGAGGAAGAGAAGGAACTCTCGAGAAGAATATGGGAAGAGGATGACAAGGAGGCTTTTGACAGGTTCGTCCTGTCAAATTTGCGGCTTGTCATAGCCTGCGCAAAAAAGGTGAGGGACCGGATGGGCGACCAGAGTATCCTCTCCTTCATGGACCTGATCCAGGAGGGAGTAATGGGCCTGATGACAGCCGTTGAAAAATTCGACTACCGGAGGAACACCCGTTTCAGCACTTACGGCATTCCCTGGATATACCAGAGAATAAAGATGTCTCTCCTTCAGCACAGGTACGGAATGTCGATCCCGGGTTTCGCTTCGACCTCTGTCCATTCCATGTCGAGGCACATCCAGGCCTACAGAAAAGGCAAGATCGGGGATATACCGGATAATATCGATGTGGGCAGGATCCGGGACCTGGCAAACATAGTAAGTTCCATGATCTCCATATCAACGGACCAGGATGACGACAGAACCGGCGGGGGATACTCGCTGAACCCGGAAAAGGTGTGTAACGACCATTTCTGGGACCCCTGGGACCTTCCGGGAGGAACCAGATGCGATGAAGAGGTCGAAAACGGCATTTTTTGCGAAAATATTACGGCTATACTTGAAAGCACGCTGACAGAAGAGGAGTACGGCATCCTCTGCCGCAGGTTCGGCATTGGGGAATTCAATTCTCCAAGGAGGCTCTCCGACATAGCAAAAGAATACGGAAAGAGCGCCGAGCATGTGAGGATCGTCCTAAACCGCTCGATAAAAAGGCTCAGGGAAAACGGGGCCCTGAAGAATGCCTGCAATTCATGGGGAATATGATCTTTTTGCCGGTGACCGGCAACAGGAAGGGGTTGTTGATTTGGACAGCATAGTGGTTTTCAGGCTGGGGTCACAGAAATACGGGGTGCCGATAGGCTCCGTGAAGGAAATAATACCCTGCTCCGATATTACACCGGCCCCGGGAACTCCACCATGGTTCCTGGGATTCATGAACGTAAGAGGGGATCTTGTCCCCGTGGTTAGCCTGACCCGCTATATTGGCATGGAGTATCAGACATGCAACGGCATGGAAAGGATACTGATCCTTATGTCCGAAAGGGGTACCAGAAGAGGGTTTCAGGCCGATGAGGTAACATCGATAGAACCCTTCTCGCCTGATGATATACAAAGCGTCAGGGACCGTGGAAACGGGTCAGGTTTCCCCAGAGAGTTGATTAAGGGCGTTTCCGATACCGGGAAAGAACTGGTCGTGGTCCTGGACGTGGAGAGGCTTCTCGCGGGAGAGGGGGTTGAAGATGAAACTGCCTGAGACCACGGACTCATGCAAGGTCTGCCAGGTTAACTTCGCTGTGAAGAGCCAGCAACCCCGAGAGCCAGTGCATCAGGAAAGATGAAATCAGCAGTTGAGGAGTCTTGCGGTTCCCTTCGAGCCGAAGAAGCCTGTCCCTGTAGTCAGCGGGGCGGATAATTCCTTCTGAACCGTCGAAAAGGAAACGGATCGCCGGGTCCTCTTCGACTCCGTTGCCTGTTTCTTTTTCTTGCCAGATTTTCCAGAAATTACCCTTTGGATCGAGCATTTCTATGTTGAGGGGTCGGACTTCACCCGTCTGAAAAACCAGCCTCCTGTTCCTTTCACCCCCGAGGATCATCTCCTGAAGTATTTTCTCCAGCCGGGGAAATCGTAAATTTACAAAGGAGAAATCGGCACCATCAATATACCTCCCGCTCGAGTCGACAAAGGCAAGATCCTGTATCTCTGGGCTGCTGCTTCTTGAAGGCACTTCCCCTGCCTCCCTCCGGAAGATTATTGAAACGGCTTGTTCCATTTGCCGGGAATATCGCTAAAAGCCTTAATTAGCGTCACCGCAAAGGCCGATACCTAAAACGAAGGCGCAACGAACGCAACCTCCGGAGGTGTTCTAACTTGGGCAGATCGACCAGCGAAAAATCCTGCGCAAATCCTGCAGACGGGACAGATAACATCCAAAGCATCCCCGAGAGAAAGGTTAAAAGCCCGGCCGGAAGGAAACAAGGGTACAGGATGCAGGCATGGCAAAAAGAATTGCAGTTGACATCGATCAGGAACAGAGATCTGGAGAATTTCAACAGTTTTCTGAGGGATTTCGCAGGGGTCCTGCAGAGTTTCAGGGGGAAGGAGTTCTTTATTCTGAGTGACACTCCTCAAAGAAACCACCTTGTTCCCCATGAGAGAGTCTTCTTGCTGAGGGATGTTCTCAAAAGGGATGGAGGTCTCTCCTGCAACACTCTTTTCCTTTACCAGAACGTTTCCCTCGAGTGGGAGCGGGTATGCCTGAAGGTCTTCGATAATTATACACTGGTCCGGGAAAAGAAACTTTTTCCCCACGAGGAAGAGGCAAAAACCGAGATGTACCGACTGATTGGCCGCCTTGCCAGAACCCACGAACAGGACTTTCCCCCGTATTAGGGACAATTATGGTGTTTAAGTATATGTTTATTTGTGTGATGCTTTGTATTATTATATAGAGGCCATGTTCGTGTGGAGACACCCCGGTTTCTTCAAGAAAATCTGAATCATGGAGTGTGAAGGATCATGCAAGAGAGCGGCAAGGTTAGAATGGCTCCTGTCGTTTCGGGTGAATATGTCAGAAAACTCCGTATAAGCCTGGGACTGACGCAGATCCAGTTCGCCAAAATAATGGAAGTCGGGAACATCACGGTGGCCAACTGGGAGAAGAACGGAATAGACGGTACCAGAAGTTCCAGTTTCCCCAACTTCAAGTACCTGACGACGATGCTCAGGCAATCGATGAACCACCCTGGTGTTGTTGAACCCTCCAGGTTCGTGAGATATTTGCGCATGGCGGCAGATCACGAACTTATGGCCTGTTATATCCCATTCATCGGGGAACTGGAGACGGATTACCTCAACGTTATCAACTCGGGAAGCCTGACGGGAGTCCTTTTTGCGCTCCTTTTCGACAAGGAGCTCCAGAGGAGAGGTATCCAGGAGCCGTCAGGGATAATTCCCGGGGAAGATACCCTTTCTGATTCATCGTTCAACGAGGATCCTGAGCTTCTCGAGGGCCTTGAGAAGGTCAAAAAAAAGTCTGCCCCCGAAGGATCCGGTGGCAGACCAAAAAAGCCTGAAAAACACTGAATGGGATGAGTACCCTTTAACCCTCCCGGGCGCAAAGAATGGAGAGCGGGGAAAAATCCCATTCTTCCTCCACCCCGAACTGCAGGGTTTTCTGGGAACAATCCCCGCCATGGGCGGAAGACGGTACCGGAACCAGTTCGATAAGGGGCTCCATACATTCGGGAGAAGGGTCAACAAAGGCGGGATAGCCATAATCCAGGCTCGACTGGACATGGCCAAGACCTTCGCAGATAACCCGCATTGCCCTCTGCATCTTTTTCCGGTCTGTTCCCCCACTGGAAAAGTTTCCGGCAATGTCCCTGGCATATACCATGAAGTCCTGTTTTTCAAGGTGGGTGATCTCTTCAGAAGAGAGCGATTCGGCGAGCCTGCGGATGGAATAGGATATCTGCTCCATTTCCTGCGGAACTTCTGAAGTTTCCACGTCATAAAATGATTCCCATTTTTCGACAAGGCCGGAAATCAAAGATACAATGAGTTCGATCCTCGAAACATAGGAAACGTTGCCCGGATCAAGAATCGGGATCCTCAGGTATTTGCCAGACCGGAAAAAGAACCCTTCCATTTCTGTATCCCTCCTCGCTTTTTCAGGAAAATTATGTGCAGAAGTACCTCGAGCCAGGCGATACCAGAATAATCCGGCCACCACAGTGACGGTATTCCGATTTTCCGATTGGCTCTCCGGGTACCACAAAAAACCCTCAGGAAGGAGTAACAGATAGAAGGTAGCACCAACGACTGAACTTGTATTCATCAGAAAGGAACAAAAAAAACCGTGGTCGTTTAAAAAACAGTTATTAAAAGGTTTCTGCTCCAGGTTTTAGAAACAAAATTGCTAAAAAATATGCATTTCTTTGTTTGCAAAGTACAATTTTAACGCTATCAGGAGTTCCTGCCTCGTTTCGGGATCCTCTATATCGAAGGATACTATCTCGGAGATCTGTCTTATCCTGTACCTGAGTGTGTTGTAGTGAAGATGCATTTCGGCCGCACTCGACCTGAGGTTCCATCCGTTCCTGCAGAGAACATAGAGGGTTTCGAGATATTCCCTGGCAACAGAAGGCTTGAGGAAACCGAAGGCCCCAAGGTACTGGTCTACATAGATTTTTATCTCTTCCCTGTTGGAGGTATTCATCAGAAGCCTCAGAAGCCCCATCTTCTCCCAGACCAAGAGGGCATCAGTGGAACCGGTGGCCCTGACAAATTCCATACAGCACGAAGCCTGCCTGAAGCTGGATGATATCCGGCCAATATCTCTCACTGAACCTCCTACGACTATCGAAAAGGTCTTTCCCCTTTCTGAAGAGAAGTTCTCCTTGAACTGCCCCAGAAGCATCTCGAGAAGATGTATCTTCTCTCCCGGGTCCGGGTGGAGGCTGACAAGAGAGACGTGCCTTTCCCCCACCATGGTGGAGTGTATCCTGCCGAAATAGGCGCCCAGAAAATTGTTGAGGCTTGACCATATCTCATCGCGGAGAGAAACAGGATCATCTACTGAACCGGAAATTCCCGTCACCTTTGAGGGCCCCCCCTCGGTATCAGTGTCGCCCAGGATGACGACGAAGGGGGGGAGGAATTCCGGACCGAGAACGAACAGGTACTCATGAATGTCCTCCTGCCTGTTTATATGGCCGAGGACCAGCCCCTGCAGGAAGTTGTCCTTGTACCTGAGCCTTGCCTCTTTTCTGGCGTTCTCTTTCTGGATGTTCAGGAGTATGGCTATCTTTGCATAATCAAGGGTCCACTTCCAGCTTTCGGGAAAAGGGGCCTCTCTGGGGTGATCGATAATGATATGTCCGTAGTTCACCTCGTCCAGGTCCAGGGGGAAAGAATGAAAGGTTTCCCGCATACTCCTCGAGGAAATAGATGAAATGTTCTCCACAAAATGGCTTTTCTCTTCGGGAGAGGCCCAGGCCCCCGAAAAGCGGTCGAAAAATGCCACATCCACATTTATCAGGGCCCCAAGATGGTGCAGGATCGCTTTAACCCCTCCCCCCGCGAGCATTAGCTCAAGGAAGGAGCGGGAGACGTGATCCTGAAAGAGAAGGCGGCTGGTCTGCTTTTCGGAAGATTCGTTCTGTCTTGTGTTGATCTGGCAAACAACAGGTCCAAGAATATCGGAAAATGCAAGATGGCCCGGTATGCAGAGAAGGGGAAAATCCATCTCTTCAGCAGCGGCCAGGATCTCATCGGGAAGGGAGGTCAGGAAGCGTCCCAGTTTTATCCCCAGGGCAGCGACGTTTCGCCGGCAGAGTTCCTCGATGATGAACTTCAGAGAGAGAGGGTTATCCCGGACCACGTAACCGGTGGTAAGGAGAAACTCGCCTCCCCACATCCAGTTGGCAACGTCAGGAGAATCCATGACGCTCACACGGCTCACTATTCTCTTTGCCGTCCCATGGGAGCCTGCGAGGAGTTTGCAGTCCTTAAGAACAGGAATATTCAGAATATCCGATACGGTCAGATCTTTTCTGGCCATTAGCCCTCTCTCGTGAACAAGACTGGATGCTTGCCGATAAGATTAACCTTGGTCTCATTTATTGTCAACTATTGACGTTATCCCTGTCTTCTGCCAGGAATATTTTCCCGTCTTTGCTATCTCTACCAAAACATTCCCTCAAAATTTTTGTTAACAAATAACAAAACGGGAGGGGGCCCCCCTCCCGTTGAACAGCCTCCTGTATTTTTTTTTTAACGATGGGTTTCAGAGGGAAACGTCAAGCCCCCCGGCAGAAATCCCTACACCGGATCTGAGCATCTTCTCCTCATCCCGGGTGAGGGAACCTTCCTCAAGGATCTTCCCAAGGGCTTCCTCCCAGGTCGACGCGAGGTCCTCCAGCATGGATGCAACGACCCTGACCTTCTCGGGATCTTTCGCTACATTGGCCTGGACAAGTTCATCGTGCATGAAGTCATAGATGCGGTTCAGACTTTCGGCCACTTCTTCTGCCCTTTCGCGGCGCAGTGCGAACTGGAGTTCCCGTATGGAATCCTCCGCTGTCTGTATCTCCGAGTTGGCCCTCTCTATTTCCCCTGACTCTATGGCCGAGGCACCGTTTCTGCAAGCTCTTATTGCGATATCATAGGTAAGGAAAAGCAGTTTTTCACGCGATGCGGCGATCACTTCCTGGTTAAGATACTGCTGGCGGATGTCCCGGTCTCTGGAAAGCAATGCTTCTATCCCCTTTCTCCGGTTTTACGCTATCCAGTGGAAAAGGCCTCTCTCTATATCCAGCCTCGCCACGACCTGCTCCTGTTCTGTCACATCTTCGGCGTCCGCGGCCCCAGTCAAGGGAATACCGCCCTGTTCCCCGGGCACCCAGGGGGATGAACCTCTGCCCTGGGGCGCATGCCCGCCAACATCGACAGTGGTCTCTCCGAGGCTGATCCCCTGCCTTGCCAGGGAGTCCCTGAGAGCTCCCAGGGATTCTTCTATCATACTTCTGGAATGAGCTTTCTCCACGACCAGATGCAAGTTGAGACTGTCTCTGGTCGATTCCAGGGTGATACGAAGTCTGCCCAGTTCCGGGGGATCAAGTTCCAGTGTGCCCCTGTGCCCCTTCCTGTCCCTTATAACCTCTACAAACCGGGCAAGGCTTTCACCCACAACGGCCGGGGAGAACCTTTCAACCTGACCCAGAGGATCACGGGAACCGGCAACGGGGACAGCAAACTCAACTGCTTCAGAACGCAGGGGGTCATCTTCCTTTGCCCGGGTCAAATGTCGTGCCTCGAAAGAGTCCATTTCCCTGAAGCCTTCGAGCCCCTTCAATACTCCGGGAGTTTTTTCGGAGTTGCCGGGTACAGGGTCTACCCCCGTTTTCGTCAAGGTTGCAGTTGTTTTGTCAACCACCTGAGTTGATCCAACACCCGAGGGGAGGACCGGTCGGGAAACATTGCCACGGGGAAACCCCTCTTCAAAGTTCTCCGCAGGGGTATTAATCCTTGTCCCCAGGTATGCATTTCTTGCTGCAGTTTTCAGCTCCACATCCTGCAAAGAGATGCCGCTCTGCTCTGTCTTCATCGAAACCTTTCGGACTTCAGTCATTTCAACTTTTTTGTCTGCATATCCGGGTTCGGGCTTCGATCCGGGAGGGGTTTCATGAAAGATCCTGGCTATTGATGGAGCGGATGTCTCCCCGATCTTTGTCTCAAAGGAGATCGGCTCGCTGGCGATTGACGGAGCGGATGTCTCTTTGGTCTTTGTCTCAAAGGAGATCGGCTCGCTGGCGATTGACGGAGCGGATGTCTCTTTGGTCTTTGTCGCAAAGGAGATCGGCTCGCTGGCTATTGACGGAGCGGATGTCTCTCCATCAAGGTTTGAAATGCTTCGCTGCGGGATATCCCCGAAGACGAGGACGCCCGCCTCATGGGCGCGAGTCGCAAAGTCACCGCTTTTCCCTTCTTCATCCGGTCCGGTTTCGGGGGGATCTTCGGGTCCCCCGGGCCTGAAGCCATCGATATCCATCTTCAACCTGACAAAACCCTCAAGCAGTCTCCTGCCCGGGCTTTCGTCAACGGCGGACACACCTTCAGCCGGTTCGAAATCCGGGATACCGGGAACCTCCCTTTCGACCAGCATCTCCCCGAAACATTTTTCAAGGATAGCCATTGTCTCGCCATCTATCGCGGGAATCGTTTCCCGGCGGCCCATCCTGGACATTTCCGCCTCTGCCGGCCTGAAGATCTCCTCTATCTCGGGAGCGCTGATCGCGGGGGTAACCAGATCCCTTTCTGGAGTGTGTCCCGCTACAGGACCGGAGGAGGGGGATACACATTTCCCCTTGCCCAGAGCATCACACGGGCCAGCATGGATCTCTCCGGAAAGGATAGACTCGAAATTAACCCCGTCACTTGCCTGTCCACTTCCGTGGTCAACCTTCTGAGGCTTTTCCCCCGCCGGGATCTGACCGGGAAGAGGCATTCCGGTTTTGCTGACGTCCATGACCGACCCCCCTTTCCATGGTTATATTCCACCGCCATATCTTAAGTTTCGGCCATCGGGAGCGGGTAAAACAGTCCCTTCCTCCCTTGGTTCATTTCAACTGTCGCTGCCGCTGCCGTAGTTCCCCAACTGCGATAATGAAGTTATGTATGACGCCTGCTTGCTGATCATGGCTATCCTTGACTCCATGTTCGAATAGAGGGCCTCCAGAGAAGCTCTCTCCATTTCAAGACGAGCCTCGAAATTCGCCACCCTTCGGTCGATGTCCAGGGATTGCCTCTCCAGTGTGTCTATCTGGCTGTAGATCCTGCCCTTTTTTGCTGTGGTTCCTCCTATGCTTATTGTCGATCTCGAAATCATGCCCTCGGTAAAGGTCTTCATCTCCGCGGCAAAGGACTGAATTACCTCCATAACCGATCCCGGGTCTTCAAGCATGGCTTCCATGAAGGCCGTTTCGTCAAACTGCAATTTCCCGCTTTTTCCGTAATCAACAGATTCCGTCGATATACCTGCAAAAGAGAGCAGCCGGGATTCTCCGTTCGAAAGGGGCCGGAACTGACCCGTTATGCCGCGCAGGTTGTTTTTGCAGTTCCATAGCAGGGGATCACCGTTAAGCAGACCCCTCCTTCTTTCAAGATCGGATTGTGGCTCGTCCACCTTTTTTTCCGAAAGGCGGACATTGACCCAGTCCATGACCTCGTTATAGGCTTCCGTCATGGTTCGCACCGATTCGACAGCCGACCCAGCGTCAAGGGAAATATCCACCCTCGCGGAGCCTTCCGAGGCTATCTCGAAAGTCACACCTTCAAGCAGGTCGTCGATACTGTTCGATGACCTGGTGATCTCGAGACCGTCCATTTCGAAGACCGCATCGACAGGCTCCTGCAAAATTCTCGAGAATTCTCCCGAACCGCCGACGTTCCAGACACCCAGGCCCTGGAGAACATTGTCATCATCACCGAATACGGTCAGACCGAAGTCTGCCCCTGTAACACTGCTGGAGATAACCAGGGTATTGTCCAGTATCCTTGCTGTCATGGCGGGAGCGAAACCTTCCCCCGCCGACGTTGCTGCCGCTTCGTTTATCGCGTCCGCAACGTCGGAAAGGCTGTTTCCCGCCGCTATCTCGACGGTCGTCTCCGAGTCTCCCACTGAAAGGGAGAAACTGCCCGAAAGGCCAAGGGGGGAAGAGATATCCTCCACCCTGTCGCCGGCGACCCTGTGGTTCTTCGCCACCGAGGACACATCAATATCCAGGGAGGCTATGGAGGCCTCCGGGGAAACCTTGACCGAGAGAGGGGCCTCGATCCCCGACAGCGGCGTTACCTCGGCCGTTTTCCCCAGGAACGTGGATTCCAGCACAAGGGGGTCAAGGCTGCTTTTCAGACCTCCAAGGCCAGCAACCAGTTCACTATAGAGATAGGCCCTCGAGTTGATGGTTTCCTTTGTTTCCAGCCACTGTACCTGTACGGTCCGCCTGTTGGAGATCATCTGGTCGATTATTTCGCCCCAGTCGATGCCGGATGTGATACCGCTTATCTGGAAGTCCGCCATATCTTCCTCCATCCCCTTTTTAAGGCAGGCTGTAGTAATCTCTCTCTTGCGGAGGCAGGACTCCGGAGATCCTTGCGCAGGTCCTGTCCCCCGATGTTCCGAAAACAACACTGAATTTCGGTATTGATCCCACCTTAAGGATGCCGCTCCCCGAAACGGGCCTCCCGAGGTTGATCACATCCCCTTCGCAAAGGTTCGATATCTCATTCAGTGTGAGTGATGTTTCGCAAAGCTCGGCCCTCAGGTCGACCCTGACGTCACTGACCCTTTTTCGAAGTATTTCCTTCTCTCCGTCAGAATAACTCTTGTCCCTGGCCACAAACCACTCCTGGGGATTGAAGCGGTCAATTACCGGTTCCATGCAATGGTAGGGAAAGCAGAGGTTAAGATGTCCCTCAACGGTACCGACCTGTACTTTGATGTTGACGAGAAGGACCATCTCGCTTTTCGGCACTATCTGCACGAAAAAGGGATTGCTTTCCCTGCCGAAAACAGAGAACATGAAATCTTCCCTGATGGCTTTCCAGCTTTCGTTGAGGCCCTCCACCATTGTCTCCAGAACCTTGTCCACCACTACTTTTTCAAGGTCGGTACAGTCTCTGGAACGGTTCAGCGGCTGGCCACCTCCCCCGAGCATCCTGTCAAGGAGGGCAAAGACGAGAAACTGGCTGACCTCCAGCAAAGATTTACCCCCGTAAGGGCTTACATCCAGAATCGCAAGGGTCGTAGGGGCTATCACTGAACGCATGAATTCTTCGTAGGGAATCTGTTCCACGGTTGCAATCTCCGCGGATACCATGATCCTTGACATGGCCGACAATTTGCTCGTAAGGTGTCGGGCAAAACTCTCGTGAAGCATCTGAACGGCCCTTAACTGGTCCCTGTTAAACTTGTTGGGTCTGCGGAAGTCGTATGTCTTGACAGCCTTCTCGCTGACATCTTCTTCCTCTATCTTCTCACCTGAGGCCAGGGCCCCTATTAGTCTGTCTATCTCGGCCTGGTTCAGTACGTCCATTTCTCCACCTTCCCGCCTACTGGATTATCATTGACCTGAAGAGGATCCTCCTGACGGGAAGTTCCCCTCCGGAGAGTTCGGGCGTGACGGCATTTATGCGCCTGGTGAAGGCTTCCGAGAGTCTGAGGAATCCCTCGGGGCTCTGAAAGGAATCGATTCCCTGGCTCATGGACTCTGAGATAATCTCGTTCCGGAAGAGGGCTCTCCAGTAGTCGTCACCTCCGATCTTTTCGAGGAACTTCTGGTTCTGGAGTTCAAGAACAAGTTCAAAACTAACCATCCTGGAATCTGTGTATTTGCCCCCGGCCAGAGAGAGTTTGAACTCCCCGAGGTCAAATATCGGGTAGGATCTGGGTTTGTCAACTTTCCCGGAATTCTCTCCCCTGCCGGCCATCATCCCGCTTCCGATCACCCCGCCTGCGAAACCAAGGAAAAAAACGGATACCAGCACAATTGCCATTACAATTACCTTTTTGACAACCGGTTTCATACAGCGGACCACCACCTGGATAAAAATGGACGACGAACCTATACTTCTATATAAGAATCGGCTGTTTTCCTCTCATACATTACCAGGCAGAAAAAGGGAGAAGCCATACAGGAACCTCTTCAAGGGAGAGTTGCCAGATGAAATGTCTACTGCCCGGCCATTTCAGGTTGTTTTTTCCGACCCTGATCCTGTCCCTTTTCGCCGCTGCTTTCCCAATACATGCGAACGGGAATCCGGGGGAGATTCCCGCAGTTGTGGCTGTCATAGGAGGTAGCCCCGGCGATCACTGCTTCACCTCCGCGAATATTGCAAGAGCCTTTTTTCAGGACAGGCAAAGAGGGGGAGGTGCAACCCGGCTGGTGGCAGAGCGCTTTCCGGAACCCCTCTCCGAGAAGGCGGCCCTTGAACTCTGGAAGACTCTTACAGACAAAGAGGTCGTTGCGGCGATCAGCACATCCAGAGGGATACCGGCGACATTTGCCGCAAGGGCAGGAGGCAGGGGCCCCTTCCCCCTGATCCTTCTCTGTTCCAGGGAAATAGCACCGGAAATGATGGGCGAGGAGGGGCCTTTTGTTTTCTCCCTGGACATGAACGAATCCCGGCTTCTGGAAGCCCTTTCGCAATGGGCCTCGAGGGAAAGGGGAAACTGGGCCATATTGACGGACCACCTCGATGCTTCTTCAATCTCCCGGGGCAAAAGCGTCGCAGAAGCTCTCAAATCTGCCGGTTGTGAGGCCAGGATCCTGGTTCTGGCAGGACCTGCCGATACCCGGCTCATTCATACCGTAAATAAATGCATCGATGACGGCATTACTCACCTGCTCTCGACCCTGGCCCCGTGTGGGACTGCCAGGATCGTATCCATACTCGGTAAGACCGCTCAAAGAGCTCCGGACCTTTTCTACTGGGGGGAGCCTCACGATGACCTCCGGGGGATGGAGGGACTGTCGGTTTTCAGCCAGGAGCAACATCCCCCCCTGAAAGGCGAAAAAACAGGGATTTTTTCGGGATTCCTTGAGGATGACTCCACGAGACCCGTAACGATAAAAACTGCCCTGGCCTGCCAGTGGATACTAAAGGCCTCTTTCTCCGTCAGGGAAGGTCTCTCGCTGACTCTTGCCGAGGCAATGGAGGAAGTCGGAACAGTCGAGTCTTTCGGCAAATCCCTGAGGATCTCTCCCTCTCAGAGGCGCCCCGTCTCGGGCGAAGTCTTTGTGCTGAAATCTCAAAACGGCAGATGGCACGAGGTGGACAATATCAGGTTTTGAGTCACCGTCCCCAAAAAAGGGTGAACATCCCCAGGAAATCCATCACGGCCCCCGGCAGAAGACCCCGGATGATCGAAATGGCAAAGACACTGACAAGGAATATTCCCAAAAGTATCTTCACAGGGAACCCGAGCATGAACACGTTCATCTGCGGAACCATTCTGGCGATAAATCCAAGCCCCAGTTCGGCCAGGAGAAGGGTCCCGAAATATGGTAGCACCATCCTGACGGACAGGAACATTATCCCCCTTATCCAGGCCCGGGCTCCTTCGATGGAAAAGAGCGTGAATAATGGCGTTCCCAGGGGCAGGACCTTCATGCTCTCTACCACGGCGGCTGTCATGAGCAGATGCCCTCCTGCCCAGAACCAGAACCACGTACCCAGGATATATTTCAGTTGACCAATGACCGAGACCCTCTGGTCGGACATGGGATCCATGATGTCTGCCATTGAAAACCCCATCTGCTGGCTGATGAAACGACCGGCGCTCTGGATAGCGTAAAGAGGAGACGAGGCAAGGACACCAAGCATCACGCCCGCAATGACCTCCCTTGAAGAAGTTATGGCGAGTCCTGCAGCACTGGTAAAAACCGCTGTTTCGATCTGGATCTCTCCCATCGCCGAAGCCACAGCAAGGGCCATTACCAGCGACATCAGGGCCCTGACGGTAAAGGGAAGGACCGCACCGGAGAACATGACAAGGGATGAAAACAGGCCCAGGAAACGCAGCGACGTCAGAACAAGGACCAACAACAGCGTGAGAACATCCCCCTGCGACACGACAGCCATTACTGAATGTAAGTGTGAAGCCGCCCAAATACTTCGACGGCAAGGCGAAGCACCGGCCGAAAGACAAGGGGCCCCAGAAACAGCGCCGTAAGGATCACCGCAAGGATCTTTGGGACAAAGGAGAGGGTCTGTTCCTGTATGGAGGTGGCAGTCTGCAGAATACCTATCACCAGGCCCACGGCCATGGCGGCAACAAGTATCGGGAGGGCTGCCCTCAGTACGGTCCAGGCAGCCTGATGGAAAAGAGCGGCAAAAGACCCATCCATATATTTGTCCCCCTCAATTAAAACTTCTTATCAGGCTCACCACGACAAGATCCCAGCCATCTGCAAGGACGAAGAGCAGCACCTTGAACGGAAGCGACACAAGCATTGGCGGAAGCATTATCATTCCCATGGCCATGAGAATGCTCGAAACTATCATGTCAACCACAAGGAAAGGGATAAAAATGACCACACCCATCTGGAATGCCGTCTTGAGTTCACTGAGCATAAATGCGGGAAGAAGAACCAGAAGGGGTATCTCTGCCTGATCCTGAGGTCTTTCCGAACCCGAGAGAGAGACCATGAGAGACAGCTCTTCGTCCCTGGTATGCTTCATCATGAACCCACTGACAGGGACCATTGCTTCATCGATCGCCTGCCCGGTGCTCAGGGTCCCCTCCTGGAGCGGTATGTATGCATCATTATAGACCCTCTCCCAGACAGGGCGCATAATAAAAAGCGTAAGAAAAAGAGCCAGCGTTACGATAACCTGGTTGGGCGGGAGTTGCTGGATTCCCATTGCGTTCCTGAGGAAACCAAGCACAACAAGTATCCTGGTAAAACAGGTGGCCATCAGGGCAATGGCCGGTGCCAGGCTAAGCACGGTGATCAACAGCAGTATCTGGAGCGTCATCGAGACCTGTCCGGGGTCTGACCCGTCGGCCGCGCCAATGCTGATAACCGGGAATGCCGGAAAGGAAGATGTCTGGCTGAAGGCCGGGGATGCGTGAAGGAGAACTGCCACCGAAATAAGGAAAACAAACCCCGAAAAAAGCATTTTTCTCATAGCGATCCCTCTTTGTGTTCAAATACGTTTATTAGCCTGTTACTTATAATATAACTAATAAACGTATTTGTACATACCGGGATCAGCGGAAACCTAGAACAATATAGACAAAACATTCCCCCGACCCACTCATCAGGGGAATGGTGAAGTACTTGACACCCTCTCCTTCGGAGGGCACGGATTTCAGATTTTCCCCGGAAAAAAGCTGCGGGGGGGTTATGTCGAGGCGACCGGATCCGGCCCTTGCGACCTCTTTAAGTGCAGCCCCACAGAGCATGTTGGTGAGTTCGCCCAGAGCACTCATGGACATGGGGTCCGATGTGTCAGGCTCCGAAATGGCCCCTCCCGACATGGTCCTGACAATTTCAATGAAGGCTCCCCCATCTGAGAGGATGATCACATTCCCGCTCAGCTTCTCTCCCACCACCCCGATAAGGGCCGCGGCACAGCTGGACGAGGCACGGACACCCGGGCCGGCATTTCCTTTATCTATGCTGAAATGAAGCCCCAGGGCTTTCGCAACGTCGAGAAAACCGATACTGAAAGATTGAACCAGGGTTGTAAGCATATTCAGGGTTGACAATAAATTCACTCTCCATTGTTTAGGGGGCTGTTTTCTGTTATTACTTACTTGTGTAACTCGACTTGACATCCAATTATTTAATAAAAATTTCAGCCAGATAGTTTATACTGATTACGGATGAAAATTATCCTTAATTTTCAGGTACGTCGGAGGAGCGATTTTTTGTCTCATATAGCTGTCAACGTTAAAACCGGAGATCTCCAGCCTGGACAGGTTCTCGCCGAGGATGTAAGGGATTTTCTCGGCAGACCCCTCCTTTTCAAGGGAGTAGTCCTCAACTACAGGCTGATCCAGGCCCTGAAATTCAGGGAAAATATCGAATACGTCAAGATACTGGTTTCCTGCGAGGAGGCCCCGCAGGGGGTCCTGAAGCCTGACGGGATAGGCAACAATATTCCCGCGGGCATTCACCAGAGAGTGGGCCGCTTTTTTCAGAAAGCCCGGGAGATACATGAACTTCAGCCCGAAACGGTGGAAGAACTGAGCCAGGACATCAAACCCATAATCAACGAAATCTTCGATAACAAACCCGCCATCATGGACAGCCTGCAGCTCATTTCCGACCACGACAATCATACCCACCACCATTCCTGGATGGTCATGATACTCTCCCTGTCCATGTTGAGGATGACGGAGATGCAGAACGTACTGAAACCCGACAGGCAGGACAAGATCAACGCGGCCCTCGGAGCACTCCTCCACGACGTGGGCAAAACACGGATACCCCTGAAGATCCTTAACAAGCCGGGAAAGCTCTCCCCGGAGGAGTGGGATGTAATGAAGAAACACCCCGCCTTCGGTTATTCGATCGTCAAGGGAACTCCAAATCTTTTGCCCATTTCAAAGGCTATCGTCGGTCACCATCATCTTCTCCTCGACGGCAGCGGCTACAGCGCCGAAGGGCTACCCCCTCTGGACAGGATACCCCCACTTGTCCGCATAGTCACAGTGGCTGACATCTACGAGGCCATCGTATCCGACAGGCCGTACCATTTCGCGGCCCTTCCCTACCATGCCATGCAGATCATATCCCAGGGGGCAGGAACAAGGTTCGACAGCCGCTTCATTGATGCCCTCGACCAGATGGTGGCCCCTTTCCCCACAGGAAGCTTCCTGCTGTTCACCCAGGGAACCATGGCACAGGTAGTACGGGTCGAAGCAACCGAAAAGGACAACCCGATAATCAGGATCATCGGTTCCCTTTCAAAAGGGACCCACAGCCTGGTCGGGAGGATTTGCCACCTCTACGACAACCTGCCAGGGATGCCCGGTGAGAGAGACCTTGTGCTCGGTGCCTATTCGCCCCAAAGCCTGGCCGAAAAGATCATCGAAGCAATTAAGGTCGGGAACAGGATCGAAAACATAGTCGGCCAGCCCTCTGACATTCATCTCTCCTGCCTGCCTGAGTGGGAGGAGGTTCTTGCTGAATCACTGGAGATACTTCTTCAGAAAACAAGGACCTGATAACCCGGGTCCGTAACAGGAATCAGGATCTCAACGCTTTTTCAACAGCATCGAGAACCCTGTCTGGCTGGAAGGGTTTCACAACGAAATCTCTGGCCCCCGCCTTTATTGCCTGTATCACGCTTTCCTGCTGACCCATGGCGCTTACCATAACAACCTTGATGGAGGGATCCAGTTTCTTCAGGGCCAGAAGGGTATTCATACCGTCAAGTTCGGGCATCGTGATGTCAAGGGTTACGAGATCGGGTTTCGCTTCAGGAAAAATCTGCAGACATTTTTTCCCATCTTCCGCTTCTGCGACGACCTCGTGTGAGCCCTTGGTCAGGATATCCTTCAGCATCATCCGCATGAAAGCGGCGTCATCAACAATCATTATTTTCGCCACAAAAATTACCTCCCGATCCTTTCGTTGACCGCTACAGATTCTATACCATATCAACGGGCAGAAAAAGTTTTTTCCTGCCTCCTGGCTATCCTTACAGATGTTTCCCGGACCTTCGGGGCATCGCCGCTTACAAAAGCTTCCAGCATTTCGATGACGGTTTCCTCTTCCATCCGAAGCCTGCCCATCACCTCGCCATATTTCCTGATAAGATCCGGCTCATCCCGACCCGGACGGGGAAGACCGCTTCTGAGTTCAGAATAGTATTTCTCGATCCTCTCCCTCAGCAAACGGCTCCTTGAGGGTTCCCTGGTGCAAGCGGCCATCTCTCCCGCCGTCGGCAGAAGAACCCCTGTCTTCCTGTACGCCATCATAAAGCCTCCTTCCCCCCAAGGATATCGGGCACTATTCTGTTGGAGCCTTCTGGCTCGTTTTTCAGCAACGAGGAAAGCAATCTTTTCATTGGCCCCTGGCATGGCCTTCTCTCCACATCCCGGCGTCCGGGCCATCCAGCAAGAAGCCGGCCCGCCATTTCCCCTAACCGATGCGAAGGAACACTCTGCGGGAACAACCTGATGAAGGGGCATTTGGCCTTGACGGACCTGCCTATCCGGAGGTCATGAGGTATGTATCCAAGGAAGGACAACTCCAACCCGAGAAATCTCCTGCTGACATCCTGCAGCCTGCCAGACGCGAGCATTGCCTCCTTTGCCGAGAATGCCATATTAACCACCAGGGAGAGATCTTTCCCTGAAAGCCCGCGGGGGCCAGAGCGGTGCAGGAGATTCTTGATCATCCCGTAGGCATCCCTGAGCGCTGTGGGTTCGGGGGTCGTCAAGAGAACTATTACATCGGAGGCAAGGGCACATTCGAGAACATGGCTGCTGATTCCAGCCCCGGCATCAATAACGAGGATATCGGCCATATCATCAAGAGAGAGTATTTCGGGCAGGACCTTTCCCCAATCTTCGTCCGTCATGGCGGATAACTCCGTCATTCCGGAACCGCCCGGTACTAACCAGACTTTTTCTGCCACGGGTATGACAATATCACGGACCGAGAGTTCGCCCCTGATGACGTGACCAAGGTCAAGCCTGGTCTCAAGACCCAGCAGAACATCGGTGTTCGCCAGCCCGAGATCTGCGTCGATTATTGCCGTCCTGACACCATAACTGTCTCCAAGTGACAGGGCCAGGTTGAGCGCAAAATTACTTTTGCCTACACCACCTTTCCCGCTTACGACGGCTATGGTCATTCCGTTCCTGCTGTTTCCAGCCGCCGTCGAAGTCAGGTCGATGGTCCGCTTCAGTTCACGGGCCTGGAAAGACTCGAAGAAGGGACGGTCTATCTCTCTTTCCAGAAGGTCCGGAGCGGGAACAACCTTTGCCACACTCATGCGGGAACCCCTGTTTTGAAGAGGAAGGAGGCGATCATGCTTCCTTTTGCCAGATGAAGATCTCTGGGAACATTCTGCCCCGTCGTCAGAAAGGACAAGGGGAGACCGTATTTCATGGGAAGCCAGATCGAGGCTCCCATACAGACCGTTTCATCCAGCTTTGTGAGAATGATACTGGACAGGGGGAAAATTCCACGGGCAGTGTCCATTGCCGCCTTCACATCTCTTGCACGGGAGGGACCCGATATGGTCATGTGGACGGCATCGGGCTCGAAATACCGGCATACCTCGCTGATCGCGGACAGTCTTTCTTCATCCCTGAACCCGCATCCGGCCGTATCCATCAGTATGATGGTTTCAGGGGAATATTTTTTCAGCAGGCCTGGTATTTCGGATCCCTGGTTCACCACTTCTACGGGTATTCCGAGAACCCTGGCAAATGTTCTGATCTGGTCCACGGCTGATACACGAAAATTGTCCGATGTGAAGAGAGCCACATCCATACCATCCATAACCGCCATGGCTGCGATCTTGGCTATGGTGGTAGTCTTCCCCGCCCCTGTGGGGCCGACAACCATAACCCTTCTGCCCCCGAGAGCAGAGACAAGAGAATCACCTTCAGGACAGGCACAGAAGGAATCGGCCTTTTTTTCAAGCCAGGAAGGAAAAGATCCTTCCTGCTCCGCAAGGCGGCCATATTCTTCCCGAAGTTTTTCGACGCAATCCCGCGGGATCTCGTGCTCGATCAGCTCGGCCAGTTCCAGAAAGGTTTCTTTCGGGTTTTCCGCTTTTTTTTCTTCCAGCACCGTTATGCTTGGCGCCATCGCACTTACTGTCTCATTGTCTCCGTTTTTTCTGTGAACAAGAAGGGCCTGGAAGACCTCCATCCTCTTTTTTTCAAGATCCGGATCTGGTCTGGGCGGAAGTTTCTTCTCCTCCTCAAGGATCCCGGCCCTGACAACAATCCTCGTCTTGCGCAAAAAGGGTATTATCGAAGCAGTTCTGAGGTTCTGCATCGAAAGAATAACTCCGTCTGATCCAAGCCTGGACTTGACCTTGCAAAAGGCCTCGTTCTCGCTTTTTGCCTCGAATTCGATCTCTCTTACGAGTCTCAATTATCCCGCCTCCTGGCCCAAAGATCAAACTGCTGCAGCATTACTTTGACAACACCCTGCCGGAAGGCTTACGGTAAAGAAAAGGACCCGCCTGTTCGAACCCTATCCGGCTGTATTCGAATATCTGCTCCGTCGTTCCCACCATCAGGAACCCTCCATCGGCAAGACTTTTATAAAACTTTTCGTAAAGCATGATCTTGGTCTCGGCAGAAAAATAGATCACCACGTTCCTGCAGAATATCAGGTGCTGACCCGACGGGAGCTCCTGCTCCAGCAGGTTGGCCTTTTTGAATGTAACCATCTCTTTCAGTTCTGGACGTACCCTGAAGAATCCGTCACCTTCGCTTGTGAAACTGGCCTCCCTGAGGTCATCGGGTACAGCGGCGATCTGTTTTTCCCTGTATCTGCCTTCTTCGGCCCTGCGCAGGGCACCCTCATCCAGGTCAAGGGCAATTATCCTGCAGGGTATCCTTTCGATCCGGGCCACCATGGCCAGGGAATAGGGCTCCTCTCCCGTTGAGCACCCCGCACTGAGGAAATCCAGGCTACCGCGATACATTCTGCGAAGTTCGGGAAGGACATCCTCCCTGAGGGAATCCCAACGGGCGGGATTTCTGAAAAATTCGGTAACATTTATTGTTATGTAGTTTAGAAAATTCCCCAACTTGACATCATCGCTGCTTATAGCCCTGAAGAATTCCCCGTAGTCGGTGTGACCCCAGTTGTTCATGAGTGTGTGGACTCTCCTGTGGATCTGGTACTTGTAAATATCAAGATCGATTCCGGTAAGACGTGCCAGATCTTTCTTGAATCTCTCGTAACCTGGTCCTGCAGGGTATATTCTCTCCGCCATAGGTCAGCCTCTTCCCTCGATACGGGCTTTATTAAAAACAGAGGCTTACGCCCCTCCCTTCTTTGATGCGGGTTTCGTCATCTCCACGACCCGGACCCCAAAGTTTTCGTCAATTACCACAACTTCTCCGCGGAAGATCAGTTTGCCATTGGCCAGCACATCAACAGGCTCCCCGACTATCCTGTCGAGTTCAATTATGGCTCCGGGCTCGAGGCTGACTATCTCTCCAATGGTTTTACGGGAGTTACCAAGAACGACGGTGACACGAACAGGGATATCAAGAAGGATCCCCATCCTGCTGTCGGGGCCGGGTCCCCCGGACGTAATTCTGCCTTCCTGTTCCATCGGGGGGAATTCCGTTGGTCTGGCCTCTCCTTGCACCTCTTCTCCTTTTTCCCCGTAAGGAGTCTCTTGCGAGGAGCCTATTACACTGGCTATAAGGTCATCTATTTCTGACTGTCTTGAGTTGTCCTTTCCGGAGCCTTCCTTTTCGATCTTCTCAAAGTCCGGTATCTCGGGGATCTCTTTTCTGGTCGAGTCAAGCCACTCAAGCCCCTTGGCCAGAGCTTCGGCTTCCTCGGCATTTATTCCCGTTGAGCCGGCAAAGCTATTTCCCTTGCCATTCTCCGCAGGCTCTTCGACCTGTTCCGATATACCCTCCGGCTTTTTTTCAGCCCCTTCTCCAGAGGTCGTCTCTTCCTGTTTTTCTTTCTCTTCGTCCATGTCTTCAGGGGAAAGGGTCTCCCTTCACCTCTCTTTCGGGGTTCATGTCCGTCACTTGCCGAAGGTCTCTATCATCTTTCGTCCCGCTTCGGAACCGGCTTCGAACGATTTTGAAACCGCCTCGTAGGCCCTGCTGGCTGCCAGCATCCGGACCATCTCCTCGACGACGTTAACATTGGAACCTTCTACGGAACCAGGAACAAGGCTAACCAGGTCGGGGTCAATTCTGACAGGGGCTCCCGACGCAACGGTCCCGGCAAGAAGACTCGAGCCGACCTGCCGCAATCTGGACGGAGCCTCGAAGGAAAATAAAGGCACCCGGCCCACTTCCTCTCCATCGGAAATGACAACCCCTTTTTCATTGATCGATACAACGGCAGCATCCCCGACCGGGATGGGGCCTCCATCTCCCATCAGGACGAGCCCTGCATGGGTAACTATCTGCCCTTCATTATCAAGTGTGAAAAGACCGGACCTGGTGAACCACGTGTTGGTGCCGTCGCTGACCTGAAAAAAACCTTCGCCCGTTATCGAGCACTCAAGAAGGTTCCCTGTCTCCCTTATTTCCCCGGGCGACATGACGGGGGAACTTTCCGATACAACAACGCTCAGGGGGATGTTGCCTATACCCTCCCTGTGTCCCCTGGAGGACCCGTCGTTTTCCTGCCTTGCCACACCGGCATCGGGAAAAGCCTTGAAGGAGACTATGCTTTTGCGGAAACCCGAGGTTCCCGCATTGGCAAGATTATTGGCGGCCACGTCAACAGCGTGCTGCTGCACAAGCATGGCGGCGGCGCTGTTATAGACCCCTCTGAACATACCCCTTCGCCCCCTGTCTCCAATTTATCCCCTCAAAAGTTCTGTTGCGGCATCCCACATGGCTCTGGCCGATTCAACTACTTCCAGATTGGCCTCATAGGCCCTGCTCGCAGCCACCATGTCGGCCATTTCTCTTACCACCGAAACATTTGGATAAGCAACACAACCATCCTCATCTGCGTCGGGATGACCGGGTTCATGCACAACACGGGGGGGGGAATCATCCTGTGCTATCTCCATTACCGAGACTCCACCACTTCCCCCCGAAGCATCTTTCATTATCTCCGAGAATACGGGTATTTTCCTTCTGTAGGGTCCACCCTCTCCAGTACGGGTAGTGTTGACATTGGCCAGGTTCTCGGCAATGGTGTCCAGGAGGACCCTGTGCGCGGTGAGAGCACTTCCTGCAGTATCTATAGCCCTGAATACTTTCATCGCTATCTGCCTCCCATCGAGGTCTTTATCATTTCGGCCCTTTTTGCCATGAGTTTCATTACCGAGTTATAGGCCATCCTTGTCCTGGCCAGTTTTGCCATCTCTATCTCCGGATCTACGCTATTGCCGTCAATCCGGCAGGACTCATTCTCTGCCCGGGTTTCAAGTACGATTCCCTCCAGGTCGGGCTTATGATCAGGGTCGATGTGTCTTTTTTCCGTCGCAGAGACCCTTGCCGGAGAAAGAGAAGTTTTCCCATCCATAGCCTCCCTGAGCCTGTCCTCAAAAAAGACCTCTTTCCTGGAATAACCGGGGGTGTTTATATTCGCGAGATTATCCGCCACAGCCCTGAAACGTTTCGCAAGTCCCGAGGCTCCCGCTTTCTGTATTACCCAGAGATCGTCCCTGAACATCTTGTCCACCTTCCTGTCTGGTTCTTCCTGTTTATGTTATCGGCCTTCAGAAGCCTCTGCTGCACCGGGAAGCACCAATTCGGGGGGGAGACCCTCTTCCT
>Ga0334887_1000840_pt1 | contig 44903 bp, 44 predicted proteins | sample GraSluR1_MG_10_FD_207217 | JGI IMG/M metagenome (GOLD analysis project Ga0334887, IMG submission 207217) | Sludge microbial communities from methane-producing bioreactor in Wageningen University, Netherlands - Granular Sludge_18_07-R1 | ecosystem: Engineered > Bioreactor > Anaerobic >...
GTTTTTGTGGTTATTAACATTTTACCAAACGGGGATGCACTTTTGTTGTCAATACCGGTTTTTTAACTGTTTATTTTATTGTTTTGTCGGGCTTTTCAGCCAATTTTTCTGGACAGAAAGTTGAGTTGAGAATTCAAAATTAATATTAGATATATTCTGCATTTTTGAAGTCTTGGCCCTGAGATTTTTTAATCAGCTTCTGATAAACGCCGGGAGGCAGGAAAATCACAGCCTTATCCAGGACTTTTTCCAGCAATTCCAGCAATTCTTCATGTCCATCCCAGTATTGCAGAAGAATCTCATGATCCACGGAAGACATCAGCCTGTTTAAAACAAGGGCAATCAATAAAATATCATCAAGCTGACCGATAACCGGAACAACATCAGGCAAAAAGTCCCAGGGAGAAAGTACATAGAGAACAGTTCCCATCAAAAGGGTTTTGTCTGTTGCCGATACTAATTCACTTTCCAGAAGGCGATATAATAATTTAATAAGATTGGGAATAAACATAAGACTTTCAGAAATTGTCCTTTTGGCCGGGCAATCAAAACCATTGGTTTCGTTCATAGATTACTCCTTTTAGCCTTATTATGCTCAAAATCTAAAATACTATTTTTTTGCCCCTGATATTTACACTTAAGATAAATCCTACGGCAATTATATTGGTAAGAATAGCACTGCCTCCATAGCTTAAAAAAGGCAGCGGAATACCTGTTATGGGCATTAGACCTATTGACATACCAATATTTTCAAATATATGAAAAAGCCACATAGCAGTTATACCAATTATCAACAGGGTACCGTAAAAATCCTTGGCGGTAAAACTCAAGTATACTGCCCTCAAAATAAAGCCGGCATAAAGTATTATTACGAAAGCAGCCCCCAAAAAACCCAGTTCTTCTCCAATAACCGCATAGATGAAGTCAGTATGATGTTCCGGCAGGAAATTCAGCTGTACCTGGGTACCATTGAATAATCCTTTTCCTGTAAGTCCTCCAGAACCTATAGCCACCAGGGACTGGATAGTATTCCAGCCATATCCGCGTCCGCCCTGTCCATCCTGATAGGGATTCAAAAAGACTGTCAGCCGCTTAAGCTGGTATTCTTCCATAGGCAGCCACAATCCCAATTTGAAATGTAAAAATACCAGCAGAATTACTAAAAGTACTGTACCGAATAATAAGGCCGAAAGGATTCTGGGATTTGCACCGGCAACAAACATCATTACTATTGTTATAGCTATATAAACCAGTGCTGTTCCCAGATCAGGCTGCAGCATAATAAGAATAAAAGGAATCCCCATGTAAATAAAACAGGGAATCATCTGCGCCAGGGTATTTAGCGCACCTTTTCTGGAAGTCAGAAAATCGGCAAACGATAATATCAAAATTATCTTGGTAAATTCAGCAGGTTGGACAGCAGGCAAAAATCCCAGGCTGATCCAGCCTGTTGTTCCCCTTACTTCCTGTCCCAGAAAAAGCACCGCCAAGAGAAGAATAATGGAAAAAATATAAAGAATATGACTATACCTTCTTAACTGCGAATAATCATATCTGATAATAAAAACTGCAGCTACAAAGCCAATCAATATTGAAAAAATCTGTTTTTTTATATAAAAATAGGGATCACTCGAAATCCCGCTGCTGGCACTCCAAAGGACAATAACTCCAAAAGCCAGAATAAGGAATAATAGTAAGATAAATGGTTTATCAATAAATTTGAGTCTTTTCAGATTCAAATCTTCATACCTCCTTTTCTTATTATAAGGCTATATAAATTACAGTGTCCACCCTTATAGTCTGGACTATATAATGCTGAATTTATTTTACTACGTTTCACCGGAAGTCTTGCAGAAAACCTGGAGGGTGCCAATAATTACAGGCACCCTCCAGGCATTATTATGTTTATCCCTTAATCGTTTACAGCCCTCTTAAATCCCCTTACAGGAATATTAGCCACCAGAGCCACCGAATCTTCATCACTTTCCAGATTAACCAACCAGGATTCTTCTTCTATTTCCATATACTCCTTAATTACCCTGATAAGATCCTCTTTCAGTGAATTCAGTAAATCGGGAGATACCATGGAACGATCATGAATAAGAACCAGCCGCAAACGTTCTCTGGCAATATCTTTGCTATTTGTGTTTTCTTTTACAAATATTCTGCTAAGAATATCTAACAAAGTAACTACCTCCCTCCTATTTGGCCAGTCTCAATATTTTTTTGAATTTATTTACAATGCTGTTTTCCTCCTCAAGGGAGTTGAGTGGAATGTCTTCTCCCATTATTCTTCTGCTTATACGGCGGTAAGCTTCCCCTGCACGGGAATAATTTTCCATCACAGCTGGCTCTCCACGGTTTGTAGATACTACTATCGATTCGTCTTCCGGTACTACTCCCAACAAATCAATAGACAGGATGTCAATTATGTCTTCTATGTTCATCATGTCGCCACATTTAACCATTTTTGCTCTCAGACGATTTATTATCAATTGACTGTTATTCAAGCCGGCAGCCTCCAGCAGTCCGATAATACGATCCGCGTCTCTTACTGAGGAAACCTCTGGAGTAGCGACAATTATGGCATTGTCGGCGCCGGAAATGGCGTTTCTAAAACCCTGTTCAATACCTGCCGGGCAATCTACCAGAATATAATCAAAATCTTCTCTTAATTCATTGGTTAAATTCTTCATCTGATGCGGACTTACTGCAGTTTTATCCTTGGTCTGAGCAGCAGGCAAGAGAGAAAGCTTTTCAAAACGTTTATCCCTTATAAGGGCTTGTTTTAACCTGCAATTACCATTGACCACATCGACAACATCAAATACAATTCGGTTTTCCAGGCCCATAACCACATCCAAATTCCTCAAGCCAATATCTGTATCCAGGAGAACAACCTTTTTCCCCATCATAGCCAGAGCAGTTCCCAGATTGGCAGTAGTTGTAGTCTTGCCCACCCCACCTTTTCCAGAAGTAATAACTAAAACCCTACTTTTCATCGTTCAGCCTCCAATCATATTTTTAGCTTCTCAATAATCACTTTTCCGGCTTTTATCCTGGCCAGCTCCGGACCTTCCACAATAATCTCCTCCCCCTCCGGTGGCCGGGTTATGTGATTGGCAATTCTAAGCTGAGTAGGATTAAGCCGGTAAGCAGCAACTATTACAGTCTCATCTCCAAATGCACCAGCATGAACCATTCCTCTGAGCACGCCCATTACCAAAATATTGCCCCCTGCAACTACCTCGGCACCAGGGTTTATATCTCCGAGAATTACCACATTTCCTTCAGTATAGAATTTCTGACCGGAACGTAAATTACGACAAATCAACGCTGTCTCCTGGTATTGAGACAATTGCTCAGGATATAAGGTATCATTTTCTGGGGAACCTGATTGTTCAGGAGGTCCATTAGCAGTCAAACTATTCAGAAGAAATCCGTGATCCAATACAATCCCTTCTATCTTCCGGAGTTCTGCCCTGCTGATTTTCTCTTTTCCGATGACAATATTCAAACCACTGACATAAGCAGGATCAGCAATTGATTCCATTTTTTTATAAAGCTCTGCCTGGATTTCGGCAAATGTAGTACATTCTGTCAAGTCTATAAAGAATTCTGTCCCCAGATTTTGTAACACTGCAATCACCTTAAAACCCCTTTCATTCAAAAAACTCAGGTTATCATTTCCTTTTACTTCTTTTTACTTCTATAATTTACATTTTTATCCTTTGAAGAAAAAAATAATAACAGGGGAAATATTATCTAATTTCCCCTGTTAAAGTCATTTTCCATATACAAAATTATTTTATTATTCGCCAATTCATTTTGACATATTATTCTTTTTCAAAGTAAAAGAGCCGACCTAGAAAGCTATGCTTTGCCGACTCTTTTACTTAAGAGTTTCGTACATTTCTGTACTCCTCCTTCTGCCTCCACCCTGACAACCTGGCTGTGCTTGGATTTGCACTTCCTTTTTCAAGGTTCTGTTTTCTGGTCCCAGTTCTGCTTCTTCCCGTTTTACCACCTTTCGCTTCATCCCTCAATGAACTCCCAGTCAATAAATCGGTGATTAAGTTCCATGTTTTTGCCTTTCCTTAATGCTTTTACAAACATTTTGCGGACGAGGCCTTTCTCTAATAGCAATTTTCTGAAACCTGTCAGGGTGTATTCAAGTACTATAAGCTTTGCCTATTTCCTTGTTTTTTTATTGTACAAGCAATAAAGGTAAAGGTCAAGATATTTTCAGAAAATTTCGACTCTTGTGATTGTTTTCTTTTTCTTATAACCCTAACAGCCTAATTTCTCAAAATAGATAGAAATACTTGATATGGATACTATTCTATCTCATTAGAATAATGAATGTTGGCAATAATATTTTCCTCATCGCTGGCAGTATCCTCATCTTCCATGGCCAAGTGATCCTTTATCCCAAAATAATGTTCAAATACATCCCTGGCTATTACTCCGGCTGATTGGCCTCCACTGCCGCCATATTCCACGACGCCCGCAAACGCTATCTCAGGGTCATCAAAAGGAGCAAAAGCTATAAAAACTCCATGGACTTCCTTAAGTGGATTATCGCCTTTGCGGCCGGTTTCCGCACTACCTGTTTTAGCCCCCACCTGGATGTTTTCCGGAAAGTGGTAGAACAAGAAATGCGCTGTTCCTCCCGCTTGAGTCACTTCCAGCATAGCTCTTTTGGTTTCAGCAATATTTAGTGCTGAAACATCTACTTCTCTTATTAACTCTGGCTTGCATTCTTTAATCACCTGGGTTTCAAATGATACTATTTTTTTTACCAGATAGGGTTTCATAAGATAACCGCCATTGGCTATGGCAGCCACATAATTAGCCAGTTGCAGAACTGTAAAACTGTTATCCCCCTGACCGATGGACATATTAAAGGTATTAAACTGCTGCCAGCTGCTTTCAAAATTATAATCTATCTCATATTGTGCTTCCAGTTTGGCTCTTTCTTTCTTTTTCTGATTTTCCAGTTCTTTGATTTCATTGTCATCTTCAGCATGCAAAAAAAGCTCATCATATTTTTCTTCCAGCTGTTTATACAGGGTTTTATATTTAATATTGATCTGCCCACCCTTGATTTCCTTCTTCCATTCAGGAGTCGGTAAAAGCCCATTTTTCTCTTCCGGCAGGTCAATACCGGCACGGGAACCCAGGCCAAATTCTTTGCCAACACGAATTATCTCCTCTTTACCGGCTCTTCTGCCCATCTCCTGGAAATACGTATTGCAGGATCCTGCCATGGCAGTATAGTAATTTACGTTTCCATGGATTTTAGTGCATTTTATATAAGGATCTATCCAATAGGCACCCTGGCAATTAACACTGTAATTAAGGGGCTCCATAACCCCTTTCTCCAGAGCAGCCATCCCGGTTATTGGTTTGAATGTCGATCCCGGAGGATAAGCTGCCTGAATGGCTCTATTTAATTCAGCTCCTGGATTGAGAGGATCATAATTGCCCTGGGGATAATAATAACTAAGGCGTTCTGAACTCAGCGAACCCTTCCAGTCATCAGGATACATGGTTGGTGTACTGCACATGGCCAGTACTTCTCCGGTCTTGACATTGAGAACTACTGCCGAACCTACTCTGGCTTTAGGATATTCTTCCTGTAATTGTTTCAATCTTGCGTCCATACTGTTTTCCATAACCTTCTGCAAGTTTACATCCAGGGTAAGATACAGGTTATTACCCGGATGTGGTTCAAGGGTAACCAGCTCCCTTATAGGTCTCCCCCGGGAATCAACTTCTACACTTCTGGCCCCGTCTTTTCCACGCAATTCCTGTTCATACTGCTTCTCAACTCCTGCCTTGCCAATGAGACTGTTTAAATCATACCTGCCATCATCATTCAGGTTGGACAACTCCTCCTGAGTTATTGAATGAATATAACCCAGAACGTGACCAGCCAGAGAGTCTTCAGGATAATAACGCAGAGGTTCCACAGTAATCGTCACTCCAGGCAAATCCTGACGGCTTTCCTCCAGTTTAACCACCAGATCCCAGGGAATATCTCTTATCAAAACCATGGGTTCAAAAAGCCTGTATTTCTGAAAACTAATTTTTTCCTCTATATAATCCGGGGTCACTTCAGGATAATATGGACTTATTATTTCAATCAGCTTTTCTTCCACCACTTGCTGCTTACTGATCCCCAAAAAGTTTAAATTAACTGCAAATACCAGTTTGTTGGCAGCGAGTGTTTCGCCATTGCAGGAATAGATCTCACCACGGGGAGCTTTAATAGAGAGCAGCCGTATGCGATTATCTTTAGCCTGGGTCTGATAGAATTCGTTATGAAACAATTGGAGAACTGCCAACTTAATCAAGAGAACGATAAGCAAACCCAGAACTATATAAGAATAAACCTTTAACTTGTGCTTTATCTTCCTCTCCGTATCCACTTTATCTCTCTCCTGTCAGGCCGAGTATTCCATGTCTGGAAGAATGATAAAACCAGACATATACTGGCACAGCTATCAAAACATTATAGATATTCTGATATAATAAAGCATGAAATATGATAGTATCAAAATGAAATAATTCCATGTTAAGCAGGTTTAAAACAAACAAAAAGCCAGAATTGATCAGTGTTGCTATTACTACCCCCAAAACTCCAACCAGGATGTTTTCCCGAAAAACATTTCCCTGCAAAGAACCAATTATATATGCGGTCAAGCCCTTGGCCAGAGCATTAATCCCTATAAATCTACCCAGATAGAGATCTTCCAGTAAACCGCACAGGAATCCATAGGCTGCTCCTTTTCTTGCTCCATTCAAGATAGCGTAGCAAGCCACCGTTACCAGAACTATATCGGGTAAAGCTCCATTAATAGTATAGAAACTAAAGAGCGTAGATTGTAAAAATATCGCCGTAAACGGCAAAAAAAGAAGGACCAGATAACGCAATTCTTCTACTCCTCTGCTTTATCGTTTTCCAACTGCGGCCGGTATCCGGTAATCACCAATACTTCCTCCAGTTTGTTGAAATCAACTGCCGGTTTCACCGTGGCTGATAATAAAAGGCCGTTAGGTTCCTTTAATATTTCTTCAACAAACCCTATATCTATCCCGCTGGGATAGGTCAATGATAAGCCCGAGGTAACAACCCGATCACCTTTTTTAATAGAAGAGTAATAAGGTATATTAATCATTCTCAATAAGCCACTGTTTCCAATGCCTTCCACGATGCCGCCGGTTTCCCTGCTTTCCTGCAAGACAGCTCCAACTGCCAGTTCACGGTCACTGATTAAGCTTATATGGGCTGAATTCTTGCTCACGCTGCCAACACGTCCCACCAGTCCATCCGGACTGATGACAGCCATGTCTTTCTCGACCCCATTTTTGCTGCCCCTGTTTATAACCAAAGTTTTATTCCAGTTATTAGGGCTTCGGGCTATCACACTGGCAGCAAGCAAGTCATAACTTTCCAAAGTGGCATCCTTGAACTCCACCAGTTCTTTTAACCTTTTGGCTTCTGCTTCATATTCTCTTAAAACTTGATTTTCCAGGGAAAGCTGCTCAATTTCTTTTTTTAATTCCCCTATCTGAGTACTGAGCAATTTCTTGTCGCTGAATAATACCGGCAGAGCAGCGCAATTATCTCTAAACTCACTTACCCCGCTTTGCAGCGGGGTATAAAGATCCCTTATCAATTTTTCTACTATGGTAATATCTTCCCGAGCAGAAGAGGTAAAATTGATCATTATCAACGAAAAGATAAAAATGGCAAAAAATAGCCAAAAACATTTATTTTTGAAGATTCTAAACAAAATCACTCACCCGACTAAAAAGATTTTTTCGGTGAAATTAATACCTTTTTCAATACTTCAATATTCTCCAGGACCTTCCCTGTTCCTCGGGCTACTGCCAGAAGCGGTTCTTCACAGACATGAACAGGCATATTGGTTTCCCTGCTGATCAGTTTATCCAGGCCTTTAAGCAGAGCACCTCCACCGGCCATTATAATACCACGGTCCATTATATCGGAAGACAGTTCCGGAGGAGTTTTTTCCAGGCATACTTTTATCCCTTCGATTATCTGTTCAACAGTTTCATTTAGTGCCTGTTGTATTTCCTCAGAAGAAACCTTAATAGTCTTGGGCAAACCACTGACCAGGTCACGTCCTCGAACTTCATAATAATCCTCGGGGCCTTCCCATAATGCTGAACCTATGGATATTTTAATATCTTCGGCAGTACGTTCACCAATCAAGAGATTATAGCTTTTCTTCAGATGCTGAATAAGGGCATTATCCATGTTATCACCGGCCACACGAATAGAGCGGGCAGTGACAATTCCTCCCAATGATATTACTGCTACTTCTGTTGTTCCTCCGCCAATATCCACTATCATGTTACCCGTGGGTTCGTGTACAGGCAGTCCTGCACCAATAGCAGCAGCCATAGGTTCCTCAACCAGGTAGGCTTCCTTGGCTCCTCCTGCCAGAGCAGCCTCTCTGACTGCTCTCTCCTCTACTGTAGTACAACCTGTAGGTATACTTATAATGACCCGGGGACGTATAAGTGGAGTTCTTTGCCCCAGGGCCTTGTTAATAAAATATTTGATCATGGATTGCGTCACATCGAAATCTGCTATTACTCCGTCTTTCATAGGTCTGATAGCAACAATATTACCAGGGGTTCTGCCAATCATTCGTTTGGCTTCATCCCCAACAGCCAGCACCCTGCCATTGTCACTCTGTATGGCAACTACTGATGGTTCAGTAAGAATTACTCCTTTTCCTTTAAGATGTACCAGGGTATTAGCAGTCCCCAGGTCTATTCCCATGTCTTTTCCAAAAAACACCTTTTTTCCTCCTTAAACCAACTATATAATTCCTTTGGCCTTTAAACTGCAATATGTATTTTCTCCGATTATTACATGATCAAGAATTTCTATTCCCATTATCTTCCCGGCTTCGATCAACCTCCGGCTTACTTCAATATCCTCATGACTGGGAGCAGGGTCTCCACTGGGGTGATTATGAACAAGTATAATAGAGGCCGCACTTTTTTTAATAGCTGTTTTAAAAACCTCACGAGGATGAACAATGGAACTGTGCAAGCCTCCAACAGAAATATCCTCCATGCTCATCAGGCCACCCTTTCTATCCAGGTACATAACTCGAAAATGTTCCCGGTCATAATTACGCATCTCTTCCATGGCCATATCCCTGACAGCATTGGTAACATCTTCGGGAGATTTTATAGGTCTTCTCCAGCGGACATCCCCCACTATTCTTGCGCCCATTTCAATAGCCGCTTTCACAGCCGCTGCTTTAGCCGAACCAATACCAGGTTCTTCAAGAAGTTCTTCCAGGCTGGCTTCTCTTAAAAATCTCAGACTGCCGTTGTGCTTTTGCAGCATCCTGGCGGCCAGATCCAGAGCATTATGCTGTCTGTTGCCGCTGCCCAGTACGATAGCCAACAATTCCTGGTCACTTAAACTCTTTTCTCCCTGGGCTATCAGTTTTTCGCGGGGCCGCATATTCTCAGGCATATCCTTGATATTAATGCTATATTCACCCAGTGAATCTACACCTCCAACAAATTCACTCCCAGTGCTTTTAACATTGTATAAAGGGTACTCAACGGCAAGCCAACTACATTAAAATAACATCCTTCTATTCTATTAACAAATAGAGAACCCCTGCCCTGTATCCCATATGAACCGGCTTTATCCATAGGTTCACCAGTCTTGACATAGGCCTTGATTTCCTCTTGCGAAAGATTTCGAAAGCAAACCCGGGTATGTTCTGCTTGTACCTCGCAATTCTTATTACTGATATCCATTAAACACAAAGCAGTAATTACCTCATGCCAATCTCCACTGAGAAGAGAAAGCTGCACTATTGCCTCCTCTTCATTAAAGGGCTTACCCAGGATCTTGTCCTTGTGCACCACAATAGTGTCCGCAGCAATAAGCAATCCTTCTGAAAATTCCCTGGACACTGCCCAGGCTTTTTCCACGGCTATTCTCTTAACTGCATCTTCAACATTTTCTTCGCTTATGAATTTCTCTTCGATATCAGCCGGGGCAGAAATAAAAGTCAGGCCAAGCTTTTCCAGAAGCATCTTGCGTCTGGGTGAGCCTGAAGCTAGAATTATCTGTCTCAAATTTTCCCCACACCTCATATTATTATTATGAATTATTATAAAAAAACAGAAAAAGCCTATAAAAAACAAGATATTTTCTAAAATTTTAGCACTAGTACATGGCAAAAACAAGCCGGGTAAAAATGAAAGCAACTCTCTTAAGCTAAGGAAAAAATTGAGTAAAAAAAGGTCGGGAAACATACCATAACTCTATTCTCTGTTTATTATGTAAATAAAAAAGCACTCAGCTGCCAGTACTTCAATTGTTAAAAGCCAGGTTAAAGCTCAACACTTCCAGATTCACTGAAAGATCAACATTTCTTAAGACAACATCGGCAGGCACTTTCAATATACTGGGTGAAAAATTGAGAATTGCCTTTATTCCGGCTGCCACCAGTTTATCGGTAACATCCTGTGCAGCTACTGCGGGAACAGTAATTACCCCTATATCAACTTTATGTTCCTTAACCCTATTATTCAGTAGTTCCAGGGGTTCTATTTCTACACCGTCAAGCTCCTGCCCAATTCTGTTTTCATCTATATCAAGGATAGCCTTAATGGAAAACCCCCGGTCTATGAAGCCCTGGTACAGAGCAAAGGCAGAACCCAGTTTACCGGCGCCAACAATGATAATGTTCCATCTCTGATTCAGCCCCAGGATCTTCATCAATTGACTGTACAGGTCTTCAACATTATATCCAACTCCGCGGGTTCCGAACTCTCCAAAATAAGCCAGGTCTTTTCTTACCTGAGCAGAACTCACACCCACACCCCGAGCAACTTCATCGGAAGAAACAGTTTTAACATCTTCATCAAGCAGCTGAAATAAATAACGGGAATAAACAGAAAGCCTCATTACTGTGGCTTCAGGGATCTTATAGATTTTCAAGGACCCCACTCCTTTAACGTAGTATTAAGACATAATTCTATTTTACCATGTTGTTGTACAGGCAGGGGTAAAATAATGCATAAAAAAACTTACCTGATCAGTAAGATATTTTGAAATACTATTCGATTTCTATTTACTATAGAAAAACTTTTAAGGTATTGTAAATTATTATTGCCACCAGGGCTGCAGATGGTATGGTAAGAAACCAGGCTATTACAATCTGTCGGGCTATGTTCCAGCGCACTCCCTTTAACCTTTTGGCTGCCCCAACTCCCATTATAGAAGATGACACTACATGAGTAGTGCTTACCGGTGCACCCAGTAAACTTGCCGAATATATAGTAAGCGATGAAGTAAAATCAGCTGCAAATCCATTTATCGGCTCTATTCGGAATATCTTCCCCCCCATGGTCCTGATAATTTTCCACCCCCCGACAGCCGTACCGGCAGCCATAGCAGTTGCACACGCAATTTTGACCCATAGAGGTACCTGAAAAACAGCCAGTAAGCCCCCACTTATCAAGACCATGGTTATAACCCCCATAGATTTCTGGGCATCATTGGAACCATGGGCAAATGATGCCATACAGGCCGATATTATCTGCAGTTTTCTGAATTTATTGTTGGTTTTGGCAGGAGAAGCTCCTTTGAATACCCAAAAAAGCAAGGTCATAACAATGCTTCCAGCCAGTAAACCCACAATTGGAGCAATTATCAGACCGGCAAAAATTTTTATAAATCCATACCATTTCACGTAGTTCCAGCCAAAGCCCCCTAATACAGCTCCGACCAATCCTCCTATGAGGGCATGGGAAGAACTGCTGGGGATACCAAAATACCAGGTAAAAATATTCCAAAAGATGGCAGCTATTAAAGCAGCACTTAGTACAAGCGGGGTTACCAGGTCAGGAGCAACAATGCTTTTCCCGATAGTAGAAGCAACCGCTGTTCCACTCAGAGCACCAAGAAAATTAAAAGAGGCAGCAACCATGATTGCTGCTCGGGGCGACAGGGCTTTCGTGGATACTGAAGTGGCAATGGCGTTGGCTGTATCATGAAAACCATTAACATAATCGAATACCAATGCCAGGGATACAACCAAACAAACCATAGCCATGCTAAACATACTTAATAGCTATCCCTTTTATTATATTACTGACATTTTCACAATAATCCAGAGTTGTCTCCAGATGTTCGTATATCTCTTTCCACTTAATAATATCAACCACATTTTTGGTGTTTTCGAAAAGAAGGGCGATCCCTGTACGATACAGGAAATCACCCTCATGTTCACAAGCACGAATTTTTTCACAGGATTCCAGAATATCACTGTGCCAGTTTCTTACATCAGGCAGTTTCTGTACACAGTCTTTTATTTCCAGGGACGCTGTATACAAAACTGCAATTAGTTTTACAATATATTCCGCATTTTCCGGAGGTTGGGCTTTGTACAAAACAAATTTTTCCATAGTCCCCTGTATGTGATCAAGCACATTGTTCAATTCCCTTGATAATAGAAGAATATCTTCACGATCAAAAGGAGTTATAAAGGAACTATTAATTTTCTTCATAACTTCGGATAAAATTTCATCCCCCTTTTCTTCCAGCCTGGTCAACAGCTCCAGGTTTCCTTCAGGATCAAGAGGTCTTCTGGAGAATTTCTCCAATGCGCCGGAGGCCGTACAAATAGCTTCCGCAAGCTCTTCAAAATAGCTAAAAAATCGTTCATCCCGTGGCTTTAGTTTAAAAACCACTGCAATACCTCCTCAAGAATACAATATACATAACTCTTTGGCTTAATTATAACAAATAATAACTTTGACTCTGTGTTAAGAATATGTAAACAATATTTTAAGACTTCGTAACATAATATCTGCGCGCCCTGTCCAGAACATAAAAAGACCCGGTAACCAGCAGATATTCATCCTTTTGCATTAAACTCAGTCCCTTTTCCACAGCTCTTTCAATGCTTTCCTTCTCAAATACTTCCTTTTGTGGAAAGAGTCTATTCCATATTGGCATTACCCTCTGCCATTCCTCTGCTCTTGGGCTTTCAGGTCTGGTAACCACGCAACTGCGGCACTGTTTTCCCAGTTCTTTTAAAAACTCGCTGGCATCCTTGTCATCGAGTAGCCCCACAACCATTATCCCCTTATTTTCAGGGAAGAAATTGTGTAAAGAAGATGCCAGAGCTCTTGCTGCATGAGGATTATGAGCAAGATCAAAGACTACCGGGGGCTCCTTACTGAAGATTTCCATTCTTCCCGGAATACTGACCTTTCTCAAGGTCTCTCTGATATGATTATCAGAGACAAAAAACCTGCTTTTTCTCAAGTGAAAAATAGCCTGCAGTGCAATAGCCAGATTTTTCAGCTGATAATCTCCCAGCAAAGAAAAAAAGAGCCCAGACAAGTACTTGTCTTCATAAGAAATGTCTATAAACTGACCGGATAGTCCTGAAAAAGCCTTCCGGTTCACACTTAGCAACTGGCTGGAGTAAAGAGTCGATTCTTGCAGTTTAGCCCTGTTGCTGATTACTTTAAAGGCTTCTTTTTCCATTGGACCAATTATTACCGGTATTCCATTTTTAATTATGCCAGCTTTATTAAAGGCAATCTCCTGCAGACTTTTTCCTAAAAAAGCAGTGTGATCATAATCAATGCTGGTAATTATTGATAATAGAGGCGTTATTACATTACTTGAATCATATAAGCCTCCCATCCCCACTTCCAGTACTGCAATATCTACCTCTTTATCCCGAAAATATTGAAACGCCAGCGCAGTAAGTATTTCAAATTCACTTGGCCTGCTAAATCCTTCTTCCTCCATAGCAGCTATTACTTTCCCAATCTTCTCAAGATATTCAAGAAATACCGTACCATCTATTTCTGCTCCACTTACAGTTATTCTCTCCAGATATGAATGTAAATGGGGTGAAGTAAACTGCCCCACCCGATAACCCGCCTCCTTTAAGAGGCTGCTGATCAAGACAGAAACCGAACCCTTGCCATTGGTCCCGGCAATATGAACATAATCAATATCCCTTTCCGGGTTGCCCATGCCCGCAAGCAAACGCTCAATACGTTCAAGTCCCGGAATAATTCCCGGAGCACTCATTCTATCCAGGCTTTTTATTATTTGTTTTTCAATATCTCCAAGCGTTGCTGGATTCCCTCCTTTTTATTCCTGGCTTCCTTCTCCTTGTTTCTTTCTTTCTCAATTACTTCTCGCGGAGCCTTTGCCAGGAATTTTTCATTATTCAATTTATTCCCAGACTTTTGCAAGGCATTTTCAGTATTATTCAGTTCTTTGAGCAGCCTCTGTACTTCTTTTTCTATGTCAATAAGCCCCTCCAAAGGAACATATACCTCTGCCACCGAACTCAGCGCAGATACTGATTGTCCAGGCTTCGTGTCCAATTCTTTCTCAATCTCCAGCTCATTAACATTGGCCATGGCCTTGATATAATTCTGATTAAGGCTAAAGGGCTCCCGTTTGCTATCATCGTTTACAACAATTATGGATTTTATAGGAGAACCGGGTGAAATGTTGAATTCAGCCCTTATGTTTCTCAATGCTCTGATTACATTCATAATATCCTGCATTTGTTCAACTGCCTGCAGATTACATTGGTTTTCATCATAAAGCGGCCAGGAATCAAGCATAATACTATCGTTATGTCCGGGAAGATAATGGTATATCTCCTCAGTAATAAAAGGCATAAAAGGATGCATGAGCCTGAGAATATCCATAAGCACATCCTTGAGAACATTCTGCACCACTAGTCTTTCCCTTGGATTCTGTGGGTTAAACAGACGCGGTTTAGCCAGTTCAATGTACCAGTCGCAGAACTCATCCCAGATAAACTCGTAGAGTCTTTTGGCAGCTTCCCCTAAATCATACCTTTCCATAAGAACAGTGATCTCATCGGCCTTTTCGGCCAAACGCGATATTATCCAACGATCAACCAGGCTTAATTCAGCATGGTCAATATCGATTTTTTCATAATCCTTCAGATTCATGATAACAAAACGTGAAGCATTCCATATTTTATTGGCAAAATTCCTGGTATTCTCAACCTTTTCCCAGTTAAAGCGAACATCGTTTCCCGGTGTAACCCCGGTAATCATTGAAAATCTCAGGGTGTCAGCTCCATATTGTTCAATGACTTCTATAGGATCGATTCCATTACCCAGGGATTTGCTCATTTTCCGTCCCTTCCCGTCCAGTATCAGCCCATGTATATTCACAAAGCGGAAAGGCACCTCTCCAGTATGTTCAATACCGGAAAAAATCATCCGTGCTACCCAGAAGAAAATTATATCCCTGCCGGTAACCAGCACTGATGTAGGATAGAAACATTCCAGGTCTCGAGTCCTTTCAGGCCATCCCATGGTTGAAAAAGGCCATAATGCACTGCTGAACCAGGTATCCAGTACATCTTCATCCTGTTTCAAATCAATAGATTCACAGCGGGGGCATTTTTCAGGGTCATCTTTGCTGCAAATGGTTTCTCCGCATTCCTGGCAATACCAGACGGGAATACGGTGTCCCCACCATAATTGTCTTGAAATACACCAGTCCCTGATGTTTTCCATCCAGTTAATATATATTTTGGTAAAGCGTTCCGGGACAAACCTAATTTCTCCATCCAGAACCTTCTTAATAGCCGGTTGAGCGAGAGGTTTCATTTTTACAAACCACTGTTTGGATATCAGGGGTTCAATAACTGTTTCACAACGCTGGCAGTGTCCAACTGCATGCCTATGTTCCTCTTCTTTCAGTAAAAGTCCTAGTTTTTTCAGGTCTTTTACTACTTCCTTTCGACACTCATAGCGACCTTTGCCCTGGTAAATACCGGCATTTTCATTCATAACTGCCTGGTTATCCATAACAACAATCTGTTTTAAATCATGCCTCAAACCCATCTCAAAATCATTGGGGTCATGCGCCGGTGTTACTTTAACCGCACCGGTTCCAAATTCACGATCGACATACTCATCAGCAAATACCGGAATTAAGCGGTTCATAAGCGGAAGCACAACATTCTTCCCAATTAAATGGAGATACCTCTCATCATCTGGATGAACAGCTACCCCCGTATCTCCAAGCATAGTTTCCGGCCTGGTAGTGGCTACTACCAGATATTCTTCACTATCTTCCAGTGGATATTTAATATGCCAGAGACTCCCATCAGTTTCCTCATGTTCAACTTCTATATCAGATATAGCCGTATTACAGCGGGGACACCAGTTTATTATGTAATCGCCCTGATATATCAGACCTTTTTCATAGAGATTGACAAATACCTCTCTAACCGCCCGGGAACAGCCCTCGTCCATGGTAAACCTCTCTCGTGTCCAGTCGCAGGAAGATCCCAGCAGACTAAGCTGATTGGTAATCCTTCCCCCATAAAGATGCTTCCATTCCCAGACCCTTTCCAGGAATTTTTCCCTGCCCAGCTGGTTTTTGCTTAAGCCTTCCCGGGCAAGTGACTCCTCCACCTTCGCCTGGGTAGCTATTCCTGCATGGTCAGTGCCTGGGAGCCACAGGGTATTATAGCCCTGCATTCTGCGCCAGCGGGCAAGAATATCCTGCAGGGTGTTATCCAGGGCATGCCCCAAGTGCAGAGAACCGGTAACATTTGGAGGGGGCATAACGATGGAAAAAGCTTCTTTTCCCTTATCATCAGAAGGTGCAAAATAGTTCTGCTTCTTCCAGTATTCATACCATTTGCCTTCTACAGTTCCTGATTCATATACACTGGGCAAATTATTTGTAGTTGACATTTAATTATTTACCTCCTTCAGCGCCAGGCGCAAATATCGTTTATCTTCATAACAATTTTTCAGCCGATTATACAATCTAAATTGTACTTAAAATACTTTAAGCAGTGCAAGTTTTTAATAAAGATATTATTCATTGGGGTAAGGAGTAAGGCGTAAGGGGTGAGGTGAGGGGTGGTAAATTACACCTTCTGATTTCCTGGTGTACACATAATTACATATTAAGAATTAAAAATTCAAAATTTTATTCTCTCCTGGTCAATCTTGTTCTCAGCTATTGCCTTGTGCTAAGCTAAGAATGGATTTTCTGAATATACTGGTCAATTGAACATGCTTAATTAAAAACATAATTCTTAATATAATCTGGAGGTAGAAACAAGTGAACAATAAGAAAATCGGACGCAACGATCTCTGTCCCTGTGGGAGTGGTAAAAAATATAAAAAATGCTGTGGCCGCCTGGAAGGTATTGTAAACTTCAGCCTCGATCCCTTTGAACGTCACAACCAGCTTATGTCTGCAGTTAAAATCAAACTCGATGAATATTATAAAAAGGAAATCAAAAAATTAAGAAGGGATATGCAAAGGCGTTTTCTCTTTTTCAGTGTAGACAAGATCCTTCCACCCGAACATGAATCATTTTTTTCCGATTGCTTATGGTTTGATTATGAAATTAACGGTAAAAGCCCGGGGAGGCGTTACCTGGAAGAAAACGGGGCTTTCATGGAAACCGCACTCAGAAATTGCCTCGAAGCTCTGAATGAATCCTATCTTTCTGTTTATCAATTCCTGAGTTCAAATGATAATTATATGCAGCTCAAGGATCTTTTCTCAGGCCATGAATACAGGGTTATACTCAAAGAGGCTTTTGATGCCGGGGACAAAGAAAAGGAAATTATTCTTCTGGGACGTCTGCTCAATGTCCCTGAAGGCCACATTTTTTCCGGCATGGTTCTTCTTCTGGAAAATGAGTCCCGGCAAAAGGATTTTGTTCAAGAGCACTTTGCTTACCTCAAGGAACTTAAGGACCGGGATACCATAAGCCTTTTAAAAGGCCAGGGGGAAATAATCTATGGCATTTTCGACCATGCCTTGAAAAAAACCTTCATGAACCTGAATGATATACGGGCAATATCTATTGATGAAAACAACAGGCTCAGGCTGCTGGACGAACTATCCATGAATAAGGAATACACTTTTATTCATAAAACAGACGGGGTCCAATGGTATGCACCATCCGGGGAGTGCCATGGTTATGTAAGAATCGCTGTGAGTGCTGAACACCTGCTTATTTGCGCTGACACATTGCAGGATGTTTTGCAATTAAGAGAATTCATCAATACTATTCTGCCCGGGAAAGAGCATATCAAGGTAAACAGCCTGTTCAGGCAAGCCCCCCCAATGCTCGAAGTCTCTGATTTATGGTTTACTGTACTCAAAGACCAGGAAACAGAAAGATGGTTGACTACTGTGCATGAAGAACTGGGCAATAAAACACCTGAAGAAATACTGAAAGAGGACAAAGGACAGGAACAATTGATGAATTTACTGAATAGGTTTGAAGAATCGCTTTCAAATCCTGAGGAACAGGAACTAATAACATACATGAAACTCAGGATATCTCCAGAACCTCTGATATAGCTGCCTTTAGTTCTTCTACACCTTCTCCGGTCTGAGCCGAAAAGCAAAGCGGCAGTTCTTCTGTCTGCAAGGTCATAGCATGGCGTATTGCTGCAATATGCTTTTGCCGGGCACCCCGGGAAACTTTGTCCGCTTTGGTAGCAATCAGCAAAACCGGAATTTCATAATGTAACAGCCACTCATTCATCATAAGGTCATTTTCACCTGGTGTATGCCTTATGTCCAACAGCTGTATAACTCCTCTTAATTGTATACGCTCCTGCAAGTATCTCTCGATCATACGGCCCCATTTTTGTCTTTCACTTTTCGATACCTTGGCATAGCCATAACCGGGCAAATCTACCAGGTGCCATTGTCCATTAATCAAGTAATAATTAATACTCCGGGTTTTCCCCGGTGTAGAACTGGATTTAGCCAGGTTTTTACGGTTTACCATGCGGTTTATCAATGATGATTTGCCAACATTGGAACGCCCTACCAGGGCTATTTCTGGAAAATTTTCGGCAGGAAGCTGCTTGATATCAAAAAATACTCCTTTGAATTCAGCCTGTTTTATTATCAAAAAAATCACCCTTTATGCCAGAGTTTGTTTTTGGAACAAAAGCTTAAGGAATAAGCTCAGGCTTATTCCTTCACCCTGGTTCTTAGTCCTGAAGACCTCTTTCTATTCTGGCTGCACCAGCGTCTCTGTCAAAACTTCATCCATATGACTGACAATAACAAAACGCATTTTCTTTTTTACATTAGCTGGAATGTCAGGCAGATCCTTTTTATTGTCTACAGGAATTAAAACAGTATCTATTCCCGCCCGGTGAGCTGCCAGAACCTTTTCCTTCAATCCGCCTATGGGAAGCACTCTTCCCCTGAGGGTAATTTCTCCGGTCATCGCCACATTTTTCTTTACCGGGGTGCCTGTCATCGCCGATGCCAGAGCTACTGCAATAGTAATACCGGCAGAAGGGCCATCTTTCGGAATAGCTCCCTCGGGAACGTGCACATGTACATCATATTTCTCCCAAATTTCAGTATCTATGCCCAATTCATCAGCTTTTGAGCGCACATAAGTCATGGCTGTCTGGGCTGATTCTTTCATAACGTCACCCAGTTTACCGGTCAGAGTCAGCTTTCCTTTTCCTTTAAGCAGAGCAACCTCTATAGAAAGAATATCTCCTCCCACCTCAGTCCAGGCCAGACCGGTGGCTACTCCTACCTGATTTTTCTCATCAGCAACACCAAAGCGGTATTTTTTTATACCCAGAAACTTAGGCGTATTATTGGCTGTAACATTGATACAGGTATTCTTGTCTTCGACAACCTTACGGGCTACTTTCCTGCAAACAGAAGCTATCTCTCTTTCAAGATTCCTGACCCCGGCCTCACGGGTATATTCACGGATAATCTTTCTCAATGCCCCTTCAGAAAAGCTGATGTTGCTTTCTTTTAAACCGTGTTCCGTTATCTGCTTGGGGACCAGATAACCCGTGGCAATATGCACTTTGTCTTCTTCAGTATAACCACCAATTTCTATGATCTCCATTCTGTCCAGCAGTGGTCTGGGGATATTATAAGCTGAATTAGCCGTAGTTATAAACATTACTTTGGAAAGATCAAAAGCTATCTCAAGATAGTGATCACTGAATGTATAATTCTGTTCAGGATCAAGCACCTCCAGAAGAGCCGAAGCCGGATCCCCTCTGAAGTCCATGGTCATCTTATCTATTTCATCCAGAAGAAAAACCGGGTTTTTAGAACCAGCTTGCTTCATACCCTGAAGGATTCTTCCAGGCATGGAACCCACATAGGTCCTGCGGTGCCCCCTGATTTCAGCTTCATCCCGGATACCCCCCAGAGACATACGTACAAACTTGCGACCCAGTGAACGAGCTACCGACTTGCCAAGAGAAGTTTTCCCCACTCCGGGAGGCCCTACCAGGCATAAAATTGGCCCCTTCATTTTTTTGGCCAGCTTACGGATGGCCAGATACTCAAGTATTCTTTCCTTCGGTTTATGAAGACCATAATGGTCTTCCTCGAGTATGGTTTCAGCTACTTTCAAATCAAGGCGATCTCTGCTTTCCACAGACCAGGGCAGAGAAAGCATCCAGTCCAGATAATTCCTTACTACAACGGCTTCAGCGACCATAGGCGGCATCTTTTCCAGCCTTTCCAGTTCCTTGAATGCCTTCTCTTCGGCTTCTTTAGGTAACTTGGCCTTTTGAATACGCTTCTTGAAATCCTCTACTTCATTACTGCGCTCATCCTTTTCTCCCAGCTCTTTCTGGATAGCTTTCATCTGTTCGCGTAAATAGTATTCTTTTTGCGTTTTTTCCATCTGTTTTCTGACCCTGATATTGATCTTTCTCTCTAATTCCAGTACTTCCATTTCCTTGGCCAGCAGTTCACAGAGATATTCCAGCCGTTTGCTTACGGTTTGGGCTTCCAGTATATTTTGTTTTTCATTTATTCGCAGAGAGAGATGGGAAGCAATAACATCCGCCAGTCTTCCCGGTTCTTCAATGGCTACTACTGATACAACAGTTTCCGGAGGAATTTTTTTACTCATTCGTACATATTGTTCAAATTGTGTAACCAGAGTTCTCATCAATGCCTCAGTCTCAGCATTTTTTTCAGACTCATCATTCCGATACTCTTCTATCTTGACTTTTATATAAGGTTCATAAAAAACATAATCCTGGATTTCAGCCCGGTAAAGTCCCTCTACCAAAACCCGCATGGTACCACCTGGCATTTTAAGTATTTGCCGGATTTCTGCAACAGTTCCCACCGAATAAATATCGTCTTCAGCAGGTTCATCTGTTTGAGCTTCCTTTTGGGTGGAGAGAAATATCTCCTTGGATTCAAGCATGGCTTCTTCTATGGCATTAATGGATTTTTTACGGCCAACATCCAAATGTATAACAGTATATGGAAAAACCAAAACGCCTCTTAATGGTAAAAGAGGCATCTCACGGTAATAATCCTGGCTCTCCTGTAACAATAACAACACCTCCCAAGCAAATTCATTCTACTATATGTCTTGTAGCAAAGCAAGAAAAGCAATCTCTCTTTTTCCAGGCCTGCAAGCACCAATTATCCTCTGAAGACAAATCGATAATGGCATTTTCCAATACCTCCTGTATCTCCTTAACCGGGATAATATCGATATCTGAATAATTATCCATGATAGCCAAATAATTGTCTGCTGGAATAATTACTTTTTTCACCCCGGCCCTTCTGGCAGCTTCTATCTTACTTACTATCCCTCCCACTGCTTTTACCTCGCCGCGGACCGAAACTTCTCCGGTCATCGCCAGGGTATTGTCTACCGCTTTGTTTGCTACAGTTGAAAAAACTGCCGTAGCTATGGTAACGCCAGCTGATGGACCGTCTACCGGTGTTCCCCCGGGAAAATTAATATGAATATCGTAATTATCAATATTTATTTGGCAAATACTCCTTAAAATAGTCAGTACATTTTCAACTGCTCCTTTAGCCATACTCTTGCGGGTAAACTTTCTATCAGCAGAGCCTATTTGTTCTTCTTCAACTACTCCGGTTACAATCCATCTGCCCTTACCCCTGGCAGCTGAAATAGCGGTAGCCTCAACCTCGATCAGGGCACCGCTATTGGCCGAGGTTACGGCCAGACCATTAACCAGACCCACCACTGGTTGCTCTTTGGGTTTAAATTCATGACGCGGAGAAAAGCGTCCATTGTTCAGAACCTTCTCCACCAGTTCTCTATTAATCCGGGAATACTTTTCTACCTGGGCAATCCCGGCAGCCATTTGCACAATGTTAACGGCCTCTCTTCCATTGGCTGCAAACCTGGTTATTTCACCAAGTGCTTCAGCTTCAATTGTATAGTCAATTTTATTTGCGGCATTTAATACTATTTGCCGTATATCCTCTTTTTCCAGCGGTTTAAAAAAAACTTCCAAACACCGGGAACGCAATGCTGGCGGAAGCTCTTCCGGCATCCTGGTAGTAGCTCCTACCAGGCGAAAGTCTGCCGGGAGACCGTGGGTAAAGATATCGTGTATGTGTTCAGGTATATTTTTATCACTTGCACTGTAATAAGCACTTTCCAGGATTACTTTGCGGTCCTCTAAGACCTTGAGCAATTTATTCATTTGCAGGTGATGAAGTTCACCTATCTCGTCAATAAAAAGAATTCCTCCATGAGCTTTCGTACAGGCTCCTGGTTTGGGCTGAGGAATTCCAGCTGTCCCCATGGAACCAGCCCCCTGATAAATAGGATCATGAACTGAACCTATCAGCGGATCTGCTATATTTCGTTCATCAAAACGGCTGATGGTAGCATCTACTTCGATGAAATTGGCATTATCTCCAAAAGGTGAATACGGATTTTTTCGGGCTTCCTCCAGAACCAGGCGGGCAGCCGCTGTCTTACCCACTCCAGGCGGTCCATAGATAATAACATGCTGGGGGTTAGGTCCACAAAGCGCTGCCTTTAATACTTCGATACTCTCCTGTTGTCCAATTATTTCAGGCAAAACTGAAGGTCTGGTCTGGCTCGATAAAGGTTCGGAAAGCCTGATATCGCGCATCTTTTTCAACTTCAGCCTTTCCTTTTCCGATTCTCTGCTGAAGTATACCTTTTTTGACTGCTGGTTTTTTAAAAGATTCCAGAAGTATATGCCTATAATAACGGCAAAAAAAAGCTGTATCAAATATAAGATCCAACCATATTGCAAAAAGAATCCATTCATAATATTTTCCCTTTCCTTACTGCTTTGATTATATTGTTCCCATTGCTGCAGAATAGGATTAGGGAAAAACCAAGCAAAAAAGGTAGCTCCCGCTACCTTTTCCTATTACTTTGAAGAAAACGTTTAATGCCTGCCCCCCTGCTTATACCTCATTATTATCTAGTTAACCCTTCTCCGGGCATCAACAGTGACCAGCAAAGGGGTATCTTTTTTCTCGACCACATCCCTGGTAATTACCACCTTGGTTACATCAATACGCGAAGGAACCTCATACATCACTTCCAGCATAATATCTTCAATGATAGCTCTTAAACCGCGTGCTCCTGTGTTTCTTCTCAATGCTTCATCAGCTATGGCTTGCAGGGCATCCTCCATAAATTCCAGGTCTACCCCATCCAGTTCAAACATTTTCTTATACTGTTTAACCAATGCATTTTTGGGTTCAGTCAAAATACTCACCAAAGCGTCAACATCCAGGGCCTCGAGAGTCACAATAATTGGAACCCGACCCACAAACTCAGGTATAAGACCGTATCGCAAAAGATCTTGCGGAAGAATCATACGAAGTATTTCGCCTATTTTCTTTTCCTCGCGGGCCTTAATATCAGCTCCGAATCCCATTACTTTTTGTCCTACGCGGGTTTGAATAATCTTGTCTATCCCTTCGAAAGCTCCCCCGCAAATAAACAAAACATTACTGGTATCAATCTGAATAAATTCCTGGTGAGGATGTTTTCTTCCACCCTGTGGCGGCACACTGGCAACAGTCCCTTCCAGGATTTTCAGGAGAGCCTGTTGAACGCCTTCACCGGATACATCTCTGGTAATGCTGGGATTATCAGTTTTACGTGCTATTTTATCAATTTCATCGATATAGATTATGCCCTTTTCAGCTTTTTCAATATCATAATCAGCAGCCTGAATGAGTTTTAGTAAAATGTTTTCTACATCTTCACCAACATAACCCGCTTCAGTCAGAGAAGTAGCATCTGCTATGGCAAAGGGAACATTCAATATTCTGGCCAAAGTCTGAGCAAGCAAAGTCTTTCCACTGCCAGTTGGCCCCAACATCATAATATTGCTCTTTTGCAGTTCCACATCATCCAATTTCATACCCAGATTAATACGCTTGTAATGGTTGTATACTGCTACAGACAAAGACTTTTTTGCCCTATCCTGACCTATAACATAGTCATCCAGTATATCTCTGATTTCTTGAGGCTTGGGAATATCGCCGAGCTCAAACTCCAGGTCATCAGCCAGTTCTTCTTCAATTATCTCATTACATAATTCTATACATTCATCACAGATATATACACCCGGCCCGGCAACAAGTTTTTTTACCTGATCCTGAGTTTTGCCGCAAAAGGAACATTTCAACTGTCCTTTCTCGTCCCCGTACTTATGCATAATTCCACCTCTCCTTCAGATAAGCTATTTCTTAGTGCTCTTCTTCGGATGACTTATCACCTCATCTATAATACCATATTCCTTGGCTTCCTTTGCTGACATAAAGTAATCACGTTCAGTATCATTTTGAATTCTTTCCAATTTTTGTCCGGTTCTTTCTGCCAGTATTCTGTTCAGAGTTTCCTTCATACTGATTATCCTGCGTGCATGAATTTCAATATCGGTTGCCTGCCCCTGAGTTCCACCCATTGGCTGGTGTATCATAATCTCGGCATTGGGTAAAGCAAACCTTTTTCCTTTTTGCCCGGCAGCCAGCAAAAATGCTCCCATACTAGCGGCCAATCCCACACAAATAGTGGATACATCAGGTCTGATATACTGCATAGTATCATAAATTGCCATGCCTGAACTAATAGAGCCTCCAGGGCTGTTAATATACAGCGAAATATCCTTATCCGGATCCTCGGCCTCCAGAAACAAGAGCTGGGCAATAATCAGATTGGCCACAATATCGTCTACCGCACTACCCAGAAACACAATTCTATCTTTCAGTAAACGGGAGTAAATGTCGTAGGATCTTTCACCACGGTTGGTCTGTTCTACTACCATTGGCACCAGGTATGACATTCCTCTTCACTCCTTAATATAAAAGTTATTCAATATTTTGACTATATAGTCTTGGAACTATTCAGCTAATTGTTCTTCAGCTTGCTCTTCTGCTTTCTTTTCTTCGTTACTGATGACAGCATTGTCTGTCAGATAATCAACAGCTTTGTCCATCTTAATGCCAAATTCCAGTTGATCCATAAGGTCAGCGAAGTTTTCCCTGGCCATTTCCAAATCCATCCCCATGTCCTGAGCAATGCCCTCTATTCTTTTATCTATTTCTTCATCACTGACCTCGAAACCTTTTTCTTCAATTAACTTTTCCAACATAAAATTACTCTTGGCCAGGCGTTCTCCTTCAGGCCACATCCTCTGGGCCAATTCATCCTGATTGCTGCTGGTAAACTGGAAATACTGTTCCATACTTAAGCCCTGGGCTACTATCCTTTGTTCAAAGTCCTGCATCATATTCTGTACCTGTGCTCTGACTACTGCATCAGGCACTGAAATCTCACATTCCTGCATGGCCTTATCCAAAATCTCATACCGCAATACTTCATTTCTTCGATATTCGGCTATCTCCGCCAGAGATTTCCTGGTATCCTCTCTCAATTCCTCCACCGTATCAAACTGGCTCACTTCCTGAACAAATTCATCGTTCAGTTCTCTTATTTTTTTACACTCAATCTTATTGATATCCACTTTAAAAACTGCATCTTTTCCTGCTAAATCATCAGCATGATAACCTTCCGGAAAAGTGACATTAACATCTTGACTGTCTCCTGCCTTTAATCCTACCAACTGCTCCTCAAACCCCGGAATAAAAGTATTTGAACCCAGCTCCAGAGCATGGTTCTCTCCCTTGCCTCCTGCAAAAGGTTTTCCATCAACAAAGCCTTCGAAATCAAGAGTGACGGTATCTCCCATTTCGGCTGTCTCTTCAGTTTTTTCTTCAAGCTGTGCATAGCGTAAACGCATTTCTTCTATTTTACTTTCAATATCTTCTTCTGAAACTTCCGCGCTGGGAACCGTTACTTGAAGACCTTCCATTTTCCCCAGCTTAACTTCAGGCTTTAATGGTGCACGGGCAATGAACTTAAAAACTTTGCCCTCTTCAATCTTTATTTCATCATCAAAATCAAACTCTGGAGGGGCTATAGCCTCTATGTCCAAATCCTTTACGGCCTCTTCATAAGCCCGGGGCACAACATATTCCAATGCATCCTGAAAGAGAATTTCCCGTCCAAACTGAGCCTCTAATAATTCCCGGGGCACTCTGCCTTTGCGAAAACCTGGAATAGCGACCTCTTTTACCACTTTTCGGTAGGCAACTTGCATGCCCTCTTCCATTCTTTCAGGATCGACTTCGATTCCTATGTAGGCCTCACTGTTCTCTATCTTCTCTAATCTGGCGTCCATTTATGTTCCTCCTAACTTATTCATTTATGTGGATGAACCAGAAATACTCTGAAATTGCCAACTGAACAATCAGGGTTTATTAATCTACAAAAATTCAGCAAAACAACCCTCCTAAGAATTTACCCCAATTGAAACAAAAATACAACACCCCGGCCGGTGCCGAGGCATAAATTTCATGGAGCGGAAGACGAGATTCGAACTCGCGACCCTCGCCTTGGCAAGGCGATGCTCTACCACTGAGCCACTTCCGCACTCGATTTCTTAAACTAAGGATAAATAATTTTACCCCCAAACGTCAAGTCCCTGACACAAATAGTCTTATTTTTTTCCTGCTTAAACAGAGTTTAAATCAATTAGCCGCCTGGGCTAATACTTCTATATCTAAAAAAATCTAATTCTTATATATTTCGCAGCAAAGTTAAAGTTTCGCTGTTGAGTTCACCCGTACCGCCAATCCCCTGGTCATTCTGGAAGGCGGATACTGCATCTTGAAACTCTTCCTGGCTTGCAGCCGGCTCCACAAGATACCCTGAACTAATCAATTTATTCATTATTGCGTCCATTTCTGCAGCAGTCATTATTTGAATGCTGACGGTTCGGGAATAGTCTTCAGTCGGTATCATAGTCGCTGTTCTTCTAAGCGGGAGGGGCTTTGGTTCCTCCACTGCCTCTGGAGACTCAGATGCACTTTGTCGATCTATCCCGTATTGCCAGTGTTTCATTTCCTGCAAATCTTCGTTTTGCTTAAGCTCTTGGCTTTCATTAACCTTTCCCGGCGTAGAAACGGTTTCATCCAGGCCTCCCATTAACTCAGCGTCTCTGGAGGCAGTTTCCTTATCCGGGTATTCTGCTGCAGGTCCCAGGCAAGCAGTCAAGAATATGGACAGCAACAATATCAGTACAACTAATATATGAGCTTTCCTATTCATCTGACTTCCCCCCTGCTCTGGCATCGTTTTCCATTCTGCTAACGTAACCCAAAATCGAACCAGGATTCAAGGATTCCACCATATTACTGGGCACAATTACCAGGGAAGATTTTTCCTTTATCCCTTCGTAGAGAATATTCATGGCCCTCAAGCTAAAAGCTTCCGGGTTATTGTGGTACATTTTGGCAGCCTCCGCAAATTTATTGGCTATTTCCAGTTCTGCAGTGCCCAGTATTACCCTGGCTCTTCTCTCCCGCTCTGCCTGAGCTTCTCTGGACATAGCATCCTGCAACTCATCAGGTATCATTACATCTCTTATTTCAACAGAACGGACCGAAACTCCCCAGGATTCAGTACGAATATCTATCATCTGTTTCAGTTCCTCATCAATATGTTCTCTACCCGCCAGCATAGCATATAACTCGGTTTTTCCTATCATATCCCGCAGTGTTGTTTGAGCAGCCCAAAAAACAGCCTTCTGATATTCCTCCACTTCCAGGGCAGCCTTCATAGGATCTTCCACCAGCCAGAACATGACCGCATCAACATTAACCGGAACATTATCCTTGGTGAGCGTCTTTTCAGCCGCAAAAAACGTTGTCCGGATACGCAGGTCTATCCATATCGGGGTTTCTTCAATAACAGGAATAATTAAAAAAAGGCCCGGTCCGGCCATCTTTTTAAACTTGCCCAGCCTCAATACCACTACTTTTTCCCACTGCCTGGCAACTTTGAAAGACCAGGCAACAATTATAGCCAGGACAGCAACTGCAATTGTCATCCAGACCTCATAGCCAAGAAAATACAAATATACCCCCACAGAGGCTATTATGAAAAAAGCCAGTATTGCAGGTCCATTGGTTCTATCTCCCCTGGACTTTACCCATCCTTCTATTCCGCCTATATTATTATCCCCACTATCATTGGCCATATTTATTTTTCACCCCTTTCAATATATAAAAATGTACCAGAGTGTCACTTCTTTCTCCTTTAATAATATTATTTACTATCTTTTTAAAATAAACAATACAATAAATAAGATCCACTATTAAAGTCATATATCCAGCATTTTTGCTGAATATAAAAAACTCAAAAAAGGGACCGGTTAAACCAGTCCCTGTACATCATAAATCAATTTATTCATCGTGTTTGCACAACGCCTTTATTAATTTAGAATTAATTATTCTGCCTCTTCCATCAATTCCTGAAAAATCTTGGTCATGACATATCCGCTCTGTGGTTCAAGTTCTTGTAATTTTTTAAAGTATTCTATGGCTTTGTCACGGCAAGCTGTGAAATGATAAATACATCCCAGGTAAAACAGGCTATCATCTGTATAATTGGATTCTGGAAACTCATTTACATATCTCAGATAATATTTTTGTGCATTTTCATAATCTGAATTCAGATAATAAACCCTGGCCAGATAATAAAGAGCTTCCCGGTTCAAGTAATTTTTGCTTTGCATAGCAACTACCATCTCCAGATTACTGGCAGCCTTTTTCCAATTACCTTCCAGATAAGCTGAATAACCTTCATTATAATAGTGTTTCTCCTGCCCCATATCATAATATGAGCCTGCCATGGCTGTTTCCTCATCTTCTATTACAATCTCATTATCTGCCATAAATCCATCATTCATATTACCAGAATCTGCAAGGTTTTCTTCCCCTGCTCTTGTATTCAGCTCCTCAATCTGTATCTTCATATCTGCTATCGTGTTTTTACTGATGCGCTTACTGTTTAAATACAAACCCGATTGAAGCAATACAGTCATACATAGTATTCCTGCCAGCAGCCACGCTAAATTGTTTCTGTTCAACAGTAGCGATGGCATTGGCCATTTTTTCTTCCCTTCTGAATGAGTCAATACAGGATTATTCTTTTTTTCCTCCTCATTCAAGTAGGTCAATAAAGAACTGTTTGATAAATCGAATTCGAGACCTTTCTGCCACGCTTTTCTTGCATTGGACTTGTCAGAAGCGGCCAGATAACAGAGACCCAAAATCTGATAAACCCCTACAAAACCTTCATGTTCCTCCAGAAGCTGTCTCAAACCATCCCTGGCAGAATCATAGTTCTTGTTCTCTACCTCCTTGATAGCAGCATTATAGCGTTTTAACCAGAACTGAAAAGAGGGGCTCTGAAAATCATTCAAGCGAAAGATTGCTGTTTTGTTTTGAGGCTCAATTTGCAAAACTCTCTGCCAGCAAGCCTCAGCCGTTTCAAAATCTGCCAAAACATAATAACAATAGGCAACCAAATTAATTATCTCAAGATCTTCCGGAGCTAATTCCAGTCCTTTTAATAAATCATCCAGAGCAGAGCTGATATCATGTTTGCAGGTTTTCTCCAGAGCTGTATTATAGAGTTCGTTTCCAGTCTTTCCTTCCATTTCTTTCATCTTTATCACACCCTTGACTAATTTAATATTTATTATTTCTGCACAGATTTGTTAATTCCTTCCATAATTTGTTAATTTTTTAATATTTATTTTTCTTTTTTTCGTTTTTTTTAAACGTAACCTATCAGTATAGAAATCAATATATTATATTAAAAAAAGGAGTATGATTTCAGTGGTATTAGCCAGCCGTTTTCTGCGCCTGGAATCCATATTCATGCAAGGACCAGACGTGTCTGCTTTACAGAAAAGGCTGCAGGAATTGGGATATGAACCGGGAAAAACAGATGGAATTTTTGGCCCTACAACTGAAAAAGCGGTAATAAGCTTCCAGTCGTTTCACCATATTAATGCCGATGGCATAGTCGGGCCTGAAACCTGGACACATCTACACATCAGCCCCAGGATACAAACAACATTAAATATTTATTACGAGAAAAGCGATTTCCCCAGTATTTGTATTGACATAGATCAAAGAAAACTGAGATTCAGCAGCAAGCATTTTAATAAGACCTACCCGGTAGCTGTAGGCAAACCCGCAACACCAACCCCCGTTGGAAATTGGACAATTGTTCAAAAAGCTCTCAATCCCGGCGGTGCTTTCGGAGTCAGGTGGATGAGACTCAGCATACCCTGGGGCGGCTACGGGATTCACGGAACCAACCGCCCCAGTTCAATTGGAACAGCTGCCAGCCATGGCTGTGTGAGAATGTACAATGCCGATGTAATAGAGGTCTATGAGAAAACACCAATAGGAACTCTGGTGAATATAATTGGGAAAATATATACAGGCCGGCTGCTGCAAATAGGCTGCCAGGGAGAAGAGGTAAAGGAATTGCAAAAGAAATTAAAAGAGCTGGGTTATTATCAGGCATCTGTTGATGGCTATTATGGAAGCAAAACCAAAACAGCAGTAATCAATTTCCAGAAAGACCATGGGCTGGCAGCTGACGGCATTTATGGCCCATTGACTGCCCAGGCCCTGCAAAAAGCCATAGATATTGCCAACAACGACGTGCTACCTTAGTCGTGAGCGTATCAAACATGGTAGTGCAATTTTGTCCAAATACTAAATTGACATCGGCTTATTCCAGGTGTTATCATAAAGAAGTTCGGGGCGTAGCGCAGCTTGGTAGCGCGTCTGGTTTGGGACCAGAAAGTCGCAGGTTCAAATCCTGTCGCCCCGACCATTTGAAAAAATGAATACAGCAAATAACACTCGCTAAGGCGGGTGTTTTTTAGGTACTATATGATAACATGATATCGGAGTTGCCGTTTGGCGCTTAGGTCACTTTCCCTTTGAGGGGGGGTGATGCCTATGATTAGTAGTTCCGGTAATATATTCCCTTTTGGATGATTTGAAAGCCAAAATAACAAGCCGACTGACCAGGAAAAGTATACACCTGCCCGGCAGTTAACTGAATAAATAGGATTTTTCAAAGAGAAACAGGGAGACATAATTTGTTATGCTGCTCCCTGTTCAGTCTTATTCCTGAGAATACACTGCATTCACCTAGTAGTTGCAAGCTCCCCTAATCATCATATTTCGAATTATCTTTTTGATTTTCCAGAAAAAGGAAGCATTCTCACCCAGATAAAGTCTACAGCTTATTGATTATCCTGCCTGGATTCGGTCTGATATCCAGGCGGTTTTTGAGTGTTGCAGACGCTCCCATTGACATCGCTACCCCGCAACCACATCCTTTTTTTTCAGCCAGAGGACGGCAAAGATAATGCAGACCCCCACATAGAAAAGAGCGTTCAGGACAAACTGCTCCGTACTGCACTGCATTGCTCCGCCAGGTTGGTTGGCGCGCATGCCCAGACTTAAAAGGGAATATGGAAACCACACGCCATAACCCTTGGCCACCGCCACCAGCCCTGATATGCCGCCGATCAAAGCCATCCCTACCGGTACGGCAAAACTGCGGATCACCAGCGACAGGCAAAGCTGGAGAGCACAGACCACGCTCCCGCCGACAAAACCATAGAAAAGCCACTCCGGGAGCTCCGGTGGAATGGGCAGGTTCAAGCCGCAAAGCTGACCGGAAATGAGGAATAAAACACCGATCCAGGCCTGGGTCAGCAGAACCATCGCGGACGCGGATATGAGCTTGGCCAGATAAACATACGCAACCGGAATGGGTGCCGTCATAACAGCGTTCCAGTTATGATTGAGATGTTCCAGACGAAACAAATACGAACAGTAAACACCTATGATAGCAGGAAGGAAAAAGTAACAGCTAAAAAGGGTATGCTGAGTCCACAGGCTGTACCATTGCCCCTGCAAGATGCCTATATTTTGCTGGTAATTAAAGGTGCCCATAACAGCGGGCAGCACCGGAAGAATCAAAAAAGCCAGCCACACCGGGCTGTGATGAAGTTTCATTCTTTCGGCCCTAATTGTACGCAGAAACATATCCTACACCTCCTTTTTGATAAACAGAGAACGGCCTATGAGATAAATTAAACAGAAGGCAACGACCAGAATGCCAAAACCGCTCCAATCAACCGGCACATAGTAAAAATCGGTGATGCGCGTCACCCTGTCCCAGTCCATACGTACAAACATCAAAACGCCGTAATATCCCCAAAGGATAAATTTTCCCAGGCCGGGCGGTAAAAACATGCTAAAGAGTCCGGCAAAGCTGCCGATAACACCGACAGCAAGCGGTATCATCTGGTTTTTGAAAAGCAGCGACAAAACCTGCTGCAGTAAAAGAATCGTTATACTTACGGTCATGGTAAAGAGCAGATAATATAGCAGCTTGTCAAGCGGTGGATTCCCGGCAAATCCGAGCACCAGCCCCGCAATGACCATGACCGCGATCTGCAAAAGCACCACCGCCAGCATGTAGAACGCACCGCATAGAAATTTGGCGGTGAACAAACGCCCGGCAGGCATCAAGGTAGGCAGCAGCTTCAGCATCTGTCCCTTATGTTCGATATCGCACAGCCGCGATGCTGTTACAGCGGCGATAACCGGCACCATAATAGCATTCAGAAGCGGAAACTGGTAGAGAAAAAACATCCAGCCCTGAGAAAGCTCGTGCGCGTCCATACGGTTGACTCCCCAAAGCAGCCACAGTATTTGCATGAAAAGCAGGGCGGCAACGATTGTCCAGACCTTGCGGCGGCGGATTTTCCAAAACTCCATGACCAGCGACTTAATCATAAGCTCACCGCCGTTCCCGTCAGCTCGAGAAAGATTTCCTCAAGGCTCCTGCGGCGCTCCTCAATGCGGACAACGCCTATATTACTTGCCAGCAGCCGCGAGATATGGTCGGCCAGCTCAATATCGGAAAGCTGGGGCAGCAACAGGTAGTCATCCTGTCTCAGGCAGGCAATGCCCTGTCCGCCAAGTATCTTTTCCGCCGCCAGGTTGTTGAGCGTACGGACGGCGATGCTGGGCCTGCTTTTTTCATGCAGGCTGGCCAGACGGTCCTGAAAGACAAGCTCGCCCTGGCTGATAATCCCCACATCGGTAGCCATCTGGTCAATCTCACTGAGCAGATGACTGGAAACCATCACTGTCATTCCATAGCGCTGCGGCAGGGAGCAAATCAACTCGCGCATCTCCTGCATACCCGCCGGGTCCAGACCGTTGGTCGGTTCGTCCAGAATCAAAAGCCTGGGGTTGCCCAATAGTGCGCAGGCAAGCCCCAGACGCTGCTTCATGCCCATCGAGTACTGGGACACCTTTTTATCCTGCTGGTTCTCCAGCCGGACAATCTGCAGTACCCTGTTAATATCACTGACCGGCACCCCCTTGAGTACACAGATTATCCGAAGATTTTCCGCTCCGGTCAGGTGCCCGTAATAACTGGGCGACTCAATCAAGGCCCCGACATGCTTCAGGATAGAAAGCCGGTTCCGGCTTTTAAACGGTTGTCCGAAAACGCTAATGGTACCGGCCGTTGGTCTGGCAATCCCCAGCAACATCTTCATGGTGGTGGATTTGCCTGCCCCGTTGGGGCCGAGAAACCCATAGACGACGCCTTCCGGCACTCTTAGATCCAGATCCTTTACCCGCATAAACCTTCCATACTGCTTGCACAGATCGGTTGTTGTGATAACATCAGGCATTTTTATGTCCCCCTTTTATTGAACTGAAATCATCATAACCGGCCTGGCTTACATCAGCCTGCAGTTAAGCTTACATTTACCTTAATTTTTGAGGAAAATCCCCAAAACCAAATTATTTCTATACTATAATGGGTATGGTGATGAATATGAAGAATATTTTCGACTGCAAGCTGCTGCTCGTTGACGATGAGCCGGAGCTTCGCCGGATGGTTAATGAAATATTGCGGAAGGAAGGCTACGCAAAAATTATTTGCGCTGCCGACTGCCAACAGGCCCGGGAACTCTTCAGTTCTGAAAAGCCGGACGGCGTGATCCTGGACGTTTCCCTGCCGGACGGAGACGGCTTTGCGCTGATGCGTGAATTCCGCGCCTTATCAGCTGTTCCCGTGTTATTTCTTTCCGCGCGTGACGAGGATGAAAACCGCTTGCTCGGGCTGGGGCTGGGTGCCGACGATTATATTACCAAGCCATTTTTGCCCCGCGAACTGACTCTGAGACTGCGGGCGGTATTAACCCGCGCCTATTTCCCGATCGTACTAAAGCAAAGCCAAAAACCAGCCTTCCGTTTGGGCGGAACTGAAGTCGACTTCAACAGCGGCGCGGTTACCAGCAACAAAGGTCAGCTCACGCTAACCGCCAAAGAATTCGCACTGCTGGAAAAGCTGTATGAAAACCGGGGCAGCATTGTTACCGGCGACAGCCTGTGCCAGGCTGCGTGGGGCGACGATCTGTACGGATATGAAAACACGCTGATGGTACACATCCGCCGGCTGCGTGAAAAGATCGAACCGGAGCCCTCCGCCCCGCGCTATCTTCTTACCGTGCGGGGCCTTGGTTATAAACTGACAGGAGCGGAACGCAAATGAAAAGCATGATAAAAATTCTCTCCCGCTATGTGCTGTCAGCCGCGGCAATAGCGCTTATTCTGCTTATTGTCAATTTTTCGTTATTGGCAGTGTGGGTTATCCAAGCGGGCAAATACGAGCAGCGAGGTTACAGTACTGGACAACTCGCAAACAGTCTGACTGAATCTCACGGTGTTTACACGCTGGCCGAATCAGCCGAGCGTGAGATCGAAAAGCAATACCAATGGGCTATGCTGCTGGACGACAGCGGCCAGGTGATCTGGAGCAAAAACCTGCCCGGCGACGTACCGCTCAAGTACTCGGCTCCTGATATAGCTAGCTTTTCCCGCTGGTATCTAAATGACTATCCGGTCTATGTCTGGCGGCATTCCGACGGCCTGTTTGTGTTGGGCTGCGCCAAGGGCAGCCGGTGGAAGCATAGTATTGAAATGTATTATGAGGAAATGGAAAATACACTTATATGGTTTCCTGCCCTGCTGGCATTGAACGGCCTTGCGGCAATATTGCTGGCGTTGCTTTTTGCTATGCGTTTGTTCCGCGCTTTAAAACCACTTGCCAAAGGCATTGAGGAAATGGCCGAAAAACAAACGGTGGAGCTTTCAACCCGCGGTCTGCTCGGCGACCTTGCCGTCGCGATCAATAAGACTTCCGCGCGGTTAATAACCCAGGAGGCCGCTCTCAATCGGCGTGACAACGCCCGCACAACATGGATTGCCGGCGTGTCCCACGACATCCGCACCCCGCTTTCTCTGGTTATGGGTTATGCCAGCCAGCTTGAAGATGATCCCGAACTCCCACCGGCCAAGCGGGAACAGGCGGGCATTATCCGCCGTCAAAGTGAACGGATCAAAACCCTGGTCAGCGACTTGAATCTGGCTTCCAAGCTGGAATACGACATGCAGCCGATACGCCAAAACTCGCTGGTACCGGCTGTGCTCTTGCGCGAGGTGGTCGCCGACTTTTTGAACAGCGGACTTGATGATCGCTATACGGTGGATGTAGAAATTGCCGAAAACGCACAAAATGCCTTAATAATTGGCGATGAGGAACTATTGCGCCGTGCAGTTTCCAATTTGATCACAAACAGCATTCGCCATAACTCCAACGGTTGCGCGATCAATATTACTCTGGAAAAAGGCCTGGGGAATTGCATTTTAAGAATCTTCGACAACGGCACAGGCTTTCCGCAGACAGTCCTGGAAGACCTGAATCAAGCCCAGGATACTGCCGGTCTGCAAAACCACGGTCTGGGCCTCACCATCGTTCGCCAGATTGTCAAGGCCCACGAGGGAAGTACTAAATTTCATAATCTCCCCGAAGGTAGCTGTGAAGTTATAATCAGCCTGCCCGCAAAGTAGTTATTAGCTTCAAATTTAACCTTTCCAACTTTTCTACATCCTCTGTAATAGCTGACACAAGAACGGGCAGGTCCTTCTTATCCCGAATACTCGGGTACTTATTAGCATCTATTTTTCAAGCATATAAGTATATTCAAAAAGTAATTCCACAAGGAATGCATCCAAAAACTGATATTTGACCGTAAATTTACGTTTGATTACTGTTCTATTGCTCCTCCCATAAGCGGGAATAAAGTCCGTCCAAAGCGAACTATTCCACGCAATCCCTCATTTGGGTATTTCAACATTTAACGTCAAATTGGATCATGTAATTGTAACCAAGATTAACGTAACTAAACTTTTCAAATCCATACGGAATTATCGCAGCTTCCAGTTCTTCCGGTGAATTGCGCAAATGAATGGGCGGACCAAAAGGCAAATCTTCTTTTTTGCATTCAATAATTGCCAAACGTCCATCAGGTTTTAAAACGCGATGGATTTCATTAAACAATATTTTTCCATCTTCATTCAAATTAAACAAATGGAGTACGGTAGCAATAAAACAAACGTCAATACAGTTGTCTGTAATTGCCAAGGGGCTGTTAATATCAGAAACCTTGGTCCGAATATTCTTCAGTCCTTGCAAATCTGCTTCTTCTGCCAGGCCGTCAAGCAATTCTTCCCGAATATCCAGCGCATATACCAGTCCGGAAACTCCAACTATTTTAGCTGCCTGCAGGGAGTAATCCCCTACCCCACAACCCAAATCAAGAAATAAATCTCCCTCTTTAAGTTTAAGCTCGCCAAAGACAAGCTCCGGATCATGCACGAAAAAACTGCTGGAACCGCGCCGGCGATGACTGTGCCCATGGTTATATCCCATCAAGTGTTCGTTTTTGCATCTTTTTTCATAATTTATGGTAATCGCATCCCTTCATCATAATTTCTCTTTAAACTCAATATTTATTGACTAGTTTACTGTAATAAAATTCATTTTCATTGGCTCTTATTTGATTGTAAGGCAAGATATTTAATATAAAAGTATCTCCTGATACACTGGTACTGTCAAATTTAAGTAGGTAAAACAGGATCGAATAACGAAAAGAGACTTATCACCACCTTCAATAAAAATTACCTTATCACCGTCTTTCAGGTTGAGTTTTTTCCGGGAAAATATCCATTCCTATTGCTTGGTAAGATCTTTCCTTTCCCAAATTCTATTTTCACATCGTATAGGCAATGGTATAATAATCCAGGGTAATTTTTGTAATTATTACTATTTGCAACCAATACTTTACTTATTCAGTGGATCGTTAATAATTAAATACGGCTCGAACCATTCCAGAGGAGGAACCATGATTATGGCTTATAAACCGGAGTTCGGAGATGATTCGCTCTGGTCCCTGGCAATTCAAAACTTCTACCCCAGAATTGTCAATTATGTATATTTTTTAACTGAAGATCCATTCCTGGCTGAAGATATTGCTCAGGAAACCTTTGCCAGGGCTATTGCCAAATTCCATCAGCTTAAAGACCCGGCTAAGTTTTTCCCCTGGTTACTCTCCATAGCTATAAATACCGGTCGAAACCAGATTAAACAAAATCAACGTACCGTACCGGCATCGGGTATGGAATTTTATATATCCAAGCTGTCCATTGATGAGTCTCCTGCAGAATTATTTGAAAAACAAGAAACAGCAACTCTGGTGTTAAAAGCCGTCCGCAAGCTGTCCCCTCAGGAACAACAAGTAACCATTATGCGTTATTATTTAGATATGAAGGAAAAAGATATTGCCTTTGCTCTGGGGGTAAGTACAGGAACGGTAAAGAAACAACTCTCCAGGTCTCGTTCCAAGTTATATAGCAAGCTTCACCAATTGTCTGAAAGCGTAGGTGATAAAAATGACCGATGATAAATTTGATAGTTTTTTAAGCGATTCACTAAAAGCAGCTGAAATTAAAATTACTACCCCTATCAACGAAGTAGAACAAATGATTGCCGAAAAAATAGCATTAAACAGGCAAAAGAAAAAACAAAAACAGCGTCGTCTGATACAAATTGCGGCTGCCGTTATTTTATTACTCAGTATATCCGCAGCGCTTTTCTTTCCGGAGTCAGTATACGCCTTAAAAAAACAACTGTTTCAAACTATACATAATGTGGGTAAAAGCATAAATATTAGTCTGAACAGTGATGCTGAGCAGCTTGAGCTCCAAAACCAAATAGCCATAGAACTTGCTGCTATTCAGGGGGATATACCTTTTAAAATCCTAATTCCCCAATATATACCACCAGAATATACTCTTGAGAGCATTAAGCAGAGTCCTGGAGATAAGCAAGCAAAGATCATCATGACTTTTAGTAATAATAAATCCACAATACTTTTTACCCAGACCAACGTTTCAGATAATTATAGTGTTTCAGTAAATGTAGATGTTCAGGAGGCTCAAGCTGAAAAGATTGCTCTGGATAAATATGAAGGAAATATTATATCTTATCAGGATGGATCGGCCAGCTTAATATGGATAACGAACAACAATGTTATGTGTCAGATATTGGGAGATGTTAGTCCTGACCAAGCGATGGAAATAGCTAATTCTATTCAATAAGATGAATTGAAGCTAAAATAACAGTAGGGAAGATAATTATAATCCTACTGTTATTTTTGTAAATTATTATCAGAATCTATTGAACCCATATAGCACTGGAAACTGAAGTCTTAGTAGAATTGCTGCTTCCGGCTGTTTGTGCAGTATGAATAGCTCTGCAGCGATAAGAATATCCCCTTGATACGCTGATTATATCGGAACCGCTAACATAGGAACTGCTGCTATTGCTGTAAGTACGGCTAGTTACATCGACCCAGTCTGCTCCATTCCAGCGTTGCAGGTAAACTTGTACATCCAGGTAATCAACAGTTTCATAAGTAATTGTTTCTCCAGAAATAGCAACATTCCCATTCGAATTATCAATTATTGCGCAATTCCATTGTTTAATCAAGGATGAACGCGCCTCAGAACTTTCCTGGAGATTGATTACTATTCCATTCTGCAAGTCAGGGCAAACTGTTCCTTCAACAGTTGCGGGAGGGCAGATTTGTTCTTCGGCAGCAGCAACACCAGGTAAACAGATCATAAAAAGCAACAGAGACATCAGGGAAACAAAAATACGAGCACTTTTCTTCATGGATAAAACCACCTTTCAGTTAATTTAATAATAAGACTATTTTGCCAAGGAAAAGGTTGACAAAAATTTTTATTTTTTGTCAACCTTTTCCTTTACTTATTAGTCTACTTATCAAATATTAGTTTACTTATCAAATATACGAGGACGAGGAGGGATTATATTGCATTTTATTGCCATTGCTTATTAAGAAAATTCGTTTTGCGTTTAAAATCGTATGAAAGAAGGGAACTAAATGCTAAAAGATAGTTTTAAAAATAAAATTATTGTAGGCTTATTAAGCTTAGTCCTTTTGCTAGGGACATCTTTTACAGCTATAACTCAGGCATCTGTTGAAGATACTGTTTGTAAAACTGAAATAGGAATAAAATCTATTCATTATCATGTTACGGCATCAGTGTTAAATATTAGAAGTGGCCCTGGTTTAAGTTATTCTATAGTCGGTCAGGTATATAGAGGAGATACTGTATGGTATCATAGCTCTCTAGGAAGCGAGGTTTACTCAGATGGGATGTGGTGGACTCCGATATATAAAGATAGCCTTGAAGGTTGGGCAGCTAGTCAATACTTAGAAGAATATTGATCCATAATTGAGATACGGATAATTAAAAACATTGCATTATGGATTTTTGAGATAAGCATGACAATAAAATATATGAAATAATTACCATTGCATAATATATAAAATTTTATATATTATGCAAAAATTACTATCCTTTAAGCTTGACATACATCGTTTACATGTGTAAACTTAATTTAAATTACAAATGTAAACCTGAATAAGGGAGGGATGAAATATTTGAGTATTCCAAAGATATCAGATGCAGAATGGGAAGTTATGAAACTTGTATGGAAAAATAATTCTATAAAATCTGAAGAAATAATAAGTGAATTGGCAGACAAAAGGGACTGGTCTCCACAAACGATCAAAACCTTTATTAACCGGCTTCTTAAAAAGAAAGTCATAGGGTATTCAAAAAACGGCCGCAGCTATCAATATTATCCCTTAGTATCTGAACAGGAATGTATTAGAGCGGAACGCAAATCTTTTCTGGGGAAAGTATATGATGGTGCCATTGGTATGCTATTTGCTAATTTCATAGAAGAAGAGGATCTTTCTGAGCAGGAAATTGAAAAGTTGCAAAAGCTTCTTACAGAGAAGAAAAAACATTAACTTGACTTAAAGGGGATTTAAGTAGATATGCTGGATTTTATCTTTTTAAATTTTATATCCGCTTCATTGATTGCCAGTATTTTAATTATTCTAGTATTAGCTGTTAAAAAGATGGTCGGTGATCGTCTTTCAATAAGGTTTTATAATATGTTATGGCTTTTAGTGCTGCTAAGACTTGTAATGCCCTTTACAATTGAGAGTCCTTTTAATATGATTGACCTTTTTCCTGCTTCAAGCCATATGTTTTCCAATTATGATACATTGTTTCAGGAACAAAGCAATTGTAGTATCACGGAAGAGGAAAGACAAGGGAATTTTATCAATGAAAGCAGTAAAAATAGGAAAACAAATATTTCACAGCCTTTTCCTACGCTTATAAGGATATTGGTATTTATTTGGTTATTGGGAGCCTTTCTTTCAGCTTTGCTTTATCTTATTATTACCATTAGCTTTGTACGCCAGAAAAAGAATTTTAACAAGCTTACTGATCCTGAGATCCAGCAATTATTAAAACGGTGCTGTGAAAAAATCCATATTCATAAGAATATTCCTTTATATACGAATTCGTATTTTAAGACTCCTTGCATATCAGGACTGATAAATCCCAGTATTTACTTGCCGGAAGATATCTGCAAAAAAAATTCCCCTTATCAGCTGCAATACATATTGTTGCACGAGTTGGCTCACTACAAAAGAAAGGATTTGTTTTACAACTTATGGGCAGCCTTGGTACTATCCATACATTGGTTTAACCCGCTGGTCTGGCTGGCAGTAAAGGAAATGCGCTATGACCGGGAGGTAGCAGCCGATATTTATGTTATGGAATTAATTGGTGAGGATGGAATTATGCCTTATGGGATGTCAATTATTAATCTGGCCAGCCTATTTTCGAAAAAACGATTGCAATTTAATCTGCTTAACTTTAACGAGACAAATAATCAGGTGGAGAGGAGAATTACTATGATAAAAAAGTTTAAAAAAGGTTCTTATAAAATCTCAGTAATCGCAGTTATTGCCTTTATTGCAATTGCAGTTCTTGTCTTTACTCAGACCAACCGGGAAAATACAAGTGCTGTAGGGCCTAACACTGCTTTACAAGAGAAATTGGTAGTAATAGACCCCGGACATGGTGGAATTGACCTGGGTGCAAGCTATCCACAAAATATTTCAGATATTAATGACATTGAAGTTATGGAAAAAGATTTAAACCTGAAGATATCTTTAAAGTTATACGATATGCTTAAGGAATCAGGAATAAATGTTAAAATGACTCGTCAGGAAGATAAGGAAATGAGCCCCGAAGAACGGGTTGTTTTTGCTAATGATGAAGATGCTTCGTTGTTCGTCAGTATCCATAATGAATCACAACCTGATAGCTCGCAAAACGGAACGGTTACATTTTTCTGCCCTTCAAGCACAAAAAGCTCTTTTGGAATTACTGATGAAAAAGCAGCTCAAATTATTCATGGAAAACTTACAAAACAACTTAATACTACAGATAGAGGGTTATGTCAGGCAAGCTTTAAGGTTTTAAAGAGTACTGACATGCCCGCAGTCCTTACTGATATAGCATATATAAGTAACGAAGCCGATAGGGAGCACCTTATGACTGAGGAATTTAGAACTAAAGCCGCCCAAGCTTTACACGATGGTATTATCGAGATTTTAGAAGAGATGATAAAAACAGAATCATAACCTTCTTCAAGCCTTCGAAAGAGGTGAATATGTAGGTATCAGCTAAAGCGAATCAATTAATGTCTAAATGGATAGTCAATAGGGGAATTGCTATGATTGAAGTAAAAAGAGGAAAAAGCGCCGACTTACCATTACTAAAATCTAACGGGAGATGTTATTGTGGCAAAATTTTTTAAAATAATACCTGTGTTATTATTATGTATCTATACATTAATAGTCAAGGTATATTTTTGCGACGAATACTTGATTTCTATCCTATAAAGATAGTGCTATGGTAATCTCAGTTGCTGTATTAGGTTTCGGTATAGGTGCTTTAGCAGGTTATTTGGCTATACGTTTAGACCATAAAGAGTAATAGATAGCAGTATTGTAAATATATATTCCCAAAGCCAACAGGTAGGAATAGGTACAGTTCTCATACCTGTTCATGTGGGCTTGACTTTATAAAAATATTGTATGGAGAGGAGAAATAAAAAATGCTTAAGAAGTATAAGCCAGTAATTCTTTTATTAGTATTAGTCACACTTCTCAACAATTTTGGAGGCCTCAGCCACGGAATCGTTCAATGATGTCTCAGGTAATGATGTGCAATCTGAAGCTATCTATAGACTGAATAAATTAGGAATTATTGACGGTTATTCAGATGGAAGCTTTGGCCCGGATAAAACCATAAGCCGTGCCGAATTTGCCAAAATTGCCATTAACATGGGGGGAAGACAGACGATAGTGGAAGATATGAAAAATACGGATAGTATTTTAAAATGACGTCAGCCCGGAAGATTGGTTTAATGGATATGTTAATGCAGCAGCAGTTACTTAAGTGGTGATTCCAGCGGCAAGTTCAGGCCCAATGATAAGATTACCCAAGCTGAAGCAATTACTGCTTTTTTAAGGATTTTGGGCTACAATGACAAGCTGCCTGGTGAATGGCCTGCGGACTATATAGGCAAAGCAGCCGAGTTTGGCATCCTGGATGGCATTAGCTTCATAGCCGATAAGGCAGCCAGCAGAGGCGAAGTTGCCATAATGGTAAGCAAGATTCTCGATCAATATGTAGTATGTGACCGAGAACTTGTTTGGCCCTTTGTAAAGTCCCTGAAGGTAGAGGCTGATATAATTGAAAACGGTGATCCGCAAAAAGAAGTACCCTCTACCCTCTTACAGGATAACTTCAATATAAACTCTGCCGAATAACTGCTTCTATTTTTTTGCCGGAATGTTGCTCCCCGGAGATTAAATTATTCCGGCAACATCTGCATTATATAAACCGTCAAGCAAAAAATTTTATCGGTATCCTAGCAGGCTGTGTGAATATTATTGTGCTCTTTTTAATTGCTCCACTTGTGGCCAGAAGCGAAGTGTTTTTAGAAACGAAGGCTGAGAATCAACCCAATATTTTGTTCCCGTCCTCCACTTTCGAGCAGTCACTTGGCAATTTGGGGAATTTCCACACAGGCTGCTAGCCTCAAGGACTATTTGGCGATATTTCCCGACTGGCTTGATAAATCCCATCTCTTGCTGAAAGTTATGGGAGAGGACGGGAAGGAATATATGGTCTCTTTTGATATCAAGACCGAAAAAATCACTTACCTCTTTAATAAGAGATAGCATCCTTTATGCTGCTTGTATTCAGGACTATATTATTGGTTTAAAAATAAACCGCAGAAATCCCATATATGGGATGTTGTGGCTGCTTCCCAGGACTTATTTTTATGGAGTCTGATTATCAGATGGCAATTTAATAGTACATATTCAGCTGTATTTCTCTAAAAATTGCGTAGGCGTGAGTATCTCCGGCTTTTCTATCTCCACATCGGAAAAATCCTTATCCCCTGTAATTAAAATATCTATATCCTCTGTAATAGCTGATACAAGAACGGGCAGGTCCTTCTTATCCCGAATACTCGGGTACTTATTAGCATCAATCTTTTCAAGTGTATAAGTATATTGAAAAGGTAATTCCACAAGGAATCTATCCAAAAACTGATATTTGACCGGAAATTTACGTTTGATTACTGTTTTGAGTTCATCAATCACATAGGATGACAATACAATGGTATGTTGCTCGGTGATGGTATCAACTAATTTACGCATAAGCGGGGTGGGGAAAAGATAGATGGAAATGAGGATGTTTGTATCAATCATTATCCGCATAACGTTCTTCCCACATTTCTTTTCTTATTTTACCCACCATATCCACTACATCTTGTTCGTTTTTCAAACCAAGCCGTTCGGCTTCACCTTCAAATGCCTTTTGAATATTCATAAAAGCTACCTTGGCAGCATTAGCAAAAATAATCTTATCACCATCTTCAATAAAAATCACCTTATCACCGTCTTTCAGGTTAAGTTTTTTCCGAATGTCAATAGGAATTGTAATCTGACCTTTGCTGGTAATTTTTGCGACTTCCATTTTAAACATCCTTTCTTTCCTTACTTTCCTTACTTATATTATAGGTTTTTTCCGGGAAAATATCCATTCCTATTGCTTAGTTGTAGAGCAGCAAAATCAAATCATCAGAAACCGGATAAAAGCATCAAAATAAATTCTGTTTACGCAATGCAAAGCTGATTTAATCGTACAGTAAAAAACAGCAAAATGAAATCATGTCCATGTACTC
>Ga0334887_1000841_pt1 | contig 44870 bp, 39 predicted proteins | sample GraSluR1_MG_10_FD_207217 | JGI IMG/M metagenome (GOLD analysis project Ga0334887, IMG submission 207217) | Sludge microbial communities from methane-producing bioreactor in Wageningen University, Netherlands - Granular Sludge_18_07-R1 | ecosystem: Engineered > Bioreactor > Anaerobic >...
TGTTTCTGTTTCGACTGCTTTTGAAGGCGGCCCCGTTGCTGCTCTTCTTTCTCTTCTCCAAAATACTGAAGGATATGCTCCGAGGGGCGCCGGGCTCGTCGGGACCGTCCGGAGGGGCGAGGAGCCGCTCTTCCTCCGGAAGAGGAGGAGCGACGTATACGCCTCCTCCCGGAGGAAAACGCGACCCCTATGTCGTACTCGGCGTTTCGCCCTCGTCGTCCGACGAAGAGATCAAGAAGCGGTATCGCGAGCTCCTCTCGAAGTACCACCCCGACAAGTTCATAGGGCAAAATCTCGACGAGGACTTCGTCGCCCTCGCGTCGAGAAAGTTTCAGGAGATCCAGGAGGCCTACGGCCGGATTCGGGCCGCACGGGGGATATAGCTTTTTTATCTTTTTTTTCTTCGGGGCGCGGAGCGCGGCGGGCTCTTTCTTTCGCGAGCGCGGGGGTTCTTCGAAGCGCGGCGTACGTGGCGACGGTTTCGCACCGCGATATGGAGTGTGATACAATGACGCCGCCAGAGCTCCCCTATCGAGGGGAAAAACGTTCCCGCATGCGGGAGAAAGAGGCGAATCTCCATGTCAACTCTGGAACTTTTTTCCGGACCCGAGAGCTTCTCTCGTATCAAGTCACAGGCGCGGACCACCATCGAGTCCGCTTTTTTCGGCAACAATGTAGTTTCGGTCTCGAACCTCAAGGAGGCCTACGAGCTGGCTCGGCTGTCCCCCGGCACGGTCGAGCTTACCGGGATGCCGGTCTACCGCCCCGAGGGGCAGGGGTTGCCCCCGCGGAGCAACGTGCTCCTGATGAACGACGGAGCGGTCGTCGGTCGTTGCGCGGCGGCACGCAAGATCGTCGGCGAGCCCGGCGTGAACATGGGGGATTTGGCGTCCGTGCTCAGGGAGGCGGTCTACAACGCCCGTTTCCGCACCTTCTACTCCGCCGAGGCGTATATCGGCCTCGAAGGGGATTTCATGGTGAAGGCGCATCTTCTCGCGCCGAAGAATCATGAAAACCTCGTCTACAACTGGCTGCTGAACTTCCAGTATCTCAACAGAACCTACCTCGACATGTACGCTGCCTCCAGACCGCTGCCCGACGGCGACATCTTCATGTTCGCCGATCCCGACTGGACATCTCCGGAATACCCTCTGGGACTGGCCTTCTTCGATCCCATCCATAACTGCGCAGCCGTTCTTGGTATGCGCTACTTCGGCGAACTCAAGAAGGGAACGCTGACGCTCGCGTGGGGGACCGCCGTACGGAACGGCTTCGCCTCCTGCCACGGCGGCCTGAAGCGGTACAACCTGAAGGGAGGGCGCTCGTTCGTCGCCGCGGTCTTCGGTCTCTCGGGTTCCGGGAAGTCGACGATCACGCACGCGCGCCACGGGAACAAGTACGACATCACCGTCCTTCACGACGACGCCTTCGTGATCAACGTCAAGGAAAAGTACGCCATCGCGCTCGAGCCCTCCTACTTCGACAAGGTGCAGGACTACCCGATGGGGTGCGAGGACAACAAGTTCATCATCACGATCCAGAACTGCGGAGTCACACGGGGTACGGACGGTCTTCTCTACGCGGTGACCGAGGACCTGCGCAACGGCAACGGGCGCGCCATCAAGTCGAAGCTCTGGTCCCCCGAGCGGGTGGACCGGATCGACGAGCCCATCGACGCCGTCTTCTGGCTGATGAAGGATTCGTCGCTTCCGCCAGTGCTTCGTCTCAAGGGATCCGACCTGGCCGCCGTGCTCGGAGCCACCCTCGCGACGAAACGGACGTCGGCAGAGCGCCTCGCCCCCGGAGTGGATCCGAACGCGCTCGTCATCGAATCCTACGCCAATCCCTTCCGAACGTACCCGCTTGCCGTGGATTACGAACGTTTCAAGACGCTTTTCGACGACGGCGTGGCGTGCTACATATTGAATACCGGCGAGTTCATGGGGAAGAAAGTAAAGCCGGCGGACACTCTGGGCATCCTCGAGGCGATCGTCGAGGGGAAGGCGGAGTTCGTACCGTTCGGCCCCTTCAGCGACATGGAGACGATGACGCTGGATCGCTTCCCGATCGACTTCACGGACGAGCAGTACCGAAGGGAACTCTTCTCGCGGATGCGGGACAGGCTTGCGTTCGTCACATCCCGCGAGACGGAGAAGGGCGGCATGGATCGTCTGCCTCCCGAAGCGGCGGCTGCGCTGCGGAAGGCGCTCGACGAGATGGGGTATCCCGTCCGGGAGTAATGTTTTCGAGCCGGGGCCCGTCTCCGGCTCATCGTTTTCTGTACGAGGGAGAATAGTACTCCGTCGCCACCTCGTCTCCGCGGAGGAGTTGCGCCCTCGATATGATCCTCCGTCCGCAGACCCATTCGAATCCTTCGCGGGCGGTCCGTTCGTCCGTCCTGTCCTTCTCCATCCCCTCCGGATCTTTCGCCGCGCCGGGCCAGGACCGCCACTCTCCCAGAAGAGGTTCCTGGTAGAGCACCAGCCATGAAAAATCATTCCAAACGCCAAGGATTCTATAACGTTTTCGCCCCTCTCCCTCGACGTGGATCAGGATGCTCAGCTCGTCGCGAAAGCGCGTGGCCGTCCCCGAGTACTTTTTCCCCGCGCTTCTCCCGCAGAACGACGCCGTCTGCCCGTTGCGGACGACACCCTCGGAGGCGCACCATTCGCGCAGCGTCGCCAGTAGCGCGTCGAAGTCCAGAGGGATACCGTTCGACGCGGCGAATAATTGCGCGAATTTTCGTTCGAGAAGATATTCGCCCCGTCGGTGCGAAGGAGCGCAGAGCAGATGGAGCCGCAGCGGGAAAAGAGATGCTTGTGTCATGAATCCTCCCGGGATGTGTTCTCGCCCCTTTTTTGCGGGGCGCTCTCTGCTATAATCATACCTCAAACAAATTTGTACGTGGAGGAAGGCTCTTATGGAAAAAAATCCGAACAACTCGCACGCGATGGGGACGGATTCGATACCCCGCCTCATGTGGCGATTCTCCTTGCCGGCCATAGTCGGTATGCTCGCCAACGCGCTCTACAACATCGTCGACCGCCTCTTCGTCGGACAGACGGTCGGCGCGGCGGGTATCGGCGCAATCAGCGTGGTTTTTCCCTTCATGATACTCGTGATCTCCTTCGGCCTGTTGATCGGCGTCGGCGCGGGGTCGCTGATCTCCATCTCCCTCGGCGAGAAGCGCCGCGCCAGGGCGGAGCGGACAATGGGGAACGCGATCGTGCTGCTTTTCGGAGGCGGAATCGTTCTCGTTCTTCTGGGGGCGGCGTTTACGGAATCTATCCTTGAACTCTCGGGAGCGAGCGAGACGCTGATGCCTCTGTCGCTCGAATACATGAACATCGCCGTCTGGGGCGTCTTCTTCTCCACGTTTGCCTTCGGGCTCAACTTTTTCATCCGGGCCGAGGGAAATCCGCGCTACGCCATGTTCACGCTCATCATCGGCGCGGGAGCGAACGTCCTCCTCGACGCGATCTTCATCCTGGTGTTCGACATGGGCGTCGGAGGGGCCGCTCTCGCGACGTTGTTTTCGCAGATGATTTCCGCCTCGTGGGCTGCGCTGTACTACATCCGCAGAATGGGAACGCTCCGTTTCAGGATGAAGAACCTTGCCCTCGATTGGATCGTCACACGCAGGATTCTGGCGATCGGCGCAGCGCCCGCGCTCACCGAGGTCAGTTTTACGTACGTCCTCGCCCTCTTCAACCGCCTGCTGCGCTTCTACGGAGGCGACCTCGCGATTTCGGCGATGGGCATCTTCTTCAGCCTCGACAGCCTCTTCTTTCTGCCGGTCCTCGGTTTGGCGGGCGGCGTCCAACCGATCATCAGCTACAACTACGGCGCGAAGGACTTCGAACGGGTGATCGGCGCCGTCTTGGCCGCGATCAAGATAGGCGCCCTCTTCTTTACGGTAAGCTTCACGCTCGTCATGCTCTTTCCCGCCCCGCTCATCCGCGTCTTCAACTCGGACGACGCGGAGCTGCTGGCTCTGGGCGTGCGCGGCATGCGCTTGGGGTACAGCGGTATCATCTTCGCCTCGGTGAGCCTTATCGCGTCGCACACATTCCAGGCGATCGGCAAGGCGAAGACGGGGCTCTTTCTGACGCTCTCAAGGCACTTTATCTTCATCCTCGCCCCGCTGTACTTTCTGCCGCCGATTCTCGGGATCGACGGCATCTGGCTGTCCCTGCCCCTCTCCGACCTTGGCGGCGCGCTGACGGGGGCATGGTTTTTGCGGCGTGAGTTCCGCATCATGAGAAATTCGGAGCGCCTTCGGCATATTTCTCCCCCGGGGGAGTGCAGCGTTTCGCCGGATTGAGTATAATACAGGTGGAGCTTTATTTCACATGAGAGTGAGGAGTGGAGGCAGTGCGCGCATTCGTCAACCCGTACCCCGAAGGAGTTCGCGAGGTCTATGCGGAGGAGGGTTCCGCTCTCTACCTTTTTGATCTGCCGATTCCTCTTCCGGGGTTTGATCATCATCTGTCGTCTTGGCTGCTTCGAGACTTCAAACAAGGACGGAACGTCCTCGTCGACACGGGGCCTTCGGCTTCGGTTCCTTTCCTGGAGCGTTCGCTGCGTTCGCTCGGCGTCGGGCGCGTCGATCTTGTATTGCTCACCCATATTCACGCCGATCATGCGGGCGGGACCGGGCGGTTCCTCGACTCCTTCCCCGAGGCGCGCGTGTTGGCTCCCGAGAGGGGGAGGGCGCACCTCGTCCACCCGGCCAGGCTTGCCGAGGGAACGCGCGCGACGCTGGGCACGGAGATGGCGGACGCATTCGGCCCGATCCTTCCCGTTCCGAAGGAGAGTCTGATCGACTCCGGCGACCCCTTGCTGGAAGGGGTTACGGTCCTCGAGACACCGGGACACGCATCGCACCACTCATCGTACGTCTTTCACGCGGACTTCGGGAATGTGCTCTTCCCCGGCGAGGCCGCGGGCGTGGGGCTCGGCGAAGCGGTCCGCTTCCTTTGGACGGTTCCCGGCGCCCCGGAGGTATCCGCGCCCTATCGTTTCCCCGCGACTCCTCCGCGGCTGGACGGGGAAGCCTTGGAACGCTCCATGGAGCTCCTTCGGGCTGAGAGCGGGGCGAAATATCTCTGTTTTAGCCACTACGGATGGACCACGGAGGTTGCCGAAACGTTGCGCCTGGCCGCGGAGCAGTTCCGCGACTGGCGCCAAAGGGCGCGCCTGTGTGCGGCGGCGGACGAGGACGCGGCGGTGGCCCTGCTTTTTGAGGAAACAGCGCGCGAGGACCCGCTGCTCGGACTCCTTCCCTTCTTGAGAGAGGAACAGCGCCGCAAGGAGGAGTTCTTCATCAAAAACAGCCTGAGGGGGATTGTCCGGTGGGTGCGTTCATAGCATCCAGGCGGTGCGTCTGCGGTCGTATCTCCCCGAGGAGACTCCTTCCGGTTCTTCGGGGGGAAGGGGGATCGTGATGACGGAGCAATCCGGAAAGCTTGGTTTTGACCGCTATCTCGTCGGAGAAGGAGGAAAAAGACTCTTTCTCTTCCTGTTCGGAGGGCTTCTCTGCGCCGTGGGGCTCTATTCCAACCCGGTCTCCGAAAGCCTGATCGGGCTGAAGCTCATTCTCATCGAGCCGGATTATCTCATCTCCGATTATTTCCATGTGGGAGGGCGCGGGGCTTCTTTTATCAACAGCGGTCTTTTGACGCTGCTTTTCACGGCGATCCTTGTGTACTACAAGATCCACATACGCGGCATCTCCATCGCGGCTGTTTTCACCGTAGCCGGTTTTGCCTTTTTCGGAAAGAATCTGCTCAATGTCTGGTTTATCCTCGGAGGCGTGTGGCTTTACGCATGGCATCAGAAAGAGTCGTTCCTGAAGTTCATCTACATCGCGTTCTTCGGTACCTCGCTCGCCCCGCTTGTGAGTCAGCTGATGTTCGGTCTCCATCTCCCGACCCCTTTCCGGTTGGCCGCCGGAGTCGTCGCCGGAATTTCTGCGGGTTTTCTGCTCCCCTCGCTCGCGGCCTCCTTCCTTTCGGTGCACAAGGGGTACAACCTGTACAACGTCGGATTCACCGCGGGAATGGTGGGTACGCTCTATGTGTCGCTCTTCCGTTCGCACGGATTCGTCCCGGAGGCGAGGGTTCTCTGGTCCACCGGAAACAACGGGTTGCTCCTCCCTATGCTTCTTGGGATGTTCCTGTCGATGATTCTCGCCGGGTTTTTGCTGAACGGGCGCTCCTTCAAGGGGCTCGCGTCGATATGGGCGCATCCGGGGCGCCTTTTGGCCGACTTCGTCGATATCTTCGACTTCCCCCCGACGCTGATCAACATGGGGTTGAACGGGCTGCTTGCGACCTCCTATCTGCTGATCGTAGGCGGCGATTTCAACGGCCCCACGCTCGGAGGCATCTTCACCGTCGTCGGTTTCAGCGCGATGGGAAAAACGCCGAGAAATATTACGCCGATCATCGCCGGAGTGGTTCTCGGAAGCCTGACGAAGCACTGGAACCTTGCCGATCCGGCAATCCAGCTTGCGGCGCTCTTCGGAACGACGCTCGCTCCTATTGCGGGGGAGTTCGGATGGAAAGCGGGGATCCTGGCCGGGTATGTCCACTCGTCCGTGGTGCTGTATGTCGGCGTGCTGCACGCCGGTTTCAACTTGTACAACAACGGCTTCGCCGGGGGGCTCGTCGCGGCTATGCTCGTGCCCCTCATCGAGGCCTTCAGAGGGAGAGAAACGGAATGAAATACGAACAGCTTGTCGTCTCGCGCATTGTGAGCGAGCTGATGAATTTCTTCTTCTCCATGGGGGCGCACGACTTTTCGACACATGTCCTCCGGGACGAGAAAGGATTCGAGATATGCGTCGAATCGGACTACTCGGGGAACCCTTCGAGCAAGATCCGCGAGATGACCCGGCTGCTCAGGATGCCGCGCGCCCGCGAAATGGAGGAGTACTCGTGGTCGCTCTCCGGAGACATCAGCACGGGACAGGAGATCTATCTGGTGGGGATCATGACGGACGACGTGACCGTGGAACACGACGAAGAGGCGGGGCGGGTCCGCATCAGTCTCACCCGTCTTCTGGAGTGAGCTGAAAGGGGAGAAAGAGATGTCGAAGCTGCAATTGAACATGGATGTGCTCGAAGAGGCGCTTCTGGGCGGATCGATTCTCGGAGGAGGAGAAGGAACCTCGATCGACGAGGCGATGATGCTCGGCGAGCTTGCGCTCAAGATCAGCAGCCCCGTGTTGTTGGATATCGAGGACATCGACCCGGACGGGACCGTCGTCACGTGCGCCACGGTGACGTGCCCGCACCGGAAGAAGGCGCCTTTCGCCAGCCCGAGAGCGCACGTCCGGAGCATCGAGCTCTTGCTGGAGAGCGGACTGAAACGCCCCGCCGCGCTCATCCCCAACGAATGCGGCAGCGGAGGCATAGTGAACGGATGGCTGGAGGCGGCCATTCTGGGCCTGCCGCTCCTGGACGCTCCATGCAACGGCAGAGCGCATCCGACGCCCGAGATGGGTTCCATGGGGCTGCATCTCATGCAGGACTACCAGACGCTGCAGTCTTTCGCGGGCGGCGACCCCGCGCAGGGAACATACATAGAAGGAGTTCTTCGTGGGAACGTCAAAACCGTCACGGCGATGGTGCGTCAGGACGCCTGCGTCGTGGGCGGTCTTCTCGCCGTGGCGCGCAATCCTGTGAAGGCGGAGTACCTGCACGAGAACGCCGCTCCGGGCGCGATCAAGCTGGCGATTCGCCTCGGAGCCGCGGTGAAAGAGGTGCGAAACGGCGGCGGCGAAGCGGTGACCGCGGCGGTGCTGTCGATACTTCCCGGGGAGGTGCTGTGCCGGGGCAAGGTCGACGCCGTCGACCGCTTCACGGCGGGAGGCATGGACTCGGGAACCGCCTATATCGGAGACATTTCGATCACCTTCTGGAGGGAGTACATGACGGTCGAACGCGGAGAGGACGAGCGCCTTGCGACCTTCCCGGATCTGGTGACGGTGTTCGACGCGGAGACGGGGATGACCATCGCAAGCTCCGAGATCGCCTCCGACATGGACGTCATCGTCATTACGGTCTCCAGGAGGCGCCTTCTCCTCGGGGCGGGAATGCGCTTTCCGGATCTCTTCGAGCCCGCCGAGAAAGTCATCGGAAAAAAACTGCTGCAGTACCTCGACCTGTAGCGAAAAAAACACTTTTAGCACGTACTCGGCCCCTCCCCTAGGGGAGGGTTTTTCCAGCCGACGAACTGCAAAACATATGACATTGTGTTTTATGCATGATAATCTTGTCTCCAGACTGCATTCTGCCCCCGTTGCGCGCGGGCATACACAATGGAGGTGTATGAATGGGACTTGAAAGCCGAGTACACGCCGGCGTCCATTTCATGCAGGGAAATTATGCTGCGGTGGAAAGGGCCGTCGCCGCCGGGTGCGACTTTTTCGCGGGCTATCCTATCACCCCTGCGAACGAAGTTTCCGAGGGAATGGCAAGAAGGCTCCCGCCTTGAGAGGCGCGTTCTTCCAGGGCGAGGACGAACTGTGTTCGATTTACGCGATCACCGCCGCATCCCTTGCAGGGGCCAAGGCGATGACGGCCACCGCGAGCGCGGGGTACGGCTATATGCAGGAGGGAATCGGGTACGCCGTCGCGGTGGAGGCGCCCGTCGTTGTACTCGACGTCATGCGCTGCAGAGGCGAGAACTTCGCCACGCAGGCCGACACACATTATGCAGGTTTGCTGGGCTGTGGCGGGCGACCACGAGATGATCGTGCTCGCCCCGTCGACGGTGCAGGAAATGTTCGACTTTTCGGTCCGTGAGTTCAATCTGGCGGAGGAGTACCGGACGCCGGTCGTCGTGATCTCTGAGATTTCGCTTGCGCTGATGCGCGAGCGCCTCGAAATTCCGGAGGCCGCCGCGATTCCGGTAGTGAACGGTAAACGGACGACGAAGAGCCCCTCCGACTATCTTCCTCTCAAGGCTGAGAGCGAGTTCGGGGTTCCCGATTTCGCCGAGCTCGGGACGGGGTACCGTGTGATTCATTCCATCAATCCGCACGACGAGCGGGGAGATATCGAATGCGAGCCGCACGCTTTCGAGCGTCTGTATAAGCGAATCAACGGGAAGGTCCGGGAGAACAGGAAGAAGATCTCCACAACGCAGCGCTTTATGCTCGACGACGCCGAGATCGCGCTCGTCGCCTTCGGCAGCGAGGTGCGCCCCTGTCTCGACGCGGTTCATGCGGCGCGCGAGAAGGGGATCAAGGCCGGGGTGCTCAAGCTTGACGCGCCGTGGCCGATCCCCGAGGAAGCGATCGCCGAGACGGCGGCCAACGTCGGCGCTCTTATCACGGTCGAAATGAACATGGGCAGGTACGCCGGAGAGGTGGAGCGCATCGTATGCGTGCGGAAAGTGCCGCACGGCGCGGGCGACCAAGAACCTTGGAACGCCGCACACTCCGGATGAAATCCTCTCCGTCATCAAGGAGGTGCGGTCATGAGCGCTCCCGAAATGCATACAAACGGCAATCCGCTGCTCAAGTACATGCGGTAGGACAAACTGCCCCATTTCTTCTGCCCCGGTTGCGCCTGCGGACAGGTCGTCAGCGCCTTTCTCCGCGCATGCGAATCGCTCGAACTGGACCTCGGGACGATGGTCGGCATCGGCGGCGTGGGATGCACGGCGCGCATCCCTGTGTACATCAACATGGACTGTCTTCACGGCGTCCACGGCAGAACGCTTGCCTGGGCCACCGGCATCAAGCTGCACAAGCCGGATACCAAAGTCGTCGTGTTCGCCGGAGACGGCGACGCCCTCTCCATCGGCGGCAACCACTTCCTCCACGCGGCGCGCCGGAATCTCGACGTGACGTTCGTCGTGGTGAACAACTTCAACTTCGCGATGGCCGGCGGACAGGTCGCACCGATGACGCCCGACGGCGCCGTGACCATGACCACCCCCTACGGAAGCAGCGAGCCGCCTTTCGATCTCTGCAAGCTGGCCGTCACCGCCGGAGCGACCTGCGTCGCCCGTACGTTGACCTCCAGTCCGCCGCAGATGACGGCATTCCTGAAGAACGCGCTCTCGCACAAGGGGTTTTCCGTTGTGGAGATCCTGTCACAGTGCCCGACGCACTTCGGAAGGTACGCGCTCGGCAGCGGCAGCCCGAAGAATCTCGTCGAGTGGATCAAGAACCATAGCGTTCCCGCATCCGCCGCTGAGAAGATGAAGCCCGAGGAGGTCGCCGAAAAGTATCTCATCGGCGAGTTCGTCAAGACCGAACGCCCCGTCTTCCAGGGGAGCAGCGTGTATACGGCTACGTGCCAAGGGTACGCGGAGAGCAAGGAGGCGAAAGCATGAGCCGGACGAGCATCCGATTCTGCGGTTTCGGCGGCCAGGGGATCATTCTTTCTTCGGTGATACTCGGGGAAGCCGCAGTCACGAAGGAAGGTATCTATGCGGCACAGTCCCAGTCCTACGGCTCCGAGGCCAGAGGCGGGTAGTGCCAGTCGGAGGTCGTGCTCTCGAAGACTCCCATCGGCGCCCCGACCAGCGAACGGAACGACATCGTCGTCGCCATGTTCCAAGCGGCGTTCGACAGCCACAAGCACGAGATAAAAAAAGGCGGGGCCTTCTTCGTCGACAGCGGGCTCGTCCCGGACGTCGGCGACGTCGATTCCTCCGTCATCGTCTGGAAGGTCCTCGCGACCGAGACGGCGATTCGCCTCGGGAGCAAGATGGCCGGAAACATGGTCATGCTCGGCTTCTTCCATGAGAAGACGAAGGCGGTTTCAAAGGAGAGCATGGTGGAGGCCATCCGCGAGTCGATGAAGGAGAAGTACGTCGCCATGAACCTCGCCGCCTTCAAGGAGGGAGCGAGGCTCGCACGGGAGGCGGCCGCCCCATGAAGCTCTACGAATTTCAGGGGAAGGCGCTCTTCCGGGAGGCCGGCACCCCGGTACCCAAAGGAGCGGTTGTCACCGCCTCCAACCGGGAGGGGCTTTTCGCACCGTCGGCAGTGAAGGCGCAGGTGCTCTCCTGGGGAAGAGGGAAGCCGGAGGGCGTCGTCCTTGCGGACACTCCCGACGACGCGGCGAAGGTTGCCGACTCGATTCTCTCCATGGAGCTGAAGGGAGAGCCGGTAAAGGCGCTCCTCGTAGAGGAGAAGGCGAACATAAGGGCGGAGTACTACCTCGCGGTGACCTTCGACGGCGAGTCGAGGACACCGCTCTTCATGGAGAGCGCCGCCGGCATGGATATCGAGTCCGTCGCGGAGCATGCGCCCGAGAAGATACTGAAACTTCCGGTCGACCCTCTCTGGGGGCTCACCGACAACAAGATCTGGGCGATGGCCGACTTCCTCGGATACGAAGACCGTAGAGAGTTCGACGGTTTCGTCCGGAAGGTCTGGAAGCTCTTCCGCGAAAAGGACGCCGTCCTCGTGGAGATCAATCCTCTGGTGGTCGCCGACAAGGGGCTCTTGGCGCTCGATGCGAAGGTCGAGATCGACGACGACGCCAAGACCCGCCGGAAGCAGCTCTTCGAGGCGATGCACTCCGAGCAGCGGGCTCTTGCGGGCGCCGAAGCCGAGGCCGACCACGGCGCCATCACGTACGTTCCTCTCGACGGAAGCGTCGGGCTTATCTCCAACGGCGCCGGGATGAACATGCTCACGCTCGACCTGATTCGCGACATGGGCGGTGACGCGGCCGACTTCTGCGAGATGGGCGGCCTGACCAGCCCCGAAGTGATGTGCGACGCCATGAAACAGGTGTTCGCCGACAAACCGGACATCAAGAGCCTGCTCGTCGTGCTCATCGGCGGTTTCAACAGAATGGACGACATGGCGGAGGGCATTGTGCGCTATCTCGGAGAGCATCCTGCCTCCATCCCTCTTGTGGTTCGGCTCTGCGGCACCATGGAGGAGGAGGGGAAGACCATCATGAAAGAGGCGGGGCTGCCCGTCTACGACGATCTTCGAACCGCCGTGGCCGACGCCGTGCGGTTCGCTGCGGGAGGCGAGTGAAATGGCCATTCTGATGGATAAGAGTACGCGGGTCATCGTCCAGGGGATCACCGGAAAGTCCGGAATTCTTCAGACGAAGTCGCTTCTCGACTACGGAACATCCGTAGTCGCCGGAGTGACGCCCGGCAAGGGCGTTCCTGTCTTCGACTCCGTCGCGGACGCGATGAAGAGCGTCTCTCCGAACGCAGTCATCAGCTTCGTGCCGCCGATGTTCGCGAAGGACGCGGTGATCGAGGCGATGGAGGTAGGCATCAAACTCATCGTGCTCACGATGGAGGGGATACCCAAGCACGATGTGCTCGACATCCTCTCCTATGCTCAGGGCAGGGGCGTGCTCGGTCCCGGCACGGCGGGCGTCATCTCGCCGGGCAAGTGCAAGCTGGGCGCGCACCCTGCGCGTATGTTCCTGGAGGGGAAGGGCGGCGTGGTCTCCAAAATCGGGGCTCTCTCCTACGAAGTGGGAAAGACGCTCACCGACGCGGGTATCGGTCAGTCCACGGTCGTCGCGCTGTTCAACGCGGACCTCGAGACGGAGATCATCGTGTGCTCGGAGAGATCGGCGGCGGCACGGAGATCGCCGCGGCGGAGTACATCGCCGAGTATGTGCGGAAACCCGCCGTCTCGCTGATCGTCGGCAGGGCCGCTCCCGAGGAAAAGTCTTTGGGGCATGCCGGAGCGATCATCCGGGGGCACAAGGGGACCGCCGCGTCGAAAATGGAAGCCTTGGAGAGAGCGGGGGCGCATCTTGCGATGTCGCCCGCCCGGGTGGTCGAATTTATCCGGAAACTGGGGTGAGTGGGAATGGCCGTTCATGTGAACAATCGTCTCTGCAAAGGGTGCGGACTGTGTATCTCCGTCTGCCCCAAGAACGTCTACGAAATCTCCAACGAGACGAATCAAAAGGGATTCACCGTCGTGGCGACGGTTCGCGAGGGCGACTGCATCAAATGCAAACGGTGCGAGATCACCTGCCCCGATATGGTGTTGTAGATAGAGGAACAGAAGAGCGGTACGAGAACGGGGCGGCGCGGGAAATGTTCCCTGCCGCCTCCGGGCTTTTTAAAAGGAACGCATTTCGTCTTTCGGGGCGCAAGGAGGCGGTAACGAACGGATGGTACGTATTATCGGTCTTGACGACATCAAAACAGCCGCGGGACGGATCTCGGGGAGAGTCCGCCGCACGCCGGTACTGCGGGGGGACGGACTGGACGCGCTCTTCGGCGCCGAGGTCTATTTCAAACCCGAGAACCTGCAGCTCACAGGTTCGTTCAAGATCAGGGGTGCGATGATCAAAATTCTCTCTCTGTCCGACGAGGAGCGGAGCGGGGGAATCATCGCCTCGTCGTCGGGGAACCACGCGCAGAGGGTCGCCTATGCGGCGAAGATGCTCGGCATCAAGGCGACGCTCGTGCTCCCGGAGAACGCTCCCAAATAGAAAATAGAAGGAACGAGAGCGCTGGGGGCGGACGTCGTGCTCCACAGTTTCGACTCGATCCAGAGATACAAGAAGCTCTACGAGATCAAGGAGGAGAAGGGGTATACGCTCGTTCACTCCTACAACGACCCCGAACTGATCGTGGGGCAGGGGACGTCGGGGCTTGAAATCATCGAGGATCTTCCGAATGTCGACACAGTGGTCGTACCGCTCGGCGGCGGCGGTCTCCTTGTTGGAGCGGCTACGGCCATAAAGGAAAACCGTCCCTCGGTGCGCATCGTCGCCGTCGAGCCGGAATCTATCCAGAGGTATGCCGAGAGCCGAAAAGCCGGGAAGCCCGTGGAGGTTCCGATGGGGGAGACGCTCGCCGACGGGCTGATGATCACGATGACCGGGGAACACACCTACCCGCTGATCGACAAGTACGTGGACGAGATCGTGCCCGCGGCGGACGAGTTCATACGAAAGGCGCTTATGGAGATCGTCTTCAAGAGCAAGTTGCTGGTCGAGCCCTCCGCGTCGGTGGGCGTTGCTGCGGCGCTTCAGGGTTCCTTCAAGGTCAAACCCGGCGAGAAGATCGGCTTCTTCCTCTTCGGAGGCAACATCGACCCGGAAAAACTTGCGTCGTCCATACCTCTCGAAACTGCGTAATTTTCGTGAACGACAAAGTGGAACAGGTCTGAAAACCCGCCCCACCCCGACACTTTCCCATCAGTTTTTTCGGCGAACGTATCGTCATGAGTTCGCTGCATCATTTAAGAATACAATATACACTTTGAATTGATTGTAAACTTCATGTGCAATATATTATGCATTAAGTATGGGCGAATAAATATTTGAAGAGTGGGGGGAAACGAATGGCGCGGGGTATCGGTGTCACCGAGTGTGACGTTCCCATGGAAAGGGAGGTCGTTCTGAGAAAAGCCACGAAGGCATGCGCGTACAGGACCGAGATGGATCCGATGTGGACAACGTCGATCATCGCTCTGCCATGTGTGTTCATGCTGTACCATCTTGTCACATCCAGGTTCGGAATGCCCCCCATGTTCAAACACAGGGCAATTCATCTCGGATTCATTCTCTGCATGGTGTGGATGTACTACCCCGCCACGAGCCGTTCCATCCAAAAGAGGCCGAGTCTTGTCGACATAGGGCTCATGGTCGCCTCGATCGCCGCCTGCGGCTATACTGTGCTCGATGTCGACGCCTTCGCGCTTCCAAGGGACTGCTATTTCGGCGCCGTAGCGATACTGCTCGTCCTTGAGACCTGCCGCAGGGTCGCCGGAAAAGGCCTTCTTATTCTGGCCGTTGTCTTCCTGCTGTACACCTGGCACGGCCGGTATGTTCCGGGTGTCCTTTCCCACCGCGGTTACTCGGTTGCCCACCGGTGACGCGGAAGCGTGAACGCGAAGGGAGCGCTCTTCGCCATCGCAGGAGGGGCTGTCCCGTTCGCACCGGACTGGAAGATCACCCTCGTCGCCGCTACCGGAGAGGAGCCCGACTCGCGGAGAAGAATACCCCGGCTGCACGGGCGCTCTGCCTCGTCATCCGGAAAAACAACAGAAATCCCAGACTTCTCGACAAGGGCGGCACGGCCGACTTCAACCTCGCCATCGCATGGAACTGTCCGATGGCCGCCTACGGTCTCGGCGTCAGCAAGCTCGACCATACCTCCGAAGAACACATATCACTGAAGGAATATCATGCGTCCTTGGATATCCTTCGAGACGCTCTCCCCATGATTATAAAAATCGCTTAGCATTATAAAGAAAGACCAAGAATTGTAAATTTAGAAAACAACCTCGGAGCTTCGCATGTATAATGATCAACAAAGTAAACGGTGTCCGATGCTCTTCCAATACATTGGGCTTCGTTTTTTCGGAGGGAGAGATTTTCATGAAAAAAATCTATATCGCGCTCGGTTTGGTTGTTTTCCTGGCAGCAATTCCATCTTCCTTGTCCGCCGCGCAACTGCCCTATGGAGACGACACAAGACTTTCCATAGTAGAGAAGAGTATTGCGAACACAGTGCAACTTCAGAAACCAAAACATACAGACAGTCCAAAGACCCCCCCCGCGGTCGACGAGCCGAAGTATCCGGACGGGCCCAAGAAGCCTCCGACGGCCGACGAACCGAAGCATCCGGACGGACCCAAGAAGCCCCCGACGATTAACGAGCCGAAGCATCCGGACGGACCCAAGAAGCCCCCGACGGCCGAGGAGCCGAAGCATCCGGATGGACCCAAGAAGCCCCCGACGGTCGACGAGCCGAAGCATCCGGATGGACCCAAGAAGCCCCCGACGGTCGACGAGCCGAAGCATCCGGTCGGACCCAAGAAGCCGCAGGAACCTTAGGAAACCTCTGAATAAAGCTGAGATGGTCTCGTAGGAACTTGATGCAATCGAGCTCAATGAAGAGGGAAAACCCCTTAATCAGAGCTTCCCTTAGAAAAGTGCCTCCCCGTTGTCGGGGGGGCGCTTTCGTTACAGTTTTTATAAAAGACAGCGTAGTCGGCGTCCTTCGAGCCTCCTATGTGGATCGGGGTTCCGTGTGCCGCCGAGAATCGTCCCGTACAGAGCACGGTCTTTGGGACCAGGTCAGCCGCATGACGACCACGGCCGAACCATTCAGCGCTCCCTCGAAAGAGAAGGAGCACGCCGGAAGAAAGCCCGTCAGATCGTCGCGCCAGTATTTCTTCACATCCGTCGGCTCCTCGCCTCTTCACCCTTCATTCCAGCCGTTCTCGATACAGAAAACCAACCGGTCACGACGGGACGACATTTCAATGCCGAAACCGACCTCCGATTCACCGCAACCTTTGGTAGAACAACTTCTCTTCTCCTGGGGATAAAGAACCGCTGCGCGGTCCGTTGCATTGTTGCCGGTCATTCATGCTATTGCTGTGCTATCCCTAATCCGCAGGTTCGTTTTTCCGAGGCAAATTTGTGACATCGCGGAGGGAGGGACGAGAGAAATTGTCTCCCCCCGCGATTTTTTTCAGATATTTCACTCCGCGACTCGGCGTCTTTCCGAATTGTGGATACGCAAACATAAGCGCGGAGCCAGAGTCGCCGCACTGATCCACAAATATGAGGCGGTTCCCAGTCCCGTATCAGCTTCCCGGCTCCGGCAGCGACTCCAGTTTCGCAAGCGCTCCGGCCAGGAGCTTCCCGCCGTAGTCTCCCTCCCGGAGCTTCAGTACGATCCGCCTTCCGTGATTCACGATCTTCCCCGCCATGGTGTAGAGCAGGAAGCGCAGCGTCCGGGGACGGCTCTTACGGTACTCTTCCGGAAGGAAGAAAAGCTTCAGTATGGTGTGCAGATTGAAGGCGAGCGCGGAGGCGTTGAACCATGCGGCGTTCGCGCCGAAGTATTTCGACGGGACATGGCCTCCTGCGAGCTCCTCCTTCAGGATGTGGTGGACTTCCTCGGACTTCCCGCAGCGCTTCCGCCGCCACTCGATGATCGCTCTTCCGTCCATCTTCCCGCCGGCGGCGAGCCCGAAGGATTCCCCGTCGGCTCCGTCCTCGATGTTGCTCGCCACTCCGAACAACTTGTAGATGCTTCCGCCGAACTGGGTGAGGTGCAGCTTCCTCACTTTGTCGCTCTTCGCTTCGAGGGACTCTATGGTTCCCTCAAGATAGAGCTGCTCTCCATGGCCTTCCCGCCCCGCGACCGGCTTCTCCGGAGTTTCTTCTTTCTCCGTATCCTTCCCGGAACCGTCCCACTTCTCCCGGACGGCGAAGAAACGGTAGTCCGGACCGTGCTTCTTCGTCGAGAGAGTGTTGGGCGCGTACGCTATCTCCGCCCACTCCTGAAGAACGACGAGCTTCCCGTTCTCGTCCTCGAACGTCTTCATCGGTTTCCACTCCGTCTCGGAAACGGCCTTCGCGGCCGCTCTGAACTCGCCGTTGACGTCCGCGGAGACTCCGTAGTGGATCCGCTTGAAGCGCTTCTCCTGATTCTCGTTGCAGAAACGGAGCAGCTCCGCCTGGTATCCGGCGCTGTCGCTCCGAAGCGCCACTTCCTCCACATCGTCGGGAACCGTCCCGAGCACATGCCGGAACTCCTCCAGCTGCCTCCATCCCGGCGGCACGTTCCCGTCGCAGAATCTCGTCGAGACGATCTGACCAAGTTCCGCGCAGTAGGTGATGAAGGCCCAGAATCCTCTGTTGCCCTTGTAGTTGAAGAGCGCTCCGCAGGCTTCCGTCTCTATCTCCGTGTCGTCCATCCTCGCACCTTCGGCGCAAGGACGCGATATCGAATGTAAGAAACCTGCGCGGGTTCAGCTTCCACGCGAAATGAAGCGACTTCGCGAAGACGTCCCGCCAACCGCTCGGATACTTGTTCTCCTCGGGGATGAAGGCTTGTCCCATCTCTCTCTTCGGGGTCTTCCGATGGGTTGTTAAAAGACTTGAGCCGCTCTCCGCCGGCGCTCGGAGAAGGAATGCGGATGCCGAACCGCTCGAAGCCCAGCTTCTCGCGAAGAAAGTTCAGATTGTCCACGGCCGTCCCTCCGGCCAGGTTGAGAAGCACGAGGGAGAGAACATGCTCGGAGTCCTTCGCGCCACGCTCGTTTCTCGCGCCTATCAACGCGTCGATCGACTTGTCGAGTCCCATTTTGAAGAAAAGCTTGACTACGGAGCACAGCCCGCCAAAAGATGTAAGATTGCTCATGTCTTTGTGCATTTCGATGTCGATTTTCCCCGCGTTTTTTGCCATATATAGATGCACCCCTTTGGTGCAGGTCCGTGTCTTCGCAAACACTACCTTATCACTGTTCTACGAACAGTCCGGAGGGGTTTTTATTTTTTTCCCCGCGGATTAGAGGCTCTCGGCGGACGTACTTATGAAGCCATGGCGGTGTCGTGCTGTTGTTTCTTTCCGAAAATACCTTCTGTAAAAATAGAAAAATAAAAAACTTCCCCCCTTCCCCATTCCCCCCTTTTTCTGATACAATACGTCCAGGTACGTAATTTTACGTATCGAAAAGCGCGTAGTTTCCCGCGCCCACCATGAAGAGAAAGGAGCATCGGCCGTGGAGAGCAAGAAGAAAATACTCTGGTATTCGTTCCTGATGGCGATTTTTATTCTGCCGCTCTCCGGATGCTCTCTTTCGGGCCGGACGAACAGCTATGAAGAGGCGCGCACGATTGCGGAAGAGGCGTATATCTTCGCATACCCCATGCTGGAAAACTACCGGATGATGCAGGTACAGGCCATCGCTTCGGGCAATTTCAACCGGTTCGTTCACGCCGCGGAACTTCTCGGCCCTGTGGACAGGGATACGCTCCGTCCTCATAACGACACGCTCTCGTCCGCGGCATGGCTCGATCTTCGGGCGGAACCCATGGTGCTTACCGTGCCTCCTCTCTCCGACCGCTACTATTCGTTCCAGTTCGTGGATCTCTATACCAGCAACTTCGCCTACGTCGGGGCGCGCACCATCGGTTCTTCCGGCGGAGTTTTCCTGATCGCCGGTCCCGAATGGAACGGGAAAGCGCCCCGCGCCATCGATGCAGTATTCCAGTCCGAAGGGAACTTCGTGCTCTGTTTCGGCCGAACGGCTCTCAACGGCCCCGACGACCTGCCCAACGTGCGTGCGATCCAGCAGAAGTACGCACTCGAGCCTCTGAGCAAATTTCTTGGAACTCGGCCTCCCGAGGCGGCTCCTTCGGAAGTCTTCCCGTTGTACGTGAAGATCGCCGCGGATTCCGTTCACTTCATCTCCTATCTGAACTTTCTGATGGGGCAGACGAAGCCGCACCCCTCCGAAGAGTCGCTGTTCGAGCGTTTCGGCCTTGTGGGAATAGGTCCGTCCTTCTATTTCAACGCGAACGATTTCAGCGCGACGATTCGGGATGCGATCGACGACGGGGTCGTCTCCGCCCTTGAACAGATCGCCGAGTCGCAGTCGCTGCTGCACGAGGAGAGAAACGGATGGACGATCTACAGGCGGGTCTTCGGCAACAGGGAGCGTTTGCAGGGTCTGTATCTCGTCCGTGCTGGAGCGGCCAAGGAGCTGCTCTACGGCGCCGACCCGGAGGAGGTCTCCTCGCTTACCGCGAGCCTCGACGAGGACGGGGATTTTCTGGACGCGTCGATACGCTCGTACGCTCTTACATTCGCTAAGGAAGAGCTGCCCCCGGTCGACGCGTTCTGGTCGATCACCATGTACTCGATGCCCGAACAGGTTCTGGTCCCCAATCCGCTGGACAGGTATTCTCTCGGGAGCAAGAGCTCCTCGCCGGCGTATGCCGCCGACGGTTCGCTGACGCTGTATTTTTCCAAGGAATCTCCCGGCGAGTCGAGGGAGGGGAACTGGCTTCCCGCTCCCGACGGGGCTTTCTCGCTGACGTTGCGGATGTATCTGCCGAAGGCGGACGCGGTTCCGCCGCACTATGTCCCCCCACCTTTACGGAAAATGCGCTGACGAAAAGAAGCGTTCCCCGGAGGGAGTCCCCGAGATAGGGAGACTCCCTCTTTTTCGTGAATTAACGCCGTTTTCGCAGCCGGGCGGACCAGGAGAACCGAGGAGTTCTCCCGGGCGATCGTCGCCGAGAACGCCCTACGGCGAAAACGCCTCGCGCCGGGTCGACTCTTGAGTCGGCGTTTTTTTTTACCGAATTTAAACCATAAAATCTGTTTTTCTGGTACAATGAAGCTCCGTATTTTTACGGACACCGGCAGTCGCATCTCCGGGGAAGAGTACCAGGAAAGGAAGATCATAATGAAACAATGGAAAGGAATGACGTGGTATCTGTTTCTGCTTGCGGTGCTCCTTTTGCCGCTCTCCGGGTGCTCCCTGACGAACAGCACGAATAATTATAACGAAGCCCGCGCGCTTGCCGAGGAGGCATATATCTTCGCGTACCCGATGCTCGAGAACTACAGAACGATGCAGGTCCAGGCGATCAGCCCGGATCGTTTCAACCGTTTCAAGCATGCGACGGAGATCATGGGACCCGAGTACAAGGATATCGTCCGTCCGAACAACGATACGCTGTATTCCACGCTTTGGCTGGATCTGAGGGCGGAGCCGATGGTGTTGCATATTCCTCCGATACCCGATCGCTATTATTCATTTCAGTTCGTGGACATGTACACGCATAACTTTGCCTATACCGGCGTCCGGACGACCGGGACCGGAGGAGGCGTGTTCATGGTCGCGGGTCCGGAATGGAACGGCGAGAAACCGGCAGGAGTGAACGAGGTCTTCCGGTCGGAGGGAAACTTCGTTCTCTGTCTGGTGCGGACCGCGCTCGAAGGACCGAAGGATCTGGAGAATGTGCACGCGATTCAACGCCGGTACGGTGTCGAGCCCCTGAGCGATTTTCTGGGGACCGCGCCGCCCGCGCCTTCTCCTATGGACGTCTTTCCGCTCTATCTGCAACCCGCCGCCGAATCGGTCCATTTCATCAGCTACTTCAACTTCCTTCTCGGCCGGCTGAAAGTTCATCCTTCGGAAGAGGAGTTGATCGAGCGTTTCGGCGCAATCGGCATCGGCCCGGATTTTTACTTCAACGCCGATAATTTCAGCGCGGATATTCGAGCCGCGATCGAAGCGGGGATTGCGTCCGCGATCAAGCAGATCGAGGCTTCCCGGGAGATTCTCGGGGAGAGAAAGAACGGATGGGTGCTCACCAGGAGAATTTTCGGGAACAGGGAGCGGATGCAGGGGCTCTATCTCGTCCGCGCCGGAGCCGCGCGTATGGGGTTGTACGGAAACGACCTCGAAGAGGCCTACTATCCTACCGGCAATCTCGATGCGGACGGCGAGCTGTTCGACGCCTCGAAGCACTCGTATGTTCTCCGGTTCGAGAAGGATGAGATACTGCCGGTCGATGCGTTCTGGTCCATCACCATGTACAATCTTCCCGAGCAGCTGATGGTGGAAAACCCGATCAACCGGTACTCCATCGGCGACCGGACGGAGGGGCTGCTGTTCGGTGAGGATGGCTCCCTGGAGCTCTACTTCAGCAAGACTTCGCCGGGCGGGGAGAAGGAGCGGAACTGGCTTCCGGCGCCTGACGGCCCCTTCTCGCTGACGCTCCGGATGTACCTGCCTCACGGACATGCTCTCGACCCGCTGTATGCGCCGCCGACGGTCCGCAAGGCGGAGTGACGGCGCGGAACGGGTTTATGACAAAAAAGAGCGGAGTTCCGGGATTTTTCCGGGACTCCGCTCTTTTTTTTTTCGCAGAAGGGTTACTGCTCTCCTGCGGGCAGCGCTTTCGTCAGTTCCGGAATGAACGAGACGGAGACGGCTTCTCCCTCTCCGAAGACGCGCCGCGCATCGGGGTTGTCCACCTGCACGAGGATCTCTCCCATCTCCGTGGCGACGAACGTCTCGATGCTGTGGCCGAGATAGACGTTGGTGGTTACCCGTCCGTCGAGGATGCCCTCGCCCGGAGGCAGCAGCGTCAAGGACTCGGGGCGGCACATGACAAGGGCGCTCCGCGCGCCTTTCAGCTCTTCCGAGAAGCGTGGAAGACGGAATAACTTCCCCCTGACGTCGACGGCGCAGGCGTCGTCGATGTCCCGCACCTCCGCGGGGAAGAAGGCGACCTTGCCGATGAACCCCGCGACGAAGGCGTCCACCGGGTCGCGGTAGACCTGGTGCGGCGTGCCGATCTGCACGATCTTTCCCTTGTTCATGACGATGATTCTGTCGGAGAGGCTCATCGCCTCCACCCGGTCGTGGGTGACGTAGGCGGCGGTGATCCCGAGCGACTTCTGGATACGGCGGATCTCCAAGCGCATCTGTTCGCGGAGCAGCGCGTCGAGGTTGGAGAGCGGCTCGTCGAGCAGCAGGACGGCGGGCTCCACGATGAGGGAGCGCGCAAGGGCCACGCGCTGCTGCTGGCCTCCGGAGAGGCGGGACGGGGGGCGCTTGGCGAGCGCGTCGAGCCCCACCATGCCGAGGAAGCGCATGACCTTTTCGGAAATTTCTTTCTCGGGCATCTTTCGCAGGCGCAGACCGTAGGCCACGTTGTCGAAGACGTTCATGTGCGGGAAGAGTCCGTAGCTCTGGAAGACCATCGCCGTATCCCGTTTGTTGGGAGGAAGGAAGGTGATGTCGTCCGCGCCGATGCGTATCTTCCCCTTCGTCGGCAGTTCGAACCCCGCGATCATGCGGAGCGTGGTCGTCTTGCCGCACCCGGACGGGCCGAGCAGTGTGACCAGCTCTCCCGCTGCGATGACGAAGTCCGCGCCGTCGACCGCATGCACGTCCTTTCCCGACTGCGGGTCCTTGAATATCTTGCTAACCTGTTCGAGAGTGACCGATTTCGATTGGATGTCCATAGCTATCCCACCTTAGAGACTCATGGTCTTTGCGAGGTTTTCGTTCTTCCGAACCAGAAGACGGAGGAGGCCGAACGTCAGGAGCACGATGACGATGAGCGTGCTCGCCAGGACGCTGGCAAGGCCGAAGCGCAAGTTCTCGGAGAAGTTGTAGATCAGCACGGTGAGGTGGTACCACCTGGCGGAGATCAGGAAGATGACCGCGCTGACCGCCGTCATGGAGCGGACGAAGGTGTACGACAGGCTCGAAATGAAGGCGGGCCTGATGAGCGGAAGGACGATGGTGCGGAAGATCGTGGGCGTGTCGGCCCCGAGGTCCGCCGCGGCCTCCTCGATCGCGGGATCGATCTGTTTCAGCGAGGCGATGCCCGCCTCCACGCCGACCGGAAGTTCCCGTATGACGTAGTTGACGATGATGATGGCGCCCGTCCCCACCAGGATGAGCGGGGCTTTGTTGAAGGCGAGGATGTAGCTGATGCCGACCAGCGTTCCGGGAAGGGCGAAGGGCGTCAGGATGAGCATGTCGAGCAGCCTTTTGCCGGGGAACTTCTTTCTGGCGAGCACGAGAGCCGCGATCATGGCGAGCAGGCCCGCGATGGGCGTAGCCGCCCCCGCGAGCGTCAGCGTGTCGAGCAGGACGCTCCATCCTCGCTGGAAGGCCTCGCGGATGTTCTCAAGGCTGAAGGAGTAATCGATGCCCCAGTTCTTCACGAAGCACCCGGCGATGATCGTGCCGTAGAGGCTCAGCAGGAAGAGGACGATGAGGCACATCAGCGCGACGAGGATCTTTTTCAGCCCCGGGGAGACGAGATCGGTCATCCGCCCCGACGGTTTGCCCGTCACTGTGACGTACGATTTCCTGCTCACCCAGTAACGCTGGACGAGAAACGCCGAGAGGGTGGGAAGCAGCAGAAGCAGCGAGAGCGCCGCGCCGTGGCCGAGCCGGTTCATCCCCGTAACCTCCATATACGACTCGACCGAGAGGACGCGGAAGCTGCCCGCGAGAATCAGCGGGTTGGCGAAGTCGGCGAGCGAGTTCGTGAAGACGAGCAGCCACGCGCTCAGAAGGCCGGGAACAGCGAGCGGAAAGGTGACGGTTCTGAAGGTCTCCCACTTGGTGGCGCGGAGGTTCATCGCCGCGTCCTCCAGGGTGGAGTCGATGGCCTCCAGAACGCCGATCATGGTGAGGAAGGCGATGGGGAACATTCCCATGGTCTGCACCAGCGTCAGCCCGCCGAGGCCGTAGATGCTGAACCCCTCGAGCGCCAGTATCCTCTTTGTGATAAGGCCGTTGTTGCCGAAGAGCAGGATGATGGAGAGCGTCAGCGAGAAGGGGGGCGAGATGATCGGGAGCGTCGCCATTGCGGAGAAGAACTTCTTGCCCCCGATTCCGGTTCTTGAGATGACGAAGGCGAAGAGGAAGCCGATGATCGTCGAGGTCGTGGCGGTGAAGACGCCGAGCTTGATGCTTCCCTGCAGGGCGGTGAGGTACTGCCGGGCGGTCAGTATGGATTTCCACGTGTCGAGCGTGAACTTGCCGTCTTGAATGAAGGTGAGGCGGACCGCCTCGAAGAGCGGATAGGCGACGAAGACGCCGACGATGGCGAAGAGCCCCAGGATGACGTACCCGAGAACGGGATCGCGGCTGTAGCTTGCCACGGCGAAGACGGCGGCGAAGATGACGAGGGCGAGAATGAAGAGCCCTCTCATGAGGACGAGAAACCTGTCGAAACCCGCGGGCTCGAAGAGAAAGACCGCCGTGCCGGTCACATCGCCCGTCTCGCCGTCGTGGGCCGGAGCGAAGAGGACGCGACGCTCTTCACCCGCGAATACGAGACGTTGCGCCGGCTGGAAGATCTCGTCGTACATGCTGCTTTCGATCCCCCTGCGGAATGTGGAGCTCTCTTTGTTCGCCTCGAAAAACGCTTCGAGAGCCGGGGTGGGGGCGAAGACCGTCATTCCCCCGTCGTCCTCCGGGAAACCTTTGAGAAAGATCAGGGCGAAGTCGCCGGAGGAGGGCGCGATACGGCGGAGCCATCCGGAGACGGCCTCGTCGCTCGAAGGCACCGAACCCATCGCGGCGACGGCCGATTTCCGGTAATGGCTTTCGGCGAGCGACTGGAAGGAGCCCGTGAGCGCGTTGTTCATCCAGAAGAGAAGCGATGCGAAAAGAAGAACGGACAGGGACAACGAGATGAATCTTTTCGAAGGAATGATCCTCTCCTCCTTTCCATTGTGTATGAAGAAAAGGCGAAGGAGCTCCCCACGGGAGCCCCTTCGTGGTTTTTCCTCGCGGCGGCGCTTACCTGGACGAGCCGATTTCGGCGTTCCAGCGCTCCAAGAGACGCGCTTTGTTCGCGGCGTCCCAGACGTCGTCCTGGTCGACGAGCGTCATCTTTTCGAAGGAGTAGCCGGTGTCGATGGGAGAAGCCTTCGAGCTGAGGGGGATGACGTACCATCCGGCGATGATGTCCATGGCGGTCTGACCGAGCATCCAGTCGTAGAGCTTCTTCGCGTTGACGGGGTCCGGGCCGTCCTTCACAAGCGACATCGCAGCCGTCTCGAAGCCGGTGCCGTCGGAGGGGAGGGCGATTTCGATGGGCGCGTTCTCGACCTTGAGCTTGATCAGATCGTGCAGGTAGCCGATGGCGACGGGGATCTCGCCGATCGCGCAGCTCTTGCCGGGGGCGGAGCCGGAGCGGGTGTACTGGTCGATGCTCTTGTCGAGCCGCTTGAGGAAGTCGAACGCCTTGTCCTCGTCGTTGCCGAAGACGCGGATGATCGTCGTCACCATGTTGTAGGCCGTGCCGGAGGTGCCGGGGTTGGCCACGCGGACGTGCTTCTCGTACTCGGGCTTGACGATGTCGGCCCAGGAGCTGGGCATCGCCAGGTTGAGTTCCTTCGCACGGTCGGTGTTCATGGCGAAGGCGATCGGGCCGACGTAGAGGCCGATCCAGAAACGCTCGGGATCATGGAACTTGACGGGGATCGAGGAGGCCGCGCGAGAGTTGTACGGCGCGGTGAGCCCCTTGTTCTTCGCGTCGATGTGGAGGGTGCCCACGCCGCCGACCCAGATGGACGCCCTGGGGTTGGCTTTTTCGGCCTCGAGGCGCGCAACGGCCTCGCCGGAGGAGAGACGGACCCAATCGACCTTGATGCCGGTTTCCTTCTCGAAGGCGTCGAAAAGCTCCTTGGCGAGGGGTTCTTCCGTTGTGGCGTAGGCGCTCACCTTTTCGGAGGCGACCGCCGCGCCTGCGAAAAGCGCGAAGAGCAGAACGCAAGCACAGAACAGACCGATTCGTTTCATACTTTCATCTCCCTTTACTGAAATAGATGTTCACTTTCCGGAACCGTAATGAAACCTTTTCGAGTATATGGAGAGAGAGGCGTTGTGTCAATTCTTTTTACCGCCTTTCTTCTCCTCTTTTTCCTTCCGTTTCAGCGATTCGTCCTCGTAGCGCAGCGAAACGGCGCCTCCAAGGGACAGGGAGAGGCGGAGTCCGTCTTCGCCTACCGCGAGGCTTTCAAGAGAGAGCGCGGAGACGGACCCCTCCATGAGGACGTCTTCGGCGATTTTCTGTTCCCGCAGCAGTTCCGCGAGCGAGTGTACGGTCTGTTCCCTCAGCTCCTGAAGCGGGAAGACCATTCGTTCGGTCATCTCTTTGAGCAGCGCGGGGCGGGCGAGCCAGGCCGCAGCCTTCGCAAGGGCGCTGTTCGTCTGTTCCTCGAAGTCGGCGTCCTCCATCCGAATCGTTTCGTCCTCCCGTGAATAGGAGGGCCGCCCCATGATGTAGACCTTTCCCTCGATTGCCCCTCCGACCGGGCCTTTCCCCGAGATGTCGGCGGCGGCGACGAGTTTGTCCCCGTTGCCGAAGAAAGAGACCTCCTTCACCTTGACGCGACCCCCGCCGGGAATGTCGACCTCGGGGAAGTCCATCGAGGAGACGTACTCGCCCAGAGATACGTAGGAGAGCGTGCTTTCCACATTGAGCAGGATGCCCGGCTCCATGTGCGGCGGCATCGCCGCGAGCGCGGGGAGTGGAGTCGCTTTGAATGGGTCAGGCTTCTCCGCGGTGATTCTCAGCATGCATTTGATCCCCGCGGTCGCCGTGAGGCGGCCGTCCTCAGCCGAGAAGGGCGGCATGGAGACGGAGAGCGGGGAGACGGCGAGCCACAGCTCGGGGGACGACCCCAGCGGGATCGGCTGATGCAGGCCGGCCCACTCTTTCTGCGCGTACTCCTTGATCCGGGCGGAACGGTTGATTTCCTCCTCCGCTCTGGAGAGCAGTTCGCCCGAGCGCTTGTTGAACAGGTCGACGAGCAAGGATGCGATGCCGATCTCCTGACCCAGGACGTTCAGAGAGGGAGAACGGGTCCATTCAAGCCCGACCGAGCCGTTGAGGCGCAGCTTCCAGCTCGTGTCGACCGAGGGCGCGAGCGTGACGTGCAACGTTCCGGCGCCGAAGATCTCTTTCCGTGTGCTTGAGGATATACCAAGAATCCTCCCCTTCCAGGAAACCATGGAGGAGAAACGGAAGGGGAGCGAGAAGTTGGCCTTGTTCTTTGCGAAAGAGACCTTGACTTTGCCGGTTTTTTCGAGAAGCAGATCGGTGACGGATTCGCCGTAACTTTGATCGATCGTCTGTCCCTTTATGTCGTAAAGGGGGTTGGTGAGCGCGTCCTCCAGAATGCGGACAGCCTCGTCCGCGGTGATGGAGATCGGGACGGAGAGGAAGGACTCCGCAGGGGAAGACGGTGGCTTCAAGGCCTCCGGAGTCGGGGGAGCGGTCTCCAGAATATCCGGTTCGTCGCTCGCCGCAGGAGACGGCGACACATCCGGCGCGGACGCCTCTCCGGGGAAAACCGTCGGCTCGACGGGTTTCCCGTTTGCTTTCGAAGGGGGCGCGCTTTGCTGAAGCGGAGTTCGGTTGTTCTCCGCGCAGGAGGAAAACAGAAAAAACGCGGCGCCGAGCAGAAGAGCCAGGAACGAGCAGGCCAGCATTTTTTTCATGATGTCGTCTCCTTTCCTCGGTTGGGTGGAACATGACGTCATTATACCTCAGCGAAAATCAATTGTGCGTCATCTGCGGATGCCTTCAAGGAAGCGCAGCAGCAGCCCCTTGGAAAAACGAATGGCGTCGGCGGGGCAGACCTCCTGGCAGCAGTAGCAGCGGATGCACTTCTCGTACTCTATCTCGACGTCTCCCGCCTGCGTCAGCTTCATCGCGCCTGCGGGACATATCTCGACGCACTTGCCGCACCGGATGCACTTTTTCTTCTCCTGCACGGGACGGGACGCCAGGAAACGCTTGCCGAACCGGTCGAGGAAAGGGGGAAGCAGGTGGAGCGCGTCGAGCTTGGGCAGTTCGATCGGGGGAATCGAGAAATCCTCCGGCAGACCGGCGGCGTCCCACCGCGCACTTTTGTCCACGAGGCCGCGCTCCCGCGCAGCCCTGTAGAGCGGGAACTCTTCCAACGGCGCTCCCAGCAGCGTACAGACCCGGAAGTCGAGGTCGAGCGGGTCGGACGAGGCCGCGAGGATGCCGAAATCTCTCGGTTTTCCGTTGCTCGGCCCGCGCCCCTCCATGCCCCGGATTCCGTCGAGTACGGTGAGGCATGGGGCGAGGCCGCGCGCGATGTCCAGGTGAAGATCGGCGAACGCCTCCCGTCTGAGTCCGACGTTATAGTGCCACTGCGCCTTTCGCTGGCTGACCACCGTGCCGAAGAGATTTTTCACCCCCAGCGTGAGCATCATCTGCGCGTGCGTCTTCAGCTTCGGGATGTTGATGATCTTATCGGCTTCGACGGCGCGCCGCGACACCTCGACGCGCTGGAAGACGTTCCCCTCCGCGGCGGGCAGCGGAACGGGGTCGTCCAGTTCGACGCACGGAATGCCCAGTTCGCGCGCGACAGCCTCCATCCCCGTCTTCCGCGCGACGTCGGAGAAGCGGTCTATTCCGGGGCTGTCGGCGATGAACGGTTGCGCTCCGGCCTCGAGCGCCTGCACCGCGACGGCGCGGACAACCTCCGGATGCGTCGTGATGCACTCGTCGGGCGCCGAGGCTGAAAGCATATTCGCCTTCAGTAGGACGCTGTCTCCCCGGGAGACAATGTTTTTCATGCCCCCGAACTCTTGCAGCAGCGCCGCGAGGCCCTTCTCGACATCGTTTCGGCTGTATTTTCCGCACTGTGTGAATATTGTTGTGCTCACCATCTTCTCCCCTCTCGATTCGTTTTGTATAATATACACCGAAACGACGAATGATGAAGCGCATCCAAACATGGGAAGGGCCGGTGAATCGATGGCTTACAACGTCCAGCAGTTCTTTCTTCAGAAAAGAGGCGTGGGGTACGTCGCCCCCATTCTGTGCACCATGCGGGGGTTGGGGGAGAGCGACATAGAGCAGGCCGTCGTCTTCCATAAAAGGATATCGGACGAGATCGGCGACGCGGATTTTTTCGCTGAGGAGAACACGATCGCGGAGAGCATCATGGGGGAAGGCGTCGTCGTGGGGGTCTTCGCGGAGGGGAAACTCATCGCACTCCGGGCCGTCTCCTACGTCAAAGAGTTTGTGGACGACGCGGTCGTCGATCTCGACCTGGACCCCGGCGAAGCGAACCATGTCGCCGTGATGGATTTTTGCGTTACGGACTCCTCCTTCCGGGGGAACAGTATCCAGTTCTTCACGTACCTCTTCACCGAGAGCCAGATGTATCCGAACAGGTACCACCTGCACACCACGGTGTCGCCGAAAAATATCTTCAGCCTGACGAACGTGCTGAAGTGCGGTTTTTCCGCGATCAAGTTCAAGCAGAAGTACGGCGGACACCACCGTTTCGTGCTCTACAAGAATCTGAGGAAACCCGGCGCGGTGAAAACGCGGGGCCACAAAGAAATCCTTCTCAGAAACTACGACTACCATCCGAAGGTCTTCGCCGACGGCTTCGTAGGGTACAAGATCAAGCACAAGTCGAACGGAATGGCGATGCTCTACGGCAAGCCGTTGGAGGAAGTCCCGTCGAAGGTGTGATGAACGGCGTGTCGGCGCAAGAAGCGGAGGTGCTCGGCCTGCTTGAGCGCGCCGGTTTCGAGAGCGTGCTTGTGGGGGGTGCAGTCCGGGATCTTCTCCTTGGGCGTCCTCCCGGGGACATCGACATCGCTACGGAGGCCCCCTTTTCCGCTCTAGCCGCGCTGTTCCCCGGAGGAAAGGCCGTCGGGGAAGGGAAGAAGGCGGTCTTCATGATTCCCTGCGGAGAGGGGTGCTGTGAAATCACGTCCTTCTCCGGAGGTTCCCTTGAAGCGGACCTGGCTCGCCGGGATTTCACAGTGAACGCCCTCGCTCTTCGCTCCACGGGAGAGCTTGTAGGGACCCGCCGAAGCAGAAGAGATATCGAGCGCAAAATTCTGCGGTTCAACGGAAGCTCGGCGGACAGGCTCCGGGAAGATCCGCTCAGAGCCCTTCGATTGCCTCGTTTCGCGGCGACGCTCCCCGCTTTCTCCGTGGCCGAAGAGGCGTTCTCCGGCGTGCGTTCGGCGGCGCCGCAGTTGAACACGTGCGCCCCCGAACGAATAGGACGAGAAGTGCGTCTCGGGATCGAAGGCGATCCGCGTCTTTTTTTACGCGGTCTGGCGGCAAGCCGCACGCTCCATATTCTTCGCCCGCTGTTCGGTCGAGGGCGCGGAGGCCTCGGGCTTCTGCTCCAATCGCTGAATCGACTTGACGACCGGAAAGAAACGCTTCTTCGGCGGACGGCGCTTCTCGCCTCTTTCCGGCGGAAGCTCGCCTACCCCGATCTCGAAGGCGCTTCGTCGGTCCGCGAAATCCTGGGAGGATGGCGCTGGCCGAAAGATGTACGCTCGGGAAGCGCGGACCTTGTGTGCAGGCGGGCAGCTCCCGCTGCGAACATGTCTCGGGCGGAGATGGCCGATCTGCTGCTTGCACGAGGAGAATCTTTCCGGGAGTCGCTTTTTGCGATATTCGGCGCGCTCGGCGGGGTGCATGTTCCCCGCCGCCGGGAAGCCCTCAGCAGGGATCGTTTTCGCCGCCTTGCCGCCCGCCTCCGGACGGAGGCGGAATGCGTTCCTTCGGGAGATGAAGTGATGGAGCGATTTTTACTCACCTCCGGTCCGGAGGTGGGGCGACTGTTGAGGACTTTGCGGACCGAACACCTTCTCAGGGGATTCTCCTCCGGGGAGGAGGCCTTGGAGAGATGCGCGTCATTGATCGATATGCGATGAAAAGAGGGAATATACCCTCTCTGTTTTCCGCTCTCTTCGTGTTACAATCAAGAGCAGCGTATTCAGTTATGCAAAGGGGAAAGAGGGAGTCGGTTCTCATGAGTCTGCTTCATGTCGATCAGTTGCAACCGGGCATGATACTGGAGAAGAATCTGATGGCTTTCAACGGCCGGTTTCTTCTTCCAAGAGGTATTGTGCTTACGGAGAAGCATATTCAGACGATGAAGGTTTGGGGCGTTGTGGAGGCGTCCGTCGAGGGGAATCTTTCTGCGGAGCCCCTGAAGGAGGTCGCGGCTTCGATCCCTGTCGATGTTTTGCAGGAGGCCGTACGCTCGCTGGAGACGCTCTTCCCTGCCATTCCGTCGTCTTCCCCGATGAAGGAGTTCTATTCCGTCGCTATGGAACGGACGACCACCGTCCTGATGCGCGACCGTTCGAAGCGGGGAGCGTCGGCACAGCAGCCCCGCAGCGCCCCTCGGCGGATGTCCTCGGCTGTTCCCAACCTGTCCGTTACGGCCGCGGATCTCGTTTCCAGAGAGCTTCAACTGGCCTCTCTCCCCGATGTGTACTACCGGATCATGGAGGTCATCAATTCGACCCGCAGCTCCGCCTCCCATATCGCGGAGGCCGTCGGGAAAGATACCAGCCTGCTCTCGCGCCTGCTCCGTCTTGTCAACAGCGCATTCTACGGGTTTCCTTCCAAAATAGAGACCGTTACGCGGGCCGTCGCGATCATCGGAACGCGCGAGCTTTCGACATTGGCGCTCGGGGTTGCGGCAGTCCAGTATTTCAACGATATTCCCTCGGAATACGTGGACATGAAGAGCTTTTGGAGGCACTCCGTGGCCTGCGGCGTCTACGCCCGCCTGATGGCCTCGGAGAAGATCGGCGTTTCAGAGGAACGTCTCTTCGTATCCGGGCTTCTACACGACCTGGGCAAGCTCGTGCTCTTCCGCCAGGTGCCGCTTTCGGCGCGAAACGCCATCGAGCTGGCTCTTGCGAAGAAAATCCCCCTCAGCGAAGCCGAACGGGAGATACTCGGTTTCGACCACGCCTATCTCGGGGCGTTGCTGCTGCGAGAGTGGGAAATTCCTTCGCCTCTTGAGAATGCCGTAAGGTTCCATCACTCTCCGCTTTCCTCTTCCTCTCCTCTCGATCCCGCGCTTCTGGCGTCTGCGGATGCGCTCGCCATGGCGACAGGCTTCGGCGGGAGCGGGTCGGTCGTGATGCCCGACATCTCTCCGGAGATATGGACGGAGACGGGGCTGTCCCCGGCTGTCTTCCAGCCGGTTATCCTTCAGGGAAGCCGCCAAATAGAGGATATCACGAACGCGTTTCTCGGAAACGGAGGGACATAGAATGCTCCGCCGCAATCGTCTCTCTTTTTTGGAGGAACGCCTCCGCCGACTGGAGGAGCAAAACGCGTACCTCCGGCAGGAGAAAGCCTTCGGCATCGAGGCGCTCGATGCCGCTTCTTCGTTGGGACACTTCGACACCAGCATGAACAAGCTCGAAGACCCGCTGCCCATTCTCCAGGAGACGGTGAAACGAGTGCGGGGGCTCATCCCCCTGCAAGCCGCCGTAGTGTATCTCGTCGGAGACGACTCGTCTTTTTATCCTGCGTACTGCTCGCCTCCGGACGCTCTTCCCGAGCTGGAGAAGCGCGTCGCCGCCCTTATCGAGGACAGAACGTTCGTCTGGGCGATCAAGAGACGGAAACCTGTGCTCACCGAATTCCGGGAAAAACACGCTCCGTTGTTGCTGCACGTGCTCTCCACCATCTCCAGGACACGAGGGATGCTGGTAGGGGTTATGGACAAGGGGTGGGAGGACGTCTCCGACTATGCGCTCTCGCTTCTCTCCGTCGCCCTGACCGCAAGCGCGGGGGCGCTGGAGAGCTTCGAACTGTACCGGAATCTCCGCAAACTCAATATGGAGCTTTCTTCGAAGATGATTCAGCTGGAGGAATCGCGGAACGAGCTTGAGCGATACCACGTGGTCCTGGAGGAACGGGTGGAGACGCGGACCAGAGAGCTTGCGCAGGCGAACGACGAAATGAAAATGGAGATTGCCGAACGGATGCGCGCCGAGGAAGAGCTCCGTTCAAGCGAGAGTATGCTCAAGCACGCCCTTGAGGGCGTCGGCGAAGGGATATGGATGTGGGACGTCGCGTCGGGACAAATTGATCTTTCGCCGCTTTCCATGGAGATTCTCGGATGCTCCGCCGACTCCTCCGCGTGTCCGCCCGAGATGCGCTGGATGGAGGGGTGGGAGCGGATCATTCACCCCGACGACGTGGAGAAGGTGCGGTACAAGAAGAAGAAGTGCCTCTCCGGGGATACGCAGGGGTACAGGGTCGAGTACCGCGTGCCGGGCCCCGACGGGACGCCCCGGTGGATTCTGGAGCGCGCCCGCGTCGTCCTCCGGGACGACGTGCGAAAGCCGCTCCGGATAGCCGGCACGCATTCGGACGTTACCGAACGGCGGGAGCTGGAGGACCAAATTCGCTTCCAGGCGACGCACGACTATCTGACCGGGCTGCCCAACCGCTACCTTTTCTATGACAGATTGTCGCAGGCGATCGCGCATGCCCGTCGAAAAAAGAGAAAGGTCTCGTTGCTCTTCATCGATCTGGACAATTTCAAGACCGTCAACGACACATACGGCCACGACGTCGGCGACGAACTGCTGAAAGAAGCCGCGGAGCGCCTGAGAAAGGTCTTCCGGGAGATGGACACCATCTGCCGCCTGGGCGGGGACGAGTTCACGGTCATTCTCCCCGAGGCGGGGGACCGTTCCGAAGTGGAGCGCATTACGGAGCGTCTTTTAGAGTTCTTCGACACTCCCTTTCCAATCGATTCCGGTTCGGTTCGTCTCCAAATATCCGTGGGAATCAGCGTTTTCCCCGACGACGGCCCCGATATCGAGACGCTCTTGAAGAGAGCCGACCTCGCAATGTACCGCACGAAGAAACATGGCAGAAGCGCCTTCGCCTTCGCCGTGGACGAAGCTGAATGATGTGGGAGACCGCGGAGGGAAGCTCCTGGCCGGAGCGCTTGCGAAACCGGAGCCGATGTCGGAACCGGGGAGCTGATACGCGCCCGCGAACCGCCTCGTAGTTGTGGATAAGTGCGGCTACTCTGGCTCCGCGCTTATGTTTGCTTATTCCCAATTCGGAAAAACGTCGAGTTGCGGAGTGAAATATCTGAAAAACAGCGCGGAGGGTGAAAACTTTTCTTGTCCACCCATTCGCGATACCAAAAATTTACTTCGGAAAACGAACCTGCGAATTTAAGTATACATTGTCTCTTGACTCCTCGTTGCTTTCCCGTGATACTATCATAGTGGTTTTTATAAATTCTTATGCGGCAGTCCAAAAGACTATTACATAAGGAGGCGAAATATTATGATAATATCCATTCCTTACGGAACGTCGACTCTTTCCTGCGACATTCCGGACAACCGTCTGCAAGCCGTCCTCGTTTCGAGCCTTCACGAACTGAAGGCCGAGGCGCCCGAGCGTGAGATCGTCAAAAAATCGCTCGACGCCCCCATCGGCTCGCCCGCTCTGCGGGAACTCGCGAAGGGGAAGAAGAAGATCGTCATCCTCTCCAGCGATCATACCCGCCCCGTTCCGAGCGCAGTCATCATGCCTCTGCTCCTCGAAGAAGCGCGGGCGGGGAACCCCGGCGCGGACATCACCATCCTGGTCTCGACCGGAGGCCACCGGGCCACCACCCCCGAAGAGCTTCTGAAGAAGTACGGTCCCGAGATAGTGAAGAACGAACGGATCGTCGTCCACGACAGTCACGACGCTTCCAGCCTTGTCCATGTTGGAACTCTGCCGTCGGGCGGAGATCTGATACTTAACAAGTTGGCTGTCGAGGCCGATCTGCTTGTGGCGGAGGGGTTCATCGAGCCGCACTTCTTCGCGGGGTTTTCCGGAGGACGAAAGAGCGTGCTTCCCGGTGTGGCGAGCTACACGACGGTCATGGCGAACCACTGCGCGGAGTTCATCGCCCATGACCGCGCCAGAACCGGCATCCTTGAAGGCAATCCGATCCATATCGACATGGTGTTCGCCGCCCGAAAGGTCGGGCTGGCCTTCGTCTGCAACGTCGTCATCGATTCGGAGAAGCATATCGTGGCGGCTTTCAGCGGCGATATGGAAGCGGCGCACGAAAAGGGATGCGAGTTCGTCGGCAAGTACGGGCGGGTCAAGGCCGTCCCCGCCGATATTGTCGTCACGAGCAACGCCGGGTATCCTCTCGACCAGAACCTCTACCAGGCGGTGAAGAGTATGACCGCCGGAGAGGCCTCCTGTACCAAGGGCGGCGTCATCATCGTCGCGGCCGAATGCAGCGACGGTCACGGCGGCGAGGCCTTCTACCGGACGTTCGAGACGATCCCGACCCCGAAGGGGATCATGAATATGATCATGGCGAGGGGGCGCGACCAGACCGAGCCCGATCAGTGGCAGATCCAGATATTCGCCAGGGTGCTGATGGACTTCACCGTGATCATGGTGACGTCCGCGCCGAAGGAGATGGTGGAGCATCTCAACATGCAATGGGCGCCGTCTCTCGATGAGGCTCTGGCGATGGCGGAGCGCATTCTTGGAAAACCGGACGCATCGATCACCGTCATCCCGGACGGAGTGGCGGTCATCGTCGATGCGCTCTCTTCCTGAGGAGAGCTGTGTTGTTCGTATTTTGATCGGAGAGGGGGGAGAGCTTTGAAAAGAGGAGCGCTCATGACGAACGGCGAGGACAGCGTCGCTACCGCGCTGATGGATCTGTGCGCCGGGGACGAGGTTGCCTTCGAGCTCAACGGATGCATGGAGACGATGAAAGTGGTCGATGCCATCCCCTTCGGCCACAAGTTTGCGCTCGTCACTATCCCCGAGGGAGGCGACGTGCTGAAATACGGCGAGGTGATCGGCCGAGCGACCGTGCCTATAGCGGCCGGGGCGCACGTCCATGTGCATAATCTCGAAAGCCTCCGCGGACGGGGAGATCTCTCCTCGGGAAAGACATCCGCGAAAGGGGGCGCCGCATTATGAAGTTCAGAGGGTATGTCCGTCCCGACGGACGTGTGGGCATACGGAACCACATCGCCGTTATCCCGGCGTCGGTGTGCGCCTCGACGGTCGCGGCCCGAATAGCGGAGCAGGTGGAGGGAGCGATCTCGCTTCCCAACCAGCACGGGTGCGCACAGATAGGCCCCGATCTTGAGATCACCGCAAGAACGCTCGCAGGCCTGGGGACGAACCCGAACGTCGCGGCGGTGCTGGTGATCGGCCTAGGGTGCGAAAGCGTGCAGGCGGAACGTCTTCACGAAGAGATCGCGAAATCCGGCAAGCGGGTGGAGTCACTGGTCATCCAGAAGTGCGGCGGCACGCTCAAGGCGCAGGAGCAGGGGCTCAGGATAGCCCGCGCGATCAGCCAGGAAGTCGCGATGATGACGCGTGAGGAGGTGGACCTTTCGAACCTCGTGCTTGCTCTTGAATGCGGTGGTTCGGACACGACATCGGGCCTTGCGGCGAACCCGGTGCACGGGTACGTGTCCGACAAGCTGATCGGTCTCGGCGGGACGTCCATTCTCTCGGAGACGACCGAACTCATCGGCGCGGAACACGTACTCGCACGAAGAGCCGTATCGAAGGAGGTGGCGGACAAGCTCTTCGAGATCGTCCGCGCCTGCGAGGCGAAGGCCAACGCGATGGGCGTCGACATGCGGGGGAGCCAGCCCACGCCCGGCAATATCCAGGGAGGGCTCACCACCATCGAAGAGAAATCGCTCGGCTGTATTTACAAGGGGGGTACTAGCCCTCTCGAAGGCGTTCTTGATTATGGCGAGAGAGCGCCGGGAAAGGGCCTCTACGTCATGGACACGCCGGGACAGGATATCGAATCCATCACCGGCATGGTCGCAGGAGGTTCCCAGATAGTGATTTTCACCACGGGGCGCGGTTCGCCGACCGGCTTCCCGCTTGCCCCGGTGATCAAGATCACGGGCAATCCCAAGACCTACGTCATGATGGAGGAGAACATCGACATCAACGCGGGGGCGATCATCGACGGCGTCGAGTCCATCCCCGAGGTTGGGGAGCGCGTCTTCGCGGAGATCCTTCAGGTCTGCAACGGAAAACTCACCAAGGCCGAAGCGCTGAAGCACATGGAGTTCGGCATCTACAAGCTGACGTCGACATTCTGAATATAATCATCTATTAAAATATTAAACTTTATAAGGAAGGTGCTTTTTATGACCGGAAAAGTCCCGATTCTCAAGACGATACAGAAAGTTCCCGGCGGCCTCATGGTAGTCTTCCTGCTCCTCGGCGCCATCGTGAACACGTTCGCCCCCAAGTCGCTCATGATCGGCAGCTTCACGACGGCGCTCTTCAAACAAGGGGCTCTCCCGCTCATCGCGGTGCTCCTCTTCTGCAGCGGCGCACAGATTACGATCAAGACAGCCGGGGTCGCTCTCTGGAAGGGGTTCGTGCTGAACACCGTCAAGATCCTTCTCGGCATTTCGATAGGCCTTGTCGTGGGTAAGCTCATGGGGCCGGAGGCTTCTCTTTTCGGACTTACACCCCTCGCCCTCATCGCAGCTATGGCGAACTCGAACGGCGGTCTCTACACCGCGCTCGCACAGAAGTACGGAGACGCCTCCGACATAGGCGCGGTGGCCATCGTCTCCACGAACGACGGTCCCTTCTTCACCATGGTCGCCATGGGAATGACCGGTCTGGCGAATATCCCCATCATCGCGATGGTGGCGGTTGTGGTGCCGATCATCATCGGCATGATCCTCGGCAACCTCGACGAGGATATGCGGAAGTTCCTCGCCCCGGGCGTTATGCTCTCCATCCCCTTTTTCTCATTCCCTCTCGGCGCGGGGCTCAATCTGATGGATATCGTGAAGGCCGGCATTCCCGGCATCGCGCTCGGCCTTATGACCCTGTTCGTTACGGGAATAGGCGGCTTCTTCGCCTACAAGTTCCTCATCCCGTCGAAAGACAAGCGGAGCGACGCGGTCGGCGCCGGTATCGGCACGACGGCCGGCAACGCCGCCGGAACGCCTGCGGCGATAGCGGCGGTCGATCCTACATGGGCGCCCTACGCGGCGGCGGCGACGGTGCAGGTGGGTGCGTCCATCGTTATCACCGCGATCCTCTGCCCGCTGCTGGTGGACTTCCTCAGCAGGATGTGCAAACAGCACAACAACGTTGTCAAAGGAGAAGACAACTGATCTCAGCGAACCGGTTCGCCCCGTTTCGGCGGGGTGAACCGGCTTTACTATAACCTCCAGGAGGAAAAGAATGAAAAAACCGTTCATCGGCATCACCATCGGCGATCCCTCGGGCAGCGGGCCGGAGATATCGCTGAAAGCGCTTCGGCATGAAGAGGTCTTCGCTTCATGCACTCCGATTCTGTACGGCGACGAGTATGTGCTTCGCCGCGCCATGTCGATTCTGGGAAGCGAGACGCCGGTGCATGTGCTCGCGGACCCGAAGGAAGCGTGCGATGGCGTCGTGAACGTCGTTTCTCCGGGAGCGCTCGACGAGCCGTGGGAGTTTGCGAAGGTCCAGGGGAAGTGCGGTCGGGCGGCCTTCGAGTACATCAAGCGCGCCATAAAGGATGCGCTCGGGAGGAGTCTCGACGCCGTCGTCACCGGCCCGATCAACAAAGAGGCGCTCCACGAGGGCGGCATTCCCTATTCGGGGCATACGGAGATCTTCGCCGATCTGACCGGGACGAAGAACTACGCCATGCTGCTGACGGGAGGCGATATCCGCGTCATCCACGTCTCCACGCATATCTCGCTACGCGAGGCGTGCGACAGGGTGAAACGCGAGCGTGTGCTCTCCGTGATCCGCCTCGCCGATGAGGCTACGAAGGGGCTTGGCGTCACCAAGCCTCGCATCGCGGTCGCCGGGCTCAATCCGCACAGCGGAGAGAGCGGCCTCTTCGGCGCCGAGGAGATCGACGAGATCATCCCCGCTATAGAGGAAGCGCGCCGCGAAGGCCTGGACGTCGCCGGGCCTGTGCCTCCCGACACGGTCTTTTTGAAGATCGTCAAGGGGGAGTTCGACATCGTGGTGGCGATGTACCACGACCAGGGGCATATTCCTCTGAAACTGACCGATTTCATGGGCGGAGTGAATATCACGGTTGGCCTGCCCATCATCCGTACCTCCGTCGATCACGGGACCGCTTTCGGCAAGGCCGGCAAGGGAACCGCCGACGAATCAAGCATGCTCGCCGCGGTCCGCGCCGCCGTCAGCCTGGCGCAAAACCGCAAGTGAACGAACGGGGGAGTAACATGGACACTCGGTATATCGTCATCGCGGATGATTTCACAGGGGCGAACGATACAGGGATTCAGTTCCTAAAGGCAGGGTACGATGCTTCGGTTATCCTTGATCCTTCGGCGCTCTCCTCTATAGAAGGAGAAGGAGTCGTCGTCGTGGACACCGAATCGCGGAACATCCTCGCCCCGGATGCCGCCGCCTGCTTGAAGACCGTGGCGGAGTATCTCGTTCCTCTCCGGGGGAAGAGAGTGGTCTACAAGAAGGTGGATTCGACGCTGCGGGGCAACATCGCCGCCGAAACCGCCGCGTTGCGCGACGTACTCGGTTTTGCCGCGACGGCGTTCACTCCCGCCTATCCGAGGAACAAACGTACGGTGCGGGACGACCTGCTTCTTCTCGACGGAGTTCCCGTGGCCGAGACCGAGATGGGAAGGGATCCGCGGAAGCCGGTGACCACATCCTCGCTGAAGGAGACGCTGCGCGGCGATAGCGCGCTCAAGGTCCGGAACGTCTCGCTCTCCGAGATACGGTGCGGAGAGATCCCCGAGATTCTGAAGGCGGCCGGAAACAAGGGCTCGTACTCATTCGACGTCGAGACGGACGGTGATCTTCAACTGATCGTGAACGGCATGTGCGCCGTGTTGCCTCCGGAGGATATCCTCTGGGTGGGGTCGGCCGGAATGGCCGAGGCCTTGGTGAGCCGGAGCAGACCGGCGTTTTTCGTGGTCGGGAGCATGAGTCCGAAGAGCGCCCTGCAGGCACGGACGCTTCTGCAGGAAAAGGACGTCGCTCCTGTTCTGGTGAATATTCGCGCGCTGCTGCACGATGCTCCCTCCGAGGAGCGGCGCCTCTCCGACGCCGTCTCCGGGCTGCTGCGGGGCGGGCAAAGCGTCCTGCTGGCGTCCTCTCTGGATGACGAGCAGATCGAGGAGGGGCGGAGCGCCAACGCGTCGGAGATCGTCTGCCGGAGCCTTGCCGCGGTAGTTTCGGCGGTTCTTGATACGGCGCTGGTCTCCGGAATGTTCATCACCGGAGGAGAAGTCGCCATCTGGATCGTCCGGGCGCTTGGAGCGGGAGGAACCGACCTTGAGAAGGAGCTCGAGCCGGGGATTCCGCTCGTTCGCCTCAGGGGAGGAAAGCATCATGGCCTCCCCGTGGTGACGAAGGCCGGCGCTTTCGGTGGCGAACGGACGATGGCGGAGTGTTTCTCCGTGCTGAGGGGCAGGAAATGAAAACGGAGGGGGAGAAGGAATGACGGATGTTCGACAGGATGCCTTGAACATAGCGAGAAAGGCCATAGAGGCCGTACTTCCCGAGAACGCCGTGCGGGAGGCGTTGCGGGGAGATGCGTTTTCAGCGCGCACGCGGTCCGGAGGGAAGATCGTGCTCACGGCCATAGGCAAAGCCGCGTGGCGGATGGCGAAGGCTGCCGCCGAGACGCTGGGAGACCGGCTCGACGGCGGCGTCGTCGTGACGAAGTACGGACACTGCAACGGCCCGATAAAGGGAGTCGAGATTTTTGAAGCGGGACACCCCTTTCCGGACGAGAACACGATCAAGGGCACGGTCCGAGCGCTCGAAAGGGTCGGGGGGCTCTCTGCGCAGGATACGGTGCTCTTCCTCGTTTCCGGCGGAGGCTCGGCCCTCTTCGAGAAGCCGGGCGAGGGGATAACCCTCGATGATCTGGTCGGAGCGACCGACCAGCTGCTTGCATGCGGCGCGGACATCGTCGAGATCAACACGATCCGGAAGCGGCTCTCCTCGGTGAAAGGAGGTCGTTTCGCCCGGTTCGTCGCGCCGGCGCACGTCTTCTCGGTGGTGCTCTCCGACGTTCTCGGCGACAGGCTCGACAGCATTGCCTCCGGCCCGGCGTATCCGGACGGCTCGACGGCCGCCGACGCGTCGAGGATCGTCGGGAAATACGGGCTCTCGCTAAGCCCTGTGCTTCAGGAGGCTTTGGAGAAAGAAACGCCGAAATCGCTTGAAAATGTGACCACGCTCATTACCGGGAGCGTGACGGCGCTCTGCAGGGCTGCGGAGTTCGAGGTCTCCGCGCTCGGATATACGCCGCTCCTGCTGACGACGACGCTGAACTGCGAGGCGCGCGAAGCGGGCGCCTTCATCGCGGCCATGGCGAAGGAGATTCGTTCGTCGGGGAACCCGTTGCAGCCGCCGTGCGCCTTGCTCCTCGGCGGGGAGACGATCGTTCGGCTCAAGGGGAAGGGAAAGGGGGGGCGGAACCAGGAGATGGCCCTGGCCGCGGCGTTCGGCATCAAGGGGCTTGCGGATACGGCCGTGATCTGTGTCGGTTCCGACGGCACGGACGGACCGACGGACGCGGCGGGAGGCGTGGTGGACGGCGGGACGATCGGTGCGCTCGCCGCTCTCGGGATCGACGCCGAAGCCCTGCTGGCCGACAACGACTCCTACCATGCGCTCGCCGCTTGCGGCGGCCTTGTCAAAACGGGACCGACCGGAACCAATGTGAACGACCTCGCCGTTGTGCTCTGCAGATAGCCGCTCACTGCGAAAGACGGAACGAGGCCCCCGAGAAGGGGGCCTCGTATGATTTTCTCCTGCGGTCGCAGGGGCGATGCTACTTGTCGGGCTTTTCCGCGAATCTGTAGCAGTCGCATCCGCCCGCCTTGCCTGCGGAGAGGGCGGCTTCCGCTGTTCTGAGCAGCGTTTTCGCGTCCTGCCCGTCTTCCGGAAAGACGCTGATGCCGATGGTTGCGGAAAGCTTGAAAGAACCGGTAACTCCCGAGGAAGCTCCCCTGATTGCTTCAAGGAAGCGCTCCGCGACGGCGCCCATGTCTTTTCTGGTTCCCGGCTTCGGGAGGATGAGGTAGTAGTTGACGCCCTCCATGCGGTAGAGGATGTCGTCCTGACGGCATGCCTTCTGAAGGCGCTGTCCTATGCCCTTGAGAAGAAGGTCGGCCATCTCTCTCCCTATCGTCTCGTTCACGGTGTTGAAATGGTCGAGATCGATCATGAAGAAGGCCAGCGTCGTCCCTGTTCTCTGAGCTTCCGCGAGGGAGAAGAGGAAGGCCCTGTTGAAGTATGTCCTGTTCGAGCTCCCGTCGATCGGATTGTGCCCGGTTTGGAGGAGAATCTCCTCCTCCAGCTCTTTCTGCGCGGTGACGTCGAGGGCGACGCAGATTACGGCCCGTTTTCCGTCCACAAGCTCGGGCAGGAGAGAGAGGCGCGCTTCCTGGAAGAACTTCTTTCCGCCGATGTCGATGTCGTAGGTAGTGAACTGGGGGGCGCCGGTTTCCACACAACGTTTTACGGGCGCCATCAGTTCCTCCGCTTTCTCGTTCGGGAACGACTCGTGGACGGTTTTTCCGATCAGTTCCGAGGAAGCCGTGACGAGGGCCGCTTCGGAGGAACCCGATACGTCGATGTACCGTCCGTCCTCGTCTATAACGAGCAAAACCGCCGGTATCGCCTTCATCAGCGCTTTGAGCTTCGATTCGTTTTTTCGCAGCTCTTCGTCGGCCTCTTTATAACATGTGATGTCCGAGATGTTCCACAAGACTTCCTCGGGATACCCCTCTTCTTCGCCGATCACGCACGAGCGGTGAAAGACCCAGCGCCACGCTCCTTCAGAGTCGGAGAGCCTGTAGATCCGGGGCTCGGGGACGGGTGAGAAAGAGAAAGCCGCCGCATCGTCGGGATGAATCAGATCGGCGTACCGGACTTTTCCGGATGTGAAGTCCTCCGGCGCATAGCCGAACAAACGTATGGCCTCCGATACGAAACACGGTTTCCCGTTTTCGGATGAGAGCCAGATAAAAGAAGTCACCGGACTCTTATTGACGACCTTTTCGAAGTGTACTCCGCCACAGCGCTCCATGCCGGTTTTCATCTCCCTTTATAGAAATGTCCCGGAGAATCCGGAATGTTTTTTCTCTCCTTGCTGTATTGTAACATAGATGAACCTGGCGATACAGTTTTTCCCGGATGTGCGGCGTATTCAACGGGATGTGTCGTTGGGGGCTGATTTCCGGAAGAGAGAAAGATGCCCGGAAAGAACTGAAGAGGCCGGGGTCGCTTCCTCCGTTTGCGGATGTTTTTTGCCTGTCGTCAACGTATAATAGCAGAACACGGAAGTAGAAAGGAATGAAGCGCCGATGGCAAAAAAACGCTACCAGCATGAGCTTGAACTCCGCCAGTTCACCGTCGATGATTACGACGAGGTCAAGCGCATCATGGACAGAATATACCCCAAGATGGGGGGAGCTTGGACGAGAGAGCAGTTTGCCGCCATGATCACCCGTTTCCCCGAAGGGCAGCTCTGCATAGAGGACAAAGGACGGGTCGTTGCAGGCGCTCTCTCGCTCATCATCGACTACTCCCGCTACGGCGACCGGCATACGTACCGCGATATCGTCGGGGACGGCTGCTTGAAAAACCATGATCCGGAAGGGGACTATCTCTACGGAATCGATATTTTCGTCTCTCCCGACTACAGAGAGAAACGACTGGGGCGCCGCCTTTACGATGCGCGGAAGGAGCAGTGCGAGACGCTCAATCTGAAGGGAATCATCATCGGCGGCAGAATCCCCGGGTACGCCGAGTGGGCGGACAAGAAAACGCCGCAGCAGTACATCCGCATGGTCAACAACCGGGAGATCTCCGACCCGGTGCTGACGTTTCAGGTGAGCAACGACTTCCACTACAAGAAGATCGTGGAAAACTACTGGCCCGAGGACTACAGCTCGAAGGGGTACGGCGTCATCCTCGAATGGAACAACATCTACTACGAGGAGCGGCAGCGCCTTATCTCCAAAGTGAAGACCTATATGCGCCTCGGCGTGGTCCAGTGGCAGATGCGGAGTTTCGAGTCCTTCGAGGATTTTCTGCAGCAGGTGGAATTTTTCGTCGACACCCAGGCCGGCTACAACACCGACCTGATGCTCTTCCCCGAGCTGTTCAACGCGCCGCTGCTCGCGCAGTTCGACCAGGAGGACCCCGCGGAGGCCATGCGCCTGCTCGCAGGGTACACGGCCGATCTTCGCAAGAACCTCGTGGAGATGGCGGTGGCCTACAACATCAACATCGTCTCGGGGAGCGTGCCGGAGCTTCGGAACAACAGACTCTACAACGTCACCTTCCTCTGCCGCCGCGACGGCACGTGGGACCAGCAGTACAAGCTCCATATCACCCCCGACGAGTACCGCTGCTGGGGGTTGCAGGGGGGGCACGACCTCAAGGTCTTTCAGACGGACGTCGGCAAGGTCGGTATCCTCATCTGCTACGACGTGGAGTTTCCGGAGCTGGCGCGCTACCTCGCCATCAAGGGAATGGACCTTCTGCTCATCCCCTTCTGGACGGACACCAAGAACGCCTATCTGCGCGTGCGCCGATGCGCCCAGGCCCGCGCCATAGAAAACGAGTGCTACGTGGCCATCGCAGGCAGCGTGGGGAACATCCCGAAGGTGGAGAACATGGACATCCAGTACGCGCAGTCCGCCATCTTCACTCCGTCCGATTTCGCATTCCCTCACGACGCCGTGGCGGCGGAGGCGACGCCGAATACGGAAATGGCGC
>Ga0334887_1000844_pt1 | contig 44818 bp, 36 predicted proteins | sample GraSluR1_MG_10_FD_207217 | JGI IMG/M metagenome (GOLD analysis project Ga0334887, IMG submission 207217) | Sludge microbial communities from methane-producing bioreactor in Wageningen University, Netherlands - Granular Sludge_18_07-R1 | ecosystem: Engineered > Bioreactor > Anaerobic >...
GGAAGGGCACTTCGGCCGCCGACAGTGTGGATCTGTCATCGGCCTCGTGTGAGAGAGATGTGAGGTGAAGGAAAAAGAGAGCTGGTAGACATTAACTGTTGACTTCTATCATAGCAACCGCTTGAGCCGCTTGAACGTTGGAAAAAAACACCTTTCGAGGCAAATATGCGGGACGGTCGAGTTCGCCGTTCTAATATGCAGCCGGGTGCCGGGTCTGTTCTTTCATCCGCCGGGACAGGGTCAGGAGGAAGTCGCGGATGTCCCTTTTTTTTGCGTCCACCTCGGCAGGATGGATACCGAGGTTGAGGGCACATGACGTGAGATACCTGTTGGCCTCGTCGCTGATGACAGGGTCAACCCCGAAACGAAGAAGCTGGATCCTTCCCGGCAGCATCCTCTCCTCGTTATCCTTCGCGGTAATGAGGGCGCGCTCTATCAGGTTGTCGACATCGAACTGCACGACGCTGCGCAGCATCACGCGGTCCCCCCCGTCATAGCGGGCTAGAAGCCTGTCAAACTGCTGCAGGACCCACCCGTCAATGCTCCCCATGTAGCCCGCCGCCATGCCGGCGACCATCATGACGAAATGTTTCTGGTCCCAATCGACGCATTGCGTGATGAGGTCACGGACCGTTTGTCTTTCCTCCCCGGTGATCGTAATGTTGCCGGCAAACCCGTCACGTTCGTCGGAAACGATCTCCGCCAGGAGCAGAAGGAGCATGGCCCCTCCCCTGATCATCTCCCCGGGACGCATGGCCTTTCGCACCTGTTCCAGGAGTTCCGGAAAATGGGAGCGGATCCTGCCCGTCAACTCGTCTTCAGCGTCGCCCCAGCGGTAGACCTGGTGCAGACAGAAACCGATGAGGCCGCTCGCGCGGGTCCCCATCACGCGGACCATCCGGTCCACATCGTCCGTCGTCCTGACCCTCAACTGCCGGACCACATGGTCCGGCAGACCCGAGAGGATGCCGATGATGGAACGCCGGGCCTCTGGCGTGAACCCGGCCCAGTTGAGAAGATACCCCGTCACGGCCTCGGCCTCCAGGCACTCAACCGGATCCGAGACGATCTCGTAGATCTTCACGCGGTCGAAGACAAAGATGTCGTGCATCACCTTCGATATGTAGGCGCTGACCATCTCGAAACGCGGGTCCTTCTCGCGGCCCAGTGTCCAGACGTAGACAAGGAGGCTCTTGTTCACCTTCGTCAGGACCTTGAGGAGCATCTTGTAATCGTTCCTGAAGACCTTCGGCGCATTGATGAGGTCGTACAGGAACGTCCTTAAGAGGAGCCACTCGCTGACATCCACGACACACCTGTTGTCGAGGCGGCCCGTGCGCAGAAATTCAGCCAGTTGCAGGTGGTCAAAGCCGTCGCTGCGCAGTATCTCGATCAACTTGCCGTGATTGATGTTGTTCCGCACCAGGGTTGTGTTGAGCTCCCGGACTGTTTTCGACAGCCGCTCAAAGTAGGCCGCCCCCCCGCCATGCCCCTCGTCGGGATCTTCCGGCTTCCCCGGGAATCCTTCCCGGGAGGAATGGAACCGGAGTATGATGAAATCGTCCACACGCTCCCGGCCGTTGTCCTCTCTCCCGACCATGCATTCCGACAGGTTTCGGCATTCCTGCTCCCTGGTGGACCGGGAAAAACCGCACAGTTCACGCACGCCGGGTTGTTCCGTGGATTCGTCAAAACTGAGGTACCGGTTCCAGGTCTTCATGAGGGCGAGGTGCATGCATTTCTCCTCGTTACCCCCTGCCGGCGAACGGAGCATGGCAAGCATGATCGCGTGTCCCAAACTCAGGTACACGACGGGCCTCCAGTCGGATTGATAGATCAACGGATGGATGTTGACGACGATGTCCCTGCCCTCGTACATCACCATGCCCTGCCCCGAACGGGCACCCAGGGTGATCCTGTACCGCTGTGTCCAGAGGTAATCCCCGTAACGGAAGGCGTAGTTCTTCACGATCCTGTGAATAAAAGCCGCAAGCTCGTCCAGGAATTCGGGGCCCACAAAGGGGGCATCCTCCGCATCGGAAACGTCGATCTCAAGGCGATAGACATCGTTCGCCGCAAAGACCCTGCTCAACCAGACCCGTGTCGGGCGGATATGGTAGATCGTGGGTTTGTTGAAGATGTCGAGCGAAGCGAGAAGAAGCTCCGGCTCTGCCCTGTAAGCGTCGATGACGCGGTCCCTCGATCCGTCCCTTGCCGTTCCGCCCTGTTCCATGGTGAGACCCATGTAAAGAAAAGCCGCCGCGGCAAAGGTGTCCAGTATCTCGGGATGGACGACGGGAAGGGACTTGATATGGTCAAAATAAGGAACAAGAAGGTTCCAGTGGATCTCTACGACGACGGCCGGCCCCTTCCGGGTGATCTTCGCGAGCGGCGACCGGCGGCCGGTGATGGTAACGGTGACGGCCAAACCCCGGCATTCTGACAGAACCGGCGCGAGGAGCGTCTTCAAGCGGGTGCCGTCGACACCCTTCACCCTGTCGGCCACGGAGGCGCTTGTCCAGGAAAGAAGTCCTTCCACCGTCACCGATGGAACGAAGTCGTCCCCATCCTTGCTCCTCAGAAATGTCAGTTCCGGCAGATCGACACTGTCCGCCACCGCCGGATAAACGATGACCCTGGCCTTCTTCACCGACGCGCCCCCCTCGCGCTCAACAACAACCATTCCCTCTACCCCTTTTTGACGCATCCCCCAGTATAGCACGGACCGCCTCTCCAATTCCTCACCCAAATCACCCCAACCAACCTCAATCCCCCATCCGTTTCTTTTTCTTGTTTCTCACCTGCGACCTGAGACCTGAGACCTGCGACAGTTTTTTTACTTGCTCCTCAACGCCTCCACGATGTTCATGTGCGCCGCCCTTAAGGCCGGCAGGACGCCTCCCGCAAGACCCATGACGACTGCAAAGAAAAGGGCCCTTGCCGTTATGCCGGGGGTGAGAGAGAACGTGAAGGCAAGCTCCGAGAAGGTCTGGAAGTTCACCGTAGACACCTCCACAAGCTGCATGAAGGAGGCAAAGATCACTCCCGCCGCTCCGCCGATAAGACCCAGCAGGAGGGCCTCCACCAGGAAGGACAGGAGGATGCTCCTTCGGCGGAAGCCGAGCGCCCTCAAGGTGCCGATCTCTCCTATCCTGTTCGCCACGGCGGCGTACATGGTGATCATGGCCCCGATGATGGCCCCGAGGGAAAAGATGAGCGTCAACGATATCCCGAGGATGCGCAGGAACCTGGCCATCATCTCCGACTGCTCCAGATAATAGCGAGTCTCCCGCTTCACCTCCTGTGTGAGACGGGGGTCCGTCTCGATCCTTTTCTTGAAATCCTCGAATCGCGAGGGGTCGTTCATCTTGAGGATCGTGGACGAGAAAACGGGGCGCCTGAAGGCGGGCATGAGCTGTTCCACGTCACCCCAGATCTCGGATGTAAAGCCCGTGTTGCCCGCGTCGAAGACCCCCACGATACGCCATTGCCGCATCCCGAAGCGCAGCTCCCCTCCCAGGTCGGCGTTCTTGAAACGCTTCGCCACGCTCGCGCCGACGGCCACCTCGGATGAACCCATCCGGGGCATCCGGCCCCTCACGAGGGTGACCTGGGGGCGAAGGTCCAGCGAGCCTTCCCCGATCCCGCGGATGGTCACGTTGGAGACCTTGCCCGTATCCTTCTTGGGAAGTGCGATGAGGACAACGAGCTCCCTGGCGACGAGACGTTTCCCGCCGGACCCCGTCGCGACGATGGGGTCCGTCTCGATGATCCCTGCCTGGGCGCGGTCGATCCAGCTCTGCACCTCCGAGCCCGAGCCCTTCCGTATGATGACGACGTTATCATACGACCCCGTTTCGACGAGGGTCCTTTCAAGGCCCTCGGCGAGCATGAGGATCGTCGTGAAAACGAAGACGACGAGCGCCATCCCCGAGACCGTCAGCACCGTCGTGAGCCGGCGGGCCCAGAAGTTCCTCATGCTGTAGGAAAAGGGGACACCCCTCATTCGATCATCCTTAACCCGTCGGCGATCTTCATCTTCAGCGTCCGGTACACGGGTATCACGGCGGCGAGGACCCCCACGGCGAGGGAAAAGACGACGTCGAGGACGATGGTCCCGGGCTCGACGTTGAAGACGGGGAAATAGGCCCCCATCGCCTTGCCAAATGCCGCTGACGCGGGGTACGTTGCCGCTATTCCGGCAGCGCATCCCATCATTGTGATGACCACCGACTCTCCCAGGATAAGTCCGACGATACGCCAGCCGCCGAAACCGAGGGTCTTGAAGACGGCATACTCATTGGTGCGCTCCCTCACGGACATGGCCACCGTGTTCGCGACGACGGCAAGGATGATGATGATGACGACGAAGGAGACGAGCTGGATGGCCGTTATGATCGTGTCCGACATGGCCACGAAACCCAGGGTAAATGCCTTTTCCGTTTCCGTGATCGTCTCGGCGAAGGAGTTCTTGAAGAGGGCGTCTATGGACCCGGCGGTGGACACCGCCAGTCCGGGATCCTCGACACCTATCATGTAGAAACCCACCTGATCGGCCCTCGCCGGTGCCGTCTTCTTCAAAGACTCGTTGAGGTAATCCCAGTGGAACATGAAGACCGTCTCGTCCGCGTTCGCCTCCCTTCCCCGGTATATGGCGCGCATCACGAATTCCCAGTTGCCGGGAAAGATGGTGCCCTTGAGGACGATCGTGTCGCCTATCTTCCACCCGAAACGCTCGGCGAGCTTCTTACCCGCGACAAAACCCTTGCGGTCCCGCAGGAAGGCTGTCTTCTGGTCATCGGGGATGGCATATTCGCGATAAAGGTCGAAATAGCTCTTCGCGTCGACGGCGAAATTGGCAAAGAAGTTCTTCTCGTCGAAATAGACGCCGCCGAACCAGTTCCCCCAGGACACCTCCGACACGCCGTCGACCTGGCGTATCCTGTCCTTGTATGACAGGGGAAGGGGGAAGATGATGGAGATGGCGTTGCGCGTCACCAGCCGGTATGCGCTCGATGCCTCCACCCCCGAGTACCAGGCATTGACGACAGTCCTCAGGAGCCCGAAGGCGAGAAGGGCAATGGTGATGGAGAGGATGGTGAGTCCCGTGCGGAGCTTGTGCCTGAAGGCGTTCTTAAAGAGTATCTTGATGATCTGCATTGGTGAGGATACCCTTGTCGAGGTGCCTGATGACGTGGGCCTTCTTCGCCGCCCGCGGGTCGTGGGTGACCATGATGATGGTCTTCTTCGACTCCCCGTTCAACCGGTCCATGAGGTCCATGATCTCCTCGGCGGATTTCCTGTCGAGGTCTCCCGTTGGCTCGTCGGCAACGAGTATGGTGGGGTCGGTAACGATGGCCCGCGCTATCGCGACGCGCTGCTCCTGCCCGCCCGAGAGCTGTGACGGGTAGTGGTCCATCCGGTCGGCGAGGCCCACCACCCTCAAGGCCATCTCGACGTGCGCCTTACGCTCGGAACGCGAAAGCGGTGTCAGCAAGAGCGGCAGTTCCACGTTCTCGAAGGCCGTCAGCACGGGGATGAGATTGTAGAACTGGAAGATGAAGCCGACGTTCAGGGCGCGCCATTTCGCAAGCTCCGTCTCCGTCAGCGTCGTGACGTCGACGCCCCCTATCACGATGGAGCCGCTGTCCGGCTGGTCGATGCCCGCGATAAGGTTGAGGAGAGTGCTCTTGCCGGAACCCGAGGGACCCATGAGCGCCAGGAACTCTCCTTCGGCGATATCGAAGCTGATGTCGCTCAAGACCGGGATAACCTGATCTCCGCGATGGTAGGACTTGCAAAGCTGCCGGATGGAGACTATGTTCCCGGCTTCCATCTACTGCCCTGCTATCTTTACCCGGGAACCATCCTTAAGGCGCTCCGGAGGGTTGAGGACCGCCCTGTCGCCCGAGGCGGCGCCGCTTTTCAACTCCACCATGTCGCCAAAGACCTCTCCCGTTGTCACAGCCGTCATGACGGCACGCCCATCCTTCACGACAAAGAGGTATTTTCCGCCCTTTCTTCCCACGACGGCCTTGCCGTTCACCGCCGTCCGCGGTCTCTTCTCATCGCTGCCGACCTCCCGTGACAGAAAGGCAACCTTCGCGCTCATCTCCGGGAGGATCCTGTTATCGAGACGGCTGAAGTTCACCTTCACCATGACAGTCGCCTTCGTTCTGTCGGCGGTGGGAACGATCATGTGGACGCTCCCGTCGAAACGTGTATCCGGGACCGCGTCCAGTTCGATCTGGCAGGGCTGACCCACCTTGAGTCTTTCCAGATTCGATTCGGAAACGTCGGCCTCCACCTTGAGCGACGACATGTCCGCCAGGGTGACGACCGCCGCTTTCGCCGTCGCCGCGGCGCCGATGGGGGTGACGATGTCGCCGATATCGGCGTTTTTCGTGAGGACAACGGCGTCGAAGGGAGCGCGTATGTACGTGTATTCCAGGGAGACCCTGGCCTCCCTGACAGCGGCCTCGCTTGCCCGCACCGATGACTCGGCTCCCGCGACGGCCGCTTTGGCCTTCTTGTACCGGGCCTCGGCGGCGTCATGGACGGAGCGGGTGGTGAACTCTTTGGCGAGAAGGCGCTCCTCCCGTTCGAAGTTCAGTCTGGCATCATAGAGCTCGGCGCGCGCCTGATCCACAGATGAGCGGGCTACGCTCAGGTTGGCCTCGGCCTGCCTCAGCGCGGCGCCGAGGTCGGCGTTCTCGAGGCGTGCCAGTACCTGGTCCTTCTTCACCTTGCTGCCCTCTTCGACGAAAAGCTCCTCGAGACGCGCCGTGACCTTCGAGGCGACGGCCGCTTTGCGTTGGGGCACGACGTAGCCGCTGGCATTGAGGAGCGTGAAGGACTGCGAGGGATAGAATTGCTGCACGCTGACCGCATCGACCCTGACGGCGGGCGAGAAGACCCCCGCCGCCGCAAGGACGATAAGGAGAGCGATGACGGCCGCCGCCACGACATAGACGGTCCTCCTTTTGCCTCCGCGCGACCGGAAGGCGGGGCGGCTCTTGTCTATCCTCAGTTGTGACAGGTCGTCTTCAGCCATCTGTGACCGATCCGGCTAATAGCATAACAGGTAGTTAATGGTAAACGACCCGTGAAGCTCCTGTCAATAGCGTTGGAGGTAGCGGACGACCGATTGACTTGAAAAATCGCCACTTCTGCACCATAATAGAGGTATGGACGAAAAACACTGGTATGTCGTGAACACAAAGGCCAGAAACGAAGAGCGTGCCGCCGTGAATCTCGCGCAGGGGGGGATCGACGTCCTCGCCCCGAAGCTCCGGTTCAAGCGCTGGCGCGAGGGAAAGTTCACGGATATCATAGAACCCATGTTCCCCGGGTACATCTTCGTCAGGTTCCACCCCGTTGACGAATTTCGCCTCGTCAAGTACACCCGGGGAATAAAGACAATCGTCAACTTCAACGGCAGGATCATCCCCCTTCAGGAAGGGCTCGTCGATTTCATCAGGGAGCGCCTCGTCGAGGGCGTGGCCACCGTAGAGAAACCGACCTTTCGGAAAGGAGAGAAACTGATCATCCAGGAAGGCCCCTTCAAGGGTTTCAGCGGTATCTTCGAACAGGAGCTCGACGGCAGGGAAAGGATCGCCATCCTCCTGGAGGGCGTCGACTACTGTTCGCGCATGGAGATAGACCGGGAACTCGTGGCGAAGGCGTGACAGACAGAGGTATGCCATAGAGCTATACGGGAACACTCAGGGTCTCAACCACCTTATAAAAAGACGTCTCACCAACCTTTACAAGAAACGTGTCGAGCCTTCCGCCGTCATTACGGCCGACCTGGCGCGGCAGCTCATGGACATTTCGAAAGAAACATCGCGCCAGATAGGCCTTATCATCAACCGACGGGGCCTCATCGAATACGTCATCGTCGGAGACAACCGCCGTATCGAGATCCCTCCCCTCTCCACGGAGCGGACAGGGCGGGCGCGCTTTCGCGGGGTAAGGTTCATCCACACCCACCTGAGGGGCGAGCTCCTCTCCCGGGAAGACCTGACGGACCTTGCCCTCCTGCAGCTCGATCTCGTGGCCTGCATCACGGAGATGAGAGGGGAGAAGGGCGAGGCGATCCATGCCGGGTACCTCATACCGGAGAACAGGGAAGGCAGGGCCTGGGACTTCATGGAACCCGGACCGGTCTCGGAGATGGACCTCGATTTCACCGAATTCATCACCGAGCTGGAGAACGAATTCGTCAGGGAGCGGGGCAGGTTCTACGTGACGAAGGACAAGCACGACCGCTGCGTTATCGTAAGCGTCGTCATCCCCGGCAGGGAAAAGAACGTCGACGACTACATCGCGGAGATGAAGGACCTGTGCTACTCGGCGGGGATCACCGCCCTCGACGCGGTGGTGCAGAGACCGAAGGAACTCCACCCCCGGTACCTCATCGGCAGGGGCAAGGTCGAAGAGATCGTCATGAAGTGCCAGCAGCTCGGCGCTGACCTTCTCGTCTTCGACGAAGAACTGACGCCGGGGCAGATAAAGAGCATATCGGAGATAACAGAGCTGAAGGTCATCGACCGCAACCAGCTCATCCTGGACATATTCGCCGGACGGGCCAATACCACGGAGTCGAAGATACAGGTGGAGCTCGCCCAGCTGCGCTATATCCTCCCCAGGCTCACCGAGAAGAGCACTGCGTTCTCGCGCCTCATGGGAGGCATCGGGGGCCGGGGCCCCGGCGAACAGAAGCTGGAGGTGGACCGCCGGAGGATCCGGGACCGAATAGCCTTTCTCGAACGCAGACTCACACAGATACGGAACGTTCGCGAGAAGAAAAGGGAGCGCAGGCGGTCATCGTCCATCCCCATCGTCTCCATCGTGGGATACACCAATTCCGGCAAATCGACGCTCCTCAACCTCCTCACGAAGAGCCGGGTGGAGGTTGAGGACAAACCCTTCTCTACGCTCAACCCCACGACACGGATGATAAAGTACCCCGAGCGCAAGAGGATAATCCTTACGGATACCGTCGGCTTTATAACCCGTCTGCCTGAGGTGCTCCTGCGTGCCTTCATGGCGACACTCGAGGAGCTGGAAGACGCACACCTGCTCCTTCACCTCGTCGACATAAGCGCCCCCGACCTCGAAGACCGCATCGCTTCCGTAGAGGGCGTCATCGACGGCCTCGGTCTTGCGGGTAAGAGGCGGCTCATCGTCTTCAACAAGACGGACAGGGTGGACCCCGCCGTTGTCGCCAATGTGGAGAGGCGCTACGATGCCGTTTCCATATCCTCCCTCAAGAAGCAAGGGATCGACCGCCTCATATCGGCCATCGAAACGGCTGTCGCTGCAGAGAACCTCGCCGTGAATTGATTTTTCTCCCGATCTGGAATACAGTAAACATGGTTTCAGGTTGGAATAGTACGATGGAAATGGCTATGGAGGGTAAGATGGAAGGACAGAACGGGACGAGCGAAAACAAGGCTCAGGGGCGGTATCAGGTGCTCGGCGAATATGCCGCCCAGGCGTCGATGGGCTCCCTCGATGGCTTCATTGAATTCGCATGCAACCATGCGGCCCAGCGCGGGTTCAGCGACGACCGCCTTGAGGAGGTTCGCCGCGTCCTGGCGGAAGTCCTCGCCAACATCGTCACCTTCACCTTCGAGAACGTGCCGGGAGAGATAAAGCTCTCCTGCAACATCGACAGGTTCGGAAAGTACGTTCTTGCCCTCGTTGACTCCGGACGGCCCTTCAACATGCTTCTCGAGGATGACCCCTTCATCGGCTCCCTCGGCCCCACCCCCGATACACCGCGCCCCACGACGAAGACAATGAAGCGTTTCTCCAGCAACATAGAGTACAAACGCCTCGAAAACCGCAACCACCTCATCATCACCCTCGCGAGGGACATGAAGAAAGGGAAGGAGTAGGGGCAGGCTCAGATACTTTGTCTCCTGCCCTCCCGCTTTCAGCGTGGGGGGAGGGAGATCATGAGAAATCCCGTTCTTCGCCGACCTTTTCGATGCAGCCGGCCATGCCCTTCACGTAGAGCCTGCCGACGGTCTCAAAGAGGATGTATTTCGTTGTCAGAAGAGGGATGTGCAGTTCCTCCGCCAGCTTGACCGTCTCCGGCAACGGGGTCTTTCCACGGACCATGACGACGGCGGCGGCATCGAGGATCTCCGCCGTACGAATGACCTGGTAGTTGACGAGACCCGTCAGCAATAGGCTCCCCGTCCTGCAGTACACGAGAAGATCGCTCATCAGATCGGCACAGGCACCCTTATCCACCTCCATATCGAGCTGATCATGACCGACAACAACCTCCGCATCCAGCACCTCTTTAACCTCTCGCAGCTTCATGTCATCTCCGCTTCGTCACAATATCATATCTTATATAGACATATGATATGTTAAGACCGATAACAGTTCAACCTTTCTCTTCACGTGAAGAAGGGTTCAACAGGCTGTTGAACCCTTGAACCCTTCTTCTTGCCATGGATAACCCGTCCCGCTCGTGGTATATTGGTTGCACATGCCAACGGAATCGTTTTACGGGAATCAGGGAAAGGGTCTTCTTATCGGACTCGCGGGGGGAGCCTTTGGCGGGCTTATCGGGCTCGGCGGAGGCATCATCATGATACCTCTCATGGCTCTGCTTGCCGGTCTCACCCAGCACCAGGCCCATGGCACGAGCCTTCTCGCGATCGTCTTCACCGGCCTCATCGGTTCTGTCACGTATGCCCTTCACGGCTTCGCCGATTGGCAGGCGGCACTCATCCTTGCCGCCTGTGCCATGACCACAGCCCGTTTTGGGGCCCTCTACGCCCACTCTCTTCCCGAGAAGAAGCTGAAGAGGGCCTTCGGCTGGTTCCTCGTCGTCGTGTCCCTTCTTCTCGTTTTCAAGAGCGTCATCCTCAAGTCCTCCTATCACGTCGGTCCCTTCCTCCACTATGCGACCTTGATCGGCACCGGTGCATTCACGGGGTTCCTCTCGGGGATGATGGGCGTCGGGGGAGGCGGCATCATGGTGCCTTTCCTGGTCATCTTCATCGGCATGCCTCAGCACCTCGCCCAGGGCACATCGCTACTCGCCATGACACCGGGAAGCGCCATGGGCGCCTTCACACACTACAGGCTCGGCAATATCGCAAAACATATCGGTCTCGGCCTTGTCCTCGGCGCCGCCATCGGCGGCTACGTCGGCGCAAGCTTCGCCCACCTCGTCCCCGAGTTCCACCTCAAGATCATCTTCGCCCTCGTCGGCCTCTGGATGGGGATCAGATACATAAAGACGGCTTGAATAGCTTGAATCGCTCAAATGGCTTGAGAGTAAAAGACAATGAACTTCTTCTGCGAAGAAGATGTCTTCACGCCTTTAACCCTAAAGCGATTCAAGCTATTCAAGCGACTCAAGCCGCCTCTAGTCTGCCAGCTTGTTTTCCAGGATCTGATCGGTGGTGAAGTTTTCGAGGGACATGTAGTAGGCGGCGCTCTCTATCATGGCGTCGGAGGGGACAAGACCCACTATCTCGCTGCCGATGACGTCGACGCCGTATCGCCTTGCCTCCATCCTTACCATCTCGAGGGCACGGTAGAGCGGGGTTTGGGTGTAATCCGTCATGTTCATGGATACCTGGACTATGCCCCGTTCCCTGAGGTTGATGGCGATGGCACGGCAATAACGCAGGCCCCCGCTCTGGCAGCGCACCGCGCGCGCGATGGCGGTGGCCGTGGCCATGCTGTCCGTGGCGAGGTTGACGTTGAAGGCAACGAGGGGTCTTCTCGCCCCCACGGCAACCACGCCCGCGGTGGGATGCACGGCCGTGTCGCCGAAATCGGGCTTCCACTGAGAATCCTTGATCTTCTCCCTCATCCCCTCGAACTCTCCCCTGCGGATGTCGGGAAGCGCTCTCCTGTCGGGGCGGGAGGCTGATTCCTCATAGAGGAACACAGGCACGCGAAAACTCCGCCAGATCTCCTTCGCGACATCGAGAGAGAACGCAACGGCCTCTTCCATGGAAACATCCCGAATGGGTACGAAGGGTATGACGTCCACCGCGCCCATCCGGGGATGTTCCCCCTTATGCTTTCGAAGGTCGATGGTCTTTACGGCCACGTCGACAGCAGCCAGAACAGCCTTCTTTATGGAGACAGGCTCCCCGGCGGCAGTCACCACCAGGCGGTTGTGGTCCTTGTCCTTGTGATGGTCAAGGAGCTTGACCCCTTTGGCACCGGTGAAGCAATCAAGGATCTTCCTGATCTTGACCGCATTGCGCCCTTCGCTGAAGTTCGGGACGGTCTCGATGATCTTCTTCATGGTGGCTTTCATTGTACCCTTTATGGCATCAAGGGTAAAGGGCAAAGAGTGTGCAGAGGGTCCCGCTCACTTCATCGAATCGAGCAGTTTTCCCAGGAGATCCGTCTTGCTCATCCCCTCCGACGGACCAGGGACGGCATCATCCGCGGCACAAGCGCGCGGGGCGTTCCCTTCGTCGAGGCATGCCCTCACATTGGGGGGCTCAATGAAACGGGAGAGCCTGTTAAAGGTGTGGATGCCGTTGTTCCGGCCCTCGTGGTGGGCAAGGATGTAGAGCCGCTCCCTGGCCCTTGTGACGGCCACGTAGAGGAGCCTGCGTTCCTCTTCGAGGCCCTCGTTGTCGCGGGTCGTGTAGCTGGAAGGGAGGACACCGTCCACGGCGCCGATGATAAAGACGTTGCGCCACTCCAGCCCTTTCGCGGAATGGATCGTCGACAGGATGAGCGGCCTTTCCCATATGGTGTCGTGGAAATCCTTCACACCCCGCTCCGGCGGCTCGATGGCGAGGTCGACAAGAAAATCGCGGACCGATTCGTAGCGGCCCGATATCTGCGCCAGGGCGTCGAGGTCGTTCTTCCTCAGATTCCAGTCGAGATCGAACTTCTCCCTCAGGATGGGATCACAGTAGTCGATAACCCTTCTTACCACGCCCTCGGGTTCCGTCTCGCCGGCATCGAGAAGCCGGGCAAGCCGGGTTAGACCGGCGGAGGCCTTCCCCCGGACCGCGCCCGCCGGATTGATGACGTTCTCCACCATGGAACGCAGGGTTTCCGAGGCGGCCATCTCCCCGATCATTCTTTCCGCTGTCCTCGGACCTACCCCCGGCACGAGCAGGAGAACGCGGCTCCAGGCCAGCTCGTCCTTCGGGTTCACGAGAACCTTGAGGTGCGCTATGAGGTCCTTCACGTGCGCCGTTTCGTAGAACTTCAGGCCCCCGTAGACAGCAAAGGGAATGTTGCGCCTTCCCAACTCCGCCTGCAGCGGTATCGTTATGTAGGAGGACCGGAAAAGCACGCACTGGTGGGACAGCTCCATCCCCTGGTCGTAGAACTCCTTTATCCTCTCGACAATCCAGGCAGCCTCCTCGTGGGCATCACGGGAATGGATAAGGCGGGGTTTCTCTCCACAGTCCTTTGCCGCGGCCTTCAGGCATTTCTGGTACTTGTTCGCCATGTTGTCGAGGATGGCATTGCCGACATCCAGGATCGCCTGGGTGCTCCGGTAGTTGTCCTCCAGCGTGATGACCCTGCACCCGGCAAAGCGCTCGGGAAAGCGCATGATGTTCTCGTGGGAGCTCCCCCGAAATGAATAGATGGACTGGGCGTCGTCGCCGACCACCAGGATATTGTGGTGAGCGGCGGCCAGGTGGCATGCGATGTCCCCCTGCATGGCGTTCGTGTCCTGGAACTCGTCAATCATGACGTAACGGTACCGGCCGGCAATGCGGGACCGCGCATCTTCGTTCTCGAGGAGGAGCTTGAAGTAGAGCAGGAGGTCGTCGTAGTCGAGACACTGCGAGGCCACCTTGTACTCGGCGTATTTGCGGCGCAGCTCGCCTATCTCGTCGGCAAACTGAAAAAACTCCGGATAGTGCCTCGTGAGGATCTCCGCAAGCGGCATCTCCTTGTTGACCGACATGCTCAGGATCTTCCTGAGCATGTCCTTCCGGGGACGCCTTTTCTGCCTCTCGTAGAAGCCAAGGGCCGTCGCTGAGCGGTGGATCGCCTCCTCGGCATCGGACTCATCATAGATGGTGAACGTGTCGGGAAGCCCGAAGAACGCGCTATACCTGCGCAACATCTTGTTGGCGAAGGAATGGAAGGTGCCCCCTTCGACACCCTCGCACCGGGGGTCGTGGCGCGCGGCCCGGGATATCATCTCCTTCGCGCTTCGCCTCGTGAACGTGAGAAGGAGGATCGATGCAGGGTCGATGCCTGTCTCGACGAGATACCTCACCCTGTATTCGATGACCCGCGTCTTCCCGCTGCCCGCACCTGCGATGACAAGCACCGGCCCGTCGACGGCGGTCACCGCCTCGTATTGTCTCTCGTTGAGCTCTTTCCTGAAATTGCCGTCCGCCATGTGTGGGGATATTATACCAAAAAACGGGGTTCAAGGGTTTAGTAGTGAAAGGGATGATGACCGATGAAACGAATAATAACCAATTGACCAAATTCCAATAACCAGAGAAACAAACAATAACCAAAATGATACGGACAGGCCTTCCTGTTCTTCCCTTTGTTCAATTGGTTATTGGTACATTGGTCATTATCATTTTCATTGGTCATTGGAATTTGGTTATTGGTCATTCTCTTCTTATACTGTTCTGTCCGGATGTACCCGGGATTCAATCTTCGGCGAAGAGTTCCTGTTCGGCCTGGCGTTCCCGCTCGGCCTGGCGTTCCCGCTCGGCCACGTACTCGGCGATACCCGTTGAGGCATCGTCGGACAGGGATGAAAACTCGACCCCGATCCGGGTGAGGTCCATGAGGTGTACGACGCTCCTCACCGTGGCCCGCGCGCGCACCTCTCCGAATGGGGGGACCGTGACGGTAAGGTCGAGGGCATCGCCCGATTTGAAACGGGCCACCTCTTCCGTCATCATAAAGGATATGCCGCCGGTGCTTATGTCCACGGGTTCCACGTGGATGGCCTCGCCGTTGCCGTCGGCTATCCGTGCCGACACCGGCCGGGTCGCCGACGGACGGACCCTCACGTGCCTGCGTCTTTCCCTTTTGGTCACCCTGTCGGGGTACTGGATGGTCAGGTGCATGCGGCGGTGTTCGGCAAGCTCTATGGAAAGAACCTTCGTCGCAAAGGTGTACAGGGAGCTGTCGCCCGCGCAGGTAACCGTGGCCCGTCCTGTTTCCGGGTATTCTCCCGGCGCCAGCGACGCCTCGATGAGAAGGTCTCTCTTCGCGCCCCCGAGCAAGACAAGCCGGCAGTCGTCGAGGACGATGGTGTCGTCGATGACGACCCTGACGGGCATGTTCTGCTCGGCTATCTCCCGGATGTAGTGATCTACCTGATGCTTCTCGCGACGGATGATGAGACTCTTTTTGTCGTCAGTTGCCATGATATCACACGGTCTCGATCTTTATCCTGTTAATTTTCTTTCAATTCCTCCTCATTTACAAGAGAAAAGTGCGATTGACTTTTCCCCTTCCTTCAACTACGCTATCCGCAAGACAGGCGCCCATGACGAACAGGTATCTCCTTTTCTTCCTTCTCCTCGCTGCCATCGTATCGCTGCCCTCGGGAGCCGGGTGCGTTGAGTACGGCAAGGACGTCACTGTCAGCCTCTGTTTCACCCCCGGCGGATCCTGCACCGACAGGATCGTGCGCGAGATATCCTCGGCGCGTTCCGAGATCCTCATCCAGGCGTACTCCTTCACCTCCGCGCCCATCGCGAAGGCCCTCATCGAGGCCCACAAGCGCGGCGTCAAGGTGACCGCGATCCTCGACAAGAGCCAGCGCACGGCGAAGTACACCTCCGCCACGTTCCTGGCGAACATGCGGATACCCACGTACATCGACACCAAACACGCCATCGCCCACAACAAGGTCATCATCATCGACGGCGCCGTAACGATAACGGGCTCCTTCAATTTCACGAAGGCCGCCGAGGAGAAGAACGCCGAGAACCTCCTCATCATCCGCTCCAGGGAGATAGCAAAAGCCTACCGCGAAAACTGGCATAACCACCTCAGCCACTCCGACCCCTACGACCCCAAATACTAACTTACCCCCTCATCCCCCTATACGTTCTATCCCCCCCATAAACCCCTATTTTCCTTTTTTCCACACTTACTGTATAATATTGCGTTTTTGCAGGTACATCCAACGGAGGACGCATTGATAACAGCATTGATAGATAACAAGACATGCTCGGCAAGGGAAGGCAGCACCATCATCGACGCGGCCCGGGAAAATGGGATTGACATACCCAGTCTCGGGTATGACCCGCGGGTAAGCCCCCCGACGAACATCGAAATATCCATGGTGGAGGTGGTGGAGAACGGAAGGCGCCGGACCGTCTCGGCGACATCCACCATCGTGGAGGACGGGATGGTCATCACCACCCGGTCGCCCGCCCTTGAAAATTTCAGGAACATACACCTTCAGGCACTTCTGAGGAACCATTACGGAGATTGCGTCGCTCCCTGTGTCGCGCGGTGTCCCGCACACATCGACATCCAGGAATACCTTTACCACGTGGCCAACGGCAACTTTACCGAGGCCCTGGCCGTGATCAGGGAGAGTAACCCTTTCCCTTCGGTGTGCGGCAGGGTCTGCCCGCACCCCTGCGAAGCTGAGTGCCGCAGGAACGCCGTGGATTCGCCCGTCAACATCAACGGGGTGAAACGCTTCATCGGCGACTTCGACAGTTACCGGACCGTTGAGTTCACTCCCCGAGTGGCCCCGGACACGGGGCGCAGGGTGGCCGTCATCGGCGCGGGCCCGGCGGGGCTCACCTGCGCTTATTTTCTGCGCTGTCTCGGACACAGCGTCACGGTCTTCGAGAAACAGGAGGCCGGCGGCGGCATGCTCCGCTGGGGCATCCCCTATTACCGCCTTCCGGAAAGCACCCTCGACCGCGAGATAGGGGCCATCCTCAGTCTCGGCATAGACATACGGTACGGCAAGGAGCTGGGAAAGGACTTCACCCTCCTGTCCCTGAAACGGGACGGATACGAGGCGATATTTCTCGGCATAGGCGCACAGAAGACGTCCCGCATGGCAATCCCCGGCGAGGACCTTCCCGGGGTCATGACGGGCCTTGACCTTCTTGCCCGCATTGCGAGGAACGAAACACCCGATCTCGGTGACACCGTCATCGTCTTCGGAGGGGGAAACACGGCCATGGACGCCGCCCGCAGCGCCATCCGGCTGGGATCGAAAAAGGTGGTCGTCGCCTACCGGAGGACGAGGACCGAGATGCCGGCCGAGAATGCGGAGATAGAGGAAGCCCTGGAAGAAGGCGTGGAGATGATGTTCCTCACCGCCCCCATGTCCATCAGCCGCGAGAACGGATCGCTGACCTTGAGATGCATGAAGATGGAGCTTGGCGAGCCCGATGGGAGCGGCAGGCGGCGTCCCGTTCCCATGGAAGGCTCCGAGTTCGATCTTGTCTGTTCGACCGTCGTCAGCGCCATCGGACAGATCGTCGACAACGAGTGTATCGCCCGTGACGACCTGACAACGAAACACGGCACCGTCCTTACGAACCCGGGCACAACGGAAACCTCCATCACCGGAGTCTTTTCCGGGGGCGATTGCGTGAGCGGCCCCGACATCGCCATCAACGCCATCGGCGCCGGCAAGCGGGCGGCCATGCAAATGGACGAATACCTCCGAACGGGAATGTGCACCCCTGTCCCGGAACCTTACAGCTGCTCAAAGGGACACTGGCAGACGATACCCCGGGAGGAGTTCAAACAGGTAACCCCGTCGGAAAGACTCAATATTCCCACCCTGTCGGCCGAGATGAGGAAGACGAGCTTCCAGGAGTCGACGCGTACATGGGACAGCGAAAGCGCGGTGCGGGAGGCATCCCGGTGCCTCGCCTGCGGCTGCACGGAGCGCTACACCTGCATCCTCAGGAACCATGCCAGTGAGTACGGGGTCGAGTTCGATCAGCCGGCCCCGGCACGGTCACTTCCCATCGACGAGAACCATCCCTTTATCGTCCGCGACCCCGGGAAATGTATCCTCTGCGGCCTGTGCCTCAAGATATGCCGGGAAATGGAAGGATCGTCGGCCCTGTCCTTCTACGAGACAGACAACATCCTCACGATAGGTCCCAACGACCACCGGCCCCTCGACATGACCGTTTGCGTCGCCTGTGGCCATTGCGCGACGGTGTGTCCCACGGGCGCCCTGTCCTTCAAACCCGTCATCCCCCGGATCTACCGCGCCCTTCACGACCCGAACCTCACGGTCGTCGCGCAGATAGCGCCGGCGGTAAGGGCCGCCTTCGGGCAGCACTACGGCATAGACCCGGCCCTGGTCATGTCGGTCCTTTCGGCGGGACTCAAAGAGGTGGGGTTCAATTTCGTTTTCGATACATGCTGGGCAGCGGACCTCACCATCATGGAGGAAGGCACGGAATTCCTGACCCGTGTGGCCGAGGGCGGCGTCCTCCCCCAGATTACATCCTGTTGTCCCGCCTGGGTGAATTACTGCGAGAAGATGGCCCCCGACATCCTTCCCCACCTTTCGTCCTGCCGGTCTCCCCAGCAGATGTTCGGCTCCGTCATGAAACACTACTTTGCCCGGGAACTCAAGGTCCAGCCTCAACACCTCTTCTTCGTTTCCATTATGCCCTGCAACGCCAAGAAGTACGAGGCGCTGCGGCCGGAATTCAATCAGGAGGACCTGGCCGACGTGGACGCAGTGCTCACCACGACGGAGGTTATCAGGCTCTTCGAAGAGCGTGGTATGGACCCGAGGACCTTCAATCCCGTACCCGTTGACGCCTTCTTCGGCAAAGCAAGCGGCGCGGGAATCATCTTCGGCGCCTCCGGCGGCGTCGCCGAGGCGGCCCTGCGCCTCGCGGCCGAGCGGGTCATAGGGAAACGAATGGAGAGCTTCACCTACGAGGAGGTGCGGGGACTGAAAGGGGTCAAGAAGACCACCGTCGACCTCGGGGAAACAAAGGTACGCCTCGCCGTTGTAAGCGGCCTCACGAACGCACAGGACCTCATCGACCACATACGTTCCGGCGACGCGCCCTACGATCTTATCGAGGTCATGGCCTGCCCCGGCGGCTGTATCAACGGATCGGGGAACCCGGCACCGAAACTCACGAGCGATCCCGGGGACAGGCTCGAGGTTCTCTATCGCCTCGACGAGGCGGCTCCCATAAAGAAGAGCCAGGACAACCCGACAATCCAGGTCATCTATAAGAACTGGCTCGGTAAACCCGACGGGACACTGTCCCATCACAACCTCCACACCACCTATCGCCGTCGTTCCATGCGCGTCCAGGAGACTGTCGAGGAGCTTCTCCGGGACGACTCCCCCATCGACGTGGGTGTCTGCCTCGGCACGAACTGTTACCTGAAAGGCTCCTTCCACCTTCTCGAAGGACTCTCGGCGGAGCTGCGCAAGCGCGGCCTCCTCGATCGCTTCAGGATAAAGGCCCGTTTCTGCACCGACCAGTGTTCCGGCGGCCCCAATGTCGTGGTTGGGGCAAATGTGATTGGCCGCGTGGACCCCAACAACCCCGTCGCCTTCATCGACACCTACCTCATTCCCGCTCTGGAAGCGGTGGAAGGCAAAGGGACGACGCCTTAAAGGCCGCCCTGTCCTCGCGCCGCCCCGCCGATTCCGGTCAAAATGCTAACGTATCCGCCGGATGACGCGAGAATAGTTGAGAGGAGTACGCAGATACGTAAAGCACGCGGGTAACCGGGCGATGTGATACCGGCGTCCGGTGCGCCACTTAACGGTATCACATCCGGCCTTCCCTGCTTCACCGGGAACTCTCCCCGCGGAGATGTCTTGGACATATCGCAATGTTGCGTGTAACATAGTGATAGACAGGATGAAGCATGTTTAAGAATGTAGCCCTCAAATACAGAATGATACTCGGCGGCGTAGCCGCGGTGCTCATTCCTTTCCTGATGGCAGGAGTGATCGTCTATGTTCTCCTCTCCGGCTCCCTCATGGAAATGACACGGGAGAAATCTGTCCGCATCGCCATGGATATAGCCGCTCTGATCGATGCGAACCTGATGCAGGAGATGAAGCTGGCCTCGTCCATTGCCGCCGACCCAACGGTGGTCAGGGCCTCCCGAAGCGGGGACTACCGTGACGTCCAGGCGAAACTCGAGGCCGTGCATAAACGTATAGGCAGGCCTTTCTTCACGCTCTTCGTGCTCGACAGCAAAGGTTTCGTCAGGGCTGACGCGCAGTTTCCGAGGCAGATGCTGGTGGATCTCTCGGACCGCGAGTATTTCCTCCGCGCAAGGGAAGGTAAGACGAGCATTGCCGGTCCCTTTCCTGCCAGAGGGCCTTCAACGCCGGGAGACCCCGTTGTCATCGTCTCCGCTCCGATCCAGGAAAACAATGAGTTTCGCGGAGTCGTCTGCATACCCTTCGATCCGACTTTCCTTGGGGCCATAGTGTCGAAGGTAAGGACCGGCAGGACGGGGTATGCCTACCTTCTAAACTCCGAAGGGCTCGTGCTGGCCCACCCGAAGAAAGAATTCATCCTTCGGGTACGACTTCAGGAACAGCCCGGCACCGAGGAGATCTACAAGCTCGTGCAGGCCGGGAAGACAGGAACGGCGTCTTACTATTCCGGCGGGGCACAGAAAATAGCCGGGATGACCTCCATGAATCTCACGGGCTGGACAGTCGTCTTTGCCCAGAACAAGGACGAGATAATGGCCCCCGTCAACAGGATCCTGTCGATCATGCTTGTCGGCGGGGCTCTCTTCCTCATCATAACGATCACCACCATAGTCATTGTCTCGAGCAGGCTTACCTCTCCCGTGCAGAGGCTTCTCGAAAGGATGAAGAAGATGACGGAGCACTCCACCGAAATCATCCTCCACATAGGGACCGACAGGAAGATCGCCTTCGCGAACCCGGCGTTTGAAAGAGTAACGGGAACAAGACCTGAAGAGGTGATAGGCACCGAGCCGGACTTCTCGAATCCCCATGATGTCCCGCCGGAGGTCATCTGGGGGGCCCTCAATGCCGGAACGCCCTGGTCGGGCAGAGTATCCCTCAAGGCAAGCGACGGCACCCCGGTCACCCTCGATGTCATGGTCATGCCCCTCAGGAACTCGAATGGAACCGTCGAGGGCTACCTCGAAATAGGCAGGGACGTGACAAAGGAGCTGATGTACGAGATGAGGATGCAGCAGTCGCAAAGGCTCCAGGCCATCGGCACCCTGGCGGGAGGAATAGCCCACGACTTCAACAACATCCTGAGCGGCATCCTCGGTTACGCGGAATTGGCCCTGATAACGGGAAAACATGACGGGGAGATGGAAAAGACCCTGCGGGAGATAATAAAGGCCGCCCAACGGGCGGGTGATCTCGTCGGGCAGATACTTACCTTCAGCAGGCAGACGGAGGTCGAACTGAAGCCGATCCTGCCCGGACCCGTTCTAAGAGAGGCCTCGAAGCTCCTGCGCGCCTCCACGCCGGCGTCCATCGACATCCGGCTGATGATCGACAGCCGATCGGCCATTCTGGCGGAACCCACGCAGGTCCACCAGATCGTGATGAACCTCTTTACGAACGCCGTGCTTGCCATCGGACAAAAGCGGGGAACGATCACCATGGAGCTAAAGGACCTTGCTGCCGACGAAGAGTTCACGAGATCCCATCCCGACATGCGCCCCGGAGAATATGTCCTGCTGCGCGTCTCCGACACGGGATGCGGCATGGAGCCGGAGATTGTGGACCACATATTCGAACCCTTCTTCACCACAAGGTCCCAGGGGAGTGGCACCGGGCTCGGGCTCTCCGTCGTGCACGGCATCGTGAAAGGGCTGGAGGGGAGCATCACCGTCGAGAGTCAGGCCGGAAAGGGGACCACCTTTGACATCTATCTCCCCTGCACGGAATTGGACGCAGCAGACAGGCCCCTGGAGCCCTCCCCGGTCGGGAAAGGGGAGGGCCGGATCGTCCTCGTGGACGACGAAGAGGCGATACTTGCGACCACGGGCGCCATCCTGAGGCAACTCGGCTACGAAATGACCACCTTCACCAACGGCTTTGAGGCCCTGGAAGCAATGGAAAAGGATCCTGGTTCTTTCGATCTCGTGATAACAGACCTTTCAATGCCGAAGATCACGGGCATCGAACTGGCGCGAAGCATGAAAGAGATGGGCATCGGCATCCCCGTCATACTCACCTCGGGCTACCTCGCCCATACCATGGGAGACGAGATCCGTGACGTCGGCATATCGGAAATAATGACAAAACCCATAACCATGCAGCAGCTTGCCGAGACGATAGGCAGGGTACTCGAAAACCGGCGCGCGATTGAGGACGCGCCCGAAGAGACCGGCCGACCCGTGGACCTGGAAACCGCCGCTCCCGGCAAGGACGCCTGAGCACGACAGAGCTCAAACGGACACCGCGGCACTTCCCGCCCCTCCAACCTTCCTTCTCTCATAGTTTGTGGCCATCCACGGACGTCTCCGGGGAGGCGCAAGACCCCTGGGCTACTTAAGGACGGCGAAGATTTGTGTTGACACGAGATGCAGTGGATGCTACTTTTCTTCCATTAGTAGCACGATAATCGCTTTCAGGCCCTCCCAACCAGCGGCCATGCCGGAGAAGAGGGCGGGAAGACGCCCTTTGACACAGAGCACAAGAGAATACTACCGCTTCCACCGCCCGCCATCTTACGCAGCAGGCCGTGCTGTGGGATCGATCCGGAGGCCATGTGATGAAAAGTATCGGAACACTTGCCCTTGGTATCTTCCTCCTCGTTTTCGTTGCTGCCACGTGCGCATGGGCCGAGGACCAGAAAGGGGAGCGCGGAACTGACCGGAAGGACGGGAAGAAACTCGTCCTCGACAAGATCACCGTTACGGAAACACGTTACGACAACCCTGTTACACCCGTCGATACCCGCTACGGCACGCAGTACAACGTCGTGACGGAGGAACAGATCAAGGAACAGAATTCTTATGATTTCCAGTCGACCCTGCGCGACGTGCCGGGCGTCATGTACCAGAGCAAGAACCTCATGGGGAGTCAGACGAGCCACAGCCTCTATATACGCGGCCGGGGGTCGAGCCACCCCAGTTCGGACATCGTCGTTCAGTTCGACGGCGCTCCCCGCTACGGCGGACTCTTCGGACAGGTGCTGGGCGACGGCATTGCAGTTCCCACCATCGGGAGCGTAGAAGTCTATAAGAGCCCGCAGCCATCCCAATTCGGCAGCGGTTACGCGGCGGTCAACATCCTGCCGAAGTACATGAAACAAGAGGGTCAGGAAGGGATCCTCGGCTTCAACGGAGGCAGCTACGGCTCATTGAACGAGAACGTCTCCGCCGGTCTCAAGAAGGGTCCTTTCGATATCTACGGGTCCCAGAACTATGCGAGCACCGACGGGGACCGGGCGAATTCCGCCTCCCGCCAGCAAAGTCTCTATGCCAACGCCGGTTACCAGGCCACGAAAGAGTGGACGGTCAGGTTCCTTATCAACCAGGTGAACGCCGCGACGGAGGCCCCCATGCCTGACAGGACACCCAACACCGTCAACGGGGTAAGCTGGCCGGGAGCGGAGCGCTACAAGACGGATACCCTTTTCGCCACGCTGACGGTGAGCCACGAGTACGAGAGTGCAAGCGGCTATCTCAAGGGCTACTGGAACGACACCACCTTCGACCTGCTCCAGGAACTGACGAGCGGCAACCAGTACGCCAACGGCACCGGCGGTCTGTGGTCCCGGCAGAAGGTCATCCTCTGGGGCGCCCGGGCCAAGGAAACACTGCATCTGTGGCAGGGCGGCGAGATCATTCTCGGGGCCGACCTCGATATGACGAGGCTCAAGAACACGCAGCAAACATACAGCGGCCTCGCCCCCACCGGCACGGGCGCGGCTTCCGTCAACAGCGGCAAGGCGAGAAGGGTCTGGGATTTCCCGGACACCCGCCTCCTGTCACCTTATATCGCCGCGAGCCACACCTTCGGCCGGCCGGAAGGCTTCCACGTCACACCGTCCGCAGGCGTCCGGTATTTCAACCACGACGAGTTCGAGAACAAGACCGCGCCTCAGGCCGGCCTGGTCGTCGGATACGCCAACACCGACCTGAAACTCAATTATGCCCGGGGCGTCAACTATCCTTCTCCCGTCGTACTCATGAACTTCGTGCGCACCGACGCGCCTGTTGCAAATGCTGAGCAGTATTGGAAAAATATCAAGCCGGAGGTCGTGGACCACTACGAGGCGAGTCTCACTCATTCATGGCCGAAGGTGGCCACACTGGGTGCGACGGTCTTTCGCGACAAGGGAAGCGACCGTTTCCTGGCGTACATGGGTGGAGCCATCCCGACACAGTTCAACGACTATATCGGCCACTACGAGATCGAAGGACTGGAGCTCAGCGGCACGGTAACCCCCCTGAAGAACCTCGAGTTCTTCTCCGCCGCCACCTGGCTTACAACGGAGGCCAAAGGGGCCAACAACGTTGAAAGCAACCACATTCCCTACACGCCGGGCTTCCAGTTCCAGGCCGGGGTAAAGTGGAAATTCCTCGACAACTTCCAGGTATTCGCCGACATGCAGCACCTCAGCAATCTCTACCAGGGCACGTTTGCGCGGGGCGGTACGCTCAATACAACCCAGCTCACGACGAAGGACAAGCTCGACGACATTACACTCGTCAACGCCCGGATAAGCTACCGTTTTGACCACGCCCCGCTGAGAATCAAGGATTCGGATGTCTTCTTCGCTGTCAACAACATCTTCAACAGTGATTATGAATATGCCAGGGGCTACCCTATGCCGGGAACGACGTTCTTCGGCGGGTTCACCCTGAAGTTCAACTAGACTCGCGCGCACGTGCGCGAGGAAGACTCAAAGGGACTGTATGGTGCGACAACAGGTTTTCAGAAAACGCTGTACGACGGCACGGGATGTGGCGCTTCTTACGATCGCGGCCATGGTCCTCGCCTGTCTTTTCTCCGGGTGCTCCGGCAAACCACAGGACGCCGCGCCGACGGGAGGGCGCACCATCGTGGCCTCGGACACGATCCTGTCGGAGATCGCCTCTTCTCTCCTTCCACCCGGCCGTTATCGCGTTGAAGCGATACTTCCCCCGGGGCAGTGTCCCGGTCATTATGACGTGAAGCTTACGGACATCGAAAGGATGAACAAGGCGGCCCTCAACGTCTCTTTCCGGGGCGTGTCCTTCATGGCCAAAGCCGGGTTGGATGACGGTCGGCAGCTTGTCGTCGATCCGGAAGGCCGCAACTGGATGGCGCCCGGCTCCTACGCACAGGGCCTTGAGATCCTTGCCGCGCGACTATCGGAACGTTTTCCCCAGGACGCGGCCGAGATAGCCCGACGGAAAGAACAGGCCCTCCGCCTGCTGAAGAAGGAGGCGGATGCGCTCGTTCAGAAGGTCACGGGAGCTGGCCTCTCCGGGAAGCCCGTCATCGCCTCCTCTATGCAGAAGGAACCCCTGGAATGGATGGGCTTCAGGGTCGTCGCCGAATACGGGAGGCAGGAGGCAATGTCTGCACGGGAGGTCCTGCGGCTGGCTGAGATCGGAAAGAGCCGCGGGGCGATCATGGTTGTGGACAATCTCCAATCCGGATCCGATACGGGAAAAGGGATCGCCGAGACGCTCCGCGCCCCGCATGTCGTCCTGACGAACTTCCCCTCGGAAAAAGGGTATCTCGCCACACTTAAGGAGAATGTTGACGTCCTTCTGTCCGCTGTGCGAAAATGAGGCACGATCACCCGAAGCGAATCCATCATGAACGAGCAATTGATAACCCTTGACGGGGTGACGGTCCGCAAGACGGGAGCCGTGCTTCTTGACAGCATCAGCCTCGCCGTGGCGCGGGGTGAGCTTGTCGGAATCATCGGCCCCAACGGAGCCGGGAAGACTACACTGCTCAATGTCATCGCCGGGTTCGAGAAGTTCGAAGGGATCTTAAGCCTCTTCGGACGGCGCGAGAACCACAGGCGCTCCCGCGGGACCCGGCTACGCGTTGGATATGTCCCGCAGTCGTTCCCCGTCGACCCCGCCTTTCCCATCCTCGCCGTGGAGGCAGTCCTGACGGGCGCGATCGGAAGGACGGGCCTGTTCCGCTCCCCCGGAAGGCGGCAGAAGGCGGAGGCGATGGCGCTCCTGGAAACCATGCGCCTTTCCCACATTGCCGCGAGACCTCTCGGTCAGCTCTCCGGGGGCGAGAGGCAGAAGGTCTCCCTCGCTCGAGCCATCCTCCAGCGGCCGGACATTCTCCTCATGGACGAGCCGACGGCGAACCTGGACATCGCCGTGCAAAAGGAGGTCCTCGACCTCGTCGACGAGATCCACCGGAAGGAGCGACTGACGGGCCTTTTTGTCACCCATGATTTCACCATGCTTCCCACCGCAATGGAGCGTGCCCTGTTGCTCGACCACGGAAAGATGCTCTTTGACGGGGATATTGACACGGCGCTGTCGGGAAAGACCCTGACCAGACTCTTCCGGTACCCCCTCGAGACCTTCCGGCGCGGCGGCAGGAGATTCGTTTCCTATGATTGAAAACCTCGCGGAAGTCTTCACGTACCCTCCCATCCAGCGCGCCGCCTTCGCCTGCGTGCTCTGCGGGGCGAGTTGCTCGCTTTTGTCCGTGTTCGTGGTGCTCATGAAGATGCCCCTCATCGGCGTCTCCATGTCGCACGCCGCCTTCGCCGGCGCCGTGCTGGGCATGCTTCTCGGCATCAACCCCTTTCTCAGCGGCTTCGTCATGTGCCTTATCACCGCGGGAGTGCTCGGTCCTCTTTCGGACCGCACGGACCTCGCGCCCGAGAACGTTCTGGGCATCCTCTTTTCCTTTCTCATGGGAATCGCCTTCCTCGGAATGGGCATACTCACGCGGACAAAGGCGGGCGCCCTTAACCTGATGTGGGGCAGCCTCCTCACGCTTTCCGGTTTTGACGTCGCGATACTGGCGGTCGTCACGGGCATCCTCGTCCTCTTCGTCGTGTTCTTCTTCAAGGAGATCCGCGCGGTCCTCTTCAACAGGCGGCTCGCCAGGTCGAGCGGGGTACCGGAACGGATGATCTACTACGCACTCCTCTTCCTCACCGGGGCCGTCGTATCCTCGAACCTCGCGACGGTGGGGGGGCTCCTCATCTTCGCCCTTCTCGTGCAGCCCGGGGCCACGGCCCTCCAGCTCACATACAACATGAAACACTTCTTCCTCATCTCCGCCGCTTCGGGGATTGGCGCCTGTGCTTCCGGTCTTCTTATTTCCTACATCTTCGACCTGCCATCCGGCGCCTCCGTCGTCCTCATGGCCACGGTCATCTTCGCGACGGCATACATCTTCTCACCGAAACGCCGCATGGCGAAACGCAAGGAAAGGAACGGTACCCCGTGACAATGACAGAAAATGAACGATATCGCAGACGTAAGGAATTCTTCAACGACCATGCCGATAAGTGGCTCGACATGTGGTACAGGGACGGCGACACCGGGGCCTGCGACAGGCACGCCGGAGATTTCGATCGCCTTTTTTCGCTCATGCCGCTTAAAGCCGGAGACCACGTGCTCGACGTCGGCTGCGGCACCGGCGTGCTCGTCCCCTTCATTCTAGAACGCATCACGTCGACGGGGCTTCTCTACGAACTCGATTTCGCGGAGAGGATGCTCGACGTCAACCGGAGCCTCCACGGGCAGCATAACATCCGGTTCGTTCATACCGACGCGGAGAGCGCCCCCCTTGAGAATGATTCCTGCGACGTCGTCGTCTGCTTCTCCTGCTTCCCTCATTTTCATGACAGGGAAAGAGCTCTCGCGACACTGTGCCGTATCCTGAAGCCAGGCGGCCATCTTATCGTGTCCCATTTCAGCTCCGCCGAGGGGATCAACAGGCACCACGGGTCCTGTGAGGCCGTCATGCACGATAATCTCCCCGACGAAAGGTCCATGCGCGGGGTCCTCTCAAACGCGGGTCTCACCGTCGAACGCTTCACGGACGAAGAAGGCTTCTACTACATCTATGCCACCCTGTCTGCCCCCGCCACTCCGATTATTTCTGAATTCAGGCCGGTTGTGGTAAAGTAATACAGGCTACGACATAACACATCCACAAAAGGGTGCCCTTTGAAGAAGTCCGATGCAACAACAGGTGAACTCATCGAAGAAATAGGCGCTCTGAAGCAAAGGATCGAAGAACTCGAACAATTCAAAGCGACCCACGACAGCATGGAGAAGGCCCTCCGGGTGAGCGAGGAACGGTTCCGTTCCCTCGTGGAGGCCACGAGCGACTGGGTATGGGAAGTCGATCGTGACGGGGTCTACACCTACGCAAGCCCGAACGTCAAGGACCTGCTGGGGTACAAACCTGAAGAGGTGATAGGAAAGACCCCCTTCGATCTCATGCCCAAGGACAAGGCAAAGGAGATAGGCACGTGGTTCAGGGATATCTCCCGTTCCCGAAGGCCTTTCTCGGGCCTCGTGAACGTGAACATCCACAAGGACGGACGGGAAGTGGTCCTTGAAACGAACGGGGTGCCCATCTTTGACACCTGCGGGGTCTATATCGGGTACCGGGGCTGTGATCGTGACGTTACCGCAACCAGGAAAGCGGAGGAGGCGCTGCAGAAGAGCGAGGAACGGTTTCGCCTCCTCGCCGAACGCTCACAGGACCTCATCTTCCGGATGTCTCTTGTTGAAGGACGATATGAATACATCAGCCCCGCCGTCCTCGAAATGACCGGGTACTCACCGGAGGAGTACTATGGCGACCCCTTTCTCATCAGAAGGGTGATCCACCCCGATTGGAGGGACTATTTCTTCCGTGAATGGGAAAGCCTCGTGGAGGGAAACGCTCCGTCTTCGTATGAGTACGAGATCATCCACAGATCAGGTGAAGAGCGCTGGTTTCACCAGCGGAACGTACTGATACGGGACAGCGCCGGACGGCCGGTGGCCCTGGAAGGGATAGTCACCAATATCACCGAACGCAGGCAGCGGGAAAAAGAACGCGAAGAACTGATCTTCGAGCTCAGGGCAACCATCGGAAAAGTGAAGCTCCTCAGCGGACTGATCCCCGTCTGCGCATCCTGCAAGAGGATACGCAACGACAAGGGATACTGGGAACAGATAGAGGCCTACATACGGGACCACTCGGAGGCCGAGTTCAGCCACTCCATCTGCCCCGAGTGCGCGAAGCGGCTATATGGCGGAATACTGGATGAAGACGAACCGGGTCCCCCGCCCTGACGTGTCATTCCCATAACCCATTACCCATCACCCCTCTTCCTTCCCATAAGCGAAAAGGACCGCTGCGGAATAGGGCTTGAGTCCGTATTTTCCCTCCCCTATCCGGGGCGCCTCGTCCCAGGTGCAGAAGTCGTCAGGGGTCTCGAGGGAAGTGTCGATCAGCCGGTGCCAGGGGCCCCGCTTAAGCCCTGCCGGCGGCAGTTCGAATTCGAGGGGCTCATGGTAGCTGCTGAACATTATGTGGAAGACAAGGCCCTCCTCGACCTCGAGGGCAACCGCCAGGCTGTGCGAGTGGTCGGCCCAGTCGGGCTCACCGACTTTCACCCCGTGCCAGGACATACGGGCGCGGCGAAGCAGTTCGTTGAGGGTCATGAGCCGCTCCGCCCTTTTGTACCGCCGGGAGAGTCGAAGCCCTATGAGGCTCTTCGTGAAACGGTGTATGTCTGCGTGGCGGGTGAGAAGGGACCAGTCGAACCAGCTCGTCTCGTTGTCCTGGCAGTAGGCGTTGTTGTTTCCCTGCCGGGTCAGGCGCACCTCGTCACCCATGGAGATCATCGGCGTGCCCACCGAGATTAGGGTGACGGTCATGAAGTTCTTGATCTGGCGGTTGCGGAGCGCCTCAACGGCAGGGTCGCCAGTTTGGCCTTCGACGCCGCAGTTCCAGCTCACGTTGTAGTCCGTACCGTCCCTGTTGTCCTCTCCGTTCACCTCGTTGTGCTTGCGGTTATAGGAAACGAGGTCGTTGAGGGAAAACCCATCGTGACAGGTCACGAAGTTGACGCTCTGCTCGGGCTCGCGCTCCCGCTGACCGTAAATATCGGGGCTTCCCATCAGGCGCTGGGCGAGTCTCGTCACAGTCCCCTCTTCGCCCCTCATGAAGGCCCGCACATCGTCCCGGAACTTGCCGTTCCATTCCTTCCAGTTGTCCCCGACAAAGCGGCCGACCTGGTACAGGCCCGCCGCGTCCCAGGCCTCGGCTATAAGCTTGACCCCGGCAAGGACGGGATCGGATTCGATGTCCCACAGCACGGGCGGGTTCTCCATCGGCCGGCCGGACTCGTCACGGGAAAGGATGGAGGCCAGATCGAAGCGGAAGCCGTCCACGTGCATCTTCTCTACCCAGAAATGAAGGCTGTCGATGATCATCCTGCGGACGATGGGCTGGTTGGCGTTCAGTGTGTTGCCCGTCCCCGTGTAGTTCGCGAAGCGCGCCCTGTCGTTGTCGAGGACGTAGTAGATGTCGTTCCCAAACCCCCGGAAGGAGATGGTCGGTCCCCTGTGGTCCCCCTCGGCCGTGTGGTTGTAGACGACATCGAGAATGACCTCGATACCGGCCCCGTGGAGGGCCTTCACCATGTCGCGGAACTCGTCGAGGGGACCGAGGTTGTCTTTCCGGGAACTGTACCGGCTGTGGGGAGCGAAAAAAGACACGGGAGCATACCCCCAGTAGTTCGTCTTGCCCGGCGGAGCATCCTGGTCATCGAAGTGGAAAACGGGCATGAGTTCGATGGCCGTGATGCCGAGGTCCTTCAGATAGGGGATCTTCTCTATCAGCCCCGCGTAGGTTCCCCTCTTCTCCGGGGCAACGCCGGAATTGGGGTTTCTCGTAAGCCCCGCCACGTGCGCCTCGTAGATCACCGTCGTGGCGAAGGGGCGCATGAGGAGACGATCGCCCTCCCAGTCGTAATCATCGAGGTCGGCCACGACGCTCTTCATGGCAAGAGCCGTGTTGTCGCCCGGCCCGGACGCGGCCATCCGGCTGTAGCCGTGAGGAACGGCCACCGCCTTCCCGTAGGGGTCGAGAAGGACCTTGGCGGGATCGAACCTCTGGCCCCTTTCCGGTGCGAAGGGGCCGTGGACACGCCAGCCGTAGACCTGCCCCGGCCTGAGCCCGGGAACGAAGACATGCCAGTAGTGGTAGGTACGGTCCTCCCCGGGGTCCAGCCTGATAACGCGCGCCGGTATCCCGTCGTCGACACTATCGAAGAGAAGCAGCTCCACCGCCTCGGCGTTCTTCGAGAAGACGCTGAAGTTCACTCCGTTGCCGTACACGGTGGGGCCGATAGGAAAACAGGTGCTGTCGGAACGGTCCATTGTCCTCCTGAAAGAGATCACCGGCGTGTCAGTCTGCGGATATCTTCGTTAGCCCTCAGCCTTCCTCGCAGGTGTCGCAGATGTTCCTGCAGCCCGTGAAAAGTCCCTCCTTCCCCTTCAGGAGCTGAGATTCAAATACGTAACCCTCGCCCAGGGTCGAGTGGGTGTAGCCGATCCGTATGGGCTTTGCCCTCTCGAAAAGTCTCTTGTCAACGACAAACGTCACACCCCTGTCCGTCAGGACCTCATCGGTCTCCTTCTGGTCATCCATGGCCATCACGAGATACAGCCCTCTCCATCCCCCTTCAGTCGTCAGTATCCTGATGGGCTTCGGATTCTCCTGTTCCTGCAGGAACTTCTTCATCCTGTCGGATGCCTCCTGGCTCACTTCAAACATTGGTACCTCCTCATTCCTCTGCGTTTTCGTCTTCGCTTCCCGCCCCTGCGGGAGCCGGAAGATGTCGATGCCTATCTCCTGCTCATATTGTCCGGCAAACGTGGGAGCATTTCAAGGCAAAAGAGGTGGCAGGGATGACAGGAAGGGAGCTGATACCCGCCCGCCGCCGGTGATGACTTCCCCTGCCAGCGCAACCTTGCGAAACCTTGAGCTTTTTCTCCGATGTGCCGATAATGTATGTGACTACAACTGTCATGTCATGCGGGCCCCCGCATGCATGCGGACATTGCATAATGAGAGGTGTATCATGTTCAAGGACTTCAGCATATCAAAGAAGCTCGTCGTTACGATATCGGCGGTTCTCATCGTTTCAACGGGCATCATGTGCGCGTTCTGTGTATTCAAGATGTCCGGACTCGCGAATTCGATCACTGACATAACCCTCGGGAAGAAACTGGAGGGAGATGCCAGATCGATCCATTTCTACTTTGAGAAATACCACGGCAAAGTGGAACTCAGAATGGGAAATCTCGTTGACAGGGACGGTAATTCCATTGCCGGGAAATTCGATATGGTGGATGCCATCCTGAACGACCTCGGCGACACGGCGACCATTTTCATGAAGGACGGCGACGACTTCCTGAGGATCTCCACGAACGTGAAGAAACCCGACGGATCGCGTGCCATAGGCACGAGACTGGGAAAGGACAGCGCCGCCTACTCCCCCATCATGCAGGGAAGATCATATGTCGGCGACGCGAACATACTTGGCAAACCGTATCTCACGAGCTACGAGCCTCTCAAGGGGGCGAATGGAGACGTGATAGGCATACTGTATATCGGGATCCCCAAGGAACAGGCCCATCAGCTGGCATCGAAGAGCTTAAGGGACACGGTCATATTGAGCGCCATCATAGGGATCGTCATAATCGCCATTTTCGTTTTCTTTTCCATCGGACTTTTCAGAAGGGTTGTTATCGGACCGATCACCCGCATGGTGAGCGCCCTCGAGGACATCGCCCAGGGTCAGGGCGATATCACGAAGCGGATAGAGGTGTCGTCACATGATGAAATGGGCAGGATGGGACAGTACTACAACACCTTCATAGAGAAGCTTCACGGCACCATGAAGACCGTCGCCCGGGACAGCAACACCATAGCAGCGGCCGCTGACAACCTGAACGCCGATTCGAACCAGATGACGCGGGAGGCCGAAAAAACCCTCGAGCAGGCAAATTCACTCGCTGCCGCGACGGAGGAGATGTCCAAGACAACGTCCGAAATCGCCCAGAACTGTGTGACCGCCGCGGCAAGTTCGGAGAAGACCAGCGAGGCGGCCACCCAGGGTGAGGGCATCGTGAAGGACACCATCGGCGCGATGAACAGGATAAGCGAGATGGTCAGGGCCTCGGCCGCCACGGTGGAAAACCTCGGCACGCAGTCCGAAGACATCGGAAAGGTCGTCGACCTCATCAATGATATTGCCGACCAGACCAACCTTCTCGCCCTCAACGCCGCGATCGAGGCGGCAAGGGCCGGCGAGCACGGCAGAGGCTTTGCCGTGGTGGCCGACGAGGTCCGCAAGCTGGCGGAGAAGACAGGTCTCGCGACAAAGGATATCAAGACGAATGTTGACGCCATACAGGAGCAGGTGGGCAAGACGGTGGAAACGATCGAGAAAGGGGTGCGGGAGGTCGAAGTCGGCACCAACGACGTGCGCTCGCTCGAAACGAGCTTCAAGGCCATGTTCGAGCAGATCAACAACGTGACGGAACAGGTCCGGCAGATAGCGGTCGCGTCGGAAGAACAGTCCATGGCAACAAACGACATCTCCGAGAGCATTCAGAGGATCTACGCCGCCGTGCAGGAAATGACGAAGAGAATCGAAGGAAACGCCTCGGCCTCTTCCCAGTTCGCGGACCTTTCCAGCGAGCTGCAGGGGCTGACGAGGCAATTCATACTCTAGAGTTCTCCGCCCGCTGTCCCCTGTCCGGGGCGGCGGGCACGTCCATGCCCGGCTGCTCCCCGAAGCCATTCTCTTGACACAGAACGGTCCGTCCTACTATAGTGTGGCTACACATGTCGACAACCAACCGGTCCCACGGCCCCCATCGGATCTCCCATCGACGGCCGCGATGAGAAACGATACCGCCAGGCACTATTACATGGACAACCTGAGGACGGCGATCATCATGCTCGTCATCCTGCTGCACCTCGCCGTGACCTACAGCGGGCTCGGCAGGTGGTATTATAACGAGCAACATGCGCCGGAATTGTTCGGCCAGGTCTTTTTCGGCCTCTTCCAGACATTCGTGCAGGGATTCTCCATGGGCCTCATGTTCCTGCTGGCCGGCTATTTCACGCCGGGCGCCCTGGACCGGAAGGGCATTGCCCGCTTTGCGAAGGAACGCTGGAGGCGTCTGGGTCTGCCGGCACTCGTCTATCTGCTGGTCGTGACCCCTTTCATCTGCTGGGTGGAGGTACCGGTGTGGAGGGGAGGAGCATCAAGCTTTCTCGATTATTACGGGGGATATCTCAAGTCCGCCGGGATGAACCTGCTCGGTATCGGACCCATGTGGTTCGCGCTGGCGCTTCTCGTCTTCTCGATCCTGTACGCGCTCCTGCGGGCCGTCCGGCCGCCGGCCCCGAACCCGGAGGCCAGGCGGGGCAATGGGAGCTTCCGCGTACTGGCCGCTTTGATCCTGATCGTCACCCTCGGCGCCTTCCTGCTGAGATTGGCCTTTCCCGTGGGAACCATCTTCTGGGGTATGCAGCTCTGTTTCTTCTCCCAGTACGTCATCCTCTTTATCGCCGGAATACTCGCCTGGCGCACGAGGTTCCAGGAACGGATAACCCCGGCCGTCGGCAGGAGATGGCTGATCGCCGGCATCGTTCTCGGTCTTCCCCTCCTCTTCGTCATTAAATGGATGGCCGGGGTCTATCATTTCCCGGTTGAGGCCGCGCATATGAAGACCGCCTACGCCACCCTCGCGGGGGGAGTCTCCTGGCTCAGCTTCTCCTTTGCCCTGTGGGAGTCCTTTGTCGCCATTTCGATGACGGTGGGCCTTATGGCCCTGTTCCGTGACAAGCTCAACAATGGCGGCAGCCTCGCCCGAAGACTCTCCGACAGCTCCTTCGCCGTCTACATGTTCCACCCGCCGATAATCATCGCCGTAAGCCTGGCGCTGCAGACGCTCGTAGTCGCCCCCGTCATCAAGTGGGTCATCGCGGGCGCGATCTGTGTTCCCCTGTGCTTCCTGCTGTCATACCACGTCCTGATCCGGGTGCCGGTGCTGAAGAGGATCCTCTAGAGCAGCGAAACACGCCCGCAGGCAACATGATAGACGGCGTTCTCGTGCAGGATCGAAGGTGTCAGGAGGGAAGGAGAATTGTCACGAATAGAGACTGGAATCCGAGGATGAAGGCATTTTCTTCGCGGCGGTAACCGCTTTGGTTTCCCCGACGCTCGCCGGCCTGATTCCGTTCATGATGAGCTCGATGGTCTGCTCGCGGAACTCCAGAAGGTCCCAGCTTTCGTCCTTGAGAAGCCAGCGTGTCACGTAATGCTCAAGAGTACCGAGGAGCAGCTCCTGGATGATGACCGGGTCCATGTCGTTCCTGACGGACCCTTCCCGCTGCCCCTGCTCTATAATGTCGCGAAGCATCTTCAACCACCCCCTGAAGAGGCGGTAACCGTTCGTCTTCTGGAAATTCTTGTTGACCCTCAGCTCAAGCATGGCTATGCGCGCGTAGTCGGGGTTCGTCTTGAAGAAGTAGAGGTAGTACCACGCGAACTTCGCCAGCTTGTTGCGGGCGTCCTCGATCCCCTGCAGGTGGAGCTCCAAGCCCTCGCAGAAGGCGTTCGACCTCTCGTTCGGTATGAAGAACAGGAGGTCTTCCTTGTTCTTGAAATGCTGATAGATCGTCCCTTCCGCCACTTCCGCCTTATGGGCGATCTCCGAGATGTTGGCCTCCAGGTAGCTCTTCCCGCCGAACACCTCTATGGCGGCCTTGACGATCTGCTCCCTGGTTGCGTCTTTTTTTCTCTGGTGAGTTGCGCTCATAAATTGGATGAGTATTGTTTATTTCGTTCTGCAGCTTTTCAGCTTGACTCACCCACCCCTTTTTGATATTGGTTCGCCCGGAAAGGACGCAATATTCAGTTTTTTACCATGACTGTTTCCTGGCGTTCAATTCTTTTCGTTGTCTTTCTTGTTTCAGGCATGCGCGTCACCCCTTCCCGTCTCCGTCGTGATGGAACATCTCGAAATAGGCGGTCACGATCTCGCGGCAATTGGCCGCGCAATCGACGTCCGCAAGCTCCTTCAGCGAGAAGAACCTTCCCTCCTGCCCTTCCCTCACCGTCAGGTCGTTGAGGGTAAGGCCCCTGTCGGTCGTTCTGTACATGTAGATGTCGTATCCGTCGAAGGGGAAGTTCCCGAAGTACTCCGGGTCGGAAAGGTCGTATTCGAGCTCTTCCCATATCTCCCTTCGGATGCCCTCTTCGGGGGTCTCATCACCTTCTATCTGGCCGCCGAACGTCCCCCAGCACGCGGGATAGGGTATGCCGGGGTTGTCGTCCCTGAGCTGCAGCAGGACCTTCCCTTCGCTATTCTCGATAAGCAGGCCGCACTGGCTTCGGTCTTTTCCCGTAAGAGATCCCACAGACCTTATCGTAGCATCTTCCCCGGCCCCGGGTCAAAGCAAAGACGGGAGAACCTGACCTTGTCCGGAAGATACCGGAAGGAAAGGGAAGCAAGGGACTAGAGGGCGGGCTACGATCTGCTCCGGCTCGGACCGGGGATGACGGTCCTCGACGTCGCTTGAACGAGCGCGGCGCCCTGTGTTTCCGGGCTCTCCCGGCCTGCCTTCCTTGACAAGGAAGAATGCGGGGCGGATATTGCTCTTACGATCCAGAAAAAGGAGGTAATCGAAATGGCGGACAGCAAGATAGCGAACGGCATCGATGTAACCCGACTGTTTGACACGATCGAAGCCATCAAGGGCAACCCCTCCATTGCACAATTCAAGTTTCGCGCGACCAACACATGGATCAACGGAACCCATTGCCGGGCAACGATAAGGGACTTCTACGGCGCCCTGAAGCAGGACGATTCCCGGCCTCCCGTGGATTACGACATGGATGAACCCCCGATCCTCCTCGGAAACAATGAGGGGAGAAACCCCGTCGAATATCTCCTCGTCGCCCTCTCCGGATGTCTCACCACAACCCTCGTCGCCCACGCCTCCGCCAGGGGGATCGCAATACGAGGGGTGCGGTCCAGATATGAGGGTGATATCGACCTTCGCGGCTTTCTGGGGATATCGGAAGACGTGCCGGTGGGCTATCAGGGCATTCGGGTCTATTTCGAGATCGACGCCGACGCTTCGAAGGAACAGAAGGAAGAAATGGTCCGCATGGCCCAAAAGTACTCACCGGTGTTCAACACGCTCACGAGATCCGTTCCCGTTTCCGTGCATCTCGACAAAGAGAGCCTTTGATCAGGAGAGACTCATGACAGGATCATCAGTTCCGCGCGGTTTTCGGGATATGCTGTCCTTTCCCCTCGTGGAGGCCATCCTGGGCCGCCGGTCCCGCCGATTCTTCATGGGGGCGAACATCCCGGATGGAGTATTCACATACGCATCGGAGCAAGAGGCGCTGCCGTTGACCGATACGGAGAAGATGCTGGTGGTATCCGCATGCGGCGGAAACACCTCCTGGCATCATATGATCTACCGGGCGGCCCGCTATGCCCCGCACCTTTCCAATTACGCCGGGGCTGCGGGCGGGCGGGTGTTTCCTTCGGCTGCCGGCTTCCACACGAGTCAAACGTTCTTCACCGACGACGACGGCGTGTACGTGCTGGAGATGCGCGATGCACCGGCCTGTGACGACCGCGCCGATGATGGATCGCTGAGCCTCGATGCATTCGTTGACAACGTCAGGAAACGGGTGCGCAGAGTCCATGATTCCCGGCTTGAGCTTCCGTCCGAGGTGCCTTACACGGAGCCGCACAATACCTGGGTCTTCAACAAGCCGTCCACGCTTGTCGTGATCCCCGTCGGGGACCTTTCACAGCACGTCCTGCTCAACATCTGCTACATGCTTCAGAACGGGCTGGTGTACTACGATGATATCAAACGGCGTCCCATCCCGGGCATTGACCGCTTCAGAGACATCGTGGATGTGGACAACGTCTGGCCCATCACCTTTGTGGAGCAATGGTCGCTGTCGGAGCTTACCGTGGAACTCGGGACAAGCTGCTATGCCGGCACGCTGATGCTGCAGGCCATGGGCCTCGGCGGATGGATGTTCAACGGAGTCGATCCCTTCGCCATGCTCGGCGCAAGCGGCAAAACCGGGGCGCCCGGTCTGGGATTCCGCTACGATGAGGACGAACGCTGGCCCTATCCCAACCCCACAGGACTCCCGGGGGTTATGGAAGGCTACTGCCCGCCCCACCACCGGGATATGCGGGCCGCTGTGGATGCGCTGTGCGAGCGCAAGTTCGGTCCCGGTGGCCCCTTCCATCCCGACACTCCCGGACCGTGGAAGAACAGCCGCAAGGTGCGCTCGGCGGCTCAAGAGCACGATGAAAGGTTCAGGGAGTGCGTCGCGCTGCAGGCACAGTACGTATATGACACCTTCGGCAAATTCCCCGGCACGGTGCCCTCGATGTTCGTCATCATGTACCTGCAGGCGCATCACCTCGACCTGGAGTTCTATGACAGGTTCTACGACCCGGGAGCGTACCTGAAAACCCACGCCATGCACATGGCGCACTGGCACGCGGACGACCCGGCCTGAATGACGCCGGGGCAGATTGGCAGGGGGTTAGCGGCGTTTATCGAGTCGAACCCGCATTATACGTCGAGGCGAACGCCATACCGAAGAGTCGGTTCAGCATGCATACGCAGCCGCCCCCTGTGTGATCCCCATGGCCCTCGTGCGCAGCCGCGATCGATGCGGCCAACGATTCATCGTTCCGTGCCGGTCCGAGACCGGCCCTGGTCTGGCCCGGGCGCTTAACAGGCAGGACGCGTCCTTCATGGACGGTACCCCACACCGGGATATCCTTTATCCTGGCCGCATCGCACGTGACCGGATTCTCCGCGAGGATGGTGAAATTGGCCAGTTTGCCGGGGACGATGCTCCCCACTTTCTCTTCCAGACCGAGGGAATAGGCGGCGTCGAGCGTCACGGCCTTGAGCGCGCCCTGCCGGCTGACACGCTGCTCCTTGCCCGCCACGCGGCCGGACATGGTGACGCGATTAACGCCGCAATGCATGAGAAACAGGGGCTGACCCGGGGCCATTGGCATGTCGGAGTGGTAGGAAAAGGAGATCCCCGCCCGCTCGACGTCGCCCATGCGCACCATGTGATCGGCACGCTCGGGGCCTAGCCCGAACTCGCTGTACTTGTCCGCCAGCGCAGTGACGTAATACGGGTTTCCGCTGACAATGGCCCCGAGGCTCTTGATGCGCTCCACCTGGTCCCTGGTTGACACGGCAAAATGGATGACGACCGTCCGGTGGTCGTGGCGGGGATTGCGCCGCATGTTCAGTTCCAAATTGTCGAGCACCATGTCGATGCCGCGGTCACCGTTCACATGGATGTGGATCTGATACCCGCCATCCCAGTAAAGGCGGAATGCCCTGGCAAACACGTCGGGATCCATCAACCACGCCCCTTCGTGGCCGTCGAGGTAGGGCTCGCGGACCTGCATGGCCAGCGAGTAAATGGCGCCGTCGGCGAAGAGCTTGATTTGCTTCGGCATCATGGCGGTCATGCCCGCACCCCAGTTGAGCACTTTTACGGTTTCCGCGATGGTGTCCTGGGGATAGGCCGCGATGAGGGACTTCCCGTCCGGAATGAAGTAGAAGCGGAAGGGGTTCGTCGGGGGGGAGAGAACGGCATTGACACCGTCCTGGATCTTCTTCGAAAGGATACCGCCGGGTTCGCAGCCCAGGGTCACCCCATTGGCATGATAATAGGCCACCATGAATTCCAGCCCCCGCCGGAATCGATCAGGTGTGGCAACGGCGGGCAGGAACCTGGGGGCAACCCCGAAGAGTCCCTGTTCCCAGAAGTGACCTTCCTTGAGGTTCGACTGTGCCTGGGCGCTTTTCGTCATACCGGCAATATAGGCCGCATCCACACCGTACATCTCGAGCGCCCTGGTATTGACGATGAATTCGTGGCACGAGCGGTGCCAGACGATGATGGGGCGGGTGGTGCTGATCTTATCAAGATCGGCACGGGCGAGTTTGCCATGGAACGCCTGGTGATAGCCCCAGGTGACCAGGACTTCGTTGGGGTCCTTGAGTTTCGCCTCAGCCGCCTTGAGGCGCCTGAAGTATTCTTCCCTGTTTTTCGCCGCGGGGATCGTACCGGAGGGCAGGACCCAGTCCTCGATGGCGATGATCTCCGACATCATGGTCAGGGCGGTGAGGAACGGATGGTCGTGCTGGGCGATCAAACCGGGCACAATGACCTGGTTGGCGAAGGTCTGATCCACCGCATACGGCTGCTTGCCGACCAGGGCCTTCAATTCATCGAGAGAACCGACGGCGAGGATCCGGTCTCCCTGCACCGCCACCGCCCGGGCGGTCGGTCGGGAGGGATCGAGCGTCACGATCTCCCTGGCAGTGTAGATGGTCAACGAAGGAGGTCCGGCAAACGCCGCGCTCACGTCCTGAAGGGTGCCGCTCCCAGCGTGAGCGCCGCCGGCAAGAGCGGCAAGGACGACAACTACCGTAATGACCAGTCTCATCATTGCAAAACCTCCTTCGTGATCCGCGCTTTCCGGACATGCCGCCCATCTGCCGCCCGGTGTGGATGGCTTGAGGGCCCTCAAGCCCTTGACCGCAATCATACCATGGACAACGGCACAGGGAAAGCCCGTTGAAGGCAGGACAGTGAGGCCCCGGGCCAGCGAAAAAGGGGCGGCCATCAACAATTTGTTTGTTTGCGCAGGGGCAAACAGGTTAGGCTGTGCATGAATCCGGTCACCATTGCCCATCAGGAGGAAGACAGATGAAGAATCGAGGCACCCTGGACCCGAACGCGACATACCGAAAGCTCCCCAACACCAGGGAACCCTTACAGCTTTTTGTGTCCCCCTCCCAGTACATTCAGGGGCAGGGCGTTATCGGTCTTCTTGGCGAGTATCTATCACTGTGCATCTCCGGCTGTGCAGGCGTGATCATTACGCCGGGACGGGATCGTGCCCTGGGCGAAGTCATCGACAGGAGCCTTAAGGCAGCCGGTTTCACGGTGAGAAAGACACTTTTCCAGGGCGAATCGACGTATGGGGAGGTAGAGAGAACCACGGCCTTCTTTCAAGAGTCCGGCCCTGAAGTGGATGTCCTCATCGGCATCGGCGGAGGCAAATGTCTCGATACGGCAAGAATGACGGCGTCGAGACTCGGTGTGCCTGCTGTCACGATCCCTACCACGGCTTCGACAGATGCGCCGACAGCGGCGCATTCCGTTGTCTACGACGAGAAAGGGGTCTTTGCCGGCATAGAATTCAGCGCGACAAACCCTTTGATGGTCCTCGTCGATCTTGACATAGTCGCCGCTGCCCCGGTGAGGTACATCGTAGCGGGCATGGGGGATGCTTTTTCCACATTCTATGAAGCACGCTGCTGCATGGAGAACCCTGAAGCCCGGACCGCACGAGGCGCCAGACCGACCATGGCGGCGCTGGCTATCGCGCGCCAGTGCCGTGACCTGCTTCTCGATCACGGCGCCGCGGCGCTTGCCGAGATCAAGAACGGCCGCGTCGGCGAGGCCCTCGCCCGTGTTGTGGAGGCGAACATTCTTCTCAGCGGCCTCGGGTTCGAAAGCGGCGGTCTTGCGGGAGCACACGGCGTGGCACAGGGATTGACGGCCTGCAGCGACCTGCACTCGAGATGCCTTCACGGGGAACTGGTGGCGATCGGCGTCATGACGCAGCTCGTCATGGAGAAACGGATCGATGAAGCACGGCAGGCGGCACAATTCTTTAAGGACGTGGGCCTGCCGCTCAATCTCGCCCACCTGGGTTTCGACCCGCTGCAGCGAGTCTCTGAACTGGACGAGATCGTTGAGCACAGCCTGAATGTATTCTTCATCCGATACGAACCTTTCGAAATCACGCACGATTTCCTGAAGGCGGCGATCCTCGAAGCAAATGAGTTCGGCAAGGCCATGGAAGGAGCGCTGATATAAATGCGGTCACAGTTTTATGATAAAGCTGTCTCTCCTGTGAAAATCGGGTATAGGGCCGCAATGAGTCAATGCCCAGTAAGTTCTGTCTTTATTGAATTTGATGATCGCGGCAATACCTATCTCCAGGAATTGGTCTTTACGAAAAAGATTGTCCAGATCGAATTCCATATCAAGCAGGAATGATCCTGATCGTCTTCGAGTTCTGAAAGGAAGCGAGACAACCAGAGGCTCCTCTCGCAGCTTATCGGCATTTCTCTCATTTCGATAGTGTTCGAAACGAAAGACGTTCCAGTCTCCTGACGGCGAAAGATTGAATTCCCAGTACCGATCGCGATCCTTGACGGCAACAAAGAGTTCCAAACAGGTATTCTCCCAGAGGCCTTTTTTTCGGGATGGTTTCTGCGTTCGCACGGGAATATCAATCCCCGGCAAACTTCCAATTATCTCATAATGGACAGAGAGGGCGTCGATCCGCCGGGCAAGGTGTCCCTTGCATTCTATTCCGGACAGCGACCCATCCTTTTCAAAAGGACTTAAAGAAAAGATTTGCTTCCCGTCTTGATCATCCTGCTTCTTATACATGTCGGAAATCGCCGGCCTCTATTTTCATCCCTGCCAGCAGATTCAGAATGCGCAGCCCGGAAAAGCCACGGCTTTGCCGAGGAACATGCAGGGTTTGATTGCGTACTGCTGCCGATCTTAGCCATTGGAGTGCACATTGTCAATACATTATAATAGCAGGTCACGGATTTGACCCCGGATGCACCGCTCACACGGGGATTACCATCGACACATGGTAAACACGAAATGCCGCATCGTGCGAAAAGACCATTGATTTAGTGATACGGACAGTCTACTATTTCCCCTGTTCGACATGATGTCTTGCTACAGGAGGGAACAATGACAGTGCGTTTGTGTGTGTATCTCTTTGCTGTGTTAGCAGCCGTTTTGATCCATTCGGGAGCGTTGGCCTGCCAGGATTGCGAGTGCTATAAACTGGGTTATCAGGCCTACAAGACCAACGCATATCATGCTTGCACCGGTAGGCCCGGGTACTGTGCTGCAGGTGCGGGGCAGGCCTTTGAAGGCGGTTGTATCGATGCTCGAAATAACAACAGCCGCCTTCTCGACAAGAATGGCTGGTGTGCGGTTTCCGGGGGCTCCTCTTCACAGGGGTCGGCGTCCGGCGAAGGCGCAGCTAAGGGTGTTCCCGGAACGTGGTACGCGCTCGGCAATATGCCGAGCGTTAACGGCCAATGCCCCCCGAAATACCCGAACCCTAAAGGCGGACGTTGCTACCAGGACTGCCAGACCGGTTCGTATCCGTTTCGGACAGACCGCGGCGACATCTGTGTCCAGTGCCCCAATGGAAAACCCGGCCGTGTTAGTTTGACGGGTGATGGTCGGGTGTTCTGTTACTAGCGGCCAAGGCGACACCCCGGGTGGTCCTCCAATCTTTGCGCACGGAACCTTTCGTGAGCCTTTGGGGGGGCGGCCCGCCAGATGAGCAGCAAATGCCCGGCTCACGGTACCATCCAGCAATCCTAGAAAGGATAAGGCAAGGAAGAGAAATGGGAAAGGTGATCAAAGGCAAATGGGACAAGAATCCGGCAGGCAAAAAGGAGCCCTCAGGTGAAGCGGTCAGCAAAGAGAAGGTCTTTCAACTCCACATATCCCTCGAGGAGACCGATCCGGTAATATGCAGGAGGTTCCTCGTGCCGGGGAACGCAACTCTGGCAAAACTCCACAGGATAATTCAGGGGGTGATGGGCTGGACCGATACTCACCTCCACGAATTTGCCATCGGGAATGTCTCATACGCAGGGCCCGATCCGGAGATGGACCCGGCGGAAGGCGTGAAGAACGAGAAGAGAATGCACCTCTACCAGGTCGCGCCTCCGGCCGGGGGCTCGTTTCTGTATGTCTATGATTTCGGTGACGACTGGGTGCACCGGGTGGTCGTGGAGAAGATACTCGACGGCCACGAGCTGTTCTCGGGGAAACCCCTCTGCCTGGAGGGCGAGGGCGCCTGTCCTCCCGAGGACTGTGGCGGCCCCCCGAGCTATTACGACATGCTGAACATCCTCAAAGACGAGGACGACCCCGAATACGAGGAAACCATGGAGTGGCTGGGTGGTGAATTCGACCCCGGTTGGTTCGACATCGAGGAAACGAACCAGATCCTGAGCAAGCTGAGGTGAGCACGGGTCTCAGTATCAAAGCTTTGTTTTTGACTTTTCCGCAATCATTCCAACCTTCGAGAGGCGGCCCGCAGTTGCCGCTACAGGAGCCTGTCAAACTCCTCTACGGTCAACCTTGCCTGTTTCAAGATATGCGAAAGGGTGGTTCTCTTGATGGGACGGTGAGCGGAAATGGTAAGTTTCAGCGTTTCGGGTCATACGGCGAGTTCGATAATCTCAGAGTTCTCGGGAAAGACCTGATCGTCCTCGACCGATTCAATATAGAGTTCTACTGCCTCCTTGATGTTCTTCAGGGCCTCTTCCCTGCTGTCGCCCTCGCTGATGCATCCCGGCAAGGAGGGGGCCATGGCCGTGTAGCCGCCTTCTTCGCTGGACTGCAGCACAATCGTTATTCTCATCGGTCACCTCTGCACGGAAGTATACATTATTTCCGGGGCACTGTGTTCAACTTTGGATGCACGCTCAACCATCAATGGAACTGTGGCTCCGGTCGAATCATTATCGCTCAGTTCCCAGCCATTCCTGCAGTTCCCCCACCCGGCGCCGCAGCTTCCTGTCGCGCTCCATCCTGTCGCCAAGCCTCTTCCTGCCGACGCTCACGGTGCTGTAGTCGACACCGAGCATCTCTCCGATCTCCCGGTTGTTCATCCCGCCGTAACGGTAGAGCATCTCCATGAGGACCTGCCG